>Ga0172376_10004356_pt1 | contig 16210 bp, 8 predicted proteins | sample Lak35m_FD_121114 | JGI IMG/M metagenome (GOLD analysis project Ga0172376, IMG submission 121114) | Freshwater microbial communities from Kabuno Bay, South-Kivu, Congo - kab_092012_35m | ecosystem: Environmental > Aquatic > Freshwater > Lake | place: Democratic Republic of the Congo: South-Kivu... | reverse complement strand
GAGCGGTATTTGAGAGAAAGTTGGCGACAACTTCCAGTCCATTTTGGGGTGTGGAATCGATTGAAAATCGGGCTGAATTCGCGTGGGCGACGCGATTCGTCGCGGGAAATGCAGTAGGATTTGTTTCATGCGTGTCCGCGAAAGGGCGTGAACGGCGGTAATTCCAGTGTGTTTCTGACGGGCGGTATTCCGAAGATGTCTGACGGTGACAATATTTTTCGTGGTTGTATTCCGGCTTTGATGACTCCTTGTTCAGCTGCCGGTGAGCCTGATTTTGACGCCCTTGTCAGTACGGCGCAGCGGCTGATTGGTGCGGGGATGCGTGGGGTGGTGTATTGTGGTTCCATGGGTGACTGGCCTTTGCTGACAGACGTTCAGCGGCAGGAGGGCGTGGCTCGTTTGTGTCGAGCGGGCGTGCCTGTTGTGGTGGGCACAGGGGCTCAGAATCCTGCGATAGCGGCGGCGCACGCTGCTCATGCTCGCAGGGCCGGCGCGGCCGGTTTGATGGTGATTCCGCGGGTCCTTTCGCGGGGAACATCAGCAGCGGCTCAGCGGCATCATTTTGCGGGCGTCCTGCAGGCGGCTGACGGTTTGCCGGCGGTGATTTACAACAGTCCTTACTACGGCTTTGAGACTCGAGCTGAGTTGTTTTTTGATTTGCGACGGGAATTTACCAATCTGGTGGGGTTCAAAGAGTTTGGCGGCGCAAAGTCGCTCAGCTATGCCGCTGAGCATATTACCAGTCGTGACGCTGCTTTGACCCTGATGGTGGGTGTCGACACGCAGGTGTTCCACGGCTATGTGAACTGCGGTGCCAGTGGTGCGATTACTGGTGTTGGCAACGCTCTGCCGAAGGAAGTGCTGCGGCTGGTGGAATTGTGTGGCAGGGCTGCTGGTGGCTGCGTGAAGTCACGGTTGCTGGCACAGCAGCTCAGCGAGGCACTGATGGTGCTTTCAACATATGACGAGGGGCCTGACCTTGTGCTTTACTACAAGGCACTGATGGTGCTGGAGGGGCATTCTGAGTATCAGCATCAAATCGGCGGTACAGACAGGCTGAGTGACAGTCAGTTGAATTTCCTGAAGGCTCAGTGGGGCCTGTTTCGTGCGTGGTGGTCGACGTGGGAGGGGGCCGTCTGATTTTTGGCTAGCTGGCGGCGGTTTGTTGTGGTGAGCCTGGTGGTTGGCGCGGGGTGGTGTGCAAGGAAGGAATTCCTGATGAGATCCTTACTGCTGGTACTGGCGTTGATGGCTGCAGGAGTATCGAACATGCTGGCGGATGATGGGATGTTTCCCATGAGCGAGCTGCCTCGAGTGAATCTGCGTGAGCGGGGAATTGAGCTGACTGCCGAGCAGTTGTTCAACCCGAGCGAGATCAGTCTGGTGGATGGGATTTGTCGTGTGAATGGCTGCACGGGTTCGTTTGTTTCCGATTCCGGGCTGATTATTACGAATCATCACTGTGCTTTCGACGCGATACAGAAAGCCAGCACAAGTGAGCGGGATTTACTGACGAACGGTTTTATTGCGGGCAGTCGTGCTGCAGAGATTCCGGCTCCTGATTATCAGGTTCGGATTACTGAGAACTACCGGGACATTTCTGCGGATGTTTTGTCAGTGGTGCGTGATGGGATGACATTTTTGGAGCGTACGAAGGCGATAGAAAAACGGCGTAAGGAACTGGAGCTTGAGGCTGAGAAGCAGCATCCGGGTTTGCGTGCGGAGGTTGCAGAGATGTTTGCTGGGCGCACGTACGTGTTGTTTTTGTACACGTACCTGAAGGATGTTCGTCTGGTGTTTGCACCACCTGTCTCGGTGGGAAATTTCGGAGGTGAAGCGGACAACTGGGAGTGGCCTCGGCACACGGGTGATTTTTCTTTCATGCGTGCCTATACGGCTCCTGATGGCAGCTCGGCGACCTGGTCAGAGCAGAACATCCCATATCGTCCCCGGCGATTCCTGCGGGTGCAGTCGGCGGGCGTTGACGAGGGTGATGCGGTGTTTTTGCTGGGGTATCCGGGGCGCACGGCGCGACATCGGACTGCCAGTTTTTTGCAGTATGAAAGTCGTGTCAGGCTGCCGCTGACAGTCGAGTTGTATCAGTGGCAGATTCGAGAGATGGATGAGGCTGGTGCTGCGGATCGATCGGTAGCGATACGGCATGCGTCGAGGACAAAGTCGCTGGCTAACGTTGAAAAGCGTTCACGAGGGCAATTGCAGGGGCTGCAGCGTGCGCAGATTATTGAGCGTCGTTTGCAGCAGGAGTCGGAGTTGCAGGCTTTTATTGACGCAGACGCAGAGTTGCGAAAGCAGTTTGGCACGGTGCTGGGGGATATCGCGGCGGTCTATGCAGAGATGGAATCCGCTGGATCTTTGGAGATACATTTGCAGCAGCTGCGTCAGGCGTGCCGAGCGTTGGCATTTGGTTTTGCGGTGGTGGATTCCGTGCATGAGCGAGCGAAGCCGGATCTGGAGCGAGAGTCTCCGTGGATGGACCGGAACTACTCGCAGTCGGTTCAGGAGCTGAAGGTTTCGCTGCGGGACTGGCATCCGCCGACAGATGAAGTGATGCTGGGGGGCATGCTGGCGAGGCTTAAGAATATTCCGGGGGCTCGTGACATTGCAGTCCCTGGCGGTCTGACAGAGAGCGAGCAGGCCTGTGAGCAGGCGGCAAAGCGTTTGATTGCGGGGACGAATCTGGGTGATGCAGCTTTCGTCGAGCGAGCGTTGGCTCAGACGGTAAAGCAGCTGAGTGAAAATCAGGACCCAGTACTGCAGCTGGTACTGTCGTTGTATCCCGAGTATCTGCGTTTGCGGGAGCTTGACAAGACTCGGGAAGGGCGACTCAGCCGGCTGTATGGCTCGTTGCTGGAGGTTAAGGAGCGATTTTTGCGGACTGGTTTTATTCCTGATGCGAACGGGACATTGAGATTCACCTCGGGTCATGTGCGTGCGTATTCGCCGACAGATGCGGTCGTCAGGACTCCTGTTTCGACGCTGCGTGGTGTGATTGAAAAGACGACCGGTCGCGATCCGTTTATTACTCCTGAGCCGGTGCTGCGTGCGTATCGTGAGGGTGATTTCGGGGGGTTTCTGCATCCGCGTCTGGGGCAGGTTCCGGTGGCAATTCTTTATGATACAGACACGACCGGCGGGAATTCGGGCAGTCCCGTTTTGAATGCGAAGGGGGAGCTGGTCGGGGTGAATTTTGATCGCTGCTTTGAAGCCACGATCAATGATTTTGCGTGGAACGCTGATTACAGTCGTTCGATTGGTGTGGACATTCGTTACGTGCTGTGGATTACAGGTCGGGTCTACGGAGCGACCGGGTTGCTGAAGGAGATGGGAGTTGTGGCAGCGGAATAATCGCTGGGTCAGGCGCAGGGGAATTCGTACCTGAAAAGTGTGAATTCGCTTATTTTATTTGATCCGTGTGAAGCGGCCTGCGTTGAGAGAGGGGTGGCATTTCGAATTGGCAGGCGATTGAGTAGCAGGGGAGGGGGTGTGGCATGTCGACATCAGAGCCGAACGAACTGAGGCAGAATCAGGGGCAGCTTGAAATGCTGCTGGTGCTGATTGTTACGATTCTGACCGGCGGTTTTGTGCTGCTGTTTGGTTTTGTGATTGTGAATCCTCGTGAAGAAATCGTGGTGCTGCGTTTTGGCAAGTTTGTGACGACGCTGCGGCGGCAGGGGATTAGCTGGATTCATCCGGTGGGTCGTGCACTGCATCGCATACCGACTCGCGATATGACTCATGATATTCCGGTAACCACTGTTCTGGAGCGAAACGGAAATCCGATTCAGATCAGCGCGATTGTAGTTTATCGGGTAGAGGATTCGTGGAAGGCGGCTCTGGAGGTAGAGAGTTATCGCACGTTTATTGAGGATCAGGCCAGTGCTGTCATCAAGCGAGTGAGCGCTCAGTTTCCGTATGAGTCGGCGGACCACAGTGAGCCGTGTTTGAAGCTGGAAAATGACACGGTGAATCGGGCGTTTATTCAGGAGATGCAGGAAGCGGTGCAGGCGGCGGGTGTGCGTGTGCTGAACGTGCGAATGAACGACCTGACGTATGCCCCTGAGATTGCTCAGGCGATGCTGATGCGTCAGCAGGCGATGGCTCTGATAGATGCTCGCAAGACAATCGTGGAGGGGGCTGTAGAAATCGTAAGGGATGCAGTGCAGCGTCTAAGCAACGCAGAGTTGCACCTGAGCGATGAGCAGCGGGAGCAGCTCATCAGCAATCTGCTGGTGGTGATTTGCAGCGGCGAGAGAGCTCAGCCTGTGGTCCAGGTGCAGCCTTCGACTCAGCATCGAGGGCGTCACTGAGCGTAATGTGGTTTAGCGGCGTCGGGTGATCCACTGCAGCAGCAGTGTGTCACCCAGGTCGTGCGTGCCTGGCAGTGCTCGAAATTCCACGGCTCGATTGAAGAGCCAGCCCAATTCGAACGCGACCAGGTCTCCGTCGTCATTCAGGGATTCTGTGCCGATGGCGATTCGATATTCGCGCACTGTGACCACATCTTGAGAGCTGTCTGGCATTTCGATGTCCCACGTACCACCTGCCAGTTGGCCACTGATGTAGCTGCGGGTGTCTGAGTCCCACGCATATTCGATTCGGGGGCGGGGAAAGATGAGATCCATGCGGAGTCCGCGTAGTGTGGTGCTGTGAAGTGAGAGTCCGAGGACAGGCAGCAATGAGTAGTCATCGCGATCCAGGAAATCGACTCCGAAGATCAAGTCCAGTTCCTGATTTGCATGCAGAGCTGTGACTGCGTGAGCGGGGAATCGCAGTCCTTCTCGTGCGCTGTCTTCAAAATCGGTATACAGGCCGATGCTGGCGGCGACGTCGTAGCTGAGGTATTCGCTGATGTCACCTCGTCTTTGGTAGTTGAGTGAGAGGTCATAGAGTCGTGGCGGCAGTGGTACGGTGGCGGGGCCGTTCAGCCAGTGGAGACTGAAGGCAAATTTTAGATCTCCGCCTTTTTGCGTGGCGGGCAGGTAATGAGATCCGAGCAGGCTGGTCCAGCCGAGTTCGTCAGTGGGTGTCCAGAGCAGGGAGGTTTCGTGTGCTCGGTAACTGCCCCATGGTTCTGAGGTGATGTCTTTGATATCGGTTGCTGACCGGAGTTTGAAGTTTCGGGGTGAAGATTTTTCTGGTTCGAGTGGTGCGGCGTCGCTGGATGCAGCGGGGGGCGCTGGTTGTGCTTCGAGACGGGCGATTCCGGAAATGTCAGAGCTGGCGTTGGCTGCAGGTTTGGCAGCGGGTGTGATCTGGTCATGGAACAGAGCAGCGGGCGGTGTTGTTTGGTAGACGGAAGTCGGTTCGCCGGATGGTGGTTCGCTGATGAATTCCTGCAAGGTCCCGAACTCTGCAGGTCCTGAGTCGGTGCTTGGGGAGGCTGCCACTACTGGGCAAGTGATTGCAAGGACGAGTGTGATGAGGTGTTGCAGACGTGGCATGACGACATCTCTGGGTGGGAAATTGTGTCAGTAACGCAATTTTAGTGAGATTTGGGCAGAGCGGTGAAGGTGAGTTTCAGGGCCGGAATGTGGTATGCTTGGCGAGTGTGAAACTGGCTGTCTGCGGTATTTCGCTGGTTCCCGGGTGCAACTGATGAGAAACGTCATAATTGTGCTGATTTTGCTGCAGGTGCTGCCGAGCAGCGTTTTTGCGCAGGAGGCTTTGACGGAGGCGTTTTTCGAGAATCGAATTCGTCCGATCCTGTCGGGGATCTGTTTCCGCTGTCATGGTGGTGAGCGGATTTCGGGTGGTTTGCGGGTGGATACAAGAAGTGCGTTGCTGGAGGGGGGTGATTCCGGACCGGCGATTGTTGCGGGGCAGCCAGAATCCAGTCTGTTGTTGCAGGCGATTGGCAGGCAGCCGGGTGTTTCAGCCATGCCTCCGGCAGTTGATCAGTCGCTGTCGCGACAGCAGGTTGAGGATTTTCGGAGCTGGATTGCTGCCGGCGCATTTTGGCCTGAGCGAGGGCAAGCTTTTGCGTCTGTGAAGCACTGGTCATTTCAGCCGCTGGTCACGGGGCCTGTGCCGCAGTCTGGCAGTGACTGGTGTGAGACTGAGGTTGATGCTTTTGTGCTGCGTGCGCTGACACAAGCGGGGCAGCAGCCGCGTGAGCGTGCTGATCGGCGTGCGTTGCTGCGTCGGCTGACGTTTGATCTGACGGGATTGCCACCCACAGTTGGGGAACTGGAGGCATTTGAGAGGGATTTGGATCCGGCAGCATTTGAGAGGGTAATTGAGCGGCTGCTGGCTACTCCGGCTTATGGTGAGAAATGGGGACGGCACTGGCTTGATGTTGTGCGTTATGCCGACACGGCGGGTGAAACGGCCGACTATCCTGTACCGGAGGCATGGCGTTATCGAAACTACGTGATTGATGCTTTTAATCAGGATATGCCGTTCGATCAGTTTGTCCGCGAGCAGGTGGCGGGAGATATTCTGGCGCAGAGGAACTCAGGCGAGCGATACGCGGAGCAGACGACAGCAACAGGTTATCTGGCGCTGTCTCGCCGTTTCGGCTTTGATTCAGAGAACTACCACCATTTGACGATTCACGACACGATTGACAGTTTAGGGCAGACGTTTCTTGGTTTGAGCATAGGTTGTGCGCGTTGTCACGACCACAAGTTTGATCCGATTTCGATGCGTGAGTACTACGGGCTGTATGGTATTTTTGACAGCAGCAGGTACCCGTTTCCGGGTTCGGAACAGAAGCAGCGTACTCGGTCACTGGCTCCGCTTGTCCCGCCGGAGCGTGCAGTGGCAGAGTGGCGAGCATTTGTGCAGAGGACGGCCGAGATTTCGCGACAACTGGCGGCAATGCAGCGTCCTGTCCCGTCGGCGGTGCTGCGCAGTCTGTTGGATCTGGACGGTGATTTTGAACTCCAGGCTCCGGCTGCCGGCGGCAGCAATGGAGTACCGGTTTCGCCGTGGCTGTATCGGGGGGCGGTTTCCATAACGAGTGAGGCGCAGAGTCCGTTTCAGCATCTTCATCCGCGGGGTCGTTATGGTTTGAGTGTGGCAGCGGGTGCTGAGCCCTGGCGTGTCTGGCAGAGATTGAATTCGGTCAGTCCGGCCGGGGTTTCGAAGCTGTGGTTTAGTATCGATCTGCGGGTGCGGGATCCGGCTGCAGCTGAGGGAGGGCACATCATTCGGCTGGAATTCAGTGAAGACGAGCGATCCGTTGATTTGGTATTGGGTCAGGGGAGAGTCCTGTGGCGTTCCGGGGATTCATCGGGTTTAGTTGGGGAGTACCGTACGGGCGGCTGGGTAACGCTGCAGCTGGAGTTTGATTTGCGGTCGCAGCACATCGAATTTCGCCTGGGAACAGAACAGGGGCTGCAACGGTCTGAGGGACGGCTTACGTGGTCTTCGTCGGCACCTGACCTGCTGATTCTGGCCAGCGACAGTGAGCATGCGGCCGATCGTCCGGCGCTGGATATTGACAATATTGTTGTACAGCATGTGTCTCCGGGTGCAGTGACAGTGGATTGGGCTGGTGGATCTTCGGGCGAGGTTTCGACGGAGGATCTGGCGGTGCGGCTGCGGCAACTGACGGGGCTGGACGGAGATCTTGAGCAACAGGTTTCGGGATCTCAGCTGGCAGCTCCCTGGAATGCTGGTCCGGGAAGTGTGGTGCAGGTGCGTGCGGAATCGCAAAGTCCGCTGCAGAATGTCTACGGCGAAGGTCATCAGGGTTTGCATCTGCCGCAGCGGTCGGAGTATGACGGTTTTGGGCTGACGATTTCGGATTTGCCGACTGATCCAGAGGGTCGGGTGCATCTGGCATTTGATGTGCGGCCATATCGGGCCATGGAGAACTGCGGTTCGTGGCGCTACTACATTGGGCATGGTCCGGGTCCGATGCCGGCTCTGGAGCTGCATTTCACAGATCGAGCATTGTTTTTGAAGTCGGCTGCGGGATTTGTGCGGTTGTCTGAGCTGCGAATTGGTGAGTGGCAGCAGGTTCAGCTGGTACTGGATGTGAGGAATCGTCGATTTGAAGGTCGGACAGTGGGGACGGCGGAAAGTGCGGATTTCCGGGGTGAATGTCTGCCGAGCTGGGATGGTGTGATTGACTATAGTTTTATTGACAGCTACGGGCATCTGCCGGGAATTCGTCCGGCGCTGGATGTGGATAATTTTGCGATTCAGGCAGCACCGATTCCGGCGGTTAGCCACAGGGTTCCGATGCATGTTGCGACGGATCTTCGAAAGGAGGTGCAGAGGCTGCGGCAGCAGATATCGGAGATGCAGGGGCGAGGGGACGGACTGCAGCAGGAGTTGCAGACACTACTGTCGAGCGGCCCGTATCCGATGGCCTATGCGATGTCCGAGGGGACTCCGCATGACGTGCGAATGCAGCTGCGCGGTGAGCCTGATCAGCAGGGTGAGCTGGTGTCGAGGGTTTTTTTGAAGGCGTTGGCGGTGTCAGAGGCGGAGATTACGGGCAGCGGTCGACTGCAGCTTGCGGAATGGCTGGTGGATCCAGGGAATCCGCTGACGGCTCGTGTGATCGTGAATCGGATTTGGCAGCATCACTTTGGGGTCGGTCTCGTCAGGACTCCGAATGATTTTGGTGTGCGAGGGGCGAATCCGGCGGATGCGGCACTGCTGGACTATCTGGCGGCTCGATTTATTCGTGACGGCTGGCGTATCAAGTCGCTGCATCGCCTGATTTTACGCAGTGCCGTGTGGCAGCAGCGTGCGACTGCCGGCGGGTCGGGGGGTGATGTTTGGGGAGTGACGCGTCGTCGTTTGTCGGCTGAGGAGATTCGAGATTCGATCCTTGCGGTGAGTGGCAGGCTGGATCGAACGGTTGGTGGAGCGCATCCGTTTCCGCGGCCGTTTGAGTGGGGTTTCAGTCAGCATGGTCCGTTCAGTGCGGTTTATGATCATCGGCAGCGCAGTGTATATCTGATGACTCAGCGATTGCGTCGTCATCCTTTTCTGGGATTGTTTGATGGTTCGGACCCGAATGCGTCGACGGCTGACCGTGCTCGTACAACGGTGCCGACTCAGGCGTTATTTTTCATGAATGACCCGTTGCTGCATGAGGCGGCAGCAGCGTGGGCGGTGCGACTTGAGGAGTCTGCGGGGGATGACGGTGAGAGACTTCAGCGTGCGTGGCAGGAAGCTTTGCTGCGGCCTCCTGGGGTTGAGGAATTGAGGGATGGCCTGGATTTTATGGGCAATTACGGAGCGGAATTTTCGGGAGTTGATCGTCGGCGGAAATCGCTGGAGGCGGTACTGCGATCGCTCTTGAGCAGCAACGAATTTTTGCATGTGGACTGAATGATGAAACGTGATGTGAATGCATTTGGGATCACTCGTGGACAGTGTCTGAGATCACTGGCAGCGGGTTCGTCACTGCTGCCTGGGATTTTGAGTGAGCTGCTGGCTGAAGACAGTGGCAATCATCGTCGGAATCCGCTGTTGCCGGGAGTACCTGATGGTCGACCGCGAGCGAATCGAGTGATTATGTTGTATATGAGTGGCGGTGTGTCTCATGTGGACACGTGGGATCATCGTCCGAAGTTGTTTCGGGATGCCGGTAAAACGGTAACTGTGGACGAATTTCAGGGGCGGAAGGGAAACTTCAGCATGTATCTGAAGTCACCGCAGTGGACTTTTCGGCCTCGCGGTACCTGTGGTACTGAGGTGAGTGATTTGTTTCCGCGGATGGCCGAGTGTGTCGACGATTTGTGCGTGATTCGCTCGATGAAATCGAATCACACCAATCATTACGAAGCCACTTTGGGGATGCACACGGGGTCGTTTACTTTTGCCCGTCCGAGTCTGGGGTCGTGGATCAGTTATGGACTGGGCACTGTAAATCGTAATCTTCCATCGTTTATTGTGCTGGCACCGCAGACACCGTATGCGGGTGGTCAGGTCTGGGGCAGTGATTTTCTGCCGGGGGCTCATCAGGGAACTCGCGTGATTCCGGGCACGGAACCTGTTGCGAACATTCAGCGGAGGTCGGGAACGGAAGAGTTGCAGCGTCTGGAGCTGGGACTGCTGGCCCGGATGAATCAGCGACACCGGGCAACGCGGGCTGACGATCCTCTTCTGGAGGCTCGCATGCAGTCCTTTGAAACGGCGTTTGGCATGCAGAAAGAGATGCCTGAAGTTTTTGACTTGAGTGATGAGACGGAGGCGACATTTCGCAGCTACGGACTGGCCTCTGGCAGCACATCGGGTTTTGCGTGGCAGTGTCTGGTAGCCCGGCGTCTGGCTGAGCGGGGAGTGCGATTTGTGGAACTGATCGATACGGGTTCTTCAGGCAACTGGGATGCTCATGGTGATATGCAGACTCATGTGCCTTTGGCTGCGAATATTGATCAGGCGACGGCAGCGTTATTGCAGGATCTGAAGCAGCGGGGGATGCTGGAGGATACTTTGGTGGTCTGGACGACGGAGTTTGGGCGAACGCCGTTTAATGCTGCAGTTCAGGCTGCTGGCCGGGAACATCACCACTGGGTGTTTTCATCATGGCTGGCTGGTGGCGGTGTTCGAGGCGGGATGACCTGGGGCGAGTCGGATGACTATGGCATTAACGTTGCTGCTGACGAAGTGCATGTGCATGATTTTCATGCCACGATACTGCATTTGCTGGGGCTGGATCATACGCGTCTGACGTGGCGAAATTCGGGGCGGGATTTTCGTCTTACTGATGTGCATGGTCGTGTGGTGCAGGAGATTCTGAGCTGAGAGTCAGGCAGGTCAGATCATGGTATTGGGGCAGCGGCGACTGTTCGCTGTCCGGGCGACTGTCTCAGAAACGCAAGCAGATCAGCCATTTGCTGAATGCTGACATCTTTTTCGATGCCTTCGGGCATCAGCGACCTGTTGATGGATCGGAGTTCTTCGACTTCACTGCGTTCCACAGACACCTGTCGTCCTTCTGCCTGTTTGAGCGTGATTGTTTGTGGTGTTTCACTGACCAGCAGTCCATTCAGCAGTCGGCCGTCCTTTGTCACGACGATGTATTCGGAATACTGCGGGTCTACTCGGCGATTGGGGTCGAGCACGTCGTACAGCAGCGCATCCGCAGCGCGGGCTCGCGTGTCGCTGATATCCGGTCCGACACTGTGTCCGACGACTCCGATTCGATGGCATTTGCTGCAGGTACGTTCGAAGACGAGTGCGCCGCGGGTGACATCTGCTTCGAGTGACAGGGCTGCCGAGTAGTCTGTGGCTACCTGCTGGCGATCTGCTGAGACGGCTCCGCCAAAGAGGGTACGAGCGGCGTCCTGAACGGCTTTATCGGCGTTTTGCAGGAGCGGGAGTCGCTGGTCGATGGAGAGCGCTGCGGCGGATATTTCACCGGCCTGCATTCGAGTCAGCAGCTGATTTATACTGTCGCGACGGCTGAGGAACAGATCGATCGCGGCGGACCGAGCAGCCGGGGTGAGTCCGGTCCAGGCGTCCATGACCTGCTGGGCCAGTTCCGACCGACCGGAGCGGCGAATGACTTCCACAGCGGCTCTCTGGCAGGCTGATGATTCGCCGGGCGACAGCAGACTGGAGACGGCGGCCTGTAGTTGTTCGGTGGGTAACTGCGGGAGCAGCATCATGGCGGCGGTGCGATCCACATCCGGAGCAGCACGATCAACGGCAACTGCGGCGGCTGTGTTCAGAGTTTGCTGGATTCCTGTGAGGCTTTGGGCAAGTTCCGGGGGAGGGCTTTGCAGCAGCGCGTTGACGGATTTGGGCAGTTCACTGCTGAATGTTCTGGGCAATCCTTCTGACATGCCGGCGACGACTGCTGTGCGAAACCAGACGGGTGTTGCGGCGGCGTCGCGAATACTTTCAGCAGTAATCTTAAGAGAATCGAGGTTGCCGTGGATGCAGGCGTTAGCAGCGAGGCGTCGCAGGTAGTCTTGCTGTGAGGTGAATTGTGCGGCATCAGGTGAGCTGGGGGAGGGGCTATTTGCCAGCAGTTGAATCACAAGGTGAGCTGATTTCGGGGCGGTTGTCAGAAAGGCTCGCTGGATCCACGGATCGGTCGTGGCGGCTGCTTGTACTACGGTTTCAGTCAGTGCGGAGTCGCCGGGCTGCAGGGCCAGCAGCGTCTGAAACCGGACTTGAGGATTCGAGTCCAGCAGCAGTGCGGACAGAATCGAAATTCGCTCGTTGCCTGCGGGGATATGTCGTAACAGGCGAGCAGCATCACGTCGCACGCTGGCGAAAGTGTCGTGTGCTGCGGTCCTGACATCGGCAGCGGTGATGGCGTGTAATCCTTCGAGTGTCCAGAGGGCATGCAATCTGCCGAATTGTGCTGCGTGTCCGGATTCACGACTTTGGAGCAGGGTGCGGAGGGCAGGGACAGCTGCGGGATCGCGTTTTTCGAGCAGCAGGCGCTGTCCCAGCATTCTTCTCCAGCCATTTCCGTCTGAGAGGATTGAGACACATTCAGCGACAGAAACTGGCTGGCGGAACGCTGTGGTGGTGGACGCCAGCGGAGTAATTTTCCAGATGCGTCCGCGGTCTTCTCCTGCACGCCAGTTCATTTTTGCGGCGACGTCATCGGGTACAAACTTTGGGTGTTCGACCCACAATCGGTACATGTCGGCGAGATACAGGGAGCCATCCGGGCCGGTGGCAAGGCTGGCTGGGCGGAACCAGGTATCTGTGGAGGTGAGAAAATCGGCATTTTCGCGGGCGCGTGAGGAAGTCAGTCCGGCTCCTTCGGCGGTGATCAGTGAGCGAGTAACGAGGTGACCGACGGGTTCACAGACGAAGAGCGAGCTGTCTGATTCGGGGCCGGCGAGACCACCGCGGTACGCAGTGACTCCACAGGCCGACGTATGTGTACCGGCGTGCGATAGCCAGTTGCTCTTCATGGTAATTTTGGGATAGACGCGAGTTTTTTCGCCGGCGGGTCCGACGTCAGTATGTCCTGCAGTGACTCCGGAGAACGGGTTGGCGGCAACCTGTTCCAGAGTAAACATGTCGGTCATGGAGGGGTTGCGATTTGAGCTGAAGAAGCGTTGTCCATAGCTGTCGATGGTGTTGCCAAATTGTCCCGCCCCGGCAACAGCCTCGAATTTCATGGTGTATGGGTCGAAGCAGAAGTCGACTCGCGGAATATCAACGGGCTCGGGTGATTCAAATCCTGGGCGGACACAGCGAACCTTTCCGTAACCCCAGGTGCACCAGATGCGATTATCGAGTCCCAGTCGCGGACAGCCGATCTGCATCTGTGGGTGAGCGGGAGTAAATCCTTCGAACCATGTTTCGACACGATCCGCTGTGCGGTCGCGGTTGTCGTCGGGCAGGTAGATGATGCTGGTTTCGGTGCAGGCAAGGACTCCTGTACCCCAGGCAAGCACGCTGTGGCAGAATTTGAGGTGCGGCGCGAATACCGAGCGATGATCCATTTTCCCGTCGTGATCCAGATCTTCGAGAAGTACGATCTGCGACAGGGCTTTTGAGTCTGGGTTTGCAGGGCCTGTTGGGTAGTCTCCGTATTCGGCAACAAACATGCGTCCGGCGGCGTCAAAGTCGATGGCAACCGGATCGAAGACGAGTGGTTCTGCTGCCACAAGTTCAATGGTGAACCCGGGTTCGATTTCGAAGCAGGCTGCGGATTCAGCGGGAGATTTCGGTGGTGCGGTGGGTTGATCGATCCAGTGTCTTCCTCCGCGCTGCTGTTCGATGGAGCTAACGAGGTCACCGGCCGGTGGTTGTGGCAGCGAGATCAGGAGTGGCAGGAGCAGGGAAACCAGCTTCATCTGCGTCAGCATAGAGAGCTCCGATCAGGGCAGGGCGGGTCATTTCGGGGAGGCGGGAGAGAGGCAGCCAGAAGCAGCAGCCGGCGAAAGATATTTTGCCAGCCGGGGGCGATCGTTGCCAGTGTGAGTTTGGTGTCAGTTTATCGGCGGGCGAAAATAGTACTGGAGAGCCAGGGATCTGCTGTGAGGATATGATTCAGGGCGGTTGTCAGTAGGTTTGTCCAGTCAGTACCTGCGGGGACAGTGCGCAGGGGTTGCAGGGGGCCATTTGTCAGGTGGTTGTGAACGATTTGGAGCGGTGCCAGCATTTGCTGGTGAAACAGCTGTTGCTGTTCGGTGTCGAGATCCGTTCGCAGCAGTGTCGTTTGCGATTCGGAGCGAGTTCTTTCGAGTCGAGCGAGTCCCGAATGCTGACTTCTGAACAGGAATCCGTCGACGAACGCGCGTCGCAGTCTGCCGCAGGGGTCGAAGTGGTAGACCTGATTTTGACCGAAGAAGAAGCTGGGAGCTGAGTCGCGGAATCCGACGGTCAGTGGTTCCGTGAGGGACGGCAGCAGGAATTCTGCGCGTGGGAGCAGGGCTGTGGCCTCGTTGATCAGGTCTTCGCGTTCGGATTCGTTGCGGGCCATTGTGGTGCAAACCGGTGAAAAGCGGCAGGTGTGGCGCCGCGGACGCGGCTGGTGACCGAATTCGGGTGATTGTAGCAGGGACTCATGGGCTGGAAAATGCCTGCGAGGTGTGGGTAGGTTTGTACCGACCGTTAAGAATGTTAGATTTCGGGTGTGTGTTTTTGGCTGTTTTGGCGGGCGACAGGCTGTGCAGCGAAAGGTGTGGTGTGTGATGGGCTTGAAGCGTTGCATTTGGGCGGCACTGATGCTGGTTCTGACAGGGGCGGCTGGTGCCGCAGAGCCTCCGGAGAAGGTCGCTGCGATCGAGGGTGTTACGGAGTATCGATTTGGAAACGGAGCGAGGGTACTGCTGTTTCCGGATGCGTCCCAACCGACGATTACAGTAAACATGACAGTGCTGGTGGGATCTCGACATGAGGGTTATGGTGAGGCAGGCATGGCGCACCTGCTGGAGCATTTGGTATTCAAGGGGACTCCAACGTTTCGCGATGTTCCGAAGGCGTTGCGTGATCATGGCGCCAGCTTTAACGGTACGACCAACCAGGATCGAACAAATTACTTCGAGACTCTTCCGGCAACGGAAGAGAATCTGGAGTTTGCGATTCATCTGGAGTGTGATCGTTTGGTGAACAGTTTCATTGATCGTGAGGACCTGCTGAAGGAATTCACGGTTGTGCGAAACGAGTTCGAGCGAGGTGAGAACAGTCCGGAGGGCGTTCTGTTTCAGCGGGTGATGGCAGCGGCGTACGAGTGGCATAACTATGGTCAGACTACGATTGGCAACCGCTCTGACATCGAGCGAGTGCCGATTGAGAATTTGCAGGCGTTTTATCGCCGATATTATCAGCCGGACGATGTGGTGCTGATTGTGACGGGGCGTTTTGAAGAGCCGAAGGCTCTGGAGATTGTGGGTAAGTATTTGGGTTCAATTCCGCGACCTGAGCGTCGTCTGGATGCAACCTATACGGAAGAGCCGGCTCAGGACGGTGAGCGTGAGGTAATTTTGCGGCGTGTAGGCGGTGTTGGTTCGGTCATTGCGGCGTATCACATGCCGGCTGCGGCCCATGAGGACTGGGCGGCACTGTCGATTTTGGGGAGTGTGTTATCAGAGACGAAGGTTGGCCGGCTGGACCGGGCTTTGGTTGAAACGAAAGTCGCGACCAGTGCCTCGGGTCGTTCGGACAGTTCCCATGACCCTGGATTGTTTACGTTTTCTGCATCTCCGGTTGAAGGTAAGCTGAATGAGACTCGCGAGTTATTGTTGAAGACGATTGACGAGCTGGGAAGTGCAGAATTTTCGGCTGAGGAAGTGGACCGGGCAAAGTTGCGGTCCAAACGGAGTTCCGAGCAGCTGATGACCAGTGCATCATCGATGGCATCGGCTTTAAGCGGTGCGTCATCGCTGGGTGACTGGCGATTGTTGTTCCTGCAGCGGGATCGGGTGCAGGCGGTGACAGCAGCCGACGTAAATCGAGTGGCGGCGACGTATTTCAAGCCGTGGAATCGAACTCTTGGCGTGTTTATTCCATCGGATGCTCCGCGTCGACTGACGGTTCCTGCGGTGCCATCAATTGCAGCTGTGGTGAAGGACTACAAGGGCGGAGCGGCAGTCGCTGCTGGAGAGGCTTTTGACCCGACTCCGGAGAATCTTGACGTACGCACGAAGGTAATTGAAGAGGATGGTGTTCGGATTGCACTGTTGCCGAAGAAGAATCGGGGTGAGACGGTAGCGATGACCTTGTCGCTGCGTTATGGCAATGAGGAGTCTCTGAAAGATTTGGGCACGGCAGCGGGGATGATTCCGTCGATGCTGATGGCCGG
>Ga0172376_10004353_pt1 | contig 16219 bp, 13 predicted proteins | sample Lak35m_FD_121114 | JGI IMG/M metagenome (GOLD analysis project Ga0172376, IMG submission 121114) | Freshwater microbial communities from Kabuno Bay, South-Kivu, Congo - kab_092012_35m | ecosystem: Environmental > Aquatic > Freshwater > Lake | place: Democratic Republic of the Congo: South-Kivu... | reverse complement strand
TGGGTAGCAATCAGTAAATGAATACCCGCAGCTCGGGATTTTTGCGCTAATCGTTGCACGATATCACTTATTTGAGGATTGACATTGATTAAATCATTATATTCATCGATGACAGCAAAAATGAGCGGCAAGGGTGAACGATCGTTTTCTGCAGCAAATTGATTATACGTTTCTAAAGAAATCGTTTCCGTTTCCAAAAACTTTTCATAGCGAGATTCCATTTCATCAATTAATCGCTCTAAAGCTATCTTAGCCTCAATAAAATCAGAGATAATGGGACATAATAAATGTGGAAGATTCTTATATTTTGATAATTCAAATTTCTTAGGGTCAATTAATAAGATTTTTGCTTCGGATGGGGTTGCACTCATTAAAATCGATGCTAAAAAAGAATGAACAAACACAGTCTTGCCACTGCCACTAGAACCTGCCACCAATAGATGAATAATTTCTTTGGGTGTGAGGGCAATGACTTCTCCTAAAATATTTCTTCCAAACGGTAAAACAAATTTATTTTTGAATAACGGTTGCAGGCGGAGGTCTTCTAATAGCTCCTTATATCCCACCATCGAGATCCGTTCATTGAGGACTTCAAGTTGACTAACCGTTTTTCCCGGTACCAATTCCTTTAAAGACATTGGAAACCCACCTAAAGCTACTGCTAAATCGCCTAACACCCTTTTAACTTGGCTAATTTGAGAACCTTCAGCCATTTTCACATCAAAGGCAGTAACGGCAGGACCAATCTGATAATCCACAATCGAAGCTTCGATACCTAAGGCCATGAATTTTTGATTGAGTATGTCCACTCGTTTTTTAGTGGTTTGTTCATTAAATTCAATATCATTTAGTGTGGAACGACTATCTAAGATTGAAACCGATGGTAATTGATAGGCCTTTGAGGGAGAAACTGAATTAGTTTTAATCGGTGTTTGAATCGTTGAACGCTGTAAGGGAATCGGTTGTACCGTAGGCATCACATGCTGAGGTACCTCTGGGGCTTCGTACGTACTGGATAAGGACGCAGTTTCAATGTGATCTAATTGTTCTTCTGCGCTAATTGCAGCAGATTCTTTGACAAGAGGCGTTGAAGTTTTTTGAAATTGGACCTTTGATAGTCCTTGAACACTTTGCCCAGGAAACATCGAACGATAGGTCTTGAATCCTTGGCCGGTTTCGGATGGTTCAGCATAAAAAGTTGCCTTTTCTTTTGCCGGTTTGGCGTCTGCAATTTTCTGAAAATAAGCTTTTTCTTTTTGTCTTAGTTCTAATTGTTTTGCCCCAAAACGAATCAACTGTAACCACATTAATTCTAGACTTAAGGCAATACCAACGATTAATAAGGTTATCCACAAGACAAGTTGAATATTGAATAAGTTTAATGCATGCATCATCGCCACCAAAAAATATCCGATGATGCCACCGCCAATGGAAAGGGGGAGTTCAACTTCTGGGGTATTCAAGGCAGGGAATTGTGATAAAAATAGTTCCAAAAAATTATGAAGTGAAATTGCTGGAGTTGGTTGCAGATAAGCCAAACCATTAACCGTCGCAATCGCCAATAAACTTAATAAGGAGAGACTCACCCCTAACAAGGTTAAAGACCAATTTATTTTTAAAAAAGGTCGATTTAAGAATAAAGCAAGGCCATAACCAATAAAAAATAGATAACCTAAAAAGCGTAATTGACCGACAAGAAAACCAAAACCGATATTGATGATAATGGCGATAATGCCTTGGTTAATTAAGCCAAGTAGGGTCATTAAAATTAAAAAGGACCCCAAACCTAATTTCAAATATTGGTCTTGTAAAGGTGGAAAACGCGAGGCATCAAAGGTAGTTTTTAATTTCATCTATCCTATTATAACAAGGAAAAATATTTAACCTTATGAATTTGTATTAGGAATGGATGAAGTTTCAGGTTCATCATAGACGACGATCAAAGGTAAAATTACTGGATTTTTTCCATTGATACGTTTTAAAACCTTACCGACTTTATCAATTAAATTGAGTTTAAAATCCTCAATGGATAAGAAAAATTTATGTTTTAAATAGTCGTCAATTTCATTGGAGAATACTTGGGTTACTTCCTTGATGATATTTTCTGATTCTTTGACAAAAACAAAGCCACGCATTTGAATATCTGGACCGGCGACGATCATTTTTTTCTTCTTGGAAATCGTCACACCTAGAATGACAATACCATCTTCTGCCAGGCGTTGTCTTTGGATGATTACATCTTTTTTAACATCGCCAACTCCTAAACCATCAATCAAGACGTCTCCGGATTGGACTTTATCTAATTCATTGGTTAATAAACGTGGTTTACCTTCGTTAAATTCTAGAACTTGACCGTTATCCATCAAAAATGTATTGGAGTGATTCAAGCCTGTTCCTGCGGAGATAGCAAGTTTTGCATTGGCCACTAAATGCACATATTCGCCTTTGATCGGTAAATAGTATTTTGGTTTCAATAAACTAATGAAGGTTTTAATATCTTCTTCTTGGGCATGCATCCCCCGAATTTGCTTTCGAGTAATATTGGTAACTTTCGCACCTGTTTGATAAATGCCATCGACTGCATCGGTAGCAAGCACTTCAAAAGCCGGTGCCGATGGGCACGCAACGATAAACGTGTCTTGTTCACTCAGGACAAAGGTTTTATCTTCGTTTGCGTTGATCGCTAATTCATCCATTTTTTTATAAACTTTTTCGCCTTGACCCATCATGATTATCACTTCATCACGAATTGCAGTTCGCAAGTGATTTTCTCTAGAAACGACTCTTTCTTTGGGTAAATATAAACTACCCAAGTCAACAAACGTTTTAATGTAGTTTTCAGTTTCTTGATCATAAAAGATGATTTTCTTGTTTTGTTCGATGGTAAACTTAATCACTTCTTCAAGGTTATAAACCGATTGATTATAGAGGGCAATAAAAATCCGACCTTGGGCCATTTGAAAAGGTAAAACTAAATGATCTTTAAGCCGATGATTAGGCGAACAATACCCAGCCCGATCCGCTGAAACACTTTCCGTTAATAATAATAAGGTTTCTTTTTCAGCAATTTTAGCAAGGGCATTTAAATCATGTTTGTAATTTTTACTGGTGTTGTATTCGACAATAAAGTCGCCAGAGTAGACAATATTTCCAAAAGGAGTGTCAATACTAAACCCACAAGAATCCATGACACTATGGACCGTTTGAAAAAAGTGAAATTGATAACCAGCAATGGTGACATGACTCGTCGGTTGAATGAGTTGTTCGGTGAAATTGGCTTGTAAATGATTTTCCAAACTAAATTGTTTTAACAACGCTAAGGTTGCTTTGGTACCATACACTGGTGCCGGTGCTTTCGTATACAAATAAGGCAATGCCCCAAATTGATCATCATGTCCATGCGTGATGATATAGGCGCGAAGTCGATGCCGGTTTTTAACAAGATAGTCAAAATTAGGAATAATGGCATCAATCCCAGGATTACTTCGATCTGGATACTTTAAACCAGCTTCAATCACAAAAAGGTCTTGATCAAGTTCAACCACGAACATACACTTACCATGTTCGTCTAAACCGCCCAAAGCAAAAACGCGGATTTTAAAAGACATAAGCGTCCTGATGAGTTATGAAATTCATAAATACTAAACTATTATACAAATCTAAAAGTACGATTGTAAAGAATTATTTTGCAAATTCTTTATGCGAAAGCGCGACGCGCCCTTTTTCATCGATTTCTGTGACTTTAACTTTAAGACGTTGGCCGAGTTTAACTACATCTTTTGGATGTTCAACGCGAGTATTCGCTAGTTTGGAAACATGGACCATGCCATCCGTATCACCAAAAAGATTCACAAATACACCATAGGCTTCGATTCTTACTACTTCACCTTCAAATACTTCACCTATTTTTGCTTCTCTAGTCAAGCCTTCAATCATCGCTGCCGCTCGGGTAATTGGTTCACGGTCTTGATGATAAATCATCACGCGACCATCCTGTTCAATATCAATCTTGACCCCATTGCATTTTTCAATGATTTCATTAATGACCTTACCACCTGCACCAATGACATCCCGAATCTTATCAACGGGAATGCGAAGTTGTTGGAGTTTAGGCGCATATTTACCAACTTCAGCACGAGGTTTACTGATGAGAGATTCCATTTTTTCGCGTATGAAAGTTCTTGATTTTAATGCAGCAGCAAGGGCTTCTTCGATCACTTGACGATTGATGCCCCGAATCTTGATATCCATTTGTAAAGCAGTAATACCTTTTTTGGTACCAGCAACTTTAAAATCCATATCGCCGAAATGATCTTCTAAGCCTTGGATATCAGTAAGTATCGTATATGGATGCTTACCATCTAACGGGCCAGATGTGATTAATCCCATCGCGATACCTGAAACCATACCCGAGATGGGAACACCAGCAGCCATCAACGCCATCGAGGAGGCACAAATACTTGCTTGAGATGAGGAACCGTTGGATTCTAATACTTCAGAAACAACACGAATCGTGTATGGGAAAACCTCTTCTGTCGGGATAACATAGCTTAGTGCACGTTCACCGAGGGCACCATGACCAATTTCTCGTCGACCTGGGCTGCCCATTCTTCCAACTTCCCCAACGGAGAATGGTGGGAAATTATAATGATGCATAAACCGTTTTTTATCTTCATCCGTTAAGTTATCAATAATTTGTACATCATTTAAAGACGCTAAGGTTACAACAGATAAAACTTGGGTTTGACCACGCGTAAATAAGGCAGATCCATGTACGCGAGGTAATAAATCTATTTGGGTATCAAGTGGCCGAATTTCATCAACTTTACGACCATCGGGTCGAATTTTTTCTTCCGTAATTAACCGTCGTACTTCTTCAGAAATCATCGTTTCTAAAATCATTTCCACTTCTTTGAGTGCTTTTTCTTGATCTTCGTTATTCGCGTATGTCTTCTTTTCAAAGATGGTTTTAACTTCTTCTTTGACTGCATTAATCTTGTCTTCTCGTTCAAGTTTATCTTTCGTTGAGATGGCCTTGACCATTTTTGCTTGTGATAACTTTCTAACCTCTATATTGATGGTCTCGTTAACACGATAAAACTCAAAAGGACGTTTTGCTTTACCAGTGGCTTTGATAATTTCTTCTTGGAAGCGGCAAAGTTGTTTAATTGCGTCATGACCAAACATTAAGGCTTCAACCATATCCGTTTCTGAAATTTCTTGAGCACCCGCTTCAACCATGTTGATGGCTTCTAGGGTCCCTGCCACTGCAAGATGCAAATCCGATTGATTTCGTTGTTCAACTGAGGGGTTTATGATAAATTTTCCATTGATTCGACCGACTAAAACTCCTGCAGCAGGACCATCAAATGGGATATCCGAGACCCCAAGTGCGAGTGCCGAGCCAAACAACGATGTCATTTCTGGTGTCGCATCATAGTCCACACTTAACACAGTATTAACGACTTGCACTTCATTTCTAAAACCATCATCAAATAAAGGGCGAATAGGCCGATCAATTAAACGTGCAGTTAAAGTCGCATGTTCGCCTGGTCTGCCTTCACGTCTTAGAAATGATCCGGGTATTTTACCAACGGCATATTGTTTTTCTTCGTACACAACTGTCAAAGGAAAAAAGTCTCCGTCCTTTGCTTCATCGCTTGCGACGGCAGTTGCAAGAATCGCGGTTTCTCCCAAGCGAACTAAAACAGCGCCATCTGCTTGTTTTGCTAATTCACCTGTTTCAACAAATAATGTCTTACCAAAAAAGTCTAATGAAAATGTCCGCTTGCTCATAGTTGCCTCTTTCCTTAATTAATTTCTTAAAATTATAGCACAATTAGTTTTGAATTCGTACGATTTCTACTAGTACCTTGACCATGAATTCCGCATCTTCAACCACAAGAAATTCATATTTACCATGATAGTTTTCACCACCCGTTGCTAAATTGGGAGTGGGGACGCCTTTATAAGTTAAATTAGCACCATCCGTGCCACCCCTAATTGGAACGGGTTTCACTTTTTTTCCTAAAGCTTCATAAGCTTTTAACGCCCGATTTAATCCTTCAGGTTTCTTTATAATTTCTGGTGCCATATTAAGATAGCTTGGTTTAATCTCAACCCGAATCAATGCTTGCTTTAAGGTTTGATTCATCTTCTCAGCTAACGTAAGCATGATTGCTTCTTGTTTTCTTAATTCAGTGATGTCATGATGGCGAATAATATAACGAAGCTCGGTGGATTCAACACTGCCACTGGACTGGGTAAGATGAATGAAACCTTTGTAACCATCAGTTGTTTCTGGCTTTAAATGGGTTGGTAACCCTAAATGAAATTCAGCAGCAAGGGTTTGAGAATTAATCATTTGTCCTTTAGCAGAACCAGGATGAATGGCCTTCCCTTGAATGGTGACGACGGCACTGGAAGCATTAAAGTTTTCATAATTGATTTCTTCAATGGGACCACCATCTAAGGTATAAGCAAAATCAGCTTTAAATATGTTCGGATCAAAGTGAACAACCCCACGACCAATTTCTTCATCGGAGGTAAAGCCAATCTGAATGGGCCCATGAGGAATTTCTGGATGGTTTTTTAAATGTTCGACAAAAGTCATAATGATGGCAATGCCCGCTTTATCATCGGCACCTAGAAGTGTCGTTCCATCTGTTGTGATCAACGTTTTTCCTTGATGGTTAATCAAGGTTGGAAATACTTTTGGATCAAGAAAAATTTGTTGCGTTTGGTTTAAAACAATCAACTCGCCATTGTAGTTCTTCACCATCTTAGGTTTAACATTCTTACCAGACATTTCCGAGGCAGTATCGACATGGGCCATCAAGCCAATCGCTGGCGATGGTTTTTTGGAATTGGCAGCAACAGTAGCATATAAATTACCGGTCAAATCTAAGTGAATGTCTTTGATGCCGAGCTCGACTAATTCTTGTTTCAGAAGATTCAGTAAGTCAAATTGTTTTTGCGTCGACGGTACGGAGGTTGAATCCGCATCAGACTGGGTGTCAATTTTGACATATCGAATAAATCTTTCCAATAAACTCATGCATAATCTCCTTACTAATAAAAAAACCATTCACAAGGAATGGTTTGATATTTTATTTTCTTAATCCAAGCTTTTCAATGACAACAAGGTAACTGTCTCGATTAGACCGTTCTAAGAATTTTAATAACCGACTGCGACGACCTACCAACACAAGTAATCCTCGACGACCGTGGTGGTCATTGGGATGGCCTTTTAAGTGTTCGGTTAATTCTTTAATTTGTTCTGATAAAATTGCGATTTGAACTTCTGTTGATCCAGTATCCGATGCGGTTTTTCCATAGGCTTTTGTCAGATTGGTTATTTGTTCTTTTGTTAAACTCATGATGTTTCCTCCTGTTTCATGATCGGCCTTATCAGCGAACACCTGGTGGAAACGCCGGTGTACATCGATTAAGGTCTACACGTATTATAGGTGTTAATGATAAAAATGCAACTAAAAATTTTTGAGTAAGGTGGATTGTAACTGTAACGCCATGGCTTTATCTTGATCCATTTGCCGAATAAGTGCCTCTTTGGATGGGAACTTTTGTTCAGGCCTTAAATAATGGAGAAACGCAACTTCTACATGTTTTTGATATAAATTGGCTTGAAAATTCAACACGAATACTTCCAGGGTGGGATGGTTTAGGTTCGCGACGGTGGGGTGAAATCCTAAACTCGCTAAGGAATAGTAAGTATGTTGATCAATTTTGATCAAGGTTACATAAACCCCATTTTTGGGTAAATAATAAGGGGAATCAAGGACAACATTAGCCGTGGGATAACCCATTTTTCTTCCTTCGCCTAAGCCTTTACCAACAATGCCCTCCACAATATAAGGTCTTCCCAATAAAGAAGGCATGACATCGAATTGACCCGCATCAAGGTAAGAAACAATATCACGCGTTGATATCTTTTTACCATTGAGCGTCATATTCGGAACTAAATGTAGTTTGAATCTTGAATCCTTTTGAATGGTATCCACATTCCCTTTTCCTTCAGCGCCAAAAGAAAAATCGGGGCCACAGACAAGATTGTTTGCACCGAGAGAAAATAGGAAATCTAAAAACTGCTGAGGTGATAAACGTTTGACTTGTTCATTAAATTGGACAAGGATTAAATAATCGACATTGAGTTTTTCCAGTAGAATTTTTTTGGTTTTTAAAGGCGTTAAACTTTGACTTTCTCTTCCAGGTTTTGGATTTCGATCAAACGTTAAAACCGCTAATGGTTTACCCAATGATAAACCTTTTTTAATCAACGATTGGTGACCAAGATGGACCCCATCAAAATACCCTAAGCAAATCGTTAAATTTTGAATCGAAAAGGGTTTTGAGGTTAAATCCGTTTCCCAAACTTGCATTAAAATAGTCCTCTTACCGGTTTATAAACATTTCCCTCAAAGCGATCGTAAATGGCTAATACTTCTTTTTGGCCATCAATCAGTAATAAACGAATTTTGGGATGAGTATGTAGAAAAGGTTTCCCATCTTTGATGGCCTTAATTTGAATTGGATCATTAATCATCACTTGATCCATAAAAGATAAGGCTTGATACACAGTTAACCGATGGTCGATTGATAGTTGATCTAATGATTTAGCGGCAGCGAGTTTATATTGGCCGATGGCAATTCGAGTGAGGTGGGTTAAATGCCCAACGAGGCCAAATTTTTGGGCAATATCCTCTGCTAAAGTTCTAACATAGGTACCTTTTGAACATCGAACTGAAAAGCGAATCGTATCTTTTGTCAGCTTAATGAGTTTCATTTCATGAATAAAAATAGGTCTTGCTTCGCGCTCCACGGTCTTGCCTTCTCTTGCTAATTGATAAAGTGGGGTGCCATTTTGTTTAATCGCAGAATACATCGGCGGTGTTTGCACTTGCGGTCCAATCATCGATTCTAACGTATCATTAACATATTGATCATAAAGATCAATTATCGGAGTCCTTTCGATTACATTACCCGTTAAATCACCGGTATCGGTTTTACTCCCTAATTGTATGGTGGCTTCGTAACGTTTATCTAAGGCCTCAAGAAACATCCCTGCTTTTGTTGCTTTTCCAACAGTTAAAATCATTAAACCATCGGCAAACGGATCAAGCGTTCCAGTATGTCCGACTTTTTTGGTATTGAACTTTTTGCCAAGACCATCGACTAAATCACGCGAGGTGATGCCGCTTGGTTTGTTTAATAAATAAATGCCATCCATTGATAAACTTCCTCTAACATCATAACATTAACCATAGAAAGAAGGCATTCACGATGGCAGCGCCACATTTATTAACCATTCCTCATTCACCTCTAACAGTCAAGCTCGTCACCACTGCTTATGATGGGATGACGGTAAGTTATATTCGTTATAAAGTTTTTGTCGAAGAGCAAGACATTTCAATCGATGAAGAATTTGATGGTAGTGATCTTAACAGCGTTTCTTTTTTATTCTTCCTAGATCATGTACCCGTTGGCACCATGCGTTATTATAAAGATGAAAACCAACACATCCATCCGGGTCGAATTGCACTCTTAAAACCTTATCGTATGCAAGGATTCGGTAAAGCGATGATGCGTTGGTTTGAGCAATATATTGTCGGTCTATATCCCATCGTAACCATCCAGTTACATGCGCAATTATATTTAAAAAAGTTCTACCTTGAATTAGGATATCAACCTAAAGGGAAAACGTTTTTAGAAGCAAATATCGAGCATATCGAAATGGAAAAGAAATTAAGGCGCACTACTTTTTAAGTTTTGCTTTTGCCTCGGCAATGGTTTTTTCTAGTTTTTCAGCTTTTTCAAATGTATCATCAAGAAAAAAAGCAAGATCTGGAACTTTATAAATATCCATTCGTTGTGCAAGTTCTGTGCGAATAAAACCTTTTGCTTTTTTAAGAATCTCTAATTGTTTTAAACTATCCTCTGCTCCCATAAAAGAAACAAAAATTTTGGCATAAGTATGATCGGCGGTCACCTGGGCATCGGTGACGGTGACAAATCGAATTTGTGGGTTCTTTAAGGAAAATTGGATGATGTCAGTAATATGTTTGACGATGGTAGAATTTACTCGTGATTGTCGATGATTCATGCTTTGTCCTCAATCATTTGGTACGCTTCGATGATATCGCCAACTTTCATTTCTTGGTAATTTTCAATGACAATACCGCATTCAAAGCCAGATTTAACTTCTTTTACTTCATCTTTTAAGCGCTTTAAAGAGCTGATTTTTCCTTCATGCATAATATTGCCATTACGGATTAAGCGTATGTTTGCTTGATTCAGGATTTGACCAGTGGTGACCATACCCCCTGCAACCACACCCGCTTTCGTCAATTTAAATATTTGGCGAATTTCAAACTGACCCAGTTTGTTTTCCACCATCTTAATTTTTACTTTACCCTTCATCATCGCTTCCACTTCTTCAAGTAATGCATAAATGATTCGATGTAACCGTATGTCCACTTTTAACTCGTTTGCTTTTTGTTGAATCGAAGCGTCTGGGCGAATATTAAAACCATAAATTAGCGCTTTTGAAGATAACGCTAACATTAAATCATTTTCTGTAATTGCGCCAATATCCGTTCGAATAATTTTTAGTTTGACACCTTCGGCATTTAATTTTTCTAATGAGACTTTGATTGCTTCTAGTGACCCAGTGTTATCGGTTTTAACAATTAAATTTATCGAGGTTAAATCACCGGCACTAAGTTTTTCATTCAAGGCTTCAATGGAATTAGCATTATTGGATTGGCGAGAGGTTTCGGTTTTTAACAATTGTCTTTTTTCGGCAATTTCTTTTGCTTGCTTTTCAGTAGGGAATGCCATAAAAGAATCTCCTGCAATCGGAACTTCGCTCAAGCCGATTACTTCCACTGGTGTAGATGGCGTGGCATTTTTTAATGCTTTATGGTATTCATTGGTCATTCTTCGAACCTTGCCAAAAACACTGCCAACGACAAGATAATCGGAAGCATTTAAAGTGCCATTTTCAATAAGTAAAGTAGCTTTAGGTCCTTCGCGTTTGTCCAAAACCGCTTCTAAAACCGTACCAGAAGCATAACGATCTGGGTTTGCTTTTAATTCTTTGACTTCGGCTAAGAGTAAGATATTTTCTAGCAATTCATCAATGCCAGTTTTGGCTTTGGCAGAAATCTCAACAAATATATTTTCACCACCATATTCTTCGGCGATGATATTTAACTTCATGAGATCCTCTTTAATGCGTTTGGGATTAGCAGTTGGTTTATCCATCTTGTTAATTGCAACAATAATCGGGACTTCTGCAGCCATCGCGTGATCAATCGCTTCTCGGGTTTGAAGCATGACGCCATCATCGGCGGCAACGACAAGAACGACGATATCCGTTACTTTTGCCCCACGACTGCGCATCGCCGTAAAAGCAGCGTGTCCAGGGGTGTCAATGAAGGTAATGCGTTTGCCCTTAAATTCTCTTTGATAAGCGCCAATTGCTTGCGAAATACCGCCAAATTCTCCTTCGGCAATATTGGAACTTCGAATCGCATCGATTAAAGTAGTTTTACCATGATCAACGTGGCCCATAATCGTCACAACAGGTGGTCTTTCGATAAGGTTTTGAGCAGCATCTTCCATCATGTATTCTTCAATATTTTCTGCAGCCACTACTTTTTCTTTTTTAAAATCAAGGCCATAATGTAAACAAACAAGACCAATCGTTTCATCATCAAGCATGGCGTTCATCGTAATCATTTTCTTATTGAGAAACAAGAATTTGATAATTTCTGGTGCCGGTTTATTCAACTTTAATGCAAACGCGCTTAAGGTCATAGGCTCATTGTAAATAAAAACGTCACCTGAAACTTTGGCAGTTTCAGTTTTACCAAGATTGCCTTGGATATTTTCTTGACGACTGGTGGGAGTTTTCTTCATCTTATTTCTCCTTTTGTTTGAGGATGTTTGCCAAATTTGGATTGGTGATCGCAATCATAATCACTTGCTTTTTACCCGTTAATTCAGATAATTCTGATTTACTGAGGGAGACAATCCAAGGAATTTGGTAATAGTGCAAACGTTCTTGGATCAATTGTTGGTGGGGTAGCGAAGTATCGGAGGCAATAATCACATAGTGTACCTGTTTTTTGGCTAATGCTCGCATCGCCAGTTCACCGGTTAGGTAAGCTTTTGCCTTCATCACAAAGTGTAATTGTTGTCGCCATTTATCCATGCATGAATGTTTCTAGTTGTTGATAAAACTCGTCAGAAGGATCAATCGCTAAATTTTTCTTTATGAATTGTCCTTTTTTAAGCATATTGACGATGTTGGCATCCTTTTTGATGTAGGCACCTCGACCATTCATTTTTCCGGATTGGCTTTTATCAATGGCTAAACGTTGATCTGGTGTTTTGACAATCCGGATTAAAGCAGCCTTAGGCAGTTGCTCACCCGTGACGATGCAACGACGAAGAGGAATATTATTTTTCTTCTTCGTAATATTCATCAAAATCCTCGATTTCGCTTTCGGTTTCTTCTACCTCTGCAGTTGGGGTTTCCTCAGCAACTGGGGTTTCATCATCATAAATCTTCATAAAGTTTGCGGGATTGACAGGTTCGGAAGCGGCACCAATATTGGGTGTCGCTGGTTTATCATCGCGGTCTTTTTTCTTGAAAGGCTTTTTCTTCTTGTCAAAACGTTCAGGCTTCGGTGTTCTCGCTTTTTGTTGTTCGAGTTCTTTTTCAAGTTCTTCAAGTGTTTTGGTCGTTTTAACCACGGTAACTTTGGGTGGTTCTTGAACAACCTTAGGTTTGGTGGTGACTTGACTGACGGTACTCACAACAGGTTCGATTTCCTTCATGGTAGTGGTTGTTTGAGTCGGGGTATGGCTGACTTCCATGTCTTCTTTAATGCTGACTACTTTTTCTACGACAGCATCATTGTGGCGAGGGGCCATCACATCTTCCATTGTAAATGACTCATCATGGACACGATTGGTAGTCGAATTGTTGCGTTGGCCTTGGGTTGGATTGGGTAACGCTTCTCTTTGTTTTCTTAAGTCATCTTGCGTTCGGAGTTGATCAACGGATAAATATTTCAATCCTTCTGCAGTTGCAGCAGTTAAATCTTTGATCTCAATTTGGTAACCGGTTAGCTTGGTTGCTAGTCTTGGGTTAACGCCACGACGACCAATCGCGGTTCCTAGATTTTCATCGGCAATGATCATTGTCGCTTTTTTATTGACTTCATCAACAATAATTCCTGTGACTTGAGCCGGTTTTAAGGATTCCACTAAATAAAGCGGTAAATTTTCAGTATAGGCAATAATATCGATTTTTTCTTTGTCCTTTGCATTCCCTAATTGACTGACAATCTTTTGAATGCGTGAACCATTTTGACCGATGCAAGCACCGGCAGCGTCAACGTTGGGATCAAGAGAGTAAACCGCAACCTTGGAACGTAATCCTGCTTCACGAGCGATATCTTTGATAATGACAGTGCCTTCATAAATTTCTGGTAATTCCTCTTCAAATAAGCGCTTAAGGAAACCCTCATGAATACGAGAAACCGCAATTTGGGCTCCTTTAGTTGTTGATTCAACATCCACGACGTAAAGTTTGATACGATCACCAACTTTAAATGTTTCACCAGGAATGCGTTTAGAACTAGGTAAATAAACCGAAGTTCTCCCAATATTAACAATGGCAGATCGTTCATCAATTTTTTCAACTTGACCGACAATCATTTCGCCAATTTTATCTTTATAAACTTCGAATAAAGCAGATTTTTCAGCTTCAGCAATTTTTTGTCTGAGAATTGCTTTAACCGTCATTGCCGCCGATTTTTGAAAGTCTTCAGGTGAGGCTTCAATTTGATAAGAATCACCAATATTGAAAGTCAACCCTAGGGCTTTGACTTCTTCAAGCGAAATTTCTAAAAAGTCATCTTCCACATTCTCCACTACTTTTTTAAGTTGGAATAACTTGATAATGCCTTTTTTGAGATCAATGTCAGCACGTACGAGTGCATCATCAATCGAACCGAGTTGTTTTCGATAAGCTTTTTCTAAGGCTTCCTTGAGCGCGATGACGATTGCATCCTTGGAAATCCCTTTTTCTTGTTCGATCAGGTCAATTGCTTGGATTAATCCTTTGGTATCAATCATATTTTTATTTCATTGCTACTGCTAATCTTGCGTAGTCAATGTCCTTTCTTTGAATCGTTAATCTTTTTTTTCTCGTCTTTACCATGACCTCTAATTCAATCGTTTGATTTTCAATCTTGACTAATTTTCCCTCCAGGATGTTTTCCCCTTCAAAGGGGTGCATTAGGTGGATGTAGACAAATCGATCAAGATAATCCGGTAAAGCATCCAAATGAATCGGGTGTTCGACACCGGCACTGGCGACATCGAGCACGTAATGCTCTGGGATGATGTCAGCTTGGTCCAGTAATGGATTAATCAATTGGGTCACCGAGATAATTTCTTGTAAACCGATGCGTCCTTGTGGTTTTTCAATCAGAACCCGCAAGAATTTTTCCCCTTGTTCCAGCGTTAGGCTTACTTCAAATAAAGTCAAACCAAGCGATGAAATGGGAGGTTTAATTAATGCTTCAATTTTTTCAATCAGTGACATAGATCTCCTTAAAAAAACAAAGAGTGGATTACTCCACTCTCGTAATTTACTTGCGAGGGCCTAAGATTACGTCTTAAGCACCTTTAATATACACGATTTGATGAAAAAAGCAAATAAAATTTTCACAAAAAAGTTTTAAATTGTATAATACTCTTGGAAATTTTATGAAATCATCAATGAATAAATCAAAGCAAAAAATCGCCATCATTGGTGCCGGTCCTGGTGGTTTAGCCGCTAGTTTATTACTTGCTCATCAGGGTCATGAAGTCACAATATATGAACGTAACGAACGAATTGGGGGCCGGTCTAGCGTTATTCAATTAGATCAATTTACCTTTGATGCAGGTCCCACTTTTTTCATTTATCGTTATGTATTAGATGATGTCTTTAAACGAATAGGAAAAAAACTTGAAGATTACGTTAATTTAAAGCCAATTGAACCCTTGTATGATTTGTATTTTACAAACAAAGTATTTCGCCCTTATCGAGATCATGGAAAGATGATGAAAGAAATTCATCGAGTTTTTCCTGGTGAAGAAAATGGATATCAACTGTACTTAAAGAAAGAGTCGAAACGATTAAAAAAATTACTACCCGTCTTACAATTACCTTTTCATACACCGTTTCAGTTTTTAAACCCAAAAGTTTTGGCAGCACTTGATGAAATTGATATAGGAAAATCACTTTATTCCCGATTAAAACAATTCTTTCATCAGGATGAATTAATTTATTCGATGGCCTTTCAAGCGAAATATTTGGGCATGTCTCCTTGGGAATGTCCTTCTATTTTTAGCATGTTATCTTATATGGAACATGAATATGGGATTTATCATATTATCGGTGGACTCTATCAATTAAATGAAGCAATGGCAAAAATTGCCACGGAAATGGGCGTGTCGATTAAACTTTCGCAACCCGTACAAAAGCTCAATGTCTATAAGAAAAAAATCGATAAAATCAAAGTAAACCAAAAATGGATAAAAATTGATACAGTCGTCCTAAATGGTGACTTTAGTCATGCGATCCAATTACTGGATGACGATGTTCGCCCCAAACGCTACAAAAATAATCAATTAAAGAATCTTAAATACTCTTGTTCCACTTTTAATCTTTATCTAGGTTTGGATAAATTATTTCCGCTTGCCCACCATAACGTTATCTTTTCAAAAGACTATGCAGCATATGTGAAAGCGTTGACCAAAGAGTTAACCCTGTCTAAAGATCCCTCTTTTTACATTCAAAATCCATCGGCAATAGACCGAAGTTTTGCCCCTGAAAATCAAAGTACGATGTATATTCTTGTTCCTGTCCCTCATTTAAAAGCAAATCTTGATTGGCCTTCACTCACCCAATCCTATAGAGATTTGATTCTTTCCCGTATCGAGAAACTTCCAGGGATGAAAGATTTACGTAAACACATTGTCAAGCAACGCGTCATCACCCCGTTAGATTGGCAGGATCAATATCATGTTTATTTAGGTGCTAACTTTAATTTGGCCCATGATTTTAGTCAACTATTATATTTCCGGCCCCACAATCGCTTCCAAGGCTTGAAAAATTTATATCTTGTTGGTGGGG
>Ga0172376_10004351_pt1 | contig 16225 bp, 14 predicted proteins | sample Lak35m_FD_121114 | JGI IMG/M metagenome (GOLD analysis project Ga0172376, IMG submission 121114) | Freshwater microbial communities from Kabuno Bay, South-Kivu, Congo - kab_092012_35m | ecosystem: Environmental > Aquatic > Freshwater > Lake | place: Democratic Republic of the Congo: South-Kivu... | reverse complement strand
GGCCGCGCACGACGTCGCGCGCCACGGTCTCGGGCGTGAAGGGCTTGAGCGACTTCAGCACCTTGAGCTTCTCATCGCGGATGGCGTCGGCGTCGGCGCTGGCCGGCGGCTCCATCGCGATCATGGTCAGCAACTGCAGCGCGTGGTTCTGGATCATGTCGCGCAAAGCGCCCGTGCGGTCGTAGTAGTCGCCGCGCGTGCCCACGCCCAGGCGCTCGGCCAGCGTGATCTGGATGTTGGCGATGCTCTCGCGCCGCCACAGCGGCTCGAACAGCGCGTTGCCGAAGCGCAGCGCCATCAGGTTCTGCACCGCGGGCTTGCCCAGGTAATGGTCGATGCGAAAAGCCTGTTCCTCGGCGAAGACCGAGCGCACGACGCGGTTGATCGCCTGCGCGCTGGCCAGGTCCTGACCGAGCGGCTTCTCCAGCACCACGCGCACCTGCGGCCCGTTCAGCCCGGCCGTGCCGAGCTGCTCGCAGATCAGCGGGAACAGCGCCGGGCTGGTGGCCAGGTACATCACCACGGTGTCCGCGCCGCGCTGGGCCACCCACTGCGCCAGGCCGACGTAGTCCTCGGGGCGCGACAGGTCCATGCGCCGGTAGTGCAGCAGCTGGGCGAAGCGCGCGTACTCCTCGTCGCTGGGCTGCTTGGAGGCCTCGACCTCGCCGAAACGCTCGCGCACGAAGGCGCGGTAGGCGTCGTCGCTGCGCTCATCGCGCGCCACCGCGAGGATGCGCCCGCCGGCGGGCAGCTTGCCGTGGCGGAAGGCCTGGAACAGCGCGGGCATCAGCTTGCGCCAGCTCAGGTCGCCGGTACCGCCGAAGAGGACGAGGTCGAAGGACATGGGTCGTTGCCTGGGGATTTGGAGCAGGACTGCCGGCCGATTGGTAATCTTGTTTCATTATCTGACGATATGGGTTTCAGATCCTGGCTGACCTCCTGGCCTTAGCATCGGTGACATGGACGCACTGCGCCTGCACGATCTGTCCTGGCATCCGGCGGGTGCCGGCAAGCCCGTGCTGGACAGCATCGAGCTGACCGTCGGCAGTGGCGAGGTCGTGGCACTGCTCGGGCCTTCGGGCGCCGGGAAGACCTCGCTGCTGCGCCTGATCGCAGGACTCGAGAAGCCCACCCGCGGCGCGGTCGAGATCGGTGGCATCGATGTGACGGACCTGGGGGTCCCAGATCGACCAGTGGGCCTGGTTGCGCAGAACTCGCGACTGTTCCCGGACCTGTCGGTGCTGGACAACGTGGCCTTCCGGCTCCGTCTGTCCCCTGCCGGAGCGGGAGCGGCCGTCGAGCGCGCACGGCACACGCTGCAATTGCTCGGCATCGGATCGCTTGCGGCACGGCTGCCCGAGCAACTCTCCGAAGGCGAGCAGCAACGCGTTGTACTGGCACGCGCCCTCGCCCCCGGGCCGGCCCTGTTGCTGCTTGACGAGCCGATGTCGCATCTGGACCCGCCCCTGCGGCGCGCGATGCGGCGCGAGGTGCTGGATCTGCGAGCCCGGCTCGGACTGACGCTGGTGTACGTGACACACGACCAGAGCGAGGCCATGGCCCTGAGTGACCGCATCGCGCTGATGCATCAAGGCCGCATCGTCCAACTGGGGACGCCGCGCCATCTTTACGAGGATCCCGGCTCCGACTTCGTCGCGGCCTTCATGGGCGACATGCGACTGTTCGAGGGCTGGCGCGACGGATCCGGTCATGTGCATCTCGGACCTCTGCGATGGCCCGGACCTCCTCGCCCTCAGGCCCAGGCAGGCCCGGTACGCGTGGTGGTGCGCCCGCAAGCCTGGCGCATCGGCCCGGCCCACACGCCAGGACTCCCTGCTCGCGTGCTGCGAAGTGCCTGTACCGGGCCCCACGTCGAATACATGGTGCGCACGGCGCTGGGCGAGATGTTCGTGCTGACGCCACGGACGCCTCGACGCCATGAAGAGGGAGCCCCGGTCAGTCTGACGCTGAGCAGCCACGGCGTGGCCGTCCTGCCGCAGGTCGGCTGAGAGCCTCAAAGGCCCGGCCCGTACCTGCGCGGGCGCGTGCACGTGCAAATGCACGGGCTCGGGCGATCCACGCTGGCGGACGCTGGCAGAGGCGGCAAGGGGGACGCCGGTCGCCGGTCTGACCCGCAAGACCGCGCGGGCGGCGTGGCGGTTGACCCATGCCGCAGACCGGGCCGCGCGCGACGCCGGTGGTCTGACCTTGCAACTGGCTTTCACGCCTTGACGGTGATAGTCCCGTTGTGGGGGGCCGATGGGCGTGGGAAGCTCTCGGCCCATGGAAGTGCTGCTCGTGGAGGACGACCTCGGTCTGGTGCAGGCGCTCGGGCGCGCGCTGGCCGGGCGCGGCTTCTCGCTGGTGTCGTGCAGCGACGGGCTGGAGGCGTTGACCCTGTGCCAGCGGCGTCGCTTCGACGCCATCGTGCTGGACCTGTCGTTGCCCGACATCGACGGACTGGTCGTCCTGGACCGCCTGCGCGGCCGGGATGACCGCACACCGGTGCTCATCCTCACAGCGCGCGGCGCGGTGAACGAGCGCGTGACCGGGCTGAACGCCGGCGCAGATGACTATCTGGCCAAGCCCTTCGACCTCGACGAACTGGATGCCCGCCTGCGGGCCCTGATCCGACGACACCAGGGCGAGGGCGATCTGCGTTGCGGGCGGCTGCGGCTCGAGCGCAGCGGCCCCACCTGCTGGGTCGACGAACGGCTGCTCGACCTGCCGGCCAGAGAGATCGCGCTGCTGCGGGCGCTGATGCTCCATATCGGTCATGCGGTCCCGCGCGAACGCCTGCACCAGGCGGTGTTTCCGGACAGCGACGCCGCTGGCGTCACGCAGGCGTCCTCCGATGCCCTGGACGTTGTCGTGCACCGTCTGCGCCGCAGGATCGCCAGTGCCGGGGTCGAGGTCGTGACCTTGCGCGGCGTGGGCTATGTCCTGTGCGAAGACGCCTCCCTCACGACGCGCAGGCGCGCGCCATGAAGGACGAACCGGCGTTGGCGTGGCGGCGACCACGCCTGGACAGGGCGGTGGCGGTGCGCGCACTCGGTGCGGCCGCGCTGGGCGCGGCAGCGGCCATGGTCTGGGTCGTGCCCACGGACGTCGTCGCACCCTGGACAGAGGACGACGCGCTGTGGCGCGGGACGCTGTCGGTGCTGGGGGTCGCGGCCTCTGCCGCTGCGGCCTGGTCGGCGGGCCGGCACGCCGCACGCCCCTGGGCCGATCTGCAGGCCGCAATTCGCCGGTGCGACGGCGAGGACGACGCAGCGCTGCCGACCGGAGGCGGATCAGAGGTCCGGCACACGGTCCAGGTGCTCAACGGCTGGATCGAACGGCGCCGCCAGGCACGCGACCGCCAGCGACGGCTCCTCGGCGATGCCTCGCACCAGTTGCGTACTCCGCTGGCGGTGCTGCGCACGGTGCTGCAAGGCACCGCGCCGGCCGACCTCGGCGCGCACCGCGACGAGTTGCTGCGCACAGTGGACCGGGCGACCGCTGTCGTCAACGAGATGCTCGCGCGGATGAAGCTCGACCAGCGACGCGCCGAGGGCGCTGGCGGCAGCCTGCAAAGGCTCGACGAGGTGGGCCGGGAAGCCGCCATCGAATTCGCCCCGCTGATCGGCGCGCGCCGGCTGCGCTTCGAGCTGGACGCCGAGCCGCTGGAGGTTCAGGCCGACGCCTGGATGCTGGGCGAGTTGGTGCGCAACCTGCTGGCCAACGCGATTCGCCACTCGTCAGACGACGGGCTGCTGGGGATCGTCGTCCGCGCGACACACGACGGCCCGGAGCTCATCGTCTGGGACAGCGGCCCGGGCCTGGGCGACGGCCCGCGCGAGCGTCTGTTCGAACCCTTTGCCGCGGCCTCGGGCGGCGGCATCGGACTGGGGCTGTCGATCTGCCGCGAACTGGCGCAGGCCATGGGCGCGCGGGTCGAGCTCTACAACCGTACCGATGGCCACAAGGCCACCGGCGTGGATGCGGTCGTGCGCTGGCCGACGGCATCCACTCCTCTCCCCCCAAGTCCGACAACCCGCTCAGGAGAACCCCGATGAAGAAGACCCGCATCACCATGGCCACGCTGCTCGCGCTGGCCGGCACCGTCCATGCGCAGGACGGCAGCCAGATCAACGTGATCTGCTCGGTGCAGGCCGTATGGTGCAACGCCATCCAGACCGCCTACGCGCAGGCCACAGGCGTCAAGGTCAACATATCGCTCAAGGGCTCGGGCGAGGCGCTGGCGCAGCTGATCGCCGAGCGCGCCAACCCCAAGACCGACATCTGGTTCGGCGGCACCGGGGACCCGCACCTGCAGGCGGCCGAACAGAACCTGACGCTCGAGTACCGCTCGCCCGCGCTCTCGCAACTGCACCCCTGGGCACAGCAGCAGGCCGAGCAGAGCCGCTTCCGCACCGTGGGCATCTATTCCGGTCCGCTGGGCTTCGGCTACAACCCCGAGCTGCTGGCCAAGAAGAAGCTGCCGGTGCCCAAGTCCTGGGCCGACCTGCTCAAGCCCGAGTACCGGGGCGAGATCCAGGTGGCCAACCCGGCCTCCAGCGGCACCGCCTACACGATGGTGGCCACGCTGGTGCAACTGATGGGCGAGGAGCAGGCCTTCGACTACATGAAGCAGTTGCACCGCAACATCAGCCAGTACACGCGCTCGGGCACCGGGCCCATCAAGGCCGTCGCGCGCGGCGAGACCTCGGTGTCGATCAGCTTCGTCCACGACGCGCCAGGCGAGAAGATGCAGGGCTTCCCGGTGGAGACGGTCACGCCGGCCGAGGGCACCGGGGCCGAGATCGGCTCGATGAGCATCATCCGCGGCGCGCGCAACCTCGACGCGGCCAAGAAGTTCTACGAGTGGGCGCTGACGGCCCAGGCCCAGGAGCTGGGCGCGGCTAACCGCCAGTACCAGCTGCCGGCGAACCGGACTGCCAAACTCGACCCCAACGTGCCGGACTTCAAGACCATCAAGTTCATCGACTACGACTACGCCAAGTACGGCTCCTCGGCCGAGCGGCGGCGTCTGATCGCGCGCTGGGAGAAGGACGTGAACTCGCTGCCGCGCTGAGACGCTGGAGCGCCCGGGCTACGCGCCGCCGAACCGACCTCCGACGAATGAACTCCGCACTCCCCTCGCCCGTCCTCCAACGCCCGGGGCCACGCGCTGCGCGTGCGCCCGGTCAGCGCGTGATCCTCGGCTGGGCGCTGCTCGGCCTGATGGCCTGCGCGCTGCTGCCCTGGTACTTTCCGCAGAACCTGACGCTGGCGCGTTCGCTCAGCGGTGTCTTCGGGGGCCCCGACACGGCCAGCGCGCTGTGGCAGGTGGCGCAGCACGGACGCCCGTGGCTGGCCGCAGGCATCGGCGGCCTGCTGCTGGCCCTGGGGGCGGCTTTCATGGCGCCCGGCCGACGCCAGGGCCGGGTGTTGCTGGCCGGGTCGGTGATCGGGCTGGCGGGCGTGCTGGGCGGCGGGTTCGCCATCGGCCTGCAGGGCTGGAGTTTCACCTTCCTGGAGCGGGCCTTCGGTGCGATCGACCGGGGCCAGATCGGCCTGGGTCTGGGTGGCGCGGCGACCCTGGTCGCGCTGCTGGCGCTGCTCGGGGCGGGTGTCGCGCGCACCGGGCGCTTCCGCGGCGACTTCTTCGTCGCCGGCGCGGTGGTGCTGTGCTCGGCGCTGCTGCTGCTGTTCGTCGCGCTGCCAGTGGGCAAGAGCGTGGCCGGGGCCTTCTTCGACGAGGACGGCGCCTGGTCTCTGGCGGCGCTGGCGGGGCGGCTGGGTCACGAGCGCGTCTGGGGCCTGGCCTGCCTGGGCAGCAGCGCGGCCTGCGGCACGGCCTGGAACACGCTGTTCCTGGCGCTGCTGACGGCCGCGGGCACCACCGTGATGGGCACGCTGATCGCGCTGTACGCCGAGCGCGGCCAGCGGCGCTTCCAGCGCGGGCTGAACGTGCTGGCGCTGCTGCCCATCATCACGCCGCCCTTCGTCGTCGGGCTCGGTCTGATCCTGCTGTTCGGCCGCGCCGGGCTGGTCAACCAGTTCCTCGAGTGGGCCTTCGGCATCCCGCCCACGCGCTGGGTCTATGGCCTGTTCGGCGTGTGGCTGGCGCAGATGTTCGCCTTCACGCCGATCGCCTTCCTGATCATGCGCGGCGTGGTGCAGGGCATCGCCCCCAGCCTGGAGGAGGCGGCGCAGACGCTGCGCGCCTCGCGCATCCGCACCTTCACCACCGTGACGCTGCCCCTGCTCAAGCCGGGCCTGGCCAACGCCTTCCTGGTGGGCTTCATCGAGAGCATCGCCGACTTCGGCAACCCCATCATCCTCGGCGGCTCGTACTCGGTGCTGTCCACCGACATCTTCTTCGCCATCGTCGGCGCGCAGTACGACCAGGGGCGCGCCGCCTCCCTGGCGCTGATCCTCACCGGCTTCGCGCTCGCGGTCTTCTTCGTGCAGCAGAAGGTGCTGGGCCGCAGCAGCTACACCACGGTCTCGGGCAAAGGCGACGCCGGGGTGGCGATGCCGCTGCCCGCGGGCGTGCGCCGGCTGTGCCTGGCCACGGCCGGACCCTGGCTGGCCTTCACGGTGGTGGTCTACGTCTTCGCCTTCATCGGCGGCTTCGTCCAGACCTGGGGCCGCGACTACACGCCCACGCTCGCGCACTTCCGCACCGCCTTCGACCTGCAGTGGGGCGAGCACGGCCTGGTGTGGGCCGGCACCGCGTGGAGCTCGCTGTTCACGACCGTCAAGCTCGCGGCCATCGCCGCCCCGATCTGCGCCGGCATCGGCCTGCTGATTTCCTGGTTGCTGGCGCGCACCCAGTTCGCAGGTCAGCGCGCCTTCGAGTTCGCGGCGCTGCTGGCCTTCGCGATCCCGGGCACGGTGCTGGGCGTGAGCTACATCCTGGCCTTCAACGTGCCGCCCTTCGAGCTCACCGGCACCGGCATCATCATCGTGCTGTGCTTCGTGTTCCGCAACCTGCCGGTGGGCGTGCGCGCAGGCACGGCGAGCTTCAAGCAGCTCGACCGCTCGCTCGACGAGGCCAGCCTGATGCTGCGCGCGCGCACCGCCGCGACGCTGCGCCACGTGGTGCTGCCGCTGCTCAAGCCCGCGCTCGTGGCCGCGCTCGTCTACAGCTTCGTGCGCAGCATGACCACCGTCTCGGCGGTGATCTTCCTCGTCACCGCCGAGTACGAGCTCGCCACGACCTACATCATCGGTCGCGTCGGCAACGGCGACTACGGCATCGCGCTGGCCTACTGCACGGTGCTGATCGTGCTGATGTCGCTGGCCACGGCGCTGATCCAGTGGCTGGTGGGTGAGCGCAGGCTCGGCCGCCGCGCCGCGCCGGCGGCAGCCTGACCGGCGCGGCCCGCGCCCTCCTCACGTCCCCAAGACTTCCCGGACACCGCACCACCATGTCTTCCCCCGGCATCGAATTCCGCCAGGTCACCAAGCGCTACGGTGACGCCTCGTCACCGCTGGTCGTCAAGGGCATCGCCCTGGCCGTGCCCAAGGGCACGCTCACCACGCTGCTCGGCCCCTCGGGCTGCGGCAAGACGACCACGCTGCGCATGATCGCCGGCCTGGAGACCCCGACCTCCGGCACCATCCTGATCGACGGCCAGGACGTGACCACGCTCGGCCCGGCCGAGCGCAACGTCAGCATGGTCTTCCAGAGCTACGCGCTGTTCCCGCACATGAGCGTGATCCAGAACGTGGGCTACGGGCTGCGGGTCAGCGGCGTGAGCGCCGCCGAGACCCTGCGCCGCGCGCGCGGCGCGATGGAGCTCGTCGGCCTGGCCGGCTTCGAGGAGCGGCTGCCGAGCGAGCTCTCCGGCGGGCAGCAGCAGCGCGTGGCGGTGGCGCGCTCGCTCGTGCTCGAGCCCAGCGTGATGCTGTTCGACGAGCCGCTGTCGAACCTGGACGCGCGCCTGCGCCGCAGCATGCGCGAGGAGATCCGCGCGCTGCAGCTGCGGTTGAAGCTGACCGTGGCCTACGTCACCCACGACCAGGCCGAGGCCCTGGCGGTGAGCGACCAGGTCGTCGTGATGGATGGCGGCCGCATCGCCCAGACCGGCACGCCGCAGCAGCTGTACGAGCAGCCCGCGACCGAGTTCGTCGCCGGCTTCATGGGCGAGGCGATGCTGTTCGACGCCGTGGGCGACGCCCAGGGCGGTCTGAGCCTGGGCCCCGTGCGCCTGCCCGGCCGGGCGGACGGCAAGGTCGGCCCGGTGAAACTGGCGGTGCGTCCGGAGGCGTGGGCATTGGGCCCGGCATCGCAGACCACGGCCGCGGACGCCGCCTCGGGACTGCCTGGCCGCGTGCTCCGGTCGGCCTACCTCGGCAGCTTCCAGGAAGTGACCGTGGCCACCGCCCTGGGCGAGATCTTCGTCATCAGCGGCGACACCGCCGCCCACTGGACGCCGGACCAATCCGTGACCCTCACCCTGGGCCAGCAGGGCGTTGCGGTGCTGGAAGGCGCCTAGGAGACCGAACGGCGCGCGAACGTCCCTCGCAGGGCCGGGCACCCGCAGATCGCAGCGCCGGCCCGTCGGGTGCGCCGGCGCACCCTGTCACCGCCGCCCCCGCACCTCCACCCACAGCAGATACAGCCCGCTGGCCACCACCACCACGGCGCCAGCGATGACCAGAGCGTCGGGCATCTGGCCGAACAGCAGCCAGCCCCACAGCGTCATGTAGATGATCTGCTGGTACAGGAAGGGCCCGAGCGTGGCGGCGGTGGCGTAGCGGTGGGCGCGGGCGACGAAGTAGTGGCCGATGCCGCCCAGCAGCCCGGTGCTGCAGATGAGCGCCCAGGTGCCCAGGCCCTGGGGGGTTTCCCAGGTCGCGATGCCGAAAGGCGCGATCAACAGCGCCGCACCCAGCGCCGAGATCCACTGCATCGCCGCGGGTGACTCGGTGGCGGCCATGCGCCGGGTCAGCAGGTTGAACAGCGCGTACAAGAAGACCTGCCCCACCGAGATCAGCAACGCGGGGTGGAAGGAGCCGGTCCAGGGTCGCAGGATCAGCATGACCCCGCACAGCCCGGCGCCGATGGCACACCAGCGGCGCGCGTCCAGCCGCTCGCCCAGCCACCAGGCGCTCAGCAGCGCGATCAGCAGCGGCACGGAAAACTGGATGGCCCCGGTCTCAGCCAACTGCAGGTACTGCAGGGCCCAGAAGTTCATCGCCGTCATCAGGCCCAGCAGTGCGCCGCGCAGCACCTGCAGGCGGATGTCGCGCACCCGCACCAGCTCCCAGCGGTAGATCGGCGCCAGCAGCAGGGCGGTGATCAGCACGTGGGTGACGAAGCGCATCCACACCACCTGGAACACCGGCAGGTCCTGCACCAGCCACTTCGCCACCGCGTCCAGCGAGGCGAAGCACAGCGTGGTCAGCGAGATCAGCGCAATGCCGATGCGGCGATTGCGCGCGGTATCGTCCAGATGCATGTGCGCGGGGCCTGCCTCGGGCCGCGCCGGGACGCCCGGCAACGTACCCTTCCACGCGCGGGCCGGCCGTGGGCACGGCCTCGGGGCGATCGGGCAGAGATCGATCAGTATAGGAGCGGGCCGGCCGACGCCGCGGGCCGTGCCTGCGGCCGCGCTGCCCCGACAATACACGCAACGCCACGCCACGGGCTGCCGGCCGACGGCCATGGCGTCCGGCCCCCAAGGGGGCACGCAGATTCCCCGGCTTGCAGACCCCCGCATGAACCAGCTCGACCAGCTCAAGCAGCACACCATCGTCGTCGCCGACACCGGCAACTTCCGCCAGCTCGCGCAGTTCGCCCCGCGCGACGCGACCACCAACCCCTCGCTGATCCTGAAGGCCGTGCAGCAGCCCGAATACGCGCCGCTGCTGGCCGAGACCGTCGCGGCCCATCGCGCGCAGGCGCTGGCGCAGGTGGTCGACGAGGTGCTGGTGCGCTTCGGCCTGGAGATCCTGAAGGTCGTGCCTGGCCGCGTCAGCACCGAGGTCGACGCGCGGCTGTCCTTCGACGGCGCCGCCACGCTGGATCGCGCGCGCCGCCTGATCGGTCTGTACGAACGCGCCGGCATCGGCCGCGAGCGCGTGCTGATCAAGATCGCCGCCACCTGGGAAGGCATCGGCGCGGCGGCGCAACTCGAGCGCGAGGGCATCCACTGCAACCTCACGCTGCTGTTCAGCTTCTGCCAGGCGGTGGCCTGCGGCGACGCCGGCGTGCGCCTGATCTCGCCCTTCGTCGGCCGCATCTACGACTGGTACAGGAAGGCTGCCGGCGCTACTTGGGACGAGGCCTCGAACGCCGGCGCGGCCGACCCTGGCGTGCGGTCGGTGCGCCGCATCTACGAGCACTACAAGAGGCACGGCATCGCCACCGAGGTGATGGGCGCGAGCTTTCGCAACGTCGGGCAGATCATCGCGCTGGCCGGCTGCGACCTGCTGACGATCAGCCCGGAGCTGCTGGCTGCGCTGCAGGCGTCAGACGCGCCGATCGCGCGTGCGCTGGACCCGCAGGCCGCACTCGCGGCCGACCTGCCGGCCGTGCACTTCGACGAGGCCGGCTTCCGCTGGGCGCTGAACGAGGACGCGATGGCCACCGAGAAGCTGGCCGAGGGCATCCGCGCCTTCGCCGTCGACGCTGCCAAGCTCGACCGGATGATCGAAGGGCTGCGCGCGTGAGGCCGGCCGGCCGGTGCGGCAGCCGGCCGCGGCACCGTGGGCCAGGCGGTCGGACCTCATCCGCCGGCCCGACCGCGTCATCCTGCAGCCCCTGGAGAACCCACCGATGAGCACCTATCCGCGCTGCGACCGCAGCGTCGCCTGGGCCGCGCTGGCCAGCCATTTCGAGGCCCACGGCCGTGCGCTGGATCTGCGCGAGGCCTTCGCGCGCGACCCGGCACGCTTCGACAAGCTCAGCCTGGAAGCGCCCGAGGTCTTTGCCGATCTGTCGAAGAACCTGCTCGACGAGGTCACGCTGCGGCTGCTGGTGGAACTGGCCCACGAGTGCCAGGTCGAGGCCCGGCGTGACGCGATGCTGGCGGGCGCGCCGGTCAACCTCACCGAAGGCCGCCCGGTGCTGCACACCGCGCTGCGCGCCCCGCGCGGCGCCGCGGCCCCCACTCACGAGATCAACACCGAGGTCCACGCCGTCCTCGATGCCATGCTCGACTTCGCCGAGCACGTGCGCGACACGGCGCGCAGCGGCATCACCGATGTCGTCCACATCGGCATCGGCGGCTCGGACCTGGGCCCGCAGATGGCGGTGGCGGCGCTCGACGCGCAGGCGCACCGCGGGCTGCGCATGCACTTCGTGGCCAACGTCGACGGCCATGACCTGGACGCGGTGCTGCGCCACCTGCAGCCGCAGCGCACCTTGTTCGTCATCGCCAGCAAGACCTTCACCACGCAGGAGACGATGGCCAACGCCTGGGCGGCGCGCGCCTGGTTCGACAGCCACGGGGGCACCGACCGGGCAGCACACTTCGTCGGCGTGACCATCAACCTGGGTGCGGCCGCTGCCTTCGGGATCACGCGCACCTTCGGCTTCTGGGACTGGGTGGGCGGGCGCTACTCGATGTGGGGCGCCATCGGCCTGCCGATCGCCATCGCCATCGGCGCGGCGAACTTCCGCGCGATGCTGGACGGCGCGCACGCGATGGACACGCACTTCGCCACGGCCCCCGTGGCGCGCAACCTGCCGATGATGCTGGGGCTGCTGGACGTCTGGTACCGCAACTTCCACGGCTTTTCCAGCCGCAGCGTGGCACCCTACCACCAGGGGTTGCGGCGCCTGCCGGCCTACCTGCAGCAGCTCGAGATGGAGTCCAACGGCAAGGGCGTGGACCTGGCCGGGCAGCCGCTGCCGTTCGCCACCAGCCCGGTCGTCTGGGGCGAGCCCGGGACCAACGGCCAGCACGCCTACTTCCAGATGCTGCACCAGGGCACCGACGTGGTGCCGGTGGAGTTCATCGCGGTGCGCATGCCGTCGCACAACCTGCCGGGCCAGCACGCCAAGCTGCTGGCCAACTGCCTGGCGCAGAGCCAGGCGCTGATGCTGGGCAAGACGGCCGAGCAGGCCCTGACCGAGCGCGCGCCCACGGCCAGTGCGACGCTGACGCCGCAGGTGCTGGCGCGCCACCGCACCTTCCCCGGCAACCGGCCGAGCACGACGCTGCTGCTGCAGTCGCTGACACCCCGCGCGCTGGGCGCCCTGATCGCGATGTACGAGCACCGCGTGTTCACCAGCGCTGCGCTGTGGGACATCAACGCCTTCGACCAGTGGGGGGTGGAGCTCGGCAAGGCCTTGTGCAACGCCCTGCTGCCCCGCCTGGACAGCGGCGACACCGAGGGCCTGGACGCCTCGACCGCCGGGCTGCTGCGCAGACTGCGCGGCGCGGCGAACTGAGCGCCCGCCCCACCCCAAGGAGACAAGATGAAGACCGTCGTGTTCGATTTCGGTGCCGTGCTGTTCCACTGGCAACCGGTGGAGTTGCTGCAGCAAGTGCTGCCCGACCTGGCCCCCGACGAGGCCGCCGCGCGCCGCCTGGCCGCCGACATCTTCCAGAGCTTCCACCCCGACAGCGACTGGGCGCGCTTCGACCTGGGCACGATCGAGGTCGACGCGCTGGCGCAGCGCATCGCCGCGCGCGTGGGCACCGGGGTCGAGGCCATGCGCACGATGATCGACGCCGTGCCGCACCACCTGCTGCCGATGACCGACAGCGTGGCCCTGCTGCACGGCCTGAAGGCGCGCGGCTACCGGATGTGCTACCTGTCCAACATGCCGCACCCCTATGCCGAGCACCTGGAGCGCAGCCACGACATCGTGCAGCAGTTCGACGACGGCATCTTCTCGGCCCGCGTGGGCATGATCAAGCCGCGCGACGAGATCTTCCACCTCGCCCGACAGCGCTTCGGCCTCGAGCCGGCCGACACCGTCTTCCTCGACGACAGCGCCCACAACATCGAGACCGCCCGCCGCCATGGCTGGCAGGCCATCCACTTCAGCGACGCGGCGCAGGCGCGCACGGAACTGGTCGCCGGCGGCTGGCTGGGGGGCTGAGCCGCCATCGTCCTAACGATCCGATCAGCCGCAAAGCGCAGCCTTTCCGGTATCCTAGACGAGGCGTAACACAGCGCTCGTGTCGCGTTTGGAGCAGACCGTGTTCAGCAGCCGGTTCCAGAAGCCCCTTATCGTGACGCGTCATGCCATGCAACGCATGGTCGAGCGTGATGTCGATGCGGACCTCGTGAACCAGATCATTGACCGCGGCGAGATTCGTTTCAGTGATGCAAGCCGGCTTTGGGCTTGGATGCACGTGCCGGACCGTGATGACAACCTGATCTGTCTGGCTGCCGTGCTTGAAGACGCCGTGATCGTCAAGACCGTGATGCACCATTGGGAGGTCGGCCGATGACCGTGAAGACCACGTATTTCGACGAGGACGACATCCTGGTCATCCACCTGTCCGACAAGCCGGTAGTGCGGGAAGTCTCCCAGGACTGGCATACCCATGTCAGTTTTGCCGCGGATGGCTCTGTGGTGGAGACGGTCATCCTCGACGCAGCCCAGGTCGGCGCCTGGCCGCTGAAGATCGAGCGACGCGAAGCGGCCTGACGCCGCCCTCACCCCAGCGCGTCGGCCACCACCGCCAGCCCCACGCCCACGCAGGTCAGCACCGCCCCGAGGACGAGCCGAGCGTCCAGCGTCTCATCGCGGCGCAGGAAGCGCGCGCTCAGCGGCATCACCAGCAGCGGCGTGCAACTCGTCACGAGCACGGCGAGCCACACCGCGATGTGGTTCATCGATGCCACCATCAGCGTCTGCGCGATGATCTGCATGCCGCCGACGAGCAGCATCACGCGTGCGCTGCGCGGGTGCGCCCGCACCTGCGCGCGCACGGCCGGCAGGCGGCGGCGCGACATCCACAGCAACACCGCCCAGCCCGCCACCGCACCCAGGGTGGAGCCGGCCAAGGGCTCGTTCCACTCGCGCAGGCCGGCGCCGCGAAAGACGCTGCTGGCGGCGTAGGCGGTGGCCGCCCCCAGGCCGATGGCCAGGGCCAGGCGGGCCGTCACCGCGACAGCGCCGATGCCGCCGGCGCTGGCCGAGGCGGGGCGGCGCTGCGTGGTCACCACCAGCCCCGCCACTGCCAGCAGCATCCCCGCCAAGCCCACCCAACCGAGCGCGTCGCCCAGGAAAGCCCAGGCGAACAGTGCGGCGATCAAGGGACTGAGGGTCTGGAAGACCGAAGCCCTTGTCGGGCCGAGCAACCGAATGGCGCGAAAGAACAGCCAGCGGCCGAGCCAGATCGCGCACAGCCCGCCCAAGGCGAACCACAGCAAGGCCGATGGCGTCGGGTCTGCGAGTCGATGCCCACCCAGCGCCATCAGCCCCATCAGGGTCAGCCCCACCGGGATGTTGGCTGCGCCAGCCAGGACGGCGCTGACATCGCTGTCCAGTTGACGCGAACCCACGGTGCTGAGCACGATGCACACCGAGAACACCAGCGTCGCACCCAGGGCGAGCATCACGCCGATCGCGGTGTCCCCCAGGGAAGCACCCAGCATGCTCAGCATGACGGTCAGCTCGCCGCCTGCTCAAGCGCGGCGGGGCGCGGCCGTCCGACCCGTCCGGCCGCCGCGGACGGGTCGACGCCCACCCTCAGCCGCGCGGCGTGTTCAGCCATTGCTCGGCGATGCGCACCCAGGCGGTGGCGCCGAGCGGGATCAGGTCGTCGTTGAAGTCGTAGCTCGGGTTGTGCAGCATGCACGGACCCAGGCCGTGCCCGCCCTCGCGGTGGCTGCCGTCGCCGTTGCCGATCAGGAAGTAGCACCCGGGCTTGGCCTGCAGGAAGAAGCTGAAGTCCTCGGCGCCCATGGTTGGCTCGAACTCGAGCACATTCTCCGGCCCGACGACCTCGCCGAGCACACGGCGCGCGAATGCGGTCTCGGCCGGGTGGTTGATCGTCGGCGGGTAGTTGCGGCGGAACTCGAACTCGCACTGCGCGCCGAAGGCCGCGCAGGTGTGCTCGGCCACGGTGCGCATGCGCTGCTCGATCAGGTCGATCAGCTCGTGCGTGAAGGTGCGCACCGTGCCCTGCAGGTCGCAGAAGTCGGGCACGACGTTGGTGGCTTCGCCGGCGTGGATCATCGTCACCGAGATCACGCCCGGGTCCACCGGGCGGCGGTTGCGCGTGATGATGGTCTGGAAAGCCTGCACCATCTGGCAGGCCACCGGCACCGGGTCGATGCCGTTGTGCGGCAGCGCCGCGTGCGAGCCCTTGCCGTGGATGCGGATGCGGAACTCGTTGCTGGAGGCCATCACCGGGCCGGACTTCAGCGCGAACTGCCCCGCCTGCATGCCCGGCCAGTTGTGCGCGCCGAAGATGGCCTCCATCGGGAACTTCTCGAACAGGCCGTCCTTCATCATCTCGCGCGCGCCGCCGCCGCCCTCCTCGGCCGGCTGGAAGACCAGGTAGACGGTGCCGTCGAAGTGGCGGTGGCGCGCCAGATGGCGCGCCGCGGCCAGCAGCATCGCCGTGTGCCCGTCATGGCCGCAGGCGTGCATCTTGCCGGGGTAGGTGCTGGCGTGCGCGAAGGTGTTGTGCTCGGTCATCGGCAGCGCGTCGATGTCGGCGCGCAGGCCCACGGCTCGGTCGGACGTGCCGTTCTTCACGATGCCCACCACCCCGGTCGTCCCGAGCCCGCGATGGACCGGAATACCCCACTCGGTCAAAGCCCGCGCGATGACGTCGGCGGTGCGTTCTTCCTTGAAGCACAGCTCGGGGTGGGCGTGGATGTCACGCCGGATCGCGGCGATGGCCGCGGCATCGGCGAGGATGGATTCGATCAGTTGCATTGTGTCTTGCCTCCGGAACCTCGGCGGGATGGTAACCGGGGCGGCCTTCCGGGCCGCCGGCCGGTGCCTTTGCGCCGTACGCCTTGACCACACCGGCCGATCCGTCGTCGAAGCCGTGCAAGAGCTTCTCGCAAGGCCAGGCCCGGCGGGGGTAAATTCAAGTCATGCCACAGCCTACCGCCCCCGACGCCGCCACCGTCGCCAGCCCCAGGTCCCAGCGCACCGTCCACGCCGCCTGCCCTCACGATTGCCCCGACACCTGTTCGATGCGGGTCACGGTGCAGGACGGGCGCGTCGTGCGCGTGGCCGGCAACCCGGACCACCCGCCGACACACGGCGCGCTGTGCACCAAGGTCAGCCGCTATGCCGAGC
>Ga0172376_10004349_pt1 | contig 16227 bp, 12 predicted proteins | sample Lak35m_FD_121114 | JGI IMG/M metagenome (GOLD analysis project Ga0172376, IMG submission 121114) | Freshwater microbial communities from Kabuno Bay, South-Kivu, Congo - kab_092012_35m | ecosystem: Environmental > Aquatic > Freshwater > Lake | place: Democratic Republic of the Congo: South-Kivu... | reverse complement strand
CCAAAATGAGGCTGTCCGGGCGTGTACTAGACTCTAAAAACGCATCTATAAGTTTTAGGCGCTTAACAAGCTTTTTACGGCGTATTTCAGAAGTGGTATCAACCATTTCCAAGCGAAGCTTTTCTTGCTCTTGCTCTAAATTAATGGCAAGGAGCATGCTCTTAAGGGCTTCAGCTCCAATACCTGCGGTAAAAGCATCTTCTCCGAACTCATCTTGATTTCGTATAAACTCGTCCTCAGAAATCAACTGACCTTTTTTTAAGTGAGTTATTCCAGGGTCCATAACAATATAATTTTCAAAATAGAGAACTCGTTCCAAATCTTTCAGGGATAAATCAAGTAATAATCCAATGCGGCTGGGTAGAGACTTGGTGAACCAAATATGAGCAACAGGAGAAGCCAGTTCGATGTGTCCCATCCGATCTCGCCGGACTTTACTCAAAGTAACCTCAACACCGCACTTTTCACAAACAACACCGCGGTACTTCATTCGCTTATATTTTCCACACAAGCATTCATAATCCTTAATAGGACCAAAAATACGTGCGCAGAACAAACCATCTCTTTCAGGCTTAAATGTCCGGTAATTAATTGTCTCCGGCTTTTTTACTTCGCCGTATGACCAAGATCGTATCCGCTCGCTACTTGCAATTGAGATGCGAATTGCATCAAACCCGGGGGCGACTTCAACATTTTCCATAACTTTACGCAAAGCATTCATGGTTTATTTCATCCCATCCATCAAATTATACTTGTTGTTCAAATGAAACATTAAGTCCTAAGGAGCGCAGTTCCTTGACCAAAACATTAAAGGATTCAGGTACACCTGCTTCCATGTTGTCGTCCCCTCTCACAATAGCTTCGTAGGCCTTTGTTCGTCCGGACACATCATCTGACTTAACTGTTAGCATTTCCTGCAAAGTAAAGGCAGCCCCATAGGCTTCGAGGGCCCAAACTTCCATTTCTCCGAACCGTTGGCCACCAAATTGGGCTTTTCCACCCAATGGTTGCTGTGTAACCAAGCTATAAGGGCCAATAGAGCGTGCGTGAATCTTATCATCGACTAAATGGTGAAGTTTTAGCATATAGATGTATCCAACCGTTACCTGGCGGTCAAACGGTTCACCAGTTCGACCATCATACAAAACTACTTGGCCACTGCTATCTAATCCAGCGTCTTTCAAGGCATCGACAATATCATCCGCTTGCGCTCCGTCAAAAACTGGCGTGGCAATTGGAACTCCTTTACGTAGGTTATAAGCCATTTCAAGAAGCTCGTTATCAGACATTGAAGTAATGTCGTCTTGGTCTTCTGAGCTGTCATAAATTGTTTTCAACGTTCCACGGATTTCAGCTAAAGTAGATTCATTTTTTCGATATTGCTCTAGCATCTGGTTGACTTTGTGGCCCAATCCTGCTGCTGCACCTCCTAAATGGGTCTCCAAAATTTGCCCTACGTTCATACGGGATGGCAGACCAAGTGGGTTTAAAATAATGTCAAGCTGGGTGCCATCAGCCAGATACGGCATATCCTCTAAAGGTAAAATCCGCGAGACAACACCTTTGTTGCCATGACGCCCAGCCATTTTATCTCCTGGTTGGATCTTGCGCTTTACAGCAATAAAGACTTTGACCATTTTAAGAACGCCTGGAGATAATTCATCACCCCGACGTAATTTATCAACTTTATTTTCAAACCAATCTTGAAGGCGCGTAACGTTTTCATCAATTTGGCGGTTAATCGCTTCAATATCAGCCATAACAGCGTCATCTTTAACTGTAATTTGTCGCCATTGACCCTGAGTGTAACTGTCTAAAAGCTCTTCTGTTATTTTTGCGCCAATTTTAATACCTTTTGGTCCGCTAACAACTTTTTGCCCTAATAACCTTTCTTTCAAACTTTGGTAAAAACTTCTTTCTAAAATGATGCGCTCAGCATCGCGATCCATTGCCAGGCGGTCGATTTCAGCCCGTTCAATTGCGAGTGCCCGTTCGTCTTTATCAATGCCTCGACGTGAGAAAACGCGAACTTCTACAACGGTTCCTGTTACACCTGGCGGAACACGCAAAGAAGTATCTCGCACATCAGAAGCTTTCTCACCAAAAATAGCTCGTAAGAGTTTTTCTTCCGGCGTCATAGGAACTTCGCCTTTCGGGGTTACCTTACCGACCAAGATATCTCCTGGGTTAACTTCAGCGCCAATATAAACAATGCCTGCTTCATCCAGGTTCTTCAGACCTTCTTCGCCGACGTTAGGAATATCACGGGTGATTTCTTCGTTGCCTAATTTGGTGTCACGACTCATGACCTCAAATTCTTCAATATGAATAGAAGTGAAGACGTCATCTTGCGCAATTCTTTGAGATAGTAAGATGGAGTCCTCAAAATTACATCCTTGCCAAGACATAAAGCCGACAAGAACATTTTGGCCTAAAGCCAATTCGCCAAGTTCTGTTGCAGGGCCGTCAGCAATAACGTCACCTTTCTTGACAATATCTCCTTTCTTAACCAAAGGGCGTTGGTTAATACAGGTGCTCATGTTGGAGCGTTGATATTTTTGTAGGTTGTAAATATCTACGCCTGCTGCTGAGTCTTTAATATCATCCTTGTCTGTAACTCTTATAACAATTCTCAAACCATCCACAGAATCAACAACGCCAGATCGTTTTGCAATGACACTAGACCCTGAATCGCGGGCAACAATATGTTCCATACCCGTACCCACAAGCGGTGCTTCAGCTCGAATCAACGGAACAGCTTGCCTTTGCATGTTAGAACCCATCAAAGCTCTGTTGGCATCATCATTCTCTAAAAAGGGGATCAAAGATGCAGCAACGGAAACCAATTGCTTTGGCGAAACGTCGATTAAACCAACCTCATCTTTGTGGACAATGCTCAACTCACCAGCGCGGCGACAGGTTACATATTCATCTTTAATCGTTCCATCTTTGCCCACTTGGATGTTCGCTTGGGCAATTGTATATCGCCCTTCTTCCATGGCAGTCAGATAAACAACTTCTTTTGACACTTTTCCTTGGGAAACCTTACGGTAAGGACTTTCAATAAAGCCGTATTGATTGACACGTGCGTAAGTGGCTAAAGAATTGATGAGTCCAATATTTGGACCTTCTGGCGTCTCAATAGGACAAATACGGCCATAGTGGGTTGGATGTACGTCACGAACTTCAAAGCCGGCGCGCTCACGCGACAAACCACCTGGACCTAAAGCAGACAAGCGACGCTTATGAGTAATCTCGGAAAGAGGATTGGTTTGGTCCATAAATTGAGATAACTGCGAAGAGCCGAAAAACTCCCGAACAACAGCGGCAGCTGGTTTTGCATTAATAAGGTCATGGGGCATAACCGTATCAATATCAACGGTACTCATCCGATCCCGGATAGCCCGCTCCATGCGAGACAAACCAAGGCGATACTGGTTCTCAAGTAATTCCCCAACAGAGCGGACGCGACGGTTTCCAAGGTTATCTATATCATCGATCTCACCACGTCCATCTTTAAGCTCAAGTAAAGTTTTTAGAATAACCAGAACATCTTCCTTACGAAGAGTGCGGATTGTATCTGGTGTCTGAAGGCCCAGGCGTGCGTTCATTTTCACCCGCCCGACTGCAGAAAGGTCATACCGTTCTGGATCAAAGAACAATCCCTTAAAGAGATTCTCAGCCCCCTCTAAGGTTGGCGGTTCACCAGGGCGCATAACACGATAGAGCTCTAATAAAGCATCTTCTCGGTTATTGCTACGATCTGCCATAAGCGTGTTTAATAAATAAGGCCCGACATTGACATGATCAATGTAAAGAACTGGGATGTCCTTTACCTTCAGGTCAGATAAGATTTTCAGGGTATCTGCCGTAATTTCTTCGCCAGCTTCAATGTAAATCTCACCTGTATCTTCATTAATATACTCTTTTGCAATATGGCGACCGATCAATTCTTCAGAATCAACTTGAACTTCCGTTAATCCATCTGTTGCAAATTTCTTTGCGAGTCGCGGCGTTAGCTTAGTTCCTGCTTCAGCAACAACTTCGCCAGTTTTTGCATTAATTAAGTTACGCGTGAGTTTAACCCGCTTCCAGCGGTTCATATCGAATGTCGTTTGCCATGCCTTTTTACTCTTTTTGTAAGGAATAATCTCATAAAAGTAACTTAGTATCTCTTCTTTAGACATTCCTGAAATAAGGTGTGATGGTAAAACTTCGTCTTTTTCGGCATATTCTGCCCGATATTTTTCCGTTTCTTCACTGTCCAGTGCCATTAAGAATGCTGTAACGGGAACTTTACGGCGACGGTCAATGCGAACGTGCATTAGATCCTTTGGGTCAAATTCAAAATCAAGCCATGATCCACGATAAGGTACGACGCGAGCAGCAAATAAATACTTACCAGATGAATGTGCTTTTCCTTTATCATGATCAAAAAACACACCGGGACTGCGGTGCATTTGAGAGACAATAACGCGCTCAATACCATTAATAATAAAAGTGCCACTATCTGTCATAAGGGGCATATCGCCCATATAGACATCTTGTTCCTTAATGTCACGAATTGACCTTGCACCCGTATCCTCATCTGTTTCCCAGACAATAAGGCGTAAGGTAACTTTTAAAGGGGCGGCAAACGTTAGCCCTCTTTGGCGACATTCATCCTCATCATATTTTGGGCGCTCTAACTCATACTTAAAGTACTCAAGCTGGGATTTTGCCGCGAAGTCTTTGATGGGAAATGTTGAACGAAAAACTTCATTTAAGCCAAAATTTTCCCGCTTATTTGGTGAAACATTCATCTGCAAAAAACCTTCATAGGAAGATTTTTGAAGTGCGATCAGATTCGGCATCGGAGCCACTTCAACAATCCGACCATAATTTTTGCGAAATCTTTTACGACCAGTGAAAGACCTTACCATAGATACCCTCTTTCAATATTGACTATACCGAACCAATCCTATTTGGCATGCTCGATACAACGACCAGCACCCATCCCTAACTTAAAAACAACTCATCCATTAAGCTAAAACCCCTAAGAGATTAGCTACCATACATCAATTGTTTTACCAAATACAATATATACGGAAAGAGCATAATGCTCTCTCCGTATAAACTCATCACAAAATATCGTCTATTTAATCTCGACTTTTGCGCCAGCGTCTTCCAATTGCTTTTTAAACTTTTCAGCCTGCTCTTTGGAGACCCCCTCTTTTACAGGTTTTGGGGCACTTTCAACTAAAGTCTTAGATTCTGTTAAACCTAAGCCGGTAATTGCTCGAACTTCTTTGATAACATTGATCTTATTCGCACCTGCATCCGCTAAGATAACGTTAAATTCGGTTTGGGCCTCAGCTGCCTCGCCACCACTGCTATTAGCGGCCGGCGCTGCAACAGCTACGGGTGCTGCAGCTGTAACGCCCCAGCTTTCCTCTAATAATTTAGAAAGCTGTGAAGCTTCTAATACGGTTAACTTGGACAAGTCTTCTACGAGTTTCTCAAGATTTGCCATTTTTTCTAACTCCTTCTATAAATTAATGCTCACGATTCTAGGTTTAATCCTAACTGCGGGCTGCCAATATGTAAGCAACACGCCGTGCAGGTTCTTTTGACAAAACTGCCAACTTAGTTGCTGGGGCAGAGATGACACCAAGGATTTTAGCCCTTAGCTCATCCAAGGATGGCAAGTTTGCCAAAGCCTTGACTGCCTTTGCATCTAGAACTTGGCCATCCAAAAAACCGCCGACAATCGATAATTTGTCGTTTTTCTCAGCAAATTTGGACAACACTTTTGCCGCTGCAATAGGATCTTGTGAATATCCTAAGGCAGTCGGCCCCTCAAGATAGGGATTAATCCCTTCCAGGGTTGTTCCTTTAACGGCAATCTGTGCAAGAGTGTTTTTTAAAACCTTGAATTCAGCGCCGGCCCCACGCATATCACGGCGTAACTGGGTTGCCTCAGCTACCGTTAACCCTACTTGGCGGGCAACGATGACGCTGGCCGCTTGTTGCAGGGTGTCCCGCATTTGTGAGACCAGTTCTTCTTTCTGTGAACGGTCCATTTTCCACTCCCTAACAGTTATTTCACGGGAAGCATACTGGCTCCCGCGCTTTCTTTAATAAAACCACACCTCATTTGTGGTTTTTCTAATTCTGTCCCAGAAGGAGTCAAATCTTCTCTCCCTTCTGTCTCATGCAGGCGGTTTCCCATTAAACTTCTATGCTGCCATAAAAGAACCCACAATCTCGGACAAAGCTGACACAATATCAAACCGCCCTTTAAATGCCAAACTCTAGTCCAAGGCCAGGATTCTAGCACTTTCGTTTGCGGGTTATGATACCATGCCACAAGAAAGGCATAATTTGGTTTCCCAAATTACTGCCCTCAATTTTTTTAAAGGTTCAAATCATGAACCTCACCAGCAAGTAACCTTACGACGGTTATGCTGGAATCTCAAAATGGACGCCCACTCCCATCGTTGACGTTAGGGTCATCTTCTTAATATAGGTTCCCTTGATGCCATTTGGCCGCGCCTTTTGGACAGCATCGATATAAGCGATAATATTCTCCACTAAAGCTTTTTCTTGGAAACTAGCCTTGCCAACTCCGCTATGAATAATACCACCCTTTTCAGTGCGATATTCAACTTGACCACCTTTAACAGCAGCCACTGCTTGAGCGACTTCCATAGTTACAGTACCCAACTTTGGGTTTGGCATCAATCCCCGTGGCCCTAAGATTTTACCGACGCGGCCAACCAATCCCATCATATCAGGCGTAGCGATACAACGCTCAAAAGGCATATCGCCAGCTTGTATTTTTTCCATCAAGTCTTCGGCACCGACAATGTCTGCACCAGCTTTTGTTGCCTCATCAGCTTTTACGCCTTTTGCAAATACGGCAACACGATAATTTTTGCCTGTGCCGTTCGGTAGCTGCACAATACCTCGAACGTTTTGATCTGTTTTGCGTGAATCTATGTTTAAATTCATAGCAATTTCAATTGTTTCATCAAATTTAGCTGTTGCATTTGTTTTAACAAGCTTTACGGCCTCTTCAAGAGTGTAAACTTTTCCTTGGTTAAACGATTGATAGGCTTTTTTAAGTCTTTTTCCGACGTGTACCATTTAAGTCTACTCCACCACTTCCAAGCCCATTGAGCGTGCTGATCCAATAATCATCCGGCAAGCAGCATCCAAATCATGAGCATTTAAATCCTGAAACTTCTTCTCAGCAATTTCGCGTACCTGCGCCATTGTCACTGTCCCGACTTTATCGACACCGGCTGTTTTTGTACCTTTTTCAATCTTGGCAGCTTTCTTAAGCCAATAGGTATTGGGGGGCGTTTTCATAATGAATGAAAAAGTACGGTCAGCATATGCAGTAATAACAACAGGAATGGGCATTCCTGGTTCCATGCTTTGTGTCTGCGCATTAAATGCCTTGCAGAACTCCATAATATTCAACCCACGTTGACCCAAGGCTGGTCCAATAGGTGGAGAGGGATTGGCCTTACCAGCCGGTACCTGTAGCTTAATGTAGCCTTCAATTTTCTTTGCCATTTTAATTCCTCATTCTGAGTTGTGGTACGCTTCTTGGCTGTGAAGCTTCCACTGTTATCGTTTGACCCTCTGACATAGTCACTTGACATATATACCCAACAATAGATTCTCCATTGCAGCTTATGTCTTTTCGACTTGACCAAACTCCAATTCCACAGGCGTTGGACGACCAAAGATCATAACTGAAACTTTTAAGCGTGCTTTTTCAGCATCAACTTCTTCCACCACCCCTGCAAAAGAGGTAAAGGGACCATCACTTACCCGAACCTGCTCGCCAATTTCGAATATGATCGAATGGCGTGGTTTTTCAATAGAATCTTGAACTTGTCGCAAAATACGACCAACTTCTGCCTCCGATATAGGGGATGGCTTTCCTTTGCCACCCAAGAAACCAGAAACCTTCGGGATGTTACGAACCAAATGCCACGTTTCGTCCGTTAATTCCATTTTTACGATTACATAGCCTGGAAAATAATTTTTTTCTGTACTCACCTTAACGCCACGACGAACCTCGACCACCTCTTCCGAAGGGACCAAAATTTCCCCGAAACGATCAGCAAGACCATTTTTTTCCGCCTGTTCCTGTATAGCCTGAGCTACTTTTTTCTCAAAACCCGAATAGACGTTTACAACATACCAACGCAGAGCCATTTAAAACCCTTCAGCCCCCAAATCCCAAGATAGAGTGAACCATCCGATAAACGACTTGATCCACCAACATAAAATAAACTGCCGCAATAACAGCAAAACCAAAAACGAAAGCCGTTGTCATAAGGGTCTCGCGCCGCGTGGGCCAAGTTACCTTTCGCACTTCCTGTCGAACTTGCGGGATAAACTCAAAAGCCTGTTGCATCCCATTTTTTTTTGTGTCCGCTTTCATGTGCTATACCGCCTAACATTCTAAATTTCAATGACTCTCGCTCAATTCATGGCAGGAGTGGAGGGTCTCGAACCCCCAACCTTCGGTTTTGGAGACCGACGCTCTAGCCAATTGAGCTACACTCCTAAAAAACAATAGAAGTACCTAAAAAAGAGACAGCTTCTCTTTTTTAGATCAAAAGAAACAGCTATGTTTTCCTAGGTGGCTGTTCCTTTTACCGCACTTCTGCCCTCATTGTCTACAGGTTTCTCTTGAGAAACCTTCAAGATGCTATTTCAAGATTTTTGAAACCACGCCAGCACCAACTGTACGGCCCCCTTCACGGATCGCAAACCGTAAACCATCGTCCATTGCAATTGGCGCAATCAACACGACTTTCATCGCTATGTTGTCACCTGGCATCACCATCTCAACACCTTCTTTCAGGTACACCATCCCTGTGACGTCCGTCGTCCGGAAATAAAATTGCGGACGGTAATTGGTCATGAAAGGTGTGTGGCGCCCCCCCTCTTCTTTCGTCAAAATATACGCTTCAGCCTCAAAGTCCGTATGGGGGGTAATTGAGCCAGGCGCAGCCAATACTTGCCCGCGTTCCACTTCTTCCCGCTTTGTTCCTCTTAGCAACGCACCGATGTTATCGCCTGCTTCCCCTTGATCCAAAAGCTTACGGAACATTTCAACGCCCGTTACAACTGTTTTCGTGGTTGGATGCAATCCAACGATCTCGACTTCTTCGCCAACCTTGACCACACCACGCTCAACACGGCCTGTTACTACTGTTCCACGACCTGATATTGAAAACACATCTTCGATCGGCATCAAGAAGGGGCGGTCCTTCGGACGTTCGGGTTGTGGAATAAAGTCATCAACCGCTGCCATTAATTTCTTGATTGCTTCCGCTCCCTTTTCAGGGTCCTTACTTTCTAAGGCGCACAATGCTGATCCGCGGATAACCGGAATATCGTCCCCGGGATAACCATAAGACGTCAAGAGCTCACGGATTTCCATTTCAACGAGATCCAATAGTTCAGCGTCATCGACCATGTCTGTCTTGTTCATGAAAACAACCAAAGCAGGGACTCCCACCTGGCGCGCCAACAATATATGTTCCCGTGTTTGTGGCATGGGGCCGTCAGCTGCTGATACAACCAAGATCGCACCGTCCATTTGTGCTGCGCCCGTGATCATGTTCTTCACATAGTCCGCGTGCCCGGGGCAGTCAACGTGCGCATAGTGCCGTTTGTTCGTTTCATACTCAACGTGCGCTGTTGAGATGGTGATTCCACGCGCCCGTTCTTCAGGCGCTTTATCAATTTGGTCATAAGCTGTAAAGCTTGCCTGGCCTGTTTCCGCCAATACCTTTGTTATCGCAGCTGTCAATGACGTCTTTCCATGGTCTACGTGACCTATTGTCCCTATATTACAGTGCGGTTTCGTTCTCTCAAATTTTGCTTTTGTCATCTTACCCTCTTAACTATAAAGCTTACTTTCCTTAAATTTTTAATTTAATTTTGCCCGTATTTCATCTGCGACATGTTGTGGCACTTGCTCATAATGATCAAATTGCATCGTAAACTGGCCACGGCCTTGGGTCATAGAACGCAATGTATTAACGTACCCAAACATATTCGCCAAAGGAACTTTAGCCATAATAACACGCGCATTTGCACGCTGGTCCATTCCTGTTACTTGACCACGACGGCTGTTTAAGTCCCCAATAACGTCGCCCATATACTCTTCTGGCGTCACAACTTCAACCTTCATAATTGGCTCTAACAGCTTTGGGGCACATTTGGCAATCCCTTCCCTGAAAGCGGCCCGAGCAGCGATTTCAAAAGCTAAAGCGCTTGAGTCAACATCATGGTAGCTTCCATCAAATAACGTGGCTCGAAAATCAATGACCGGAAAACCAGCCAAAATACCAGTATCTAGGGATGATTGTAACCCTTTGATAACTCCTGGGATATATTCTTTTGGAACAACGCCGCCAACAATCTCATTTTCAAAGACAAACCCAGAACCTGGCTCAAGGGGTTCAAACTTAATTTTGATCCGCGCAAACTGACCTGATCCACCTGATTGCTTTTTATGAGTATAGTCAATTTCACCAACTTTTGTAATCGTTTCACGATACGCAACTTGAGGCGCACCAATGTTGGCTTCAACTTTAAATTCACGCTTCATCCGGTCCACGATAATCTCAAGGTGAAGCTCACCCATTCCTTTAATAATTGTTTGACCAGACTCATTGTCTGAACTCACACGGAAAGAGGGGTCTTCACTGGCAAGCCGCGCCAAAGCGATACCCATTTTCTCTTGGTCAGCTTTCGTTTTTGGCTCAACCGCAATTTCAATAACGGGTTCTGGAAATTCCATTTTTTCCAAAATCACAGGCTGTGATGGTTCACAGAGCGTATCGCCTGTTGTTGTATCCTTCAAACCACACAGTGCAACAATATCCCCTGCACGCGCTTCCTTAATGTCTTCCCGACTATTAGCGTGCATTAATAGCATACGCCCAATTCGCTCACGTTCATCTTTTGTAGAGTTGAGGACATAACTACCTGCTTTTAATGTACCAGAATAAATACGAACAAAGGTTAGGGTCCCCACAAAGGGGTCCGTCATAATCTTAAAGCCAAGACCTGAAAACGGCTCATCGTCCTCAGCTTTACGGATAACCTCCTCATCTTTATCCGGTAAAGTACCCATCACAGAAGCAATATCTGCCGGAGAGGGCAGATACTCAACAACACAATCTAAGAGAGGATGAACCCCTTTATTTTTGAAGGCACTTCCACATAAGACAGGAACAAAGGAACCCCGCAAAACCCCCTTACGAATACAAGCCTTAAGCACATCTTGAGAAGGTTCTTCGCCATTCAAATATTTTTCTAAGGCGCTATCATCAACTTCAACAGCCAATTCAACCAATTGGGCATGGTATTTCTGAGCAGCCTCTTTCATATTCTCTGGAATATCAACAATATCAAATTTAGCACCCAAGGTTTCATCGTGCCAAATGATAGCTTTCATGGCTACTAGATCCACAATGCCCACAAAGTCAGCTTCAGAGCCGATTGGCAATTGAATCACGAGAGGGCGAGCACCCAATCGGTCTACGATCATATCAACGCACCGGTAAAAATTGGCACCGGTCCGATCCATCTTGTTGACGAAACAAATCCGTGGGACACGGTATTTATCGGCTTGGCGCCAAACCGTCTCAGACTGCGGCTCAACGCCTGCAACACCATCAAAAACCGCAACCGCACCATCAAGAACACGTAAAGACCGCTCGACTTCAATTGTAAAGTCAACGTGACCCGGCGTATCAATAATATTGATTCTATTATCGTTCCAAAAACAAGTCGTTGCTGCAGAAGTAATCGTGATTCCACGCTCTTGCTCTTGTTCCATCCAGTCCATAACGGCTGTGCCTTCATGAACTTCACCGATCTTATAAGAACGACCGGTATAATAAAGAATACGCTCCGTGGTTGTTGTCTTGCCGGCATCGATATGGGCCATAATCCCAATGTTACGATATTTATTAAGGGGGGTAGTTCTTGACATCTATAAATTTCCTTACCAACGATAGTGCGAGAATGCACGGTTGGCTTCAGCCATTTTGTGGGTATCTTCACGTTTTTTAACAGACACCCCTCGATTGTTCGCAGCGTCAGATAGTTCAGCGGATAAGCGTTCAACCATCGTTTTTTCAGACCGCTTGCGAGCTCCACCGATCAACCATCGAATGGCCAGAGCTTGTGCGCGCTCAGGACGAACTTCTGTTGGGACTTGGTATGTTGCACCGCCAACGCGCCGTGACCGGACTTCAACGGATGGTTTTACATTTTCCAAGGCATCATGAAATAAATGAATGGCATCTTTGCCACCACGTCCTTGCATCTTTTCAAGAGCACCATAGACAATACGCTCTGCTGTGGATTTTTTTCCCCTCGACATAATGCTATTAATAAACTTAGCAAGGACAAAGTCCCCAAATTTTGGATCCGGAAGGATTTCTTTCTTTTCAGCCGCGCGACGACGTGACATTGGATTTTCCTCTTAACTAAATCTTACTTAGGACGCTTAGCGCCATACTTTGAACGAGATTGTCGGCGATCTTTTACACCCTGTGTATCAAGAGCACCGCGAACAATATGATATCTTACACCAGGCAAGTCCTTTACCCGTCCTCCTCGTATTAGGACAACAGAGTGCTCTTGCAGATTATGCCCTTCCCCAGGGATATAGCCTGTAACTTCATAACTATTCGTTAAACGAATACGTGCTACTTTTCGCAATGCAGAGTTTGGTTTCTTCGGCGTCGTTGTGAAAACACGTGTACACACGCCACGTTTTTGGGGGCAAGCCTCTAACGCTGGTACCTTATTCCGTCCTACCTTTGGAGAACGAGGCTTGCGAATTAATTGATTAATTGTAGGCATGTGCCTAATCCTTCTTTCCTTTTATACAAACAAATAAAAATAACTTCTTTGCCCGATTGAATACACTTAGACACACAACCAGCCAATGGCATAGTACCTACGCCATTCAAATAAGTCAACGATTTCTCAATCCTAACTTCTAAAAAATCTCACGCAATCTGCGACTGCTCATCAAGTGTTTGTGTCTCTTGCTCAGAAACCTCCGAACCTTGAGCTGTAACCGTTACGATACGATCACGCTCCGCCGCTAGCTTACGCAAGTTATGAACCATACTTCCTGTTCCAGCAGGAATGAGACGACCCACAATAACATTTTCTTTCAACCCAATTAGCCCGTCAACCTTGCCAGAGACTGCTGCCTCCGTCAAGACCCTTGTCGTCTCCTGGAATGAAGCTGCTGCAAAGAAAGATCTTGTTTGCAAGGAAGCTTTTGTAATCCCTTGAAGAATTGGAGTTCCTGTTGCTGCTCTCAAGTTCCTTTGTAAAGCATCGTTATTTGCATGCTCCAGGTCACTTCGGTCAACCTGTTCACCCCGCATGAATATAGTATCGCCCGGATCAATAATTTCATATTTTTGAAGCATCTGGCGTGCGATAACTTCGATATGTTTATCATTAATACGAACACCTTGCAAACGATAAACTTGCTGAATTTCGCTAACAAGATATGTTGCTAAGGCTTCAATGCCTAAGATCCTCAAAATATCATGAGGCACGGGGCTTCCATCAACCAATAAATCACCTCGCTTAACGTAATCCCCTTCATGAACCGTAATATGGCGCCCTTTTGGAACCAAATATTCCATTGGTTGAAGGGATTCGTCGGTTGGAACGACCAATATCCGCCGTTTTGCCTTATAATCCTTACCATACTCAACACGCCCATCAAATTCAGCAATAATAGCCGCATCTTTTGGATGACGTGCCTCAACCAACTCAGACACACGCGGCAAACCACCTGTAATGTCCCGTGTCTTCGTTTTTTCTTGAGGAATACGAGCAAGAATATCTCCTGCCCGCACTTTTGCAGTGTTTTCTGTTGACAGAATCGAGTCAACGGTGAGGAAGTAACGTGCTTCCATACCATTTGGTAAAATAACTGGATTGCCGTCTTTATCTCGAATACTAAGCATTGGGCGAAGGTCACTTCCACGCGCTTGTTGCTTCCAATCAACAACAACACGGTTTGAAATTCCAGTTGATTCGTCAATAATCTCACGAATAGAAAGGCCCTCGACCAAATCAACGAAGTGTACGACACCATCGCGCTCCGTAATGATAGGAATCGTATAAGGATCCCACTCTACCAAACGTTGACCAGGGACAACTTTTTCCCCTTCTTCAACGAGGATGCGTGATCCATAGGGTATACGATGGCGGAATTTTTCACGGTCTTGGTCATCAACAAGGACAATTTCACTATTCCGCGCTAAGACAATGTTTGCGCCACTTCCATTTTTGACAATGTTTTTGTTTCGAATAGTAACGGTTGCCTGATAAGGCGCTTCAAGGCTGGACTGCTCAGCACCACGCTGCGCGGTTCCTCCAATATGGAAAGTACGCATGGTTAACTGCGTTCCTGGTTCTCCAATGGACTGCGCAGCAATAACTCCTACAGCTTCTCCTTGGTTGACAAGTTTTCCTCGTGCCAAGTCACGCCCGTAACATTTTGCGCAAATGCCAAAATCTGTTTCGCATGTTAGAACAGAGCGAATCATAACAGAGTCAATGCCTGCTGCCTCAATCGTTTCAATATCAATTTCTGATATCAAATGACCAGCTGGAACAATGACTTCTCCTGTCATTGGATTAATTATATCCTTAGTTGAAGTTCGCCCCAATACTCGATCAGATAGGGAAGCGATCATATCTCCCCCTTCAATCACAGCTCTTAAGGCGATGCCCCGCGTGGAGCCGCAATCCATTTCTGTAATAATACAGTCTTGGGCCACGTCTACCAAACGGCGTGTCAAATAACCAGAGTTCGCTGTTTTTAAGGCAGTGTCGGACAATCCTTTACGGGCACCATGTGTCGAACTAAAGTATTCTAAAACGGTTAGCCCTTCTTTGAAATTTGAAATAATAGGTGTTTCAATGATGTCACCTGAAGGCCGTGTCATCAATCCGCGCATTCCGGCCAATTGTTTCATTTGACCAACAGAACCACGAGCACCAGAATGAGCCATCATATAAACAGCATTGACAGGTTCTCCTGCGCGTGTCTTAGAGATAGCTTTCATCATAGCTTCAGCAACTTTATCCGTACACTGGGTCCAAGCATCAACAACTTTATTATATTTTTCACCCTGAGTGATCAAACCATCTGCGTATTGCTGCTCAAACTCTGCAACCATTGATTTAGTTTGAGAAATGAGCTTCTCTTTCTCGGGTGGGATAACAAGGTCGTCTTTACCAAAAGAGATTCCTCCCTTTGTGGCATAAGTAAAGCCCATTCCCATAATCCGATCCACAAAAACGACTGTATCTTTTTGGCCGCAATGGCGATATACAAGATCAACCAAATTGCCAATTTCTTTTGAGGTTAGCTCTTGATTCACTAGGCTAAATCCAAGCTTTGGATGTTTAGGTAATAATTCCCCTAAAAGCATACGGCCTGGCGTTGTCTCAACGCGCTTCGTCACTGTTGTTCCGTCTTCCTGAATGACAGAAATTCTTGCATTAATTTTTGTATGAAGATGGATAATTTTTTCAGCCAAAGCATGTTCGATTTCCAAAATTGACCCAAAAGTCATTCCTTCTCCAGGTTGTCCATCACTCATTAGGGTCAAGTAATATAAACCTAGAACAATATCTTTCGAAGGAACAATAATAGGACGTCCGTTTGCTGGACTTAAAATATTGTTCGTTGACATCATTAAGACACGAGCTTCCAACTGCGCCTCTAAAGACAAAGGAATATGTACAGCCATTTGGTCACCATCAAAGTCCGCATTAAAGGCGGCACAAACTAATGGATGCAGTTGAATAGCCTTTCCTTCAACCAACATGGGCTCAAAAGCCTGAATTCCTAGACGGTGCAACGTTGGTGCTCGGTTTAAAAGAACGGGATGTTCTCGGATAACTTCTTCAAGGACATCCCAAACTTCTGGGCGCTCCTTTTCAACCATCCGCTTTGCTGCTTTTAAGGTATTTGCTAATCCATAACGCTCTAAGCGTGCATAGATAAAGGGTTTGAAGAGCTCTAATGCCATTTTCTTCGGCAATCCACACTGATGGAGCTTGAGTTCAGGGCCAACGACGATGACCGAACGGCCAGAGTAGTCGACGCGCTTCCCGAGAAGGTTTTGGCGGAACCGGCCTTGCTTCCCT
>Ga0172376_10004348_pt1 | contig 16231 bp, 9 predicted proteins | sample Lak35m_FD_121114 | JGI IMG/M metagenome (GOLD analysis project Ga0172376, IMG submission 121114) | Freshwater microbial communities from Kabuno Bay, South-Kivu, Congo - kab_092012_35m | ecosystem: Environmental > Aquatic > Freshwater > Lake | place: Democratic Republic of the Congo: South-Kivu... | reverse complement strand
TTCTGAGTGACGATTCAGGTCCAACGTGCGTGGAGTATCTCTTCATGCTCGCACTGGTGGTGTTCGCGGCTCTGGCGGGAGCCACACTTCTGGGCGGCACCACGAAGGAACTGCTGGACCGGGCAAGAGACCGAATGCCTTGAGTCTTCCGCATCGAGATCATTTAACAAAAATCCCTCGTCAGTGTGACCCGGCGAGGGATTCCAGCAGAAGCACGGAACGTGTGACGCTCAGACCGGTTGAAAGTCGCTCATCGCTTCCTTCAGCCGGTTCCGGGCGGTATGCAGACGCCGTTTGATCGTTCCGATGGGACTTCGGAACGACTCGCTCATTTCAGCCAGGGACTGACCTTCAATGTAGAAGGCGATCAGCGTGTTCCTGTCGAGTTCCTTCAGCCGCCGCAGTCCGGACCAGACCTGTTCCGCGTCTTCCTTCTGAAGGACGGAATCCACCGGCGTACGCCGTTCGGCCTGCACGGCATCGAATGTCTCGGCTTCGACAGCGGTTTCTCGCGGTCGTCGCACGATCCAGTTGATCGACAGCCGGACGGCAATCTGCTTGAGCCAGCCGGCGAACCGTTCCGGCTCCCGCAGTTGCGGCAGCTTCCTCATCGCCCGGATAAAGATGTCCTGAGTCAGTTCCCGGGCCGCTGAGTGATCCCGCAACCGCCGGAACACAATACTGAAGACGGTTGGTTCGAAGGCCACGATCAGTCGTCCGAAAGCCGCCCGGTTTCCGGTTTGCGCTTCCCTCACCAATTCGAAGATTTGAGTGTCTTCCATCATCACATCCTGAATATGTGCAACCGTCGCCGATGCGGGACGGTGCGAAGCTGTTGACGCCAGACTCCTCACGGCGGAATCTGAGACCAGGGTGAGCGACACCTGTGGACGTGATGCATCACGGACGGAACCGACGACGGCAGCACTGGAGCTTCTGAGGCAGCGCGGCCATTCCTCTGAGAAGGGTGGCCGGAGCTGCAACGAACCGTAACTCGCGTCAACGGTTCCAGCAGAGGCTCGCGCAGGTGGCAGGCACAGTCAGGCAGAGCAGGTGGACGAGTGAACTCATCGAAATCGCAGCCGGTCAGGGCTGCGCATCTGAAACTGCCGGGATCGGGTTACTGCGAAAAACTCGCAGGGAACCATGCCGAGGCTTAGCTCGGCATGGTTCCTGGTGACGGCAGCCAGTTCCGGCGGAGAACCTGTCTGCGCTGCGGCTCTGCTGTTGCTGCCGCTGCCTGTTCCGGGGCTGTCGAACTGCATTGAGACAGTCGACAGGATGATTCGGACAGTAGCGACAGCCAGCGCTTAAAGAGCGCCGCATATCCCGATCGTTTGACACCGAGGCGACAACGATGCTTCGCGCGATGCCCAACGCGTACTGCGACGACCATACCACCAGCGATAATGCCATCGACCACGTTGATAACGGCCGGCACGTTCGTGATGTTGATCTGAGCGTTGAGCATGGGAGCACCTCGTGGCGGGTCTGACCCGCGATGAAAGATTTCTGACCACTCTGGCGATTCACTTTGAAGACCGGCCGACGCGCCCGATTGAGCGACTGATACGGTAAACCGGTGGTTTCGCCTCCAGATGAAGTGGTCTGTGACCCGGACGAGCCTTTCTCAGATTTCGTCCGGACATCCGGCCCTCTTGAGCTGTTTCCGCCGAACATCGGCAGAGAACAATCTGTTGTCCATAACAACTGCGAGCCGGAGCAGCTTCAAAAGTTGCGGGGCGGGGTGTACCGGCTCTTGCGGGCATGGACCAGACCTGACCTGCCGAGGTTCGCGAAATTTTCCGATGACACCGGAAATTTCTCTCCGCAGGTGGCACCGGCTTCGGTTGGACAGGGCGGGAATCTTCGTTTCCGGAGTGACTTCCGAACCAGTCCTCGTCCGGACCGGCGGCTTCAACGGCTGTCTCCTGCTGGTTTTCAGACGGCAGATGCTTCGTCATACTCCAGACCGTGTCTGATCGTTCCGCACCCCGGAGCCGGCACTTTTTCCGCGATCAGAGAACGTCTCTCCGCCCGCTCCCCAGGAAGGCCTCACCGAATGCAGCCGCAGTCGATCCACACGCACCGGTTCTCGAATGGACTGATGTTGATTGTGGAGGAAATGAAGGATGTGCAGTCGGCCGCATTCACCATGATGGTTCCCGCCGGAAGTATTTATGACCCCCCGGGATGCTGCGGAACGGCCAGTATGCTGGCGGACTGGATTTCCCGCGGCGCCGGCGAACTCGACAGCCGCGAACTGACAGCGGCTCTGGATAATCTCGGCTTGCAGCATGGTGAGAGCGCGGGCGCCGAACACATCACGTTCTCCGGTGCGACGGTCGCGTCGAAGCTGCGGGATTGCCTGAGACAGTATTCGGTTGTGCTGAGGCAGCCGCACCTGGACGAAGAACAGTTCGAGGCGGTTCAACTGGGAGCTGAGCAGGGATTACGGGCGATCGAGGATGAACCGCAGCGCAAGGCAATGGTCGAGTTGAGAAAACGCAGTTACGCCCGGCCCTGGTCGCATCCTTCCGATGGAGTTCTGGAAGACCTGCCGAACATCACTTCAGAAGGCGTCCGTGCCCATTTCCGGCGTCACTTTCATCCCAATGGAGCGATTCTTGGAGTCGCTGGAAACGTGGACGTCCCGGAGCTGATCCGAGTGATCGAGGACGTGTTCGGAGACTGGCAGCCGCAGCCGGAAATGCGGATCGAACCCGGCAATCGCGGTCCGAACCGGGACTTCATCGAGCATTCTTCGACTCAGACGCATATCGGAATCTCCTACGAAAGCGTCTCGCTGGATTCTCCCGACTATTACGCGGCCTGGGCGGCGGTGAACATTCTGAGCGGCGGGATGAGCTGCCGGCTCTTCACGGAAGTCCGCGAGAAACGCGGGCTTTGTTATTCGGTTTATGCCAGTCACGCCGCCATGCGACACGAAGGCCGGGTTCTGTGCTACGCCGGAACGAGTAACGAGCGCGCGCAGGAAACGCTGGATGTCACGATCCGCGAACTGCGGCGGCTGGGTGAGGGCATTGAGGATGCGGAGCTGGATCGCTGCAAGGCGCGAGCCAAGAGCGCGCTGGTCATGCAGCAGGAATCAACGCGGGCGCGAGCCGGATCGCTGGCTCGAAACTGGTTCTTCCTCGGCCGGATCCGCACGTTGCAGGAAGTCCGGGATCAGATTGATGCCCTGACGGTCGCGTCCGTTCTGGATCATGTCCACCGCCGTCCGGCCCGCGATTTCACCATTCTCAGCCTCGGTCCAAAACCGCTCGATTACAGCGTGGCGGACGAGGCGTAATCCGGCAGCCCGGTGTCCGGCAACGCTGGTCATCCTTCGAAATCCTCTGACAGAACAGGGTGGGCCTGCCCACTTCGAGATCATGCAGTTTCACGAAGCCACTCTCGCCAACGGCCTGAAGGTCATTGCGGAAATCAATCCCGCCGTTCACAGCGTCGCAGTCGGTTTCTGGGTGCGGACCGGTGCCCGTGACGAAATTCCGGAGATCAACGGCGTCAGTCATTTTCTGGAGCACATGGTTTTCAAAGGCACGGACCGCTTTTCGGCTCATGACGTCAATCGCGTTTTCGATGAGGTCGGCGCGGAATACAACGCCTCGACCAGCGAAGAAATCACGATGTTCTACGCGGCGATTCTGCCGGAGTACCTGCCGCGCACGTTTGAACTGCTGGCGGATATCCTCTTCCCCGCGCTGCGTGACGATGATTTCGACATGGAGAAAAAAGTCATCCTGGAAGAGATCAGCATGTACCAGGATCAGCCGATGCATGTCGCGTATGAGAACGCGATGCTGAAGCACTTCTCCGGTCATCCGCTGGGCGTGTCGATCCTGGGATCGCAGCAGAGCGTGGGCGGGCTGACCGCCGAACAGACGAAGGGTTATCACGCGGAGCATTACCGCGCGGGAAATATCACTCTCTCCGTGGCCGGCAACACCGACTGGAAACAGGTTCTGGAGCTGGCGGAAAAATTCTGCGGACGCTGGCAGCCCGGCGCTCATCAGCGTCCGATCCACGAAGCCCGGCCCGAAGGGGGAGAACTGATCATTCTTCGCGAAGCGAGCGTGCAGCAGAATCTGGTTCTGGTCACTTCCGCTCCCTCAGCGCAGAACCCGATGCGGTTCGCCGCCGAACTGCTGTCGATGATTGTCGGTGATGACGGCAACAGCCGGATGTACTGGGAACTGGTCGATCCGGGACTGGTCGAGTTCGCGGAACTGAGCCATTACGACTACGACGGGTCCGGTTCCTATATGACCTGGCTGTGCTGCCAGCCGGAAACCACGGAAGAAAACCTGGCGATGGTTCGCGAGATTCTCGAACGCGTCAACCGGGAAGGAATCACAACGGAAGAACTGGACCAGGCGCGCAACCGGGTGGCATCGCGCATCGTGCTGAGAAGCGAACGACCGATGGGCCGGTTGTCATCGCTGGGAGCCAACTGGCTGTATCGTCAGGAATACCGTTCCGTGGCCGATGATCTGGCGACCCTGCAGGCGCTGACCGTCAAGGATCTGAATGAGGCTCTGGAAGCCTACCCGCTTGGCGTGAAAACCCTGGTGGCCGTCGGTCCGCGCGAATCGCTCGGTCAGACGTGATCGTCGCAGTCCCGAAACGGGGTCCGACTTGAAACAGGGCCGGAAAATCTCTTCGCAATGCAAGCTTCCAGCCGGCGGCACTTTCAGGAACGCAGGCGGCTGAAAGCCGGCTCGACGGGTCATCAACCGCTGAAAACATCATCCTGAGGTTCGTCTGTGGGCGGCTTCTCCTTCCATTTTGATCACCGGGATGCCGGATCGGCGGCACGAGCGGGTCGCTGGATGACACCGCACGGTCTCGTCGAGACGCCGGCGTTCATGCCGGTTGGCACTCAGGCGAGCGTCAAAGGGCTGACGCCGGAGCAGTTGAAGCGGGTCGGTGTGCAGAAGGTGCTGGCCAACACGTATCACCTGGCCCTGCGACCGGGACCGGAACTGATCGAGGAACTCGGCGGACTGCATCACTTCATGAGCTGGGATGGACCAATCCTGACCGACAGCGGCGGGTTTCAGGTCTTCAGTCTCGCCGGAATGCGGAAGCTGACTGAGGAAGGTGTCGTCTTCAAGTCGCATCTGGACGGCAGCCTGCTGGAGCTGACGCCCGAACGAGCCATGCGGATTCAGGAACAGCTCGGCGCGGACTGCATTATGTGCCTCGACGAGTGCCCGCCGGCCGATTCTCCGCCGGAAAAGCTGCTGGCCGCGGTTGACCTGACAACGCGCTGGGCTCAGCGCTGCCGCGATTCCCATCAGCGGAGCGATCAGGCGCTGTTTGGGATTGTGCAGGGGGCGACCGATCCGGCCATGCGTGAGCGATCCGCGCGGGGCCTGCTGGAGCTGGAGTTTCCAGGATATGCAGTGGGCGGACTGAGTGTCGGAGAGGCTCCGGAGGACATGTACCGGACGCTGGATTTCACCGTCCCGTTTCTGCCGGTGGACCGGCCGCGGTATCTGATGGGAGTCGGTCGGCCGGAAGACCTGCTGGAAGCGGTCATCCGCGGAATCGACTTATTCGACTGCGTGATGCCGACGCGGAACGGGCGCAACGCGCTCGCCTTCACCAGCGAAGGTAAGCTCCGACTCCGCAACGAGAAGCATCGCCGCGCCGATGCGCCGCTGGATCCCGAATGCGACTGCCCGGCCTGCACAGGTTTCAGCCGGGCGTATCTGCGGCATCTGTTCATGGTCGGCGAGATGCTGGGACCGGTCCTGGTGTCGCTGCACAACATCGCGTTTTACCAGCGTTTGATGCGGCAGATGCGACTGGCCGTGCTCGAAAACCGGGCGGCGGAGTTCCGTTCGGCGCAGCTTGCCCGGTGGAACAGCGGTTCTTAGGATACCGCCCTTTTCCCGGACGGCGGCAGGCAAGCTCTGCCCTTGCCTGGGGTTTCGTCAGCAGTCGAGACCCGCGAGCCAATGCCGCCGAGTAGCAGGGACCATCCCTGTCCGGCGTCGCAGCGAATTGTGAATGGCCGGCTCCGGGGACGAAGTTTCTGATTCCGCTGTCATTCCTTCTGACTTCCCCTGTCCTTCAGATCGTGCGGCCTTCATGAGTTCTCTCTTCCCGCTGCTGACGCTGCTGGCGGCCGATCCACCAGCGGCCGCGCCCGAACAGCCCTCGCCCTTCACGTCGCTGATGCCGATGATGGCGATTGTGGCTGTTTTCTTTTATCTGGTGGTCATGCGCCCGGCTGCGAAGGATCGCAAGCGGCACGACGACATGATCAACAACCTCGATAAGAACGCCCGCGTAGTCACGATCGGGGGCATCATCGGGACCGTTGTCAGCGTCTCGCAGGATAAGAAGGAAGTCACGCTGAAAGTGGACGACAACACCCGTATCAAGTTCATCCGGTCGGCAATCAGCAGTGTGGTCAAGGATCAGCCGGCACCGGACGCAGACAAGAAAAGCTGATGTCCTGACGACAGGCGGTTTCACCAGCGGAACCGGACTTCCCTCAGAGATTCCGAAGAAGGATTCCCATATGTTCTGGCTTCTGGCACAGCAGGCTCAGGCAGCGGCCCCCGCGGCGGAAACACCGCAGGCCGTCTCCGGCTGGCTGATTTTTCTGGTTCTCGCCGCTGTCGTCATCGTGCCGTATGTCGTGGGAGCCATCCTCGGCAAGACGCTGAAACTCAAGGACATCAGCGGCCGCACGGGCACCGTGCTCTTCGCTCTCGTGGCCTCGATCGCTCCGATTCTCTTCCAGATGTACCTGCAGTCGCGGAACGGCGGCGAAGTCGAACTGGCGAAATGCTTCCGCCTCGGCATCGACCTGGATGGCGGCACGAACCTGCAGTATCAGGTGGATCACGAGAAACTGCGTCAGACCGGCACCGGCGAAGAAGGCAAGGATCTGAACGCGTCGCTGGACCGCATGGTGGGAGCCATCATTCGCCGTGTGAATCCGTCGGGTACTGAGGAAGTCACCGTTCGCCGCGTGGGACAGGACCGGATCGAAATCATCATTCCGGGCGCAGATCAGGCGTATGTCGATGAGATGAAGAAGCGGATCACCCGCCTGGGAACGCTTGAATTTGAAATTCTCGCGACCAGCGCCAACAGCGAACATCGCTCGATGATCCGCCGCGCGAATGCTCTGCCCAAGGAAGAAGACACGCTGTTTGAAGGCGGTCTCGCCGTCGCCCGCTGGGTTGAGATTGACGAAGGTGAGACAATCAGCCGCACTGCCGAAGAGTTACTGCCCGTCGAGATCCGCACGAAAGAACGGGACGGCCGGACGTTCAATCAGGTGCTGGTGGCGCTGACTCATCCGGATCGCAGAGTGACGGGCGATTTCCTGACTAAAGCCAATCCGCAGCAGGATTCACGCGAAGGCCTGGCGGTGGGTTTCCGGTTCAATCAGACCGGTGCGGCGAGGTTTTACGCGCTGACGACGACATACCGGCCATTGAAGGACGGCAACAAGTACCGACTCGCCATTCTGCTGGACGGCAAAGTGAAATCCGCTCCGGCCCTGAATCAGCCGATTTCTGATCAAGGTCAAATCACAGGCAGATTCACGGCCAGGGAAGTTCGCGAGCTGGTGGACGTGCTCAACGCGGGAGCTCTGGATGTTCCGCTGAAGCAGACTCCCATCAGCGAATTCACGATCAGTCCGTTGCTGGGCCTGGATGTGAGAACCCGCGGTCTGCAGTCCATCGCCGGTTCCTGTGTGGTCGTCGTCTTCTTCATGGTGGTCTATTACAAGGCCGCGGGCGTGATCGCGGTATTCTGTCTGGCGCTCAACATCGTGCTGATCATCGGTTCGATGGTCTTCATCCACGGCACCTTCACTCTGCCGGGCCTCGCCGGTATCGCCCTGACCGTGGGTATGGCCGTTGACGCCAACGTGCTGATCTTCGAGCGCATGCGGGAAGAACTGTCGCGCGGCGTCAGTACAAAGATGGCCATCAACGCCGGCTTCGCCAAAGCTCTGAGCGCCATCGTGGATTCCAATCTGACGACCCTGATGACGGCTCTGATTCTGTACTGGATCGGAACGGATCAGGTCCGTGGATTCGCAGTGACGCTCTTTATCGGTCTGGTGATGAGCCTCTTCTCCGCCTTGTTCTTTGGACGGCTGATGTTCGACGTTCTGGAGAGCAAGCGCTGGTTGAAGAAGATTTCCATGCGGCAGCTTCTGCCGACGCCGAACATCGACTTTGTGGGCCGGCAGAAGATGTGTATTACGGCCTCCGTGCTGTTCATCGTTTTCGGACTGGTGGTGTTCGCGGTCCGGGGCAAGGGTAATCTCGATATCGACTTCCGCGGCGGTGTGATGGTCACGTTCGAATTCCGTGAGCCGCACGCTCAAAGTGAGTTCCGCGCGAAGCTGGAAGAGCAGTTCAAGGACGGCATTTCGCTGGAGCGGCTGGTGCTGGTCGATGAAGGCACTTCGCAGAGCGACGATGCGGGAAAACGCTGGCGACTGCGTTCCGTGGAGACCGATGTCGCCGCCGTCGAGAAGCGAGTGGCTGAATCTCTGTCGGAATTCAACCTGCGAAAGGTCACGATTGACATTGGCCCGATCAGCACCATCGAAACGCCAAAGGCTCCCGAAGCCAAAGAGGGCGAAGCGGCACAGGAGCCAGTGGCAGTGTCCCGGTTCGCAGGCGGATCGCGGACGACGTTGAAGTTCAGCGACGAGATCACGATCACAACGGCCTCGTCCAGTCTTGTGGAGGCCCTGCAGGAACTGGATGCGAACAAGTTCAAGGAGCCGGCCAATCTGTTTGCTCTGACCGGTACCAGCGGCAGTGGCACCGACAAAGGCGAAACGCAGGTCCGCAAGTTCTCTGAAATGACACTGGAAACCCGTCCGGACATCGCTCCGGCTGAACTGGAATCAGCTCTCAAGGCGGTCAAGGCGGACATGGATGCCAGCCCGCTCTTTGAGGAAGTCAGCAGCTTCGCGGAATCGGTCGGCAAGGAGCTTCAGGAGCAGGCCATTATCGCCATGACGCTCAGCCTGATTGCCATCGTGGGTTATCTCTACTTCCGATTTCATGCCGTCACGTTCGGTCTCGCCGCCATCGCGGCACTCGTCCACGACGTGCTCGTAGCCTTTGTCGCGATTCCGCTGGGAGCGTATCTGGCTGGCACGCCGCTGGCCGGCATCTTCAGTCTGGCGGATTTCAAGATCAACATGACTGTGATCGCGGCATTCATGACGATCATTGGTTATTCCCTGAACGATACGATCGTCATCTTCGACCGCGTTCGCGAAGTGCGAGGCAAGAGTCCGAAGCTGACCGCTCAGATGATTAACGACAGCGTCAACCAGACGCTGTCGCGCACGATTCTCACGGCCCTGACCACGTTCTTCGTGATCGGGGTGCTCTATTACTTCGGCGGCGAAGGCATCCATGCGTTCTCGTACTGCATGCTGATCGGCGTCGTGGTGGGAACCTACAGCACCGTATTCATTGCCGCGCCGGTCCTGCTCTGGCTGACTGACCGGCACGAGGCGAAACTGGCTTCCAAAGCTGCCTGATAACTCAACGATGACTGTTGTGTCTTCAGCCTCCGTGCGACCGTCAGCGAGTCGCGCGGAGGCTTTCTTTATCAACGGTCGTTGACTCATCTACCGAACTTGCCCGGTATTGCAGTCACTGCAACAATCCCGACGCACATGACGGACCCTGTCGGCGGCCTTCCTGAATTCTGGATTCATCCAGATTGAAGTGCAGGCCTGACAATGATCGGAAGCCTCGATCCGATCCCGTCTGCCGATGCAGTTGTTGCCGTCTTTCAGATGCGGTTCTGCGAGAGTTGATCCAGGCCGGGACAGCCGGCCGGGGCCGGATTTCCTGGAACCGGACGAAATCTTCCACCAGAGAGTTGAGCTGCCCATGACCGACGCCGCGAATCCCGATGCAGGGTTCGACCCGGAAGAACTCGATGAGTGGTTTGAGTCGCTGGACGATCTTCTGCATCGCTACGGCCGCGACGAAGTTCAGCACCTTCTGACTCGGCTTCAGGAGCGGGCGTACCAGCGCGGTGTCGATCTGCCGTTCACCGCCAACACGCCTTACATCAATTCCATTCCCACCGTCGATCAGGCTCGTTTTCCCGGCAACCGCGAACTGGAACGCCGCATCAAGAGCATCATCCGCTGGAACGCGATGGCGATGGTCGTTCGCGCCAATCGCGATTTCCATGGCGTCGGAGGCCACATTTCGACGTTCGCTTCCAGTGCCACGCTGTACGAGGTGGGATTCAATCACTTCTTCCACGCGCGGACCGCGGACCACACGGGCGATCTCGTGTACTTCCAGGGACACGCCTCACCAGGCATCTACTCGCGCGCCTTTGTCGAAGGTCGTCTGACATTCGACCATCTGCTCCACTTCCGGCGGGAACTCCCGCGCGGAGTGGGACTGTCGAGCTATCCGCATCCGTGGCTGATGCCGGACTTCTGGCAGTTCCCGACCGTGTCGATGGGCCTGGGACCGATCACCGCACTGTATTACGCCCGGTTTCTGCGGTATCTGCAGCATCGCAACCTGCTGGATACCTCGAAGTCGAAAGTCTGGGCATTCCTCGGCGACGGCGAAATCGACGAGCCGGAATCACTCGGCGCGCTGACGCTGGCTTCGCGCGAGAACCTCGACAACCTGATCTTCGTCGTGAACTGCAATCTGCAGCGTCTGGACGGGCCGGTTCGCGGCAACGGCAAGATCATCCAGGAACTGGAAGCGGCGTTCCGCGGCGCCGGCTGGAAGGTGATCAAGGTCATCTGGGGCGGTGACTGGGATGCGCTCCTGGCGAACGACAAGACCGGAGCACTCGTTCGCCGCATGGGTGAAGTAGTCGATGGCCAGTACCAGAAATACTCCGTTTCCGACGGCTCCTACATCCGCGAGCACTTCTTCAACACGCCGGAACTGCAGAAGCTGGTGGAGCATCTCTCCGACGATCAGCTCCGCCGGTTGACCCGCGGCGGTCACGATCCCGAAAAAGTCTTCGCGGCCTACAAAGAGGCGGCCGAACACAAAGGCTCGCCCACCGTCATCCTGGCCAAGACCGTCAAAGGTTATGGTCTGGGTGAAGCGGGCGAAGGCCGGAATGTCGCTCACAACGTCAAGAAGGCCAACGAAAAGGAACTTCTGGAGTTCCGGAACCGCTTCGGCATCCCGATCAGCGATGAAGACGTTGAGGAAATCGACTTCTACCGCCCACCAGAGGACAGCCCGGAAGCAAAATACCTGCGGCAGCAGCGTGAAAAGCTGGGGGGGTATCTGCCCGCGCGCAAGCCAACAACCGAAAAACTGGCCATTCCGGCGCTGACTTCGTTCAACAAGTTCCTGGAAGGCTCCGACGGCAAGGAAGCATCGACCACGATGGCTTTCGGCCAGTTCATCGGTCAGTTGCTCAAGGATAAGAACATCGGCTCGCGCGTCGTGCCGATCATCCCGGATGAGGCCCGCACTTTCGGTATGGAAGGCCTGTTCCGGCAGGTGGGTATCTACTCCAGTAAAGGTCAGCTTTACGAGCCGGTTGATCGCGATCAGCTCATGTACTACCGCGAAGCCCGCGATGGTCAGATCCTGGAAGAAGGCATCAACGAAGCCGGAGCGATGTCATCATTCATCGCGGCCGGTACGGCTTATTCCAACCTCGGGATCAATATGATCCCGTTCTACATCTACTACTCGATGTTCGGCTTCCAGCGCGTTGGTGATCTGATCTGGTGTGCGGCGGATTCGCGCGCCAAGGGTTTCCTGGTGGGGGGCACATCCGGTCGCACGACACTCAACGGAGAAGGCCTGCAGCACGAAGACGGTCACAGCCAGTTGATGGCTTCCACCGTGCCGACCATCGTGGCGTACGACCCGGCCTGGGCCTACGAACTGATCACCATCATCCAGGATGGCATGCGCCGGATGTATGAAAACGACGAGTCGCTGATGTATTACCTCAGCGTCTACAACGAGAATTACCCCATGCCGCCGATGCCGGCCGGATGCACCGAAGGCATCCTCAAGGGCATGTACCGGTACTCCAGCGTCGATGGTTCGGATAAGAAACAGAAGGACCGGCCGCAGCTCTTCGGCAGCGGAACCATTCTGAATGAAGTTCTGCGAGCTCAGAAGATGCTTACCGAGCAGTTCAACATCGGTTCGGATGTGTGGAGCGTCACCAGTTATAACGAACTGGGACGCGAAGCGCGTTCGGTGGAGCGATGGAACTCGCTGCACCCGGAAGCGAGGCCCATCCGCAGTTATCTGGAAACGGCTCTGGATGGGGTGACGGGACCGTTTATTTCATCCAGCGACAACGTCCGACTGGTGGCCGAACAGATTCGTGCCTGGGTTCCTGGGGACTATGTCATCCTGGGTACGGACGGATTCGGCCGCAGCGAAACGCGCGAACAACTCAGAAGACACTTCGAAATTGATGCCGAATGCATCGTCTGGGCAACACTGAATGCTCTGTCCAGGCAGGATGCGTTCGATAAGAAGCGGCTTCCGAAGATCCTCAAGGAACTGGGAATTGACCCCGAGAAAGTCGATCCTCAGTACGCGTGAGAATGTCGGCTGGTCGATCCTGCCTCTGGCTGCAGATTCTTTACCCGCGACTCATCCCGAAACACCGCCGGATTCCTTGATCCGGCTCATGGACCGGATACATGGCCACTGAATTCAAGATTCCATCGGTTGGCGAAGGTGTTACGACAGTCGATCTGGCGGCGCTGCGTGTCAATGAAGGTGATGTGATCGCGCCCGGCACGGTTGTGGCTGAAGTGGAAACTGAAAAAGCCGCGGCTGACATCGACTGCCCGATTGGTGGAAAGATTCTGAAGATTCATGCTCGGCCCGGTGACACCGTGGAAGTCGGCTCTGTCCTGTTGACCATTGAAGCCGCAGCGGCATCGAATGCCGCCCCGCCAGCACCAACTCCCGCCGGTCCCGCAAAAGCCACCGCGGCGTCTCCCGCTCCCGCACCAGCGTCGCCAGCCAGGATCGAGTCAGCGGCGGTTGAGGCACCGGCGGCCGCCGCCAGAACAACCGCACCTCAACCCGCAGCGGTTGAAGACAATCGCGCTCCCGCACCGGCAGGCCCGGCGACCCGCCGGCTGGCTCGCGAACTGGGCGTGGATCTGCATCTCATTCATGGCTCGGCGGCAGGTGGAAGGATCACCTCGGAAGATGTGAAGTCCTTCGTCAAGCAGCAGATGCAGGGAGGGGCGGTAACTGTCGGATTCGCTGGTGGCAATACATCTGCTCCGCCTCTGCCGGACTTCACGAAGTGGGGACCGGTCAGCCGCGAACCGCTCAACAAAATTGCCAGGTCCGCCGCCGCGAATCTCAGCATGTGCTGGAACGTCATTCCGCACGTCACTCAGCACGATCTGGTGGATATCACCGAACTGGAAGCGGCTCGGAAGCGATTTGTCGAGGCGGCTGCAAAAAGCGGAGCACCGAAAGTCACGATGACTGCGATTGCCATTAAAGCGTCGGTGGTCTGCCTCAAGGAATTTCCAAAGTTCAACAGCAGCCTCGATCCGTTGACCAGCGAACTGGTTTACCGCCAGTACTTCAATATCGGTTGCGCAGTAGACACACCCAACGGGTTGCTGGTACCTGTAGTCAAGAATGCAGATTCGAAGAGTGTGACTCAGATTGCTGTCGAGTTGAGTGAAATCGCATCGCGGGCACGCGATCGCAAGCTGGGCCTGGATGAAATGCAGGGTTCCTGCTTCACCATTACGAACCTGGGAGGCATTGGTGGCACTGCCTTCACTCCAATTGTGAATTATCCGGAAGTCGCCATTCTCGGTATGTCCCGCGGACGATCGGAACTCAAACTGTCAAATGGAACGGTCACCGAACGGCTGATGCTGCCGTTGTCGCTGTCCTATGATCACCGTGTTATCAACGGCGCTGACGCCGCCCGGTTCATCACTCGTTTCGGGCAGCTTCTCAGCGACTTTTTTCAACTGGCCGTCTGGTCGTGATCCACAGCTCGCCAGTCAAGCGAGTTGGCGACACCTCAATATGACAGTGCTTCATTGTCTATTCTAATCTTCAGACGCTCCAGTCGTCCGGCGGCACGGTCGCGGATTATGTAGAGTTCTGGATGTGTGCCCACAAGCCTGCGGCCATCAGCTTCCGTCAGCAGCACGGACCACCACCGTTGATCCACCCCTTTCTGGATCGGTCGCGATGCACCGCAGATCCTGCCATCAACGACGACGACAATCCGTGCTCCGTCGGGAAACCCCCACAGCACCCGGCCTTCAATGAGGCTGGAAACGTACAGGGCGGGTTCCATGAGAGCGTTCATCCGATCCGACTGATCTGCCGGAATCTCAACCGTTTCTGACTGCTGGCGGGTTCTTCGCCATACTGGCTCAAGCCATCTCAATCCAGTTTCATACGGGGAATCAACAACGTCGAATTCCGCCACCGCTTTTCCCCTCAGGTCGGGAGATGATTGATCCCATAGCACATCCCAGGCATGTCCCGGCTGAAACACCTCACAGTGCCGCTTGAGCCGCGACTGTGCCTGGGGAAAGCGGGCTTCAAGAACAGTCATCTCCTTTTCGTAAACGAATGTCTTGCGCGGCCTTTCTAATGCCAGTCCATCCGCCAGAGAATCTCCATCCAGAGGAATTGATGCCGGCAGGCCAACGACTCCGGAAACAGTTGGAAGCAGATCAATGGATTCAGCATTCCTGTCGGATTGACGGCCAGCCTGCTGATGCGGCAGCTTGATAAACAGCGGCACGCTGATGATATCAGCGAGAGTTTCGCTGTCCGGCTTTCGACGGGAATGACCAGGCACGAATGAAACTCCGTGATCCGCCGTGATAATCAGGAGGCACTCATCGTAGATTCCCTGCTGCTGCAATTGATCCAGAAGCTTGCCGATAAACCGATCGATGTAACCCAGTTGCAGGAGATATCTTGTCTCAGCATCGTGGCAGATTGCAGCGTCACTGACCCATAGTTCTTCAGTTGTCCCCAGTGCTCGCGCATCACTGAACGATTCCGGGATGTAGTAATTCCCATTGGGGAAATGACACCAGGGAAAATGCGGTAAAGCGACATGCAGGAAGTAAAATCCGGGACGCTCTCCGGGATAAAGGCATCTCAGAAAATGATTCAACTGATCCGTACGTTCTGAATTCCAGAAATACCGGTGCAGCCCTCGTCCCTCACTGCGGCTCTCGTCAACAGAATGAGCCATTCCGAACCATGCATGGGGAATCACCGGAAGCATCACTGGAGTGTCTTTGGCGAGTAGAAGCCAGGGATAAACTCGAATCAGCGTTCGACACAGTTCGAGGAGCTGTCCGGAAGAATGATCAGCCAGCGGCTTGCGGCGGGGCTTCAATGTGTCACTGCACAGGCGGGAAAACGGCTCAAAGACCGCCATTTCGTACTGTCCGGTCTGCTGAATGAGCCGGAAGAGATTCACCGTATCCGCTGACGGAGGCTTGAGGGCCGCGGGATCCGGCAGTTGCCCGGTAAGAATCGTCGGCAATGCCCGCTCCGTCTGGCCATGATTGGCCGTCGCGTTGCGATACCAGGTGGAGGCTGCAGCCAGTCGTGCAAAGTTTGGAAAACGCACGGTGTCAACTTCGCGCCTTTCATTCATCAAGGACAAGCCGCAGAACTCATCGAAAACGATCATGACGACTGGCACTGGTGTCTTCGCCGGAGTGACCTCCGTCAGTGGACCGGACTGCTGACTGCGAATGATGTGTGACATCTGCCAGAGGAAGTGGGCCGGGAACAGCAGCAGGCAGACGCTGGAGGCGGTCAGCAGATGGCGAAAGGTGCTGGAGCGATTCCAGAGTCGCGTCAGCACCACTGCCGAAGAGACGGACAGCACGCTTGAGATCAGCCACGAAATTCCGAATTCGCGCAACACCGGGCCATCGACCAGGGCGCGAGAAAATGAAAGGCCAATGACAACAAAGAGGATAAAGAAAACGACATCGCAGAATCCCGGCAGAGAATGCCTCGCAATTCGGACCACACACGCATCCAGCAGGCGGATGGCGGCCGGTATCAAGACCATCAGCACAACGACCAGCCCGACAAGTTCCGGCCATCGCGGCTGGAGATCATGCAGAAACACGTCCCGTTGCAGCAGAACCGACAACAGTGGTTGAGCGATGGCGAACGCGCTCAGTGTAAAAACC
>Ga0172376_10004347_pt1 | contig 16232 bp, 19 predicted proteins | sample Lak35m_FD_121114 | JGI IMG/M metagenome (GOLD analysis project Ga0172376, IMG submission 121114) | Freshwater microbial communities from Kabuno Bay, South-Kivu, Congo - kab_092012_35m | ecosystem: Environmental > Aquatic > Freshwater > Lake | place: Democratic Republic of the Congo: South-Kivu... | reverse complement strand
TGATGGGCCTTTCCGCCGACGGCCAGAAACCAGCAGGCCAGGGCGATCGTCCAGCGCCTGACCGCCGGATCCTGCCGCCAGAGGTAGGGAAAGAGTAGCCACAAGGCCGTTCCGGCCGGTGTCCAGGCCTTGGCCAGAACGTTCAGGCCGATGGCCTTGAGATTGCCGGTCGAAAGCAACGAAAGCGGCCCCGGCGCGTTGAGCCAAAAGGCGAATCCGTCCGCGGAATGCCCGCCGGACGGGCCAAGTTCGAAAAGCGTCAGCCAGGCGGCCCAGGCGTACCAGAGAAGTGCCGGCACGAGCGTCGACGCCAGAAATCTGCGGTTGGTCTGCCCAGGTTTGCCAGGGATGCCCGGGTAGGCCAGGCCGATCAATAGCGGCGCCAGTGTGATTTTGGCCATGAAGGCCAGTGCCAGCGAGAACCAGGCAAGGGTGGGAGAGATGTCGTCTTCGCGGTCGCGGGCGATCGAATCGTCGGCATAGCGCCGGAAATTGGCACCCAGCAGGAACAACGCCAGCGCGAGCATGTCGGGCTGAAACGCCCGGGCGTATCGGATGGTGACAGGCCACGCGAGAAAGAACAGGGCCGACCAGAAGGCGACTTTCAGGCCATAGCGGCGACGCGCCAGGTCGCCCAGCGCGATCGCCCCGATTGTGAGGGAAACGAGCGACACGATCCGGCCGCAACGTTCGAGCGGGAAATCGGTCGCCTGTTCGAGCCAGGCGACGCACTGGGCGTAAATCGGCACTTCGATCAAAAACCAGCTCGGGAATGGGCCTGTCTGCAGTTTCGGATAGAAAAACGCGCCTTCTCGAATGAGGTCGCGGGCGACCATGGCCGTCGGCACCTGACGGCCGACATAGCCTTCGAAAATCGGCTGATCGATATGGAGGATTTCGAACCGCACACGAACGAGCAGAACGGCGGCAAGGATCAGAAGTGTCGCCAGTCCAAAGATGAGCGAACCGGGACGCCGCCGCCCGGCAAGGACGGTTCGATCCCGGGGCACAGTGTCGTTTTCCGAGGCGTGTTCGATCATGCGAATTCGGGCCATTCGGGAACAGGGAGAGCCGGCCGGCTCAATCATGCGGCTGACGTTGCGGCACAGGGATTTAGATCGATCGGTTTCGCATGGATTCTCGCGAAACCGGGGGAATTTTCCAAAGAAATTTGATACCTTTCCGAAACGCGTTCGCGCCGAAGCCGCCGCGCGCGTCCCGCACCCCCCTCCGAACCAGGATCTTCCCGCTCATGCCCAAACCTCACAACGCCCCCGTTCGTGTCGCCATCATCGGAGCCGGCCAGGTCAGCGATTTCCACCACGTGCCGGGGCTGAAGCTCGATCCCCGCGCCGAACTGGCCGCGATCTGCGACCCCAACGCCGCCCTGCTCGCCCAGCGCGGCCAACAGTGGGGCATCGCCAAAACCACGACCGATTACCGCACGATCGTGGAAGATCCGAACATCGACGCCGTCGTGATCGCCACGCCCAATTTCACTCACCTGGATATCTCCAACGCCGCCGCCAGGGCCGGCAAGCACGTCATGTGCGAAAAGCCCCTGGCCTTAAGCGCCGCCGAAGTTCGCGCCATGTACGAAGCCGCCAAAGCGGCTGATGTCGTGCACATGACGGCTTTTACGTACCGGTTCGCCCCATCGATGCGATACATGCGGCACCTGGTCAAATCGGGCGCGCTGGGCACGCCCCGGCACTTCCGCTCGCAGCGGTTTCTCGACCTTCCCGAAACCAGCTGGGGCTGGCGGCAATACAAGGACAAGGCCGGCGCCGGCGACCTGTTCGACATGACCATCCACCGCATCGACTTCGCCATGGACCTGCTCGGGCCGATCAAGTCGATTTCAGGCGCGCTGGCGACATTCGCACCGCGAACGACAACCCCCGATGGCGGCACCTGCCCGCCTTCGGACATCGACGATTGGTCCGCCCTGCTTGGCCTTTTCGAAAACGGCACGACGGGGGTTTGGGAAGGCACCGTGCTGGCCAAGGGGCATTACAAGGACGGCACACACCACGAATGGGCCGAGGTCAACGGCTCGGAAGGTTCAGCCGTTTACCGGATGCACGACCCGAATCACATCCTCCTGGGCAGCCACAAGCATGATCTTCAACCCGTGACGGTGCCGAAGGAGTTCATGAAGCCCGAGGGAAGCCCCCGCGACGTACACGCCGGGCTGCCATCGACCGTTTTCCGCTATGACCTCGTCTACGAGTTCGTCAGCGCGATCGTCGAAGGCCGCGATGCCATGCCCGATTACCTCGACGGCTGGAAGGCCCAGCTCGTCGCCGACGCCACGATCCAGAGCTTCGAAGAACGCAAGTGGGTCGATGTGGCCTTCTGAAAAACGGTCGTGGCGAACCGGGGGCCCAATCAGTCCCCGGCTTGCGGCCGGGTTACGAGTCGCCGACGGTAAATCAGCTTGCTCCACGAGTTGATCGGGATCGTCTCGGACGCGAATTCCCGGTCGATTCGTGCCTGCACTTCCGGAAACCGTTCAACGTTGTCCGGCAGGTATTGAACGATTTGCCCCGCCCGGTCGATCGATCGGGCCCACGCTTCGAACATCGGGGCGAACGAGTCGCCGGGGGCGATGCACCAGAACGGCGGGCTGAAAAACGGCGGACCCAGGATCCCCTCGCCATTGCCGAAGTGAATGCTGACGAGCGCCGGCGAATCGTTCATTTTGCCCTTGACCTCACGCCAGGCGGCGGCGAATTCGGGCGAACCGTAAAGCCTGGACCGTTCGTCGACGACGATATCGCGACGGAACGAATCGCTCGTGCGGCTGAAGTTCGCGAAGTTGCCCATCAGCGAAAGTACCGCGAGAGCCATTGTGGCACCCGTGACCAGGCGCGGCCAGGGGCAATGGCGGCTGGCCCACGTCACGCCGGTGAGCATGGCCATCCAGAACAGCCAGGCATAATAGGCCCATGTCCATGCCGTGCCGAAGAACAGGCAGACAAACGCCGTGTGCGCCGCGACCAGATGACCAGCAGCTCGCCAAGCCGGTCTCGAAATGCATGGTCGCGGGCTTTCCTCACGATCCATCGAACCGAGACAATGACCGCCAACAGCAGCAGGCCCGCGTTGATCGAGAGCCACGAAGCCGACACCGTGCCGAAATAATAGCCGAACGAGGCGCCTGGCAAATGCCAGATCTGCGACCCCGACCCGCGGAAAAAGCCGAAGTTGAGGGCCTTGTAAACTTCGACCCCCTGGTTCGGTATCATCATCGAGAATGCACTGCGAGGACCGAGCCACGCGGCCGAAATCGCCAGGCAGATCGCGGTCGTGATGCCAGCCCGGAAGGTCATCTTGCCGGCGAGCCGAATGACATCGCGCAAGTCGTTCGCATCCAGCAGTTTCCAGCAGAAGAACGCTGCCCCCAGAACCAGTGCCATCGACGGTTTCACGAACCAGCCGACGACGCACCAGAGCAAGGCGACATCTGGCCGGCCGGCGGCAGCGGTCACGACTGCGGCCGCGAGGGTGACCGGTTCGATCGCGTGCGCTGACGAGAGAAACAGAATCCGCTGACTTGCGATGACCCAGCAGGACGCCAGGATCCATGCCGCTGGCGTGGCCTGCACCAGCCACGCGAAGCGCAAAGCCAGCCCGGCCAGAAGCACTGTGCAGCCGAGGCTGAAGAGCCAGCAGCCCATCGGAACATCGCCCAGGACACGCAGCCCCAGGTCGAACAGGCCGATCGAAAACGCGCCATATTGATAGGCATAATCGACGCCCGGCAACTTGCCCTGGCGGATCAGCTCGACCGCCCTCCAACTACCGCCGATATCGCCGAAGACGAAGTTGGGGAAGGCGAAATCCTGCTTGCGAAAGACATAAACGCCGAAGATGGTGAGCGCCACGTAAAGGGCTGTCGCGATGGCCATCGTCCGTGACTGCGGACGGGGATTCTCAGCCGTTCGATCGTCCGTCATGGTCTTCGTGTCTTCGAGCATCCTGAAATCTTCCGCGGTTTCGAATTGAGATGTCTGGCAGGTCGCCGGATCGGGACTATCGGCATGACACGCCACCAGCGATCGGAATGGGAACAGTTCGCGGGGCGGCGAATCGATATGCATGCATGGGTGATTGATTGTGGTCCGGAAAGTTCTTGAGCCATGATCGTTCGGATCAGGTCGTGTCAGATACGGTGCTCGGGGATGGAATGTGACCCGAAGTTTCCTTGAGCTTGATCAACCTAGCACATTTTCCTGCATCATGGCAAAGGGAGCGATCGCGACAAACGAAACGTCGAATTGTCGACGGCAGCCCACGACAGTCCCCGCCAGGGAAGTGGCGCATTCCAGGCCCATGATGGCCTCGAAACATGGTCGTGTGGCATCGTTCGTTTCGACGTTTGCACAGGTTTCGATCGAACCGAGGTATGATGAGCTTTCGACTGAATCGGCCCGACGCATTCCCAGCCAGGAGCCATGCCCATGAAATTCGCTTTCGCCCTCGCAATCGTACTGAGTTCGTTCACGCCACGAACCGTTCTCGCCGATGCTCCGCCGAAGGATGTCTCGGCCTTGATCGAGCCGGTCATCAAAAAGCACGACGTTCCCGGGATGGCGGTCGCGGTCGTTCGAAACGGCGAAACGGTGGCCACCGGATTCGCGGGCGTTCGAACGAAAGGCAAGGCCGAAAATGTCACCAATGGCGACCGCTTTCATATCGGCTCCGACACCAAGGCGATGACGGCCATGCTTTGCGGCATTCTCGTCGACGAAGGCAAATTGAAGTGGGATCAGACGATCGGCGAGACTTTCCCCGAACTGAAGAACGAAATGACCCCCCAATACCGGGACGTGACACTCGAACAACTTCTGACCCACCGCGGCGGTGCGCCCGGCCAGGTCGAAACCGGTCCGTTGTGGGCCAAATTCTGGCAGCACACGGGCACGCCGACGAGCGCCCGCAAGCTGCTGCTGACGGGTGTCACCGCGCGAGCACCTGAAGCGGCCCCCGGGTCGAAATTCATTTACTCCAACGCCGGTTACGCCATCGCGGGCCACATGGCGGAAAAAGTGTCCGGCAAATCGTGGGAAGACCTGATGCGCGAGAAGATCTTCGGCCCGCTGGGCATGACCTCCGCCGGATTCGGGGCACCCGGAATTCGTGGCAAGAACGACCACCCGAGGGGCCACGGGGCTGGCGGATCGCCCGTCGAGCCAGGGTTTGGATCGGACAACCCGGTCGCCATCGGCCCGGCCGGCATCGTGCACTGCACGATCGATGACTGGGCCAAATATGTCGCCGCCAACCTGCCCAGCGGCAAAACGAAACTGGTCAAACCCGAAACGCTCAAAAAACTCCATACGCCCCCGCCGGGCGAGCCGAAATACGCCATGGGCTGGGCGATCGCCGACAATCAGCCCTGGGCCGGCGGACCAGCCCTGACCCATGCCGGCAGCAACACGATGTGGTTCGCCGTGGCGTGGCTTGCGCCTGAGAAAGACTTCGCCGTGCTGGTCGCATGCAATACGGCCGATGGCGCGGCTTGCAATGATGCTGTGCTCGCACTCATCGCCGACCATTTCAAGAACGGCGGACGTTAAACCTGATCGGTCCGGGAAATGCAATCGCTCGACAGGGGCAGCCCTTGTGCCTGCCCTGGGGTTTCATGTGATTCCTGCCAGAACGCTTGGCGGGCAACCACAAGGATCGCCCCTGCGATTTCGAATCAGGAGTTTCGAAATTAGCGCGATTCGAACGTTTCTTCAGTTGCCAGATTGCCGCATGCCCGGCGAGCTGTTCCGAAAGATCAGAAGTCAGCCCAGGCCGAGTCGTTTGCGGTGATATGCCAGACGTTCGACTGGCGACATTTTCGCGAAGTCGGGGTAAGCGGATGCCGCGATCGGCACTGGCGCCGGGTCGGCCGCTATCGGCTTCGGGGCACAGCTCCCTGCCCCGGCGCAACCGCAGCCGCAATCCTTTTTGGCCGCCGGGACCGCTGCCGCCGCGGAAATCAATCCCCCGGAAGGAACCGGTACGCTGGCTGAAGTTTTGGTTCCAGCGTACGACGAAGCCGTGTCGGTCCTTTGCAGGTCCTGATCCAGTGGCCGGTGCGGGCGGATGCCCAGCTTGCCCAGCACCGCGTGATAGGCCTTCACGGCCTCCGCCGGGCCGATCAGGCCGTCCGCGATCAGCCGCAGGAACTGAATGAAGGCCAATTGATTTTCGGCATTGTTGATTTTGCGGCCATAAAGAGCCACCTTGGCCCCGGCCTGTCTGGCGTCCCAGAGCATGTCGAAGGCGTCGAACGTCGTGCCGGCCGATCCGCCCAGAATGCCGACGACCAGCGAACTGTCGTAATTGCGAAGTTCCTCGACCGCCCCGCGGCCGTGATACACGATTTTGAGAAACCGCGGCCGCCCGGCAGGGGCGACGCCGGCGAGCATGCGGGCGATCATGTCGTTGAGATAACCGGGCAGCACGTCGCCCGGGATCCGGCCCGGCACATTCGGGTCAAAAACTTCCAGAAAGTAGTCAAAGCCCTTGCGTTCGGCCTCTTCACGGAAGCGGTTGAAGGCTTCCAGCGTCGGCAGGTCGTCGTCGAGCGTATTGTTGAACGTGACCGAATAAAGGCCGAGATTGGCGCCCAGCGAGCGTTCTTCAGGCGAACAATCGAGGTGGCCGCATTGGGCGTGGTCCAGACTCGCCGTGCGGAACGGCCTTGCGGCTTCTTTGGCATAGGTCGAGCCGCGGGCCAGGTGCACGTCGGTCGTGTCGTTGGCACGAATGGCTGGCGTGACGTGCGAATGCTCGAACAGGCGTTCTTCCAGGGTCAGCCGGTGGTTCGAACTGACGGACATCAGCATGATGTCCACCAGGCCCTGGTGCGTGATGCGCCGCATGAGGTCGCGGTATTCTTCCAGCGAGCGGAAGCGGGCTTCGCCGGCGTGTGATTCGGGGCTTTTGCCGGGCGAGCCGATGCCGAAGGCCATGTCGGCATCCTTGGCGTCGGCCAGGATGAAGACGTCGGCATCGGGATTGGCCTGAAGCTGGGCCAGCTTCTGATCGAGCGACTTAACGGCCACTGATCGTGCCTCCGCCGGAAATCGTGACATGGGGCTTGTTGCCGCCTGGGCCGGATTGCGTCACGCGCGGGCCCATCGAAGCGGCCGGAGCGCTTTTGGTGGCGGCGATGGGCGAACCGGAAATCGGCTTGCGGGCGTCCGGGAAAGTCTTGAGCACTTCGGCGATCGTGCCCTTGAGAACTTCGCCCGAGGCTTTCAGGGCCGTGAGTTCACGCGGGGTGAAGTCGATTTCGACCACGCCGCGAACGCCCCCGGCACCGACGACGGAGGGGACGCTCAGGGCGACGTCCGAAATGCCGTAAGCCCCGTTAAGCACAGTCGCCACCGGCAGGATGCGGCGGCTGTCCAGCGCCACGGCCTGAACCACTTCACGGATCGAGATGCCGACGGCAAAACCTGCCCCGCCCTTGAGCTTGATGACCTCGGCCCCGCTGCCACGCGTGCGCTTGAAGAGTTCTTCGGCCTTTTGAGAACACCAGCCGGGGTATTTGTCCAGCGGCAGCCCGGCGGCCTGGGCCACGGACCAGGCAGGCACCATGCTGTCGCCGTGCTCGCCGTAAATCGTGGCGGTCACTTGCGTCGGCGGCAGGTTCAAGTCAGCCGCGATCAGGCTGCGGAAGCGGGCCGAATCGAGCATCGTGCCCAGGCCGATCACTTGCGATGGCGGCAGGTTCAGCCGCTTCTGGGCGAAATAGGTGAGCACGTCGACGGGATTCGAAACGACGACGAAGACGGCCCCCGGCTTCACGCCGGCCGCGTGGATCTGCCCGAGGATGTTCAGGAACAGCTCGGTATTGCGGTTGATCAGGTCCAGGCGGGATTCGTCGGGCTTGCGGCGCAGGCCGGCGGTGATCACGACGATGTCCGACTGCGGCACGGCTTCATAGCCGGCGGCGCGGATGCGCTGATCGGCGACCAGCGACGAACCGTGCAGGATGTCAAGCGCCTCGCCCTTGACCTTGTCGCCGATGTCGATGAGCGTGATGTCGCTGACCACGCCGCCGCACTGCAGGGCGAAAGCCGTGCTCGAACCGACCAGTCCGCCGCCGCCGATAATGCTCACATGCATGGCAAGGTTCTCCCCTCGTGTGTCTCTCGGTTGGGCCGGCTCATTTGGCGACGGCCAGGGCCGCCATGACCTGGTCGGTCACGGTGCGAACGAGTTTGTCGAAATCATCGTTGTTGAGGTTCGCCGCCGGAGCCGGGGCAGAGACCGCCCCGCCGCCCGAAATCGCCTTCACGACGGCGTCGACCAGGGCGCTGGTATTGGCATCGCAGGCCGGGGCCGATTGGCCTAGTTCCGCCTGCTGCCGCGGGTGCAGGAAGGCGTGCGACTGAGGTTCGAAATCGGTGTAACCCTTCTGGAACAGGCTGTTGGCACACAGGTCGCAGTTTTCCAGGCCTTTTTCCAGGCGCACGTCGCGAATGCCCAGGTTCGGCTTGATCTTGATCAGCTCGGCGGCCTTGGCGTCGGAATAATACTGAATCGGCCCCAACTGGCGTGCAAGCAGAAGAATGCGGCAATAGGCGTCGATGATTTCGGTTTTGAAATAGGCATCCTGCAGGTCCGATCCGGCCGTCACGGTGCCGTGGTTGGCCAGCAGGATCGTGTCGGTGTCCTTGACGTACGGGATGATGGTATCGGCGAAAGTCTGCGTGCCCGGGGTTTCGTAGGGCGCGATGGCCACTTCGCCCAGGAAGACTTCGAATTCGGGCATGGTGCACTTGGGGATCGGCTCATGGGCCACGGCGAAGGCGGTGGCATGGGGCGGGTGGCAGTGCACGACCGAGCGCACGTCGGGCCGGGTCTTCATGATCGTCAGGTGCAGCAGGATTTCGCTCGACCGCTTCTTCTTGCCCGAAATCTGCTTGCCGTCGAGGTCGACGATGCACAGGTCATCCGGCTTCATGTAGCCCTTGCTGACACGCGTGGGCGTGCATAGAACGCGGCCTTCGTCGAGCCGGAACGAGATGTTGCCGTCGTTGGCGGCCGCGAAGCCCTTGGCGTAAACGCGCCGGCCGATTTCGCACATCTCTTCGCGAAGCTTCCACTCGTTGAACTGTCCGCCTGCGTAAGCCATCGTCTCGTTCTCCTCGTTCTATGGCCTTCGTATCGGCCGATTTCCTGTGTGATCTTGTGTTTCGTCGATTCGGGAATGCCTGAACGTCTACAGATGCAGTGAGTCGAGAATGCAGGCACAGTAGGCGTCGATCGGGGTTTTGTCCTTGCCGAACGGGTTGGCCGCCTCGCGACCTTCGGAAAGGCCGATCAAGTCCCCCGGCCGAGCGCCCAGGGGGTCAAACACCACCAGTTCCTCGCCCCGACTGGCTGCTCCTTCCGTCAGAGCCGCCCGTGTCATGGGGCGGACGATGATCCAGGCCCCTGGTTTCAGCGATGGATGAGGATTGGCCAGCGTGACCCGGCCGACCACTTCGGCGATTCTCATGACCGGGTCTCCTGAACGAAAAGTGGCGAATCGACCGCCCCTGGTTTCGGCATCTGAAGGCCCAGAGCCCGCCAGGTCCGGAAGATCTGGCGGCTTTCGTGTATCGCAGTGCGGGCCGGTTCGACGACCAGGCAGCGCGGGGCGTATGCCGAAACGATCCGCTCGACATCCGCCGAAGCATTCACCTGGGCCGCGCGAACGCCCTGCCGGATCGCCCACCACAACGCCGTGCAGGCGGTTTGTGCCAGCAAGGCCAGGTGGCCAGCCGGCTGACTTTCGAGCCACTGGACGGCCGCTTCGGCTGACGGGCCGAATCCGACCCAGCCTTCGCCGCCCCGGCCGACGAGCATGGCCTCAAGCGATTGGGCCCGCGGGCTCTCGCACAGGCGAACCACAGCCCACTCACCCGCCAGAACCGGTTTCGGTGTGCCAAGGCCGGACGCGTTCGAAATGCGGACACTGACCCCGCGCTTACGGAGAATCTCGCGGGCCAGGGGCGTCACGACCGTCGCCGGCGATGTCACGATCTGGCGTGTCGATTCGGGCAGGCTGACCGCATGCCGTTCCAGCAGCAATTTGCCGGGGAAGGCATAGGTCGATTCGTCGGAGGCTCGATCGGTCAGTTCGGGCAGCACCAGTTTCTGACGTTCGCTGCCTGTGACCTGCAGGATCGGCGTTTTCGCCACGTGCCCCTCCTGCGATCCGGCGCCGGCCATGTCCCTGAGAACGGCCAGCACCGCCGCGGAAACGTCGGCCGCGGAGGGTTCGAAACGGGTCGATGTCGATAGGGAGTTCGCCGTGAATTGGCTCATGGCAGGTCGTCCGGCAGGGCCAGGACGCTCCATCGGCCGGGCGTGTTCCGCCCCAGTTCGGACTGCATCAGGGCCCCGTCGGACGTGAGCAGGACGACCTGCCCGCGCCCGGCTCCGAGGCGGTCAAAGGCCAGGACGGGCTCGCCGTCGTCCTTGCCCTCGCGGTTCACAGGCTGGACGACGAGCATCCGCTGCCCTTCGAAGGAAGGGTGCTTGGCTGTCGCTGTCGCGGATCCCAGAACCAGTCCCACCTGCATGATTCGACTCGATCGATTCCCGAAGAGGTTTCGGACTCAGTTCGACTTACGGCCAGGCTCAGATGAATCGCATGGCCCCGACGATCGTCGAACGCCGCCGCCGCGTGAACGTGCGCGGCACCGTGATGCCTTCGCCCGTGGGGCCAGCGATCGAAAACGAAGCCTGCCCTGCCCCGCCCAGGCCGAGGCCGTCGGTGCTGGGGCCGTTGACGACGAAGATCGTGCATTCCATGGTCTTGCCCATCCGGTCCATCACGTCGGTATCGCGTGAATGCAGAATGGCTGTGTGGCCATAGCCGTGCTCGCTCGACTTCGCCAGGGCGATGGCCCGGTCGACATCAGTCACCCGAACGAACGGCAGAAACGGCATCATTTGCTCCGTCTGCACGAACGGGTGATTCTCGTCCGTCTCGCCATAAAGCACCTGAGTGCCGGCCGAAACCGTGAACCCGGCCGCCTTGGCCAGCACGGCGGCGTCGCGGCCGATCAAGTCCTTGTTCAGGTGGGGTTTGCCGTCGGAACCGACCGGGAAAGCGGCCGAAGTCAGAGCCTGCACCTGCTGATGGCTCAGGCGGAAGCCGCCGTGCCGGCTCATGGCGTCCATCAGCTTGTCGAAGATCTCGGCCACGGCGAAAACCTGCTTTTCGCCGATGCACAAGAGGTTGTTGTCGTAAGAGGCACCCTTGACGATCGCGGCGGCGGCTTTCTCAAGATCAGCCGTGGCGTCGACCACCACCGGCGGGTTGCCCGGCCCGGCGACGATCGCCCGCTTCTTGCTGGCCAGGGCCGCCCGGGCCACGAACGGACCGCCCGTGACGACCAGCAGCGAAACGCCCCGATGGTCGAACAAGGCCTGGGCCGATTCGAGCGTGGGCGGGTCGATGATCGTCAGCAGGTTGTCGATGCCGATCGCCTTGCGGATCGCGGCATTGAACCGGCGCACGCCTTCAGCCGCGATCTTCGCCCCCGAGGGGTGTGCGTTGAATACGACCGCGTTGCCGGCGGCCAGCATGTTGATGGCGTTGCACGCCAGCGTGGGCAGGCTGTGCGTGACGGGCGTGATCGCCCCGATGACGCCGAAGGGGGCATGGTCGGTGAGTGCCACGCCGAGGTCGCCGGTTTCGATGTCGGTCTTGATGTCCTCGACGCCCTGAACGAACTGCAGGACGACGGCGAGCTTCTCGATCTTGTGATCGAGCCGGCCGATGCCTGTTTCTACCAGCTCAGCCCCGCCCAGCTCCTCAGCCTGATCCTTGCACATCTTGCGGATCAGCTCGACGGCCGTGCGGCGGTCGGCCAGCGGGCGCTTCTTGTACTGGCCGAAAGCCTCGGTCGCGGCGGCGACGGCTTCGTCGACCGTGGGGAAAACGCCGAGCCGGTCCGGCCTTGTGGAAGGCAACAGCGACGCGCCAGGACCGGCGGGCCCCATTTGCGAGAGAACTTCCTGGACCACGCTGCGAATGAGGTCGGGATTGATTTGCATGATCCGATTCACTTTCCGTCAATATCCGTCACACTTGACGACAGAATACGATTGTTTCACGTTCGGTCAGTCGGAAACCGGGCGGTCGTCCCGGAAGATGATCCTGCCTTCGACGTCCACCTGATCGACAAGGCCGATGATGACCGCGTCGATCGGCAGCTTGTCGGTTTCGGGCGTGAGGCGGGCGCTGGAGCCCTGGCACAACAGCACCATCTGGCCGACGCCCGCGCCCAGCGGGTCGACCGTGACGAACGTACGGCCCGTGGGGACGAGCTTGTCCCCGCTGGCCGGATCGATCCGGTAGGGTTCGACCAGGAGCAGCTTATGACCGGTCATCGTGGCGACTTTCTGGGTGGCGACGATGGAACCGACGACTTTGGCCACGAACATTCCGATGGGTCCCTTTCCGAATTCGGCGCGGCCGCTCGATCAGCGACAGGCCAGCAGATCGCGCGTCTGGCGGGCGACGATCAGTTCCTCGTTGGTCGGCACGGTCCAGATCTGAACCCGCGAAGATTCGGCCGAGATCCGGCTTTCGCCCTTCGCGGTCTCGTTTCTCGCCGGGTCGAGTTCGATGCCGAACCAGCCGAGATTCCCGCAGACGCCTTCGCGAATGACCTTCGAGTTCTCGCCGATGCCGCCGGTGAACACGATCGCGTCGGCCCCGCCGAGGGTCACGAGGAACGCCCCGAGATACCGGCGGATGTCGGTCACGAACACGTCCAGAGCCAGCTTCGCGGCCGCTTCGCCCTTGCCGGCGGCGGCTTCGATGTCGCGCAGGTCCTTCAGGCCGCAAATGCCTTCCAGGCCGGATTTTTCGGCCAGGATGTGCAGCACTTCCTCGATCGTCTTGCCGGTTTCCCGCAGGATGACCGGCAGGGCGAACACATCGAAGTCGCCCACCCGGTTGTTGTGCGGCAGGCCTGTCTGCGGGCTCATACCCAGGCTGCATCCCAGGCTTTTCAGGCCATGAATGGCGCTGAGGCTGGACGAACCGCCCAGGTGGCAGGAGATGATCTTCGCGTCATTCCGGCCCAGAATCTCGGCCATGCGAGTGGCGATATAGCGGTGGCTGGCCCCGTGGAAGCCGTAACGCTTGATGCCCAGGTCCGTGGCCCACGATTCGGGAATCGCGTAGCGTTTCGACGCTTCGGGGATCGACTGGTGAAAGTCGGTCTCGAAAGCGGCGACCAGGGGAATCTCAGGCAGCTTTTCGGACAAAAGCCGCATCGCCTTGATATACGGCGGGTTGTGGGCCGGGCAAACGTCCGCATAGGCTTCCATGGCGGTCAGGACCGATTCGTCCACCCGCTGTACGCCACTGAGGTGCTTGGCATGAACGGCCTTGAAGCCGATCGCGGCGACCTCGTCGGCACTCTTGAGAACTCCCGTCGCAGGATCGGTGAGCTGTTCCAGGCACATCCGCACGGCCACGCCGTGGTCGGGCACCGGCACCTCGCGGGTTTGCGGCCCGCTAGGCAGGTGCACCGTACAGGGCGAAAGTGCCGCACCGATGCGTTCGACGGCTCCCCGGGCGAGAACCGGCTCGGCCGGGTCGGCCAGGTCGAACAGCCGGTACTTGAAACTGGTCGAACCGAGATTGGCGACGAGAACTTTCACGACTTCGCGGCTCCCAGGAAGACGGGCAACAGGGCGTCGTCCGGCCGGGCAATGACGTGGGCGGCCTTGAGTTCGCCCAGGCGGGCGGCCGCTTCGGCACCGGCTTCGACCGCGGCGCGGACGCTGGAAACGTCGCCCGAGATCATCACGGCCACGATGCCGCCGTCGAGTTTCATGATGCCGCTGATCGTTTTCACGTTGGCGGCTTTCAGGGCGGCGTCCACGGCATTGAGCAGCGGCACCAGCCCGAGGGTTTCGATCAGTCCGATCGCGGGATTCATCTTGGTCGGCTCCTTGACGGCCCTCAGCCGACGTACATCTTGATGACGGCCGGATCGGGCCGGGGAATGACGTGGGCGCTCATCAGTTCGCCAACGCGGGAGGCCGCCTCGGCGCCAGCTTCGACAGCCGCCCGGACGCTGCCGACGTCACCCTGAACCAGCGTGGCGACGAACCCGCCGCCGACCTGGACACGGCCCACGATCGACACATTGGCGGCCTTGAGCATGGCGTCAGTGCCTTCCAGCACGCCGACGAGCCCCTTGGTTTCGATGATTCCCAGCGCCTCGCCGGTGGCCGGCTTGACGGTTTTCTTTTCAGGTGCGGTGGCCATTTCGTTCGCTCGCTCCTTCTCAGGACTTCTTGAAGGGCAGAATGGCGGAAAGATCGCCGTGCGGACGCGGGATCACCTGCACGCTGACGACTTCGCCGATGCGGCCGGCGGCCGAAGCGCCAGCGTCGACGGCGGCCTTCACGGCAGCCACGTCACCGACGACGAAGGCCGTCACAAGGCCGCTGCCGACTTTGTCCCAGCCGACCAGCTCGACGTTGGCCGCCTTGAGCATGGCGTCGCTGGCTTCCACAAGAGCGACGAAGCCCTTGCACTCGATCATTCCCAAAGCTTCCATCGATGCCGTGGCCATGGATTTCTTCTCCCGGGTTCACGAAAAAGGTCGTAGCCGATTCATCCTGATTCCTTCGTCTCGACCCGGCGGATCACGTTTCCGCCAGGTCCCTGCCCTGCCGCGACCGCGTCAGGGCTTGATCAGATAGACTTTGCTGGCGCTGGAGAGGTTCGAGGCGTTCCCCTCGTCGGTGTCGATATGCACTTCCAGCTTCCAGCTCGGGTTGATCCGCACCAGCAGCCCCTCAAGCGTCGTGGGGCAGTCGCTTTCGATCCGCAAATGCATGCGGTCGCCGGCTTTGACGCCGTAGTACGCTGCGTCCTTGTCCGACATGTGCACGTGCCTCTCGGCCCGGATCACGCCTTCCGGCAGCTCGATGCTGCCCTTCGGGCCGACCATCAGGCAGCCGGGCGTGCCCTTGATGTTGCCCGACATGCGGACAGGGGCGTCGATGCCCAGGCTGATGGCGTCGGTGAACGCCAGTTCGAGCTGATTGAAGTCGCGGCAGGGGCCGAGGATGCGCACGTTCGGCAGCAGCCGCTGGCGGGGGCCGACGATCGAGACCGTCTCGTTGGCGGCGAAGTCAGTGTCCTGATACAGCTTCTTCATCGCCGAAAGCTTGTAGCCAGGGCCGAAGAGAATGTCGACGGCGTCCTGGTTCAGGTGGCAATGCCTTGCCGAGATGTTCACGACCAGGTTCGGCTTGTGGCCTTCCGGAGCCGTCGAACCACCGAACCGGCGAGACAGACTCTCGCGAACCAGCCGTTCCACCTGATCGCGTGCGATCGTTCCCGTACTCATACAGTTCCCCTGATCGACATACCCAGCGGTTCGACGAAATCAGGCCGGGCCGCGATCAGCTCCGCACCCACGCGCCGGATCATGGCTCGCTCTTCATCCGCCAGACCGGAATCGGTCACGATTCGACGGATTTCGTTCAGGCCGCACAATTTCGACAGAGACGGCTTGCCGAACTTGGTGCGGTCGGCCAGCACGACGACGTTCAGTGCCACTTTCATCATCTGCCGCTGCGTATCGACCAGAATCGTGTTCGAGTTGTAGATGCCGTCCGGCATGATGCCCGCGGCGCCCAGAAACACATGGTGCACCCGCAGTTCCGCCAGAGCCGCGATCGCCATCGGACCCATCGCCACGCCCGTTCGCGGATAGACGTAACCGCCGATAAGCACCAGGTCGGTTCCCGGATGGCCGGTTACCAGCGACGCGATCGGCAGGCTGTTGGTGACCACCTGAATCGGCCGGCCCACCAGCCGGCGGGCAAGCTCCAGCGTCGTCGTGCCGCCGTCGATCAGAACGCTTTCGCCATCGGCGACAAGGTCCGCCGCCGACTTGCCGATGGCCCGCTTCTCGGCCGCCATCGAGCCGACACGGTCTTCCAGGGCCGGCATCGAACGCAGTTCCGCCGAACAGATCGCCCCGCCGTGCGTGCGGCGGGCCAGCCCGGCCTGATCGAGAGCTTCCAGATCCCTTCGAACGGTCGATTCCGAAACGCCAAGACCTTCCACCAGCTCGGACAGGGTCGCGAACCCCCGCTGATTGATCAGATCCAGTAATTGCTGGCGTCGCTGCTCGACCATCGGCCGGTTCACGCTCCTGACGGATATCTGTCAAAATCTATCA
>Ga0172376_10004345_pt1 | contig 16233 bp, 14 predicted proteins | sample Lak35m_FD_121114 | JGI IMG/M metagenome (GOLD analysis project Ga0172376, IMG submission 121114) | Freshwater microbial communities from Kabuno Bay, South-Kivu, Congo - kab_092012_35m | ecosystem: Environmental > Aquatic > Freshwater > Lake | place: Democratic Republic of the Congo: South-Kivu... | reverse complement strand
CTCGACGGCGCGCGCGGCGAGCAGGTCCTCTCGCTGCAAGCCGGCGAGCCGCCCCGCACGCTCGAGCTGGCGCTGCGGCGCTAGGGCGCGGTCGAGCGTGCTCACTTCCGCGTGAACGGCAAGAAATCCCGGGTTCGAGCCGAACGGGAGCCGTCTCCTGTCGTGCACTGGGGACGATGGCTCTCGACCTCGAACGATTGCTCGACGACGACCGCTGGATCCGGCGTATCGCGCGGAGCCTGGTTGCGGATCCGGGGCTGGCCGAGGATCTGGCGCAGACGACCTGGGTGGCGGCGCTCGAGCAGCACGGCGGGGCCGCGCCGCGCGCCTGGCTGAGGCGCGTGCTGACGAACGCCTGGCGCGATCGACTGCGCGTCGGCGCGCGCCGCGAGCAGCGCGAGCGCGCCAGCGCGCGCCCCGAGGCGGAGGACGGGGCCGACGCGCTCGTGGCCGAGCTCGAGCTGCGCGAGCGCGTCGCGCGGGCCCTGCGCGAGCTCCCCGAGCCGCAGCGCGGGACGCTCATGCGCCACTTCCTGCGCGACGAATCGCTCGGCGCGATCGCGCGCGCGGACGGACTCGCCGTCGCGACGGTGCACGAGCGCGTGCAGCGCGGCCTGGCGGAGCTGCGGCGGCGGCTCGATGCGGAACACGCTGGCGAGCGCAGGGCATGGGCGCTCACGCTGGCGGCTCTCGCCGAGCGTAGGACGATGCCCTTCGGCCCCTGGGAACTCACGACCATGACGGTAGGAATGAAGACGGCGGTGGCGGCGGTGACGCTGGTGGGCGCGGGAGCGTGGTGGTGGACGAGTGCGCGCAGCACGCAGCCTCAGCTGAGCGCGGCGCTCACCACGGAGCCTGTCGCGCTCGAGCCCGGGCCGGTTGCGCGGGCCCGTTCGACTGCGGAGGCGCAGTCCGCACGCGCCGAGTTTCCCGAGGAACCCGAGCCCGCTGCCGAGGTGCAAGCCGAGCTCGCGCCCGGGCGCGTCCTCGACAAGAGCGGCTCACCCGTGGCGGGGGCCGAGATCACGCTCTCCGATCGTGAAGAGCGTCTCACCAGCGCGTCGGACGGCTCCTTCTCCTTCGTGAAGGGGGACGAGTTGCCGCGCCTGAGCTGTGACGAGGCAAGGTACGTGACCCTCGTTGCCGGTGTTCCGCACGCGGGAGAGCAGATCGTCGTCGTGGCGCAGCCGGCCGACTTCGCGGGACAGGTCGTGGACGAGCAGGGAGCGCCGCTCGCCGGCGCGACTCTCACGTTTCGCCTGCGCGAGAGCTTGTTCCGCACGCTCGGCATGCAGGTCGCGCATGCGAACACGAGCGCCGGCTGGACCACCACGAGCGGCGATCACGGCCAGTTCACGCTGGCTCGGATCGCCGGCGGCGCGCACGTCGGCATCGAGGTGCGGGCCACCGGCTACCAGCCGCTCGACTTCGATCTGCCGACCCTGGGCGACGCCAGCTTGCGCGTCGTGCTCGCCCGGGATCCGGGCGCGCTGCTGCTTTCAGGATGGGTACTGGGGCCCACGCGGGAGCCCTTCGCCGGTGCACGCGTGGCGGCGGGTGGCGAGTTCGTCACGACCGGACCGGACGGCACCTCCACTCTCTCGGCACCCCCCGTGACGGGTCGCTTCGTGCAGGACGAGAACGGGGGCTGGCGACCCGAGGTCGCTGCTCGGGTGCGACTCGTCGCGCTCGCGCCGGGCTTCGCACCTGCTGCGCTCGAGTTCGAGCGCACGGAGGTTCCGGCCGAGCTCGTGCTCGAGCTCCACGGAGAGCCCCTGGTGATCTCAGGCAGTGTCCGGGATCCCACCGGCCGTGCGCTCAGCGGCGTGACCGTCTGGCCTCGCGACCTCACGCCGTTCGCGCGCGCGCCGCGCGGGCTGGATGGAATTCCGGAGGAGCTGACCGTCGAGGACGAGCTGTGCGGGAACCCGTCCTCGGGCTGGTTCGGCACCGTCACGGCGGAGGACGGCAGCTTCACGCTCGGCTGTCTCCAGGAACGCACCTACGAGCTCGAATTCTTCGAGGGCTCCACGGCAACCCACCTGGCGGTGCCGGAGGTCGCCGCCGGGACGCGCGGGCTCGAGGTCGTGCTCGTGTCGGAGACGGGCACGCGGCGCGTGTCCGGGCGCGTCGTCGACAGTCGCGGAGCACCGCGCGGGGGCGTGGGGCTGCGTCCGCGCCGTACGCGCACGGACGGGAGCTGGATCGAACCGCCGTTGCTCGTGGGTGGCGAGTTCGAGCGCGAGTCCGACGGCGAGGGACGCTTCACGTTCGAGTCCCTGGCCACGGCAGGAACCTTGCTCGACGTGCAGACGATGCCGCCGTTCCAGATCGATCTTTCCGGGTACACGGATCCGGAGGACCTCGAGATCGTGGTCCCGATCCTGTGCGAGCTGCAGGTGCTGCTCGCGAGTCCGGGCCTGGCCGACTCCCTCGGCGTCTTCGATTCTCACGGTGTCGAGCTCGAGGTCATCGAGCGTCTGCACATGGATGGCCGGAGCGTCGCCTTCTCCATGGGCCCGCGAGCCGAGTTCACCGACGGCAGCACGAGCGTGATCCAGGTGCCCGACACGGCCCGGACGCTGGTGCTCTTCCTCGGTGACGTGCGCGTCCTCGAGCGCCCGCTCACGCTCGATCCAGAACTGCCGACGGTGCTGCGCTACTGAGCGGCGCCCGCCCGTTGCAGCCGGCTCAGCGCCTGACGAAGCCCAGGCGGCTGTCGGGGTAGTCGAAGACGAGGCGGTAGGGGGTGAAGAGCTTGCCGCCGACGTTGCCGGAGACGTAGTCGTCGCTGAAGGCGCCGGTGTCCTCGAGCGAGAAGCCGGCCTCGATCGGGCCGAAGTCGAGGGCGCCGAGGCGGAAGCTCGCGAGCGGGCCGCTGCGCGTCTGGACGTTGCCGCCGACGCCGCCGGCTTGCGCGGCGTGCGTCTCGCGGCCGGTCAGGAGCTCGAGGTCGGCCACCACCTGGTAGTGCAGCGTCACGGTGTCGCCGGCCGCGCCGGTGTCGATCTTGAACCAACCCTCGTGGCCCTCGAAGGCGCCGCGGACGTGTGGGTGGCGCGCGTAGAGCTCGGCCGTCTCCCAGCTGCCGCCCGCGGGCAGCGTGTAGGCGGTGGGGGCGTGGAGCGCGATTGCGGGACCGCTGAAGTCGAGCTCGGCCACGCAGCGCGACAGGAGCTCGTAGCCGAGGATGCCGCCGACCTCGACCCCGAAGTGCTGCGCGAGGAAGGCGAGGTCGAGGCCCAGCAGGATGGGCGCCTCGAGCTCGAGCGGGCCGAGGGTCAGCGTCTCGGCGCGGAAGAAGGGCGACTTCACCGTGCCGCCGATGCCGCGCGCGCCGATCGCGCCGAACGGCTCGAGCTCGAGCTCTTCGGCGGCGTCGAGCGCGAGGCAGTTCGTGCCCGCGCCCGTGTCGAAGATGAACCAGCCGACGTCCTGGCCGTCGACGAGCGGATGCACGAGCAGGTGCCCGCTCGGGACGCGCTTGACCTCGAGTGCGGGCGGCATGTCGGGCAGGAAGCGCGCACCCGAGCGGGCGAGGCGCGGGGCGAAGAGCGTGTCCTCGACCTTCGCGCGGCGGGTGACGCGCGCGACGGTCAGGCTCTGCTCGAGGCCGTGCTGGCCGTAGACGACGCGGCCCGGGAACGTGAAGCCCTCGTGCGCGACGTGGGCCTCGAAGGTGTAGTCGGTGGGGGTCGAGTCGAGCCCGAAGCGGGCGCGCCGCGGCAGGTGCGTGGCCGCGTCGAGCACGAGCGTGCCGGAGAGGATCCCGTCCGCGTGCGTGAAGGCGAGTGCGAGCTCGCCCGCGCCGGCGCCCGTGCCCTCCGCGAAGGTGAGTGGCGCGAACGGCGCGCACCAGCCGCCCGAGAGCAGCAGCGCCGCGACCTCGCTGCGCGCGCGGTCGCCGAGCACCTGCGGGTGGGCGACGCCGTTCCAGTCGCGGGCCCAGACCGTCGTGCCGTCGCTGCCGCTGACCTGCGCCAGTGGACCGTCGAACTCGTCCAGGAAGCGCCCGCGCCCGTCGAACACGAAGCGTTCGCGCGCGTCGGTCTCGAGCAGGCGCGCGGCGCCTTCGACCTCGATGGCGGCGCCGGAGCCGAGCAGCGCCTCCCAGCCGAGGGCCTTGCGCGCGGCGGCGACGGTCTCGTAGGGAGTCTCTGCACCGACGGGCGCGTGCAGCCACAGCACGAGCAAGGAAGAGGCGAGGAGCAGCATCAGGGGACCTTCAAGAGGACGTGTCGGAGCGGACTCGCGCGCTCGGTGCGAGCGGGGCGAGGACGAAGGCGAGGGCCGCGAGCTCGCAGCCCGGACGCCGGCGGCCGCGGGCGAAGAGCTCGGAGAGCGCCTCGACGTGCGTGCGCACCTCGGCCAGCTCCTCGGGCGTCAGCCAGCCCTTCATGCGGCCGCCCCAGGCGTTGCGCTGGGCGGAGCGGCGGTGGCGCGCGCGGCCCTCGGCCAGCGCGCGGCGGAAGTCGCGCTCGCCGATGCGCAGCGCGGAGGCCACCAGGCGCGCCAGGGCCTCCTCCTCGCGCCGCGTGGCGGGCTCGTGGTCGAGCACGAGCTTGCCCGGCACGTCGTAGAGCGCCTCGCTGCGCGCGCCGGCCGCGCGCGTGCCGGCGCTGACGACCAGGCCGACCTTCAGCAGCGCGCGCACGTGGTAGTAGAGCGAGTCGGGCGCGCGCCCGAGGGAGGCGCCCAGCTCGGCGATCGAGGAGGGGCCGAGGGCCTGCAGGCCGTCGACGACCTCCTGGCGCGCGGGCGAGCCGAGCGCGGCGATCTGGCGCGGGTCGGTGATCGGGTAGAGCGGGCGGCGGGGCATGTTGAATATCGTGGCGATATTTCAACAGAGAGGCCGAGGCATTACCGGAATTCGGGGGAATCGAGCCCGCCCGGCGGGAAGTCGACCGGTGGGCCCCGGCCCGTGGCTCCGCCTTGATTCGGCGCAGCGGCGCAACCCCGGGCCGACGCCGCTACACTCTTCGCCCCCTGCATGGACCCGGCGAAGGATCAGGCGGACGAGCTCGCCCGGCGGCTCGCGGCCGGTGAGCGTGGCGCCCTGGCGCGACTCATCTCGTGGGCCGAGAACAAGGACCCGCGCTTCGCGGCGGCCCTGGCCGGCTTCTACCCGCGCGTCGGGCGCGCCTGGCGCCTCGGGATCACCGGGCCGCCGGGGGCGGGCAAGAGCTCGCTCGTCAGCGCGCTGATCGAGAAGCTGCGCGAGAGTGGTCAGACGGTGGGGGTGCTGGCGATCGACCCGTCTAGCCCCTACTCGGGCGGGGCGCTGCTCGGCGACCGCATCCGCATGGAGGAGCGCACGACCGACCCGGGCGTCTACATCCGCTCGATGGCGACGCGCGCCGGCTCGGGCGGCCTCGCGCGCGCGGCGGTCGATGCGGCCGACGTGATGGATGCCTTCGGCTTCGACACGCTCCTGATCGAGACCGTCGGCGTCGGGCAGACCGAGTACGAGATCGTCGGCGCGGCCGACCTCGTCTTGGTGGTGCTGTGTCCGGGCGCGGGCGACGGCATCCAGGCCATGAAGGCGGGTCTGCTCGAGGTGGCCGACGTGCTCGTCGCCAACAAGAGCGACCAGCCCGGCAACGAGCAGCTCGTGCTCGACCTCGAGGACGCGCTCAAGCTGCGCTCGCTCTCGCGCCGCGGCCAGGCGAAGGAGGTGCCGGTCGTGCCGGTCAGCGCCCACAGCGGGGCCGGGCTCGACACGCTGGTCCAGGTGATCGCTGCCGCGCGGAGCGCGCGCGGTCAAGGGGAGCTGACCCTCCTGCGCCAGGAAAAACGGCTGCGCCAGGTGCGCCGGATCGTGCGCGAGCGCCTCGAGGATGCGCTCTTCGGCCCCGGCGGACCCGGGGAACGGGCCGCGGACCTCCTCGGGCAGTCGCGCACACCTTACGATGTCGCTGACCAGCTCCTGGGCGCCCTTCCGCGCTCCGGCCCCGCGACCCCCACGACACCATGAGCGAGACCCGCACGAAGTCCGCGCGCGCGAGCGATCCCCGCGCGCTGTGGGAGGAGGCCCTGAAGAAGGGCGAGCTGCGCGAGGCGAACTTCACGACGCTCTCCGGCGCGGACTTGAAACCGCTCTACGGGCCCGAGGACGCGCCGATCGATCCGGCGCGCGACCTCGGCTACCCCGGGCAGTTCCCGTTCACGCGCGGCGTGCATCCGACGATGTACCGCGGGCGCCTGTGGACGATGCGGCAGTTCGCGGGCTTCGGCTCGGCACGCCAGACCAACGAGCGCTTCAAGTTCCTGCTCGAGCACGGCCAGACCGGGCTCTCGACCGCCTTCGACTTCCCGACGCTGATGGGCTACGACTCCGACCACGAGCGCTCGCTCGGCGAGGTCGGGCAGGTGGGCGTCGCGATCAGCTCGCTGGCGGACATGCAGACCCTGTTCGACGGCATCCCGATGGGCGAGGTCTCGACCTCGATGACCATCAACGGGCCGGCGCCGATCATGCTCGGCTTCTACATCGCGGCCGGCGAGAGCCAGGGCGTCGATCCGAAGAAGCTGCGCGGCACGATCCAGAACGACATCCTGAAGGAGTACCAGGCCCAGCACGCGTGGCTCGTCCCGTGCGAGCCCGCCCTGCGCATGATCACGGACGTCTTCGCGCACTGTGCGCGGCACGTGCCGCAGTTCAACACGGTCTCGATCTCGGGCTACCACATCCGCGAGGCCGGCTCGACCGCGGCGCAGGAGCTCGCCTTCACGCTCGCGAACGGCATGGAGTACGTGCGCCGCGGCGTGGCGATCGGGCTCGATGTCGACCAGTTCGCGCCGCGGCTGTCGTTCTTCTTCGACGCGCACCTCGACTTCTTCGAGGAGGTGGCGAAGTTCCGCGCCGCGCGCCGCATCTGGGCGCGGAAGATGCGCGAGGTGTTCGGAGCGAAGGACCCGCGCTCGTGGATGCTGCGCTTCCACACGCAGACCGCGGGCGTGTCGCTGACGGCCCAGCAGCCCGAGAACAACATCGTGCGCACGGCGCTCGAGGCCTTCTCGGCCGTGCTCGGCGGGACGCAGTCGCTGCACACGAACTCGATGGACGAGACGCTCGCGCTGCCGACCGAAAAGTCGGTCAAGATCGCGCTGCGCACGCAGCAGATCATCGCGGAGGAGGCCGAGGTCGCGCACGTGGTCGATCCGCTGGCGGGCTCGTACTTCGTCGAGGCGCAGACCAATCGCCTGGAGCAGGAGGCCGAGCGCTACTTCGCCGAGATCGAGAAGCGCGGCGGGGTCGTGGCCGCGACCGAGGCGGGCTACATCCAGCGCGAGATCCACCGCTCGGCGCTCGCCTACCAGCTCGCCGTCGAGCGCGGCCAGAAGAAGGTCGTGGGCGTGAACACCTACGTCGAGGACCTCGACGCGCACCCCGAGATCGAGCTCCTGCGCATCGACCCGGCGGTCGAGAAGGAGCAGCACGAGCGCCTGGCGACGCTGCGGAAGAAGCGCGACGCGCAGAAGGCCAAGGGCGCGCTCGACGCGATCCACGACGCCTGCAAGTCGCAGGACAACCTGCTCGAGCGCTTCATCGCCGCGGCCCACGCCGGCTGTACCCTGGGCGAGATCGCCGACGTCCTGCGCGCCGAGTTCGGCGAATACGAGGAGCCGAAGATCCTCTGAGGCTCGCGCGAGCCCGGAACTGGACGGAGACGACGATGAACGAACGCAAGATCCGCGTCCTGGTCGGCAAGCCCGGCCTCGACGGTCACGACCGCGGGGCGAAGACCATCGCGGCCGTGCTGCGCGACCATGGCATGGAGGTGATCTACACCGGGCTGCACCAGACGCCCGACATGATCGCCGAGACCGCGCTGCAGGAGGACGTCGACGTGGTCGGCCTCTCGATCCTGTCGGGCGCGCACATGACGCTCTTCCCGCGCGTGAAGGAAGCGCTCGTGAAGCGCGGCATGGGGCACGTGCTCCTGACCGGCGGCGGGATCATCTCGAAAGAAGACATGGCGACCCTGGAGCAGGTCGGGTATGCCAAGCTGTTCGGACCGGGTACGCCGACCGAGGACATCGCGACCTGGATCCAGGCCGAGATGCAGCGGCGCTGGGCCCGCGAGGAAGCACAACGATGAGCGACACCACACTGCGCGAGATCCTGGACATCGACGAGGCCGCCGCTTTCCTCGGCGTCAGCGTCAAGACCTTCAACAAGGTGCTGCACACCGAGGGCATCCCCGGGCGCAAGATCGGGCGCGAGTGGAAGTTCTCGCGCTCGGCCCTGATCGCCTGGATCGGCAGTGGCAAGAGCGCCGACTTCTACAAGGACGGCCGCGAGCTCGATCCGCAGCCGCCGCCCCAGAACGGTTCGCCGCGCCCGCAAGGCGAGCCTCCCGGCACGCGCCGCACGAGCGGCTGGCGCGTGAAGATGGACTGACGAGATTCCCGACCAGGTGAACATGGCCACGACCCAGACCCGCTACGAGCTTCCCCCGATCACGCACTCCTTCGACCTCACGGAGGAGCAGCGCATGGTGCAGGCGATGGTGCGCGACTACGCCCTCGAGAAGGTCGCGCCGCGCGCGGCCGAGATCGACGAGCACCACCGCTTCCCGACCGAGACCTGGAAGGAGATCGTCGACCTCGGCCTGCCCGGGATCCCGTTCCCCGAGGAGGTCGGCGGCTCGAACGGCGGCACGCTCGCGTACTGCCTCGCGGTCGAGGAACTGTCGCGCGTGTGCGCCTCGACCGGCCTGACGCTGGCCGCGCACGTCTCGCTCGGCACCTACCCGATCTTCGCCTGGGGCGGCGACAAGCTGCGCAGCGCCTACGTGCCGAAGCTCGTGGCCGGCGAGTACATGGGCGCCTACGGCCTGACCGAGCCGAACGCGGGCTCGGACTCGGGCGGCACGCAGACGACGGCCGTCCTGAAGGGCGACGAGTACGTGCTCAACGGGCGCAAGTGCTTCTGCACGAACGCGACCTACGCCGGCACGGTGATCGTCACGGCCGTGACCGACAAGAGCCTCGGCCCGAAGGGCATCAGCGCCTTCGTCGTGCCGCGCGGTACGCCCGGGTACTCGCTCGAGAAGGGCGAGAAGAAGCTCGGCATGCGCGGCTCGGACTGGGCCTCGCTCGTGTTCGAGGACGCGCGCATCCCGCGCGACCACCTGCTCGGGCCGACCGGCGAAGGCTTCAAGACCTTCATGAAGACGCTCGAGGGCGGGCGCATCTCGATCGGGGCGCTCGGCCTCGGCATCGCCCAGGGCTCCTACGACTGCGCGCTGAAGTACGCCCAGGAGCGCGAGGCCTTCGGCAAGCCGCTGGCGAAGCAGCAGGCGGTCGCCTTCAAGCTCGCCAACATGGCGGTCGAGATCGAGGCCGCGCGGCACCTCGTGTACCACTCGGCGCGCCTCAAGGATGCGGGCCAGCCCTTCGGCACGGCCGCGGCGATGGCCAAGCTCTACAGCTCCGAGGTCGCGATGCGCGTCAGCTACGACGCGATCCAGATCTACGGCGGCTACGGCTACTCGCGCGAGTACCCGGTCGAGCGCATGTGGCGCGACGCCAAGCTGTGCACGATCGGCGAGGGCACGAGCGAGGTGCAGCGCCTGATCATCTCGCGCGCGATCCTCGCCGCGAAGTGAAGCCGGAGCGCGTCGAGGTCGGTCCCTGGCGCGTCACGGCGCTCGCGGACGGCACGATGCGCCTCGATGGTGGCGCCATGTGGGGCGTCGTGCCGAAGCCGATCTGGGAGAAATTGACGCCGCCCGCGGCGGACAACTCGATCGAGCTCGCGCTGCGACCGTTCCTGCTGGAGCGCGAGGGGCTCAAGCTCGTGCTCGAGCCGGGCATCGGCGACCACCTCGACGCGAAGCGCGCGCGCCAGCACGCGCTGGTGCGCGAGCGCACGCTGCTCGGCTCGCTGGCGGAGCTCGGGCTCGCGCCGGCGGACATCACGCACGTGGTCGCGTCGCACGCGCACTTCGATCACCTGGGCGGCTGCCTCGCGCGCTCGGCCTCGGGCGCGCTCGAGCCGCTCTTCCCGCACGCGCGCCACCGCGTGCCGCGTGCCGAGCTCGCCGCCGCGCGCGATCCGGATCCCGCGCGCCGCGGCGGCTACGAGCCCGAGCTCGTGGCGGCGCTCGAGCGCGCCGGCCTGCTCGAGCCTTTTGACGACTGCGACGAGCTCGCCCCCGGTCTCGTGGCCCACGAGGCGGCCGGCCACTCCGACGGCGTCTGCGTCCTGACCCTGAACGAGTCCGGCCCGGGCGAGACCGCGATCTTCTGGGCCGACGTGGTGCCGACCACGCACCACATCCAGCCGCGCTACATCATGGCCTACGACCTGGACGTGCCGCGCTCCTACCGGAGCCGCGCGCACTGGCTCGCGCGCGCGGCCGAGGGCCGCTGGCTCGGCCTCTTCTACCACGACGCCGAGCACGCCTTCGGACGCGTGCTGCGCGACGGACCGCGCTACCGTTGCGAGTCCGCGGGTTGAACGCCGGACACGGTTGCCCGGAACGATGGCGCGATGGCATCCTCGGGGCATGAAGCTCGTCTCGCTGTGTCCTTCGCTGACCGAGCTCGTGTTCGCGCTCGAGCGCGGGCGCGAGCTCGTGGGCGTGACCGAGTTCTGCGTGCACCCGGCCGAGCTCCTGCGCGGGATCGAGCGCGTGGGGGGCACGAAGAACCCCGACGTGGCGCGCATCGTCGCGCTCGCGCCGGACCTCGTGCTGATGAACCGCGAGGAGAACCGCCTCGAGGACGCGACGGCCCTGCGCGCGGCCGGTGTGGCGGTGCACGACTCGATGCCGCGCACGGTGGCCGAGACGCGCGACATGGTGCGCTCGATCGCGCAGGCCCTGGAGCGTGCGCGTGAGGGCGAGCGCATCGTGCAGGCGCTCGAGGCGCGTCTCGCGGCCGCGCGCGCGCGGGCCGGAGCGGCGCCGCCCGTGCGCTTCGCCTACCTGATCTGGCGCAAGCCGTGGATGAGCGTCAACGGCGACACCTTCGCCTCGGACATGCTCGTGCAGGCCGGTGGCGAGAACGTGTTCGCGGCGCGGCCGGTGCGTTATCCCGAGCTCACGCCCGAGCAGCTGGCCGAGGCCGCGCCCGAGCTCGTCTTGCTCTCCAGCGAGCCCTTCCCGTTCGAGGAGAAGCACGCCGACGAGCTGGCGCGGCTCACGGGCCTCGAGCGCGCGTGCTTCGCGCTGGCCGACGGCGAGTACCTGTCGTGGCACGGCTCACGCACGCCCGACGGGATCGACCACGCGAGCGAGCTGCTCGAGAGCGCGCGGCGCGCGCGCCGCGCCGCGACCTCTCAGCGCCAGAAGTAGTGCCAGCTCGCCTCGAGCTTCGTGCTCGCGCCCGGCTCGAGCGTCACCTTCCAGCTCGCGCGTCCGAGGCCGTTGCGGCGGTACCACCAGCTCTCCCAGGCGTACCAGCCCCACCACGGCGGCACGTCGGGCGAGCTCGCGAACTCCTGCCAGGAGCGCTGCAGCTTCGTGCCGCCCTGTCCGACCGAGTCGAGCAGCCCGAGCACGTCGCGCCGCACCTCGAGCACGACGCGCTCGCGCAGCGTGTTCGTCAGCGTGACCGTCCCGCCGAGGCCGATGCGCAGGTAGCGGTCGCCGAGCCAGGTGTCCTCGCTGCGCCCGCTCTCCTGGTCGTCGAGCTCGACGCGCAGGCCCAGCGCGGCGTTGATGGAGAGGTCGCAGCGCGCGCCGGGCGGCGTGTAGCTCGTGCGGCCCTGGGCCAGCGGCTTCCCGTCGCGCAGGACGAGCGCGGGTGCCGTGGTGAGCGGCGCCGAGTGCGTGTTCTCGAGACGCAGGGTGTGGATCGCCTTCGGTGCGCCGAGCAGGCGCGCGAGCTCGAGCTCCTGCTGTCCGCCGTACTGCATGCGCACCTCGGGCGGCGGCGTCAGGCCGAGCTCGAGCACGTACACGTCCTGGTAGGAGAGCTCGAACTCCGCCAGCGGCAGCACCAGGCGCTCGCCGCGCGCGAGCGTCACGTCGCGCATGGTGTACACGTAGAGGTCCTCGTTCGCGCCCTCGGCGGCGAGCGCGGGCCCCGCATCGACCGGCGTGCCGGTGCCCTCGGCCGAGAAGCCGGCCACCTGCGTCATCAGCGTGTTCGAGAGCATCTGCGCGGTGCGGTCCTGGCGCGGGGCGGCGCGCGCCAGAGCCGCCACGGTGGCCGCGAGCGCGATCGGATCGAGCTCACCCGCGAAATCGAAGCGCGGCGCGCCGACGACGAGGTTCACGCTCGTGCCTTCGAGGTCGACGAGGTCGTTCACGAGCGTCGCCTCGAGGCGCACCGCGGCCTTGCCGCCGGCGAGGAGCTCGATGCGGTACGCGGGGATCCAGCGCAGGCCGCTCTGCAGGTAGGCGAGCCCGACCTCGACGTCGGCTCCGGCCCGGTCCGTGCGCAGGGTCAGCTTCTCGGCCAGGCGTTCGGCGCGGAAGCGCGGCCGCAGCTCGCCCTGCACGCGCAGCTCGCGCACGCGCTTGAGCGGCAGGACGCGCAGGCTGCCGTCCTCGGCCTGCAGGCGCACGAGTGCGCCGAAGGTCGTGAGGCGGGGCTCTTGTCCCTCGGGCTCGGCGCGCTCGATCTCCTCGGCCGAGCGCTCGGTCAGGCCGAGCAGCTTGCCCTTCACGCTCGCGTTCTCCATGTCGATCAGGGTCACGAGCGCGCCCGTGTTCGCGCGCACCAGCTCCGCCAGGTCGAGGGCCGTGCGTTCCTCGCTCAGGCGCGTGCGCGCGGCCGTGGCCGAGACGAGCTTCGCGCCACCGCTCGCGTACGGCCAGAACGTGCCCAGCACGGGCTCGGGCAGGCCCTCGAGCACGACCTCGCCGCGCTCGCTCGCGCGCCGCGTGCCCTCGCGCAGCACGAAGGCGTGGCCATCCTTGAAGACGGAGACCTCGCGCACGGCGAGCGGCTCGCCCGCGGCGGGGACCTGGAAGCCGGTGGCGAGGAGCGGAACGAGCAGCGCGAGCATCGGGGACTCCGTGGTGCGTGGAAAGCGGGGGCTTGGAGCGGGGCGCAAAGCTAGCAAGAATGGAGATATGCCTTCACCGACTCCGGCCAGGTCCCCGGCCTTCCAGGGGCTGATCCTGCTCGTGCTCGCGCTGTTCGGCGTGGGGGGCTACTTCGGCTGGCGCAAGTGGCGCGAGACCGGCTGGATGCAGGGCTATCGCGTCGTGCGCGAGTTCCCGCACGATCCGTCGGCCTACACGCAGGGGCTCGTCTTCGACCAGGGGCTGCTGCACGAGTCCACCGGTCAGCGCGGCAGCTCGAAGGTGCGCACGCTCGAGCTCGAGAGCGGCGTGGAGCTGCGCGCCACGCACCTGCCGCCGATGTACTTCGGCGAAGGCCTGGCCCTGGTCGGTGAGCGCCTGATCCAGCTGACCTGGCAGGAGGGTGTGGCGCGCGTGTACGACCGCGCGACGCTCAAGCCGCTCGACGAGTTCCGCTACGAGGGCGAGGGCTGGGGGCTCGCCTTCGACGGCACGCACCTCGTGATGAGCGACGGTTCGGACCAGCTCATCTTCCGCGATCCGCAGAGCTTCAAGGAAGTGCGCCGCGTGCGCGTCACGGCCCAGGGTACGCCGGTGCGCATGCTGAACGAGCTCGAGGTGATCGACGGTGAGGTGTGGGCCAACATCTGGAAGCGCGAGCTCCTCGTGCGCATCGATCCGCAGACGGGCGAGGCCCTGGGGTTCGTCGACCTGGCCGGGATCTTCGACCACCGCTCGATCCCGAGCGACGACGCGGTCCTGAACGGGATCGCCCACGATCCGGCCAGCGGTCGGCTGTTCGTGACGGGCAAGCTGTGGCCGAAACTGTTCGAGATCGAGGTCGTGAAATGAGACGTACGCGATGACGCGCCACTTCTCCGATGGGGAGCTCGACTGCCTGCGCGGCCTGCGTCAGGAGTTCCTCGAGCGCGAGCAAGGCCAGGTCGAGCGCGGCGACTACTGGGAGTCGGACGACGAGCTCCTGCTCTACGACGAGACCTTCGGCGCGCGCATCGGCTGGAAGTGGGACGCCGTGCTGGACGAGCTCGAGGCGCGCGCGCGGCTGCCGCGCGGGCGCGTGGTGCTCGACTGGGGCTGCGGTACGGCCGTGGCGACGCGGCGCTATCTGGCCCGTGTGCAGGGGGTCGAGCGCGTGCACCTCGTGGACCATTCGCCGCGCGCGCGCCGCGTGGCCCGCGCGCTGATCGAGCAGCAGCACCCCGGGCTGGCGGTGGTGGACGGACTGCCGCGCGAGGCTCCCGACGTGCTCCTCGTGAGTCACGTGCTGGCCGAGCTCGCGCCCCCTTCGGTCGAGGAGCTGTGCCAGCTCGCCGGGCGCTCCCAGGCGACGCTGTGGGTCGAACCGGGCAGCAAGTCGAGTGCGCGGGCCCTCGGGGAAGCGCGCGAGCGCCTCGCGGCAACGCTGGAAGTGCTGGCGCCCTGCACGCACCGCGCGCAGTGCGGCGCGCTCGCGCCCGGGCTGGACGCCTGGTGTCACTTCTTCGCGCGTGCGCCGCAGGCGGTCTACACCGAGGGCAAGTGGGCCGAGTTCGGGCGCGAGATCGGCATCGATCTGCGCAGCCTGCCGTACTCGTTCCTGGTGCTCGCCCGGCGCGGTCCCGAGCTCTCCGGGCCGGGCGCGCGGCTGCTCGCACGTCCACGCCTGCAGAAGGGGCGCGCCTTCCTGACGGTGTGTGACGCCAGCGGCGTGCGCGAGCTCGACTTCCTGCAGCGTGTCGACAAGGAGCTCTTCAAGGAGTTCGAGGACCTGGCCGGGAAACCGCTGCTCTTCGACGCGCGCATCGAGGGCAAGTGGCTGGCAGGCCTCGAGCGACGGATGAGCTGAAGATGACCACGGGAGCGAGCGTCGCACCCGAGGTCGAGGCCTTCGTGCTCGAGCTCGTGCAGGCCCTGCACCGGCACGGGTTGCCGGCCTACCGCATCGAGGATGCGATGGCGCGCGTCGGGCGGCGTCTCGGAGTCGAGCTCAACGTGTTCTCGGTGCCGACGGGCCTGACGGTCGGGCTCGGCGCTCTGCCGATTCAAAAAGTGCGCCTCCTGCGGGTGCAGCCCGGCTCGGTACGTCTGGCGCGCATCGCCGAGCTGGCCGAGCTGGTCGAGGGCGTGGCCGAGGGGCGGCTGTCGACCGGGGCGGCCCACGCGCGGCTGGTGGAGATCGAGGGGGAGCCGCCCGTGCACGGGCCCGAGACGATCGCGGCGGCCTTCGCGCTGGCCTCGGCGACCAGCGCCGTCTTCTTCGGCGCGCACCTGGCGCAGGTGATCGTCGCGGGCGCGATCGGCGCGCTGGTCGGGCTGATCGAGATCGAGGCCGGGCGCTCGGACCGGCTGGCGCGGCTGTTCGAGGTCCTGGCCGCGGCCGTGGCCGCGCTCCTGGCGGGTCTGGCGACGAGCCTGCCGCTCGGCGTGGAGCGCGACTGGCTGACCCTGAGCGCGATCATCGTGCTGTTGCCCGGCTACACGCTGACCGTGGCGCTGAACGAGCTCGCCTCCGGGCACCTGTCGTCGGGAACGGCGCGCCTCGGCGGCGTGCTGGCGACGCTGTTCCTCCTGGCCTGCGGTGCGGCGATCGGAACGAGCATGGCGGACGCCTTGCTCGGCGTGCTGACGGTCTCGGAGATCGAGGCGCGCAACTCCCTCGGAACGCTCGCGCCCTGGGTCGCGCTGCTGCTCGCGCCGCTGGCCTACAAGGTGCTGTTCCAGGCCCGGCACCGCGACACGGTCTGGATCGTGGCCGCGGCCGTGGTGGCCTACCTGGGCGCGCGCCTCGGGCAGCTCGCCTTCGGCCCGCTGCTCGGAGCGGGCTGCGGAGCCTTCGCGCTCGGTCTCGCCTCGAACTTCCTCGCCCGCCGTCGCCTGCGCCCGGCCACGATCACCGCTGCCCCGGGATTGCTCGTCCTGGTGCCGGGCTCGGTCGGGTTCCGCGGCGTCACGAGCTTCCTGGCGCAGGACGGCACGTCCGGGCTCGAGCTGGTTGCCCGCATGCTGACGATCGCGATGTCGCTCGTGTGCGGCTTGCTGCTCGCGAGCGTCGTGTTCCCTTCGCGCCGCACGTTCTGAGCGGAGGGCGGAGGCCGAGAGCGCCTCGCGCCGGGGGCCCGCGCAGTTGGCCCGGGAGCTTGATCGCCGGACCCGTGGCGCGTTGCGGAACGACCCCGAGTCGCACCACGAGCCCGACACGTGCTGCCGCACGTCGAGTTCGTCGGGCTCGTGGCGCAACTCGGGGTCG
>Ga0172376_10004341_pt1 | contig 16248 bp, 22 predicted proteins | sample Lak35m_FD_121114 | JGI IMG/M metagenome (GOLD analysis project Ga0172376, IMG submission 121114) | Freshwater microbial communities from Kabuno Bay, South-Kivu, Congo - kab_092012_35m | ecosystem: Environmental > Aquatic > Freshwater > Lake | place: Democratic Republic of the Congo: South-Kivu... | reverse complement strand
TTTCCATGATTTCAGATTTTTAATATCTGATGAATCTAGATCTTTATACTGGATCAATGTGATCATGATATTATTCGAATCAATAGCATCTTTAAATATATTTAATGATTCTATTGAAAGATTTAACTTCTTTGAAGTTTCTTCAACCCCATATCTACAAACTTCTTCTAGAATACTCAATGTAGCCATCTGTTATGATCCTGTATTGTTTTAATTCTAAAATCGATGTTTTGTGATAGAATCTCTATCATGTGAAGATGTATTGAGTTTTGATCAATATCCGAATTTAAAACTTGTTCAGATAAGATCAAATCTCCTATTTCTGAGCCTAGGTTATACAACCTTTGATATAGTTCCTTATTCAATACTGGTACCTCTCTCTAATAAATGAAAAAAAATGCATATCCTTGTGCGTAGACTTACTTTATGAAACCTTGACTCCGCAAGGTTTCGATATCCATATTACTCATATATGGATATTCCTTGCGCAGTTCTTTCTCAGTCCATCCTTGGGCTTGAAAGAAGTCTATTGTTTTTGGACTGCGTCCAGCAGCCCGAAAATTTTCATATCGCCTTCTAATGTGGGTCGACCCCACATTCATCATCTGCCATTTCATCTTTTTTCCCCTTCATCTGGTTTTAGTCTATCCTTCAATTAAAGAAAAAATCCATTTACATAAAATATCTCTATGAAAAAACCAAAAATATTCAATCCAAAAGGGGATGATTCATTAATTAATTGTCAATTAATTAATGGGAATCCTACAAATATTATTAATTTAAATAATGTTAAATATAAGCAATTTTATAAAAATTATAAATCTCAATTAGAAAAATTTTGGATACCTCAAAAAATAGATCTTACTAATGATAAAGTAACCGATCTTACAGCTGATGAGTATAAAGCATTTAAAGGTATTTTAAGTTTTCTTACTTTTTTAGATTCGGAGCAAGTTAATCACTTACCAAATCTAATGGCATATTTCTCTGCTCCAGAAATTAAATTAGCATTAACTGCACAAGCATTCTTCGAAGCTATACATGTTGAGTCCTATTCATATATATTTGAAAGCACAGTCAGCTCAATAGAAGAAAGACAATCCATCTATGACTTCTGGCGTGAGGATCCGATATTATTAGAAAGAAATTCATTTATTGCCCAAATATATCAGAATTTTATAGATGATGATAGCGAAATTAATTTCCATAAGACAATTGTGGCTAATTATCTTTTAGAATCCTTATACTTTTATCAAGGGTTTATATATTTCTATAGTTTAGCTTCTCGTAAAAAAATGACAGGGGTTTCTTCTATTATACGGTATATAAATCGAGATGAATTACTTCATGTAGGTATTTTTGCTAGTATAATTAAAGAATTAAATATTGATAAAGAATTAATATATTCTATGTTTGAACATGCCGTCAATCAAGATATAAAATGGAATAAACATATACTTTCGAATATCCTTGGAATTTCTAATATTTCTATTGATGAATATACTAAATTTCTAGCAAATAAAAGACTAAGAACAATTGGTCTTGAAAATATATATGAAGAAAATAATAAAAATCCATACCTACATCTTGAAAGAATGTCCGGTATTGGAGAATATAATGATAAAGTAAAAAGTAATTATTTTGAAACAACTGTTACTAATTACTCAGCGTCTAGTGCAATAGATGGTTGGGATGAAATTTAATAATTAAAAATAAAGCCCAAGAATAAATTATCTTGGGCTTTATTTTTTTATTACTTACTGCTTATTGATACGATTCCCTCTCCAAATATATCTATTGCTAATTCATCAATTTCATTTATATATGATAACACATCATCATATATATCTTCATGTAAATTTATATACTTTTTAGTTAAATATTTAAAAATTAAATCAGCATCGTCACATATATTAGAAATCCTATCAATTTGAAAACAATGATCCAACTCTTTTAGTTTAAAATATTCATACTCTTCAGATTTAGGATTTAATATAAAATCCAAATCAATATTAATCTCGGAAAAATCATTCTCTGAAGAAACTTCAAAACGAACTGATTGTATAAATGGATATTTTTTAGTAAATTCGTTAAATGATAATTGAAATAGATCCGGAAATGATTTAATGAGAGTATTTAATGAACGGTAATATTCTGTTATTATATCATCTAGTTGATTCATATTAACTTACTGACTCGTTTAATTGTTTCGCTTTTTAATTCTCTAGAAATCAGAAATATTATATCATTTTTTAAATCCGGATACTTACTACACAAATACATATAGCATAGATCAATATCAAATATGTTACTAGTAATTAAAAAATAAGGCTTGTTATTATTAGTTATTAGATATTCATATTCTTGTGATTTATTATCTAGATTAAAAATAAATCGTTTTTTATCTAAACTAAATTCTATTGAACCAATAAAATTATATTTTTTTATAAAGTTAATAAACCGGCGTTTATATGTAGTCATAGAGTGGTACAAATTTCCATTCTTTATTGTTTACTGAATAGGTTACTGAATGTTTAAGGCATATATTATAGACATAATCTGGCCATAATAATAAATTATAACCCCCCAAATCAAAACAAGTACGAAAAACACTTATTAGTTTTTCATCTAAATTTAATAGATTTTTTTCTTGTATTGAACTTTTCATATCTATTTTAAAATTAATCGCTGCTTCTTTAAGTTTTATATAATCGGCAATATCACTATTGTTTAAGTTTAAGTAAATAATAAAAATATACGGTTCAATAGAACCAGCTACTAAATTAAATTCTATTCGGCTGATATAGTTATTTTTATTCACATGGTCTATTAATTTTTCAAACATTTCATAACGAAAACTCATAAATAAATACTCCAAGGATTCAATATTTAATATCTATATATTTTTACAGAAAAATATATAGATATTAAATATTGAATTATTTTTTTTAGAAACATGTTAGATAATAAAGATTATAAGTTTTTCGAGAAGGCACGATATCTTGCTTTAGCCTCTGATCATTATAAGACACGAGTAGGTGCTATTCTAGTAAAAAAAAATAAAATTATTTCATATGGAATTAATAGCAATATTAAATCCCACCCACTTCAAAAATACTATAATGATAATTATAGGGGGTTCAAGGAAGATAATTGCAGACATCTAATTCATGCTGAATTACAATGTGTGTTAAACGCTGGATCTATAACCGGTAGCAACAGTATTTATATTGTGAGAATAGATCGTAAAAACAACTATTGCGGTGGAAAACCATGCAATAGCTGTTTGGCTATGCTAAGAGATTTTAATATTTTAGACATTTACTATAGTACTGAAAATGGTTATGCATATGAACGAATCAGAAGTCTTTAATACGATGGAAGAAGAACTTGAATTCATTCAAGCTATTTTTCCAATAGAATTTATCCAAAAAATTAAAAAGTTTAATTCGGAATATCGCGAAAGAACAATATTTAAAATGTATAATATTGTAGAAAAGGAAAAGTATGGAACGATGTCTGAAAAGGATAAATTTCACATTAAAACATTACTATTTACATTTTTCCGGAATTATCAAATTGAAAGTGCAATAAATGAAATAAATCTCTATTTAAGTTCATTGCCATTAATTGTAAATTTAAAAATTCCTAATGATATAGTAACATCAACAAACCCAATATTTGATGAAATAAAATACTATTGTTTTGAATATCCAGATGATATGTCCGATATTTTATTAAATATCGATTATGAGTTTGGTTTTATGTATGAATTTTTAAAATATTGTCTTGTAAATAAACCTTCATTGATTAATAAAATAAAAAAGAATAATGACCATGATCTAATAATGATTTATGATTATTTAGATAATGAAAAGGAATTTAGATCATTAATAGAAAATAACGTAATTGATATAATGGAGTATAGATTGTTTAAGAATTATCGAGATGTATTCATTGATATAGTAATCAATAGTCCTAAAGATATATACAAAATTCCATTAGGCTTATTAACAAAATCACATTGGCTATATTTAAAACTTAAGAGGTTTACTTAATTGACACAATTTAAAAATATAGACGAAGAATTAGATTTTTTAGAATCTAATTATTTCCCGAAATATATTTTAGAGAATCTAATTAATTCAGTAGATGATTTTTCACATCTGGATTTGGAATCTAAAATATTTAATGATTATAAGCATATTGAAAGCGAAATAAGTAATAATGAAAAACATAAAATAAAACGTAATATTTATGAATTACTGTTTTATATGCATGAAGAAGCTAATTTTTCTAATTCATCAGTACGCTTAACCAATCCAGTGGTTTCCAACTTAATTAAATTAATTAGGTTGGAACTATATCAATATATAGGAATTTCGCCAGTAGAAGTATTTAATATAATTATAGATTTACAACTTGAGGATAATTATTTCTTACAAGATATAGTAACTAAATGTATTGAAAATAACCCAAGAAATATAGCTTGTTTAAAAAAACTTTATTATGATAAGTATATTCTTGCATGGGATTATGTTGAAGATGATTTATTCATTTCTAAAATATTGAATTGTAGTAAAAACGAGGAAACTAAATTTATACCATATTTGCATTTATTTAAGAATAAAATAAGTTTAATACAAGAATGGTTAATTAATAGAATATTGAATAAGCAATATCCTATTATAAGCTCAATACTAGAAAAGGAACAATGGGAATTTATTAAGATGAAGGTATTGTGAAATATGTTTGGTAAAAATAAACAATATAGAGTTTCTGATTTTATTGAAGAAAGTAAAATAGCTATACGTAAAATATTCTATACAATACAAGGAGAGGGTATTTATAGTGGTAAAGCTAGCATATTTATTCGATTTGGTCATTGTTCATTGGCTTGTGAATTTTGCGATACTGAATTTGAGAATAATATAGTTAAACTTACAGTAGAAGAAATATATGAAAAAGTAATGGAGGTTAAACCGGAATTTTGTAATTTAATTATTATTACTGGAGGAGAGCCTTTATTACAGCCAAAATCAGCGGATTTAATAAACTTCTTATTGGATAAAGGGTTTGTTGTTCAAATTGAAACGGCAGGTACTCATTTTCCAAATGGATTAAATGTAGGGCATCCAAATCTTACGATTATATGTTCACCAAAAACTGGAAAATTAAATCAAGAACTTGAAAAACATATAAGCCATTACAAGTATATAATTAGTTCTCGAAATGTTTCAGATGTTGATGGATTACCAATTATATATACAAACAATTCAAAAGTAAGAGTTAGTAGACCTAGTAAAGATTTTACAGGTACTATTTATATATCTCCTATGGATGAATATGATAAAAAATTAGATAAAAGAAATTTACAATTAGTAACCAAAATTGCAATGCAATATGGTTATACTATTTCACTTCAAACCCATAAGATATTAAATGTTGAATAAAGAAGTAATATTTTTAGATATACTTACAGAAATACAAAATTGGCCAGAAGGAGGAATGTACCACGGGCAATTTCATATTCAGGAATTTATAACGTTTTGTTTAAATAGACTAAATTCAATAGAAAATGAATACAACTCTAATTATTTTATGGTTAAAAAAGCCGATGATTTTATGAATAAGTATTTAAAATGAGACACTGGATGATAAACCCAAAAATTCTATGTCGTAAACATTTAATTGCTGAAAACGTAGAAGCTCATATGTTCGTTACCACAATAAAGCGAGGAATTTCTGTACAAGGGTATCTAGATAAAAATTTATTAGAACCTCTTGCATTAATTAGTAGACATGATGAAATAGCTAAAGAAATGATAGATCGAGGTTACCATCATAATTCACCAATTGAAATTATTGATGTAACTAAATACATAAAAGACTTTAATAAAAAAGTAGATAAAGAAGTTGCATTTATTGATTTAATGTCTAGATGTGAGCTTTGTCGTAAACGATTTCTGTGGTATGTTAGACAAGGATACTCAGAAATCCCGCTACATTTGAATTATCTTTTTATATGAAAGCCGATAGACTATTATTTATTCAAGGCGGTAAATGCTTTTACTGTCGTAAACAATTATTACCAGAACATGCCACGGTAGATCATATAATTCCAATATCTAAAGGTGGTAAGAATGATATTAGTAATTTAGTGGCGTGCTGTAAAGATATAAACCACTTATTTTCAGATTTATCTCCAAAATCTAAAATGGAGACTGTATTTAATTGGGGTAAAAATATTAAATGCCCTAATAAATAATTACATTGCCATGGATGGCATAATTTATTTACAAATTAATAGGTATTCTAACTATATGTATGTTACTAAACGAGATGGCACTCTTGAAGACTTTAATTTAACCAAAACAAGGAAAGTTATTGAATGGGCATGCGAAGGTTTATCAATAAACCCGCTAATTCTTGAAAGCTATATTGATATTACATTTAAAGATAAGATTAAAACCGAAGATATTCAAGAAAATTTAATAACTCAAGCGCTAAGTTTAGTTGATATTTTAAATTATGATTGGTTACGCGTAGCTGCTAATTTACGAATAATGACTAAGTATAAAATTTATCGCGAAATTAATTATTTTGATTTTGCAGTTAAAAAGAAATATAATCATATATTAACTAATTATTCAGAAAAACAATTATTAATCGCAAATTCATGGATAGATAAAGAAAGGGATAAACTTTATGATTATGCTGGTGCATCTATATTATTAAAAAAATTTTTAGATAATGATGAACCACTGCAATATTTATATTTATCTAATGCACTAACTATTGCATGTGGAGATTTTGATTTTGCAAAAGAATTATATGATTCATTTAGTCTAAAAAAAATATCATTAGCATCACCTCAATTAAGTGGATTAAGAAATAACGGTAACTTAGCATCATGCTTTATTGGTAGTATTGATGATTCAATAAGTGGAATTTTTAATTCATTACATAATATGGCAATAATAAGTAAAAACGGAGGTGGGTTAGGTATTTATTTAGGGGATCTTCGATGTAATGGTTCATTTATACAGAATAAAAAGAAAGCTGCTGGTGGGGTAATTCCTTGGATTAAATTAATAAATGACGTTGCTGTTGGTGTAAATCAATTAGGATCTAGAAATGGTGCAATTACGGTAGCATTACCTATTTGGCATTATGATATTGAAGAGTTTCTTTCATTGCAGACAGAGCATGGAGATCCAAGAAAGAAATGTTTTGATATTCAACCACAAATAGTTTTATCTGATGAATTTTTATCGAGAGTTGAAAATAATGAAAAATTTTATTGTTTTGACCCTCATGAAGTAAAAACAATTCTTGGTTTAGATTTTAGCGAAACTAAAAACTATAATACTATTGTAAATTCTCGAGATAAATTAGAAATTGTAAAAGAATATAGAGCTTCAGATTTATTAAAACAATTACTTAAAGTAGTTGTTGAAACCGGACTTCCCTATTTAACCTATATTGACGAAATAAATAGAAGAAATCCGAATAAACACAGTGGTAGTATAAAATGTGTTAATTTATGTACTGAAAGCTTTTCAAATACAGAATATGAAAGCTGGCATACTTGTAGTTTAAGTAGCCTAAATTTAGCCAATATAGAAAAGGATGAATTGCAAAATTATTGTGCTATAATTACTAAAATGCTAGACAACATTCTAGATTTATGTAAATATCCAATAAAAGAATCTCAGTACCATGTAAATAATTACCGCACTATTGGAATTGGAGTGATGGGATTAGCCGATTATTTTGTAAAAAATGGGCATACCTATGAGAGTGCCTATAATTCTAAATTTATATCGGATACTTTCGAGCAAATATGTTATTATTCAATAAAAGAATCCATTAAATTAGCAAAACAAAGAGGTAAATATTTAAAATTTGAAAACTCTGAATGGGATAATGGAAGACAAATACAGAATTATTTAAATAATAGTAATATATTTAAAGAACAATGGAATGAGTTGCAAATTGAAATTAATAAATATGGAATACGCAATAGTCAATTAGTTTCTCCAGCTCCAAATACCACAAGTAGTTTAATACAGGGATGTGTTGCCGGTATACTACCTCCATATAATTTAATGCATTATGATGATAGTTCTAATGGATTAATAGCTATAATGCCACCATTCATATCTTCTCATATATTAAAATATAAAGCATATCATAATTATGATATGATTAATATGGTTAAATATATCGGCGAAATGCAAAAATGGGTGGATACCGGGATTTCTTTCGAATCATTAATGGATCTTCGAAAATATGAAGGAAATAATAAAAAAGTAATTACTGCAAAATATCTAAAAGAATTTATTCTTGCTTCTTGGAAGTCAGGAATTAAAGCTAATTACTATTGGCGATTTATTACGGAAGAAAATTCTTCTGTAAGTAAAGATGATTCATGTATATCTTGTAGTGGGTAATATGTATTTATATATTAGACTTGAAGATTTACCTAAGCCAATATATATAGAAATAATAAAGGAAACTGAAAAGTATTATTTTATAAAAAAATATCCAAATTTAAATATTATACCAATCGGAAACCTAAAGGTTAAAAATGATGATAATTTAATTAAATTACATAAGATTAAAAACAATTTACGTAATAACCTTGAAATACTAAGAGTTGTTAGTAAAGTTCCTCCAAACGTTTTAGATTATTATATATATTCATGAGTATATTACTTTGGTTGTCTGGAATTTATGTATTAAATAAGGTTAAAATAAAGAAAAAATGTAGTAAACTTGATTATTTATTATTGTTTATATGGCCTATAATGGCTATTTTTGGAGTTTGTGATGAAATATTTACTCTACTGCGATGGGGCTACCAAAAAATCCAATCCAAGTGATGTTACTGGAATTGGAATAGCCTGCTATACTGACAATCCAAGATCCTTGGTGTTCTCACATCATCAAAGATTTGGCAGAGGCACTAATAATACAAGTGAATATCAAAGCCTAATCACTGGTTTACAAATGTGTTTGCAAAAAGGTATTGATTCTGTTTGGGTTTGTATGGATTCTCAATTAGTAATAAAACAATGTAAAAAAGAATGGGAAGTTAAATCTCCAGATTTAAAACCATTTTATGATAGAGTAATGATATTAATTAAACAATTTAAATCAGTCTCATTTTATTGGGTTCCTAGAGAAGAAAATAAAATGGCAGACCAACTTTCAAAAAAGGCATTAGAATGATAAAATTAGACCATGGTGATATGGAAAATGCTGCATTATTACTTGCAGATAAAATTAAACGGGATTTCATTAATGAAACGAAGATATTGAAAGTATATCCAGTTCCGAGGGGTGGGGTAGCTTGTGCATACTTAACCGCAAGCTACCTGCCAACTATAGAGTTTGTTAATGATGTAGCGATTGCAGATATTGCAATAGACGATGTTATCGATTCTGGAGCAACTAAAGAAAAAATAATAAGCAGAAATCAAAATATAAAATTTTATGCATTTTATGAAAATCCTCCAGAGTGGTTAGTATTTCCATTTGAATGCACTTTAGATGATAAAGACAGTTCAATAGATGATGCGATAACACGTATATTGGAATTTAAGGGATTACTTGGAAAAATGGACTTTGAAAAAGCTAAAGAATGCGTACTAAACGCCTTTTAATTGGATTATTTTTTTTAATACTAACTGTATTCGGCGTTTATTTTTATAATTTAAACTCCGAATACTTGATTTATTTTTGGTTGCTACAACTTATCTTTATTGAATATAACACAAAAAATCAACCAACATTTAAAGTATTATTTGAAATAGATGAAATATTATTAAGAACAAATAACAAAAATGATTTATTTAATAGATTAGTAAAATTAATATATAGCGAATTTAATGTTTCGACTTGTTGGATCGGTGTTTTAAAAAATGGAGAAATAACACCAACATTTATTTGTGGAAATGGTCAAGAATATTTAAAAAGAACTAGAATAAATTCGACATTAGTTTTTGAAAATAACCCTATTCTACCAAAAAAAGAGTTAAATAAATATAAATGGAAAAAGTCACATTTTGAGCACTTAATTTTAGATTTAAATCTTGAAATATTACTAGTAATTCATTCAAATGATATTAATCAACATCATTATAATATATTAAAAACAATAGCAACGAAAGTTAAATTTTTCTTTAAAAGACATTCAGAAAAACGTTTATATTATTCATTATTTGAAAAAAGTGAATATGCTATTTTTATAACCGATATAAATAATAATATAATTGATGTAAATAAAAAATTTGAACATGTTACTGGGTATTCTAAAAACGAAGTAATAAATAAAAACCCAAGAATATTAAATTCAGGAGTTCATGAAAAAGAATTCTATAAAAAATTATGGAGCCAAGTAAATCGAATTGGTTATTGGAACGGAAAGATATATAACCGAAAAAAAAATGGAGAATTATTTATAGGAAATACAAGCATTTCAAATATATATGATGAAGATGGAGAAATAATCAATAGATTTGCCATTTTTTGTGATATTACGAATGAAGAAATATTAATAAACCAACAATACATACATAATACAACTAAATTATATAATAAATTATATATAGATGCTAATTTTAAGAAAATAACAAATAATCACAAGTTAGTCTGCTTTATATATATCGATGTATATGAGCCGAAATTTAAATTAGGCTATAAAAATGAATATGATTTATTACTTCTTATATGTGAACGTCTAACATCGACTCATAAAGAAGATATAATATGCTATCTTGAATCTTTTAATTTTCTATTAATTAGCCCAATAAAAAATATAAATACTATTGATTTAATATGTAAACGTTTAATAAATATTTTATCACAAACATATTATATTAATAATCTAGATTTAATATTAAAAATTTCTTTAAATATTGGGGTTTCAATATTTAATAAAGATGGAGTTGAAGTTAATGAATTATTAGATAAAGCAATTTTTTCTTCATCCAAAGGAAGTACTAATAGTTACTCACTTTTTAATAATGAAGTATTTTTAGAAACTCAAAAAAATATTAAAATAAATCTTGCGTTACAAAAGGCTATTGAAAATAATGAGTTACGAGTAGTTTATCATCCAGTATTAAATGTAAAAACAAACAAAATACATGCACTAAAAGCAGAATTAACGTGGAAAACTAACTTAGATAATTATGATTTTTTAAATTCAGCAAATGAACTAGGGTTGATTCTTAAATTTGAAGATTTTTTATTTTCTAATATTTTTACAGACATTCAAAAATTTAAAAAATTTATTCCAGATATAAAAGTTTACATCCCTCAATTACATAAACATATTAATTTCCATTGTATTTATCAATATAATAAAGATTATAATTTTATTTATATTTATATAGACCATTGGGTTAATGATATTGAGTTTGAAGAATTATCGAAAACTATTATAAATCTTAATATTGGATTAATATTTGATGCTATAAACACAGGCAATGGTAATAAAATATTTTTAAAGAAAGGTTATGGCAACAAAATAAGAATAAATAAAAAAATAACTAAAGACATAAACTTATTAAAAGATAATTTAATTATTGCGGAATCAATAATTAAATTAGCAGGTAACCTAAATATAGAAACATTAGCCGATGAAGTATCTTCATCTGAAGAATATGATATATTAAAAGAAATTGGATGTGATTTTATTGCTGGTTCATATATTAGTAACCCATTATCCAATAAGGAAGTTATAGATTTTTTTAATAAATTCATATAGATATATAATAATAGGCCTTTCGTGTTGGCCCCACTTGGGGGGGGGGTGTAACCACCCCCCCTCCTTTTTTTTATATTAATGAACAAAAATGAATAACGAATTAAATACACTGATTAATAAATATGGTATAGATTATGTCATGGACGAATTAACCAAGTTAAAAAAAGAAAATATAATCAAAGATAAAGAATACATAATTGAAGACTTATTAACATTTATAGGTGAAGACCCATCTAGAGAGGGTTTAATTGAAACGCCAAAACGAGCTTTATTAGCTTGGAGAGAATGGTGTTCTGGTTATTCAATCGATATCCCGAAATTGTTTAAGGTGTTTGAAGATGGCGCCGAAAATTATAATGAATTAATTGTTTTAGATAATATACCATATACTAGCTTTTGTGAACACCACTTAGCCCTTATTAAGGGAACTGTTACTATTGGATATATACCAAACGGCAAAATTATAGGGTTAAGTAAATTTGTGCGTTTGGTTGAAGCTTATTCTAAACGATTACAGGTACAAGAACGAATGACTCGTCAAATTGCAGATTCTATAGCAGAACATTTAAATCCTATAGGTTTAGGTGTAATTGTTAAAGGTGAACATTTCTGTATGTCTAGTCGCGGGGTCTGCCGCCCTAATATAATTACAACAACCTCTGCTTTAAGAGGAGTTATGTTAGAAGCAAATAATAATGCAAGATTAGAATTTCTTAATCTACATATAACATGAACATACTAACATATAAAGAAGTAGAAAATCTTTTATTAAAAAATGAGTTAAAGTTTTATAACTTTTATAATAGTGATATTGAACCGAAGATTTTTTTAGCTACTCAGCATTATTCAACAAATACATATGATACTGCTGAAGTAGATCAACTTCTTAATATAGTCTTTTGTGATATTGAAGTATATCATGAAGATAGGAGTGTAAAGTTTGAATTTGATAAATCCGATCATCCAGTAAGCGCAATTACTTTTTATGAAACAAAAAATAAAATTTACAGAAGCTATTTTCTTTTAAGACCAATAAATAAACAATTATTCAATTTAAATATTGATAATTATTATAAATATTTACGAGAAGAAAAATATATTAATGATAATGATACTGTTGAAGTTTTTACTTATGAGAATGAAATTGATTTAATCATTAACTGTTGGAACGATATTAAACAAAGAGACCCACATATAATATCTGGTTTTAATTCTGACTTTTTCGATTATCCTTATATATACCGCCGTTTATTAAAATTAAATGGAAATAATAAAGATCATGTTGCAAATATTCTTAGTAGATTTGGCTACGTTGAATTTAAAAGTGAGCGTTTAAAAATTCCAGATTTTCCTATATGTGATTTATTGTATTTGTATAAACCAAGAGAAGATGGAGGTCTTGGATTAGGACAAAAACAGGCCTCATATAGTTTAGATTCAATATCTGAAATAGAATTAAAAAGGAATAAGATTAATTACAAAGGGCAGGTTAATGATTTCGTTTCTTTCTATGAAAATAATCCTATAGAGTTTCTATTATATAATATAGTAGACGTCGCATTATGTGTACAATTAAATAATAAATTAAAACATATAGAATTACAGAACTCGTTAAGAAGAATGATGAAAACTACATTTTCTAATTCTTTAATTGGTTCTTCTGCCCTGTTTGAATCGTTTACTTATTTTAAATTATATGAAGCCAATAGTAAAGTGCGTCACGGCCTAGTAACTCAAAATAATAAAACAATAGATGAAAGTTTATTAGTAAATATAAAAAGGCCAATACAGAAAAAGGGAGAATTAGCACCTACAACTATAAAATCTAGAGATTATATATCTTTAGTGAGTAAGTTTGATGGTGCTTATGTTCGAGAGCCAAAAGCTCAAATTGTTAATGGTACTATTATTGATCTTGATGCATCAATTCCTCCTTGGGAAACTATAACAATCCTTCGGGATGGTGTAGAATTTAAAATTGGTATTGGTGATTATGAATTTAAAGAAAAGGATAAAACATTAACTTGGGATAATAGTGGAAATATTTGTTGGGCTACAGTTAAAGGAAAACTTAGTCATCCCTGGACATTTAAACATGGTAAAATTTTAAAAATTACCACGGTTTTAGGGTATAGCTGCTTTACTACAGATAATCATTCAATTTTTACAATTCAACAAGATAGTAATAAAAGAATCCCTTATATTATAGATGCTAAAGATCTAAAACTTGGTGATTATGTTGTTTGTTTTAACGGCAAAACCAAGACCAAAATGGATAAAATTATAGATATAATGTCTGTTGATTATGATGGTTTAGTTTATGATTTATCTGTAGATCAGTATGAAAGATTTTTTGCTACTAGTATAGGGGTACATAACACTTCTCTATATCCTAGTAAAATTTTAGAATCTAATATTGGCTTTGACACTTATCAAGCAAGAGTAATTAATCCAAATGTATATAAGTTTTTAGCCCAATTGGAGGGCAGTATTGGTATTAAGGATATTAGTAATGATTTTGGTATTAGTATCTTAAAACTAATCGAAAAATATATAGAAAATAATAAAAAGAAAATAACAAATCAAAATAAATTTAAACAATATTGGTATTTTACTATTATGTTTTTACTAACATATATATCAAATTCCAATATACCAATGAAAAATATATTCGAGCCAAAAACAGATGAGCAATATTATTTATTAATGTTTTATGTTTTGCCTCTTTTGGATGCAATTAACACATTACACCCAAATAAAGATGCACATAACCTCTTCATTTACGATTACTTATTCAAAAATGAATTAGAAGTTCGTAAAAACTTTCCAATTGTCTATATAATAAATAATGCTGGAGGTTGCGCGCCGTTCATAAAAAAATACAATACTGAAGATGCGATAAAATTTATACAAAATTATTCTTTCACTATATGCGGAACATGTTTTTTAAAACATGAAGTTAAATTAGGTTTATATTCAGATATGCTTAAAACATTATCCTCTTTACGTAAAGAATATCGTAAAAAAGCTGAAGCAAGCGAGGTTAATTCTAAAGAATATGAATTTAATAATAGAAATCAATTAGCAATTAAAAGAGTAGCTAATTCCTCATATGGGGTTTATGGGTTATCTAGCTTTAGATATTCTAACCACTGGTTAGCCCAATCAATTACCTCTCAAGGAAGATTAACCCTTAAAATCTCCCAATATCTTACTGAACAATTTTTGAGCAATTACAATGATAGATAATCCTTTTGAAATCGAAGATCCTTTTAAATCTACCGAAGCGGCTAGTACTACTACTACTTCTCCTCCCAATACTACTGACGCCGATCCATTCGCATCTATAGAAAATCCTAAACCTATGGCTAATGAAAATCCATTTGCATCTAATAGAAACTTATATTCTAATAATATGGGAAATACCAAAAGGAAGTATAAATTTGTACAAATGTATTTATTAATAAATAATAAATTATTTGCGAATCAGAGTTTAAACAATGAATCCGGAATAATGGAAATCAGTTATAATGTAGACTATGGAAATTTAAGACTTTCCTTCTGCAGTCCTAACCAAAATACATTTGATAGGACAAGTATAAAAATACAAAACATGGAACGTCAGACTACTATCAATATCTATCCAGAAGTAGCTGAAAATATTCTACATAGTGTAGAACAATGGAAAACAAATCAATTCCAGATATTTGAGCGAATGATGCAATCATCTGCTAATTGGTCTCCTAATAACTCTATTGTAAGAATAGATGGAAATAACAAATCAGTAGCAATACATACTAAAGCAAGTAATGGAAATGCATATATGTATATATTTACAGATTGGCAATTAAATGCTTTAATTAATAGTTTAAAATTCCTAGTTAATGGGGTTGCTTGGAATTTGGATCTTGCGAGATTCTTGACCCAGTCTAATGATTAAATAACAAATATTCACCCTATTGAATCTTTCAATAGGGTGATTTTTAAAAAACTAAGATGATTAAACGAAAACATTTTTTAGGGTTAATAGAACGAAAAGTTTTAAACAAAACAGAAAGGAAAAAAGTAGTTAAAGATGAAAAGAGTGAAGAATATTTAAAAAATTGTAAGATAGAAGATCTAGTAGAAATATTAATAACATTGGCTAAAACAAATACAGTTTTATCAAAATTTCGTATATTTGAAGGAAAATTGCGAGTACGTGACTTTTCTTTTATTAACTGTAGATTAACATATAGAAAAGATGGATCTATTGAATTTAAATTCGCATTCAAAGGAGATTATGACAACCAAGTATATTTTAAGGATGATTGCGATATTCGTTTGGACCCTACTAATGGACATGTATTGATTTATGTTCATGGCCCAGTCTATTTCTTCGATAATAGTCGAAGATATGAGGGCGTGGTAAAAAATCCCTAGCTAATGCTAGGGATTTTTTTTATTCTTATTTTGCACCAACACCAAGA
>Ga0172376_10004339_pt1 | contig 16249 bp, 14 predicted proteins | sample Lak35m_FD_121114 | JGI IMG/M metagenome (GOLD analysis project Ga0172376, IMG submission 121114) | Freshwater microbial communities from Kabuno Bay, South-Kivu, Congo - kab_092012_35m | ecosystem: Environmental > Aquatic > Freshwater > Lake | place: Democratic Republic of the Congo: South-Kivu... | reverse complement strand
TAGATAATGATGCTGAAGTTGCAACAAATGAACTAGATACTGAGTTAAAAGATCCTGTTTGTACAAATACACTTGAATCCAATCCATCTAATAATTCAGCATTAGATGCGTATGAGGCGGAAGCAATAGAACCTGAAATAGTAACAGTACCTGTAGTAGAAATACTACCTGATATTACTAAACTTCCTGATAGTTCTAATGAACCTGATAATTGTACTGCCATATTATACTATTCTTATCATTATAAAATTTCCATTTCTATATAAACCACCAAGTGGTACACCACTAGCTGATGCTGCTGTGTCGTCTACATAGTTTAGGGATTGAGACACCTGTGTCAATACTACATATGAACTTACTATTGGATTTATATAAGAAGATGTAGAAGCAAATGAAGCACTTGTTGCTCCAAAAGCATAAGATCCACTTAAACTATAACTTGAAGTTATAGCATATGAAGCACTAGTAGCATTAAAAGTATAAGATCCACTTAATGAGTAAGATGAACTTAAAGCATATGAACTAGATAAAGCGTATGAAGCACTTGTAGCTCCAAAAGCATAAGATCCACTTAAACTGTAAGATGAACTCACAGCGTATGATGCACTTGTAGCATCATCAACACGTTCAGCATGTGAAGCACTTATAGCATAAGAAGCACTCACAGCATTTAAAATGTAAGAAGATGTAGCTGTGTTTTGAGCAAATGAAGCACTTAAAGCGTAAGAGGCAGTAGTTGCAAATGAAGCACTTTCAAATATAGAACCACTTAAACCACAGTTAGCAGCTACAGCTGTACCTGTTCTAGCAGTTGAAAAATATATTGAAGCTGTATTTGCATTTTCAGCGTGTATTCTTTGAGGTACAATAACATCATCATTGTTATCAAAAATAGTAAATACAGGATAAGTTTCATTTAAACCATGGTAAAAAGACCATGTTGTAGCAGCTACTGATTGAACTAAAGTGGAATTTGATCCAGAAATAGTTAATCCACCTGTTGATATAACAGCATATCCTGATTCTGAAGTAGCAAAATAAATTTCTATAGTGTTAGTAGAAGAAGCTGATATTGCACTTGGAATAATCTGGCTATGTGATATATTATATACTTGTACTAATGGAGTTTGGCTGTTAAAGTTGTGGTTAACAGTCCATAAAGTAGATGGTGTAGTTTGAGTAAATGTTTGAGCACTTCCTCCACCTCCACTTCCTCCATTTAAAGCAAATGAAGCTGTCACAGCATAAGAACTACTTAAAGCTTGAAGAGCATATGATGATGTTGCGGGAACATTATCAGCATAAGAAGCAGTAACAGCATAAGAACTTGATAACGCTTGTAATGCATATGATGATGTGGCGGGAACGTTGGCAGCAAATGAAGCACTTAAAGCATATGATCCACTTAAACTATAACTTGCGCTGTCAGCATAACTAGCACTTGTAGCGTGATCCGCATTTTCAACATGTGATGCACTAACCGCAAATGAAGCACTTGTAGCCCCAAAAGCATAAGATGAACTTAAGGCATAGCTAGAAGATAAAGCATACGATCCACTTAAAGCATATGATCCACTTAAACTATAGCTAGCGCTATCAGCGTGACTAGCACTTGTTGAATTATCAGCAAATTCTGAATGAGATGAACTTAAAGCATAACTAGCACTTGTAGCTCCAAAAGCATATGAACTACTTAAAGCATAAGAGGCGCTAGTTGCAAATGAACCACTATCTATTAAACCTGTAATTGAACCACTAAATGAACCAGTCAAATTAACATTTGCTGATGTTAGTGATCCTGTTATTGATACAGATCCAGTAAATTCATGAGTGTTAGTTAGTAATGAACCAAATTTAGTTGATCCAGTTACATTTTCTGTAGATGCTGTTATAAACTGAACATATAAAGTTTGAGCAGTTATAGATCCTGTAAATAAAGCATTAGAACCAGTTATATTTCCTCTTACATAAAAATTATCCGCTGAAGAGGCTGTATCAGCTGATATGGCTTGAGATGCACTTAACGCATATGAAGCACTTGTAGCCCCAAACGCGTATGAACCGCTTAAACTATAGCTAGCACTCACAGCATAACTTGAACTTATAGCATCATCTGTTGTTTCAGCATGTGAGGCACTTAATGCATATGAAGCGCTTGTCGCGCCAAATGCGTATGAGCCACTTAATGAGTAACTAGCACTCACAGCGTAACTTGAACTTATAGCATCATCAGATATTTCAGAGTGTGATGAACTTAAAGCGTATGAAGCGCTAGTGGCTCCAAAAGCATAAGATCCACTTAATGAGTAAGATGAACTTAAAGCATAAGATCCAGATAAAGCATATGAACTGCTTAAGGCATAAGATGAACTTAAAGCATAAGAACTACTTACACCATAAGATGCACTTGTAGCTTGGTCAGCGTATGAAGCTGTTCCTAATAAAGATCCTGTAACTCCACCTTGAGCTATAATTGAACCGCTTACTGTTAATGAACCAGTAATTAACTCAGTTGATGAAGTAATATATTGAACATGTAATGTTTGAGCAGTGATTGTATTAGATACAAGTAAATTAGAAGCAGTTATGTTATTAGAAACATTTAAACTACCATCTAATGACATTGATCCTGATTGGTTAAAGGATCCTGTAAATACTATTGTATCTATATTAACTGAAAATACATCACCTACACTACCTGTTATATTAACAGATCCTGTCACATCTAAGCTACCTGAAATAATAACAGATTGGCTTAATGGATTAACATGTGAAGCTGTTAATGAGTAAGATCCTGTAGTTGTATTTTGAGCGAATGAAGCAGTTACAGCATAAGAGGCACTTGTAGCGTCAAATGAATATGAACCGCTTAAAGCATAAGATCCACTTAAACTATAAGAAGCAGACTCAGCATAAGAAGCAGTTACAGTATAACTTGAACTTATAGTATTGTCAGATGTTTCAGCGTGTGAAGCGCTTAATGCATATGAGGCACTTGTAGCACCAAACGTGTAAGATGAACTTACAGCATAAGATGCACTTGTAGCGTTAAATGAATATGATGAAGTAACACTATAAGAAGCACTTGTAGCATTAAAAGCGTATGAGCCACTTAAACTATAAGAAGCACTCTCTGCGTATGATATAGTTACAGCATAACTTGCACTTGTAGCGTTAAAAGCATAAGATGAACTTAAGGCATATGAAGCGCTTTGGGCATAGGATCCACTTAAACTATAAGATCCACTTTGAGCATATGATGCACTTTCAGCATATGAGGCGCTATTAATTAAACCAGTAATAGATCCGCTAAATGAACCTGTTAAATTTACATTAGCTGAAGTTAATGAACCAGTGATTGAAACTGATCCTGTAAATTCATGAGTGTTGGATAATAAAGATCCAAATATGGTTGATCCAGTTACATACTCAGTTGAAGCTGTTATCACTTGAACAACTAATTTCTGAGCTGTTATAGTATCTGTTATAGTTAAAGAACCAGAAACAAATACAGACTGAGATAATGGGTTTAAATATGAAGCAGTTAAAGCATGAGATGCTGTTGTAGCGCCAAAAGCATAAGATCCACTTAATGAGTAACTAGCGCTTTGAGCGTATGAAGCTGTTATAGCGTAAGAAGCAGATACAGATGATGGTGCATGACTAGCACTTAAAGCATATGATGCACTTGTAGCATTAAAAGCATATGAGCCACTTAAACTATAAGAAGATGAAACAGCATATGAGGCACTAGTTGAACTTACACCAGTTAATCCACTACCATCTCCTTCAAATGATCCACTAAAAGAACCAGATGCTTGGTTAAACACACCTTCACCAGCGTCAATCGAGGTAAATGTAACATCTGCGTTCTGCGGAGCTATTTTTAGATAAGTACCCATTTAGTTTTTTAAATTAATTGTCATACATTGTCATAATATAAATACCAATCAGATGCACTGTAAAATAAACCTCCAGTCACCACTGTTGGAGTACTTGTTAGTTCTTTATGTTCCACAACACCCTCACTATTCACTTTAAAAACTTGAGAACCATTATCTTTTAGTACAAAAAAATCAGTACTTGATGTTACCGAATTTATTTCAACAAAACTTCCACTAAACAAGAATGTACCTTTGCTACCACTTAGCTCAAAAGGAACAGAGATTTGATATCCTTGTATTAAACTTCCCATTCTTATTCAAATTTACCAATTACTGAAATTCCACTTAAACTTTCTACAGTTGTTAAATCATATCCTAAAGAAGCTACATCAATAACTATGTCAACATTAGCTCCATTTTGTGATACAGAATTAATGAGATTATTTGGTATATATGTAGTGTTTATAACAACATCAAAATCAGCTTTACTTGTGGCTGGTAATGGAGATGGTGCTGCTGCTATTGTTGAATTTAATACTCTTAAAGTTGTAGAATTAACTACAGATAAATCAGCTCCTGTCTTAGTTACAATACTAGCTAAATAGTTAACAACTTGATTAGATGTATTTGTAACAAGAAGACTTTGAGGTTGTGATGGGAATGAAACACCCTTCTTTCTAAGATCTTTTTTACCAGTAGCAGCTACAGTGAATACTTCAGGTGTATCTGTTTCTAGATTAAACACAACTTGTGCTTTAGATAAAAATTTCTTTGGATAAGAGACATCTCTATTCACTGTGTCTGGAATGATATATCCATTTAAAGTAATTCCAAATGTAGTTCTTGTAGCCCTATCTTCACCTGATGAATATTCAGTTGAAGTTGAATAACTATCTATATTAGATCTAAATTGAAATCTACCTTGTTCACCCCAATATGTGTTAGAGGCATATTGAAATGCTTCTATAATTTTATTATTTTGTTCTAAATGATTAGTAAAAATAACAGCTGAATATTTTAAAGTAACATACTCAGGTGTCACTACTAATCTATATTCTTTAACAGGAATTCTATTTGTTAACAATGTGAAATTATCATATTGATTTTTTTTAGTATATCCTGTTTCAAATACATGTAAATTTTGAGGGTTATTAGCATCAATCTTAGTGCCTAACCCTCTATTAGCTTCTAAACTATCACGTTTAATAACAATGACAGGAGCCATCATTCTACCTGAGTATTCTCTTAGGTATCCTTTTTCTTGTATTGTAGCCCATCTTTCTGGAAATCCATACATTACAGGTACCTCAATTCTATTTCCATCTTGTAAAGTAGATGGTCTAATTTTTTCTTCAATATATTTTATAATAGCAGTATCTATATCTACAATTCCAATAGATACATCTTTTACTCTATCACCTTTAGTAGACACATCATTTCCTCTGTTCCTTGGTGTAACAGCAGGACGACCAGAAGTTGGATCAATAGCTTCTTCTCCAAGCATTTGATCTAATACTTCCCTTTGAGTTTGTGGTCTAGGTTTTATTGTTTTAGCCATTATAATACTTTATAAGGTGATAAATTTAATCTACTTACTCTTGTTTGATGACATTCTAAATTAAATGTCACTAATTCAGCTTGAGGACAAGATGATTGTCCTAAACCAATATTAGCATTAATAGGAATATAATCATGAACTATATTATGTATTTCATAATATCTTTCTGTTGAACGATCATAAACTATATCTCCTATCTCAGGTAAAACATTTGCACCTTGAATTAAACCAGCATTACCTTGTTCCCAAGCTACTCTTGGTATAGTTAATTTAGCTGTTTTATCAACATCTGGTCCAAACATTTCGTCTTTAATAGTATCTGGATTTCTTTCAATAGTACATCTAATTAGAAAAGGTTGGTAATACCATTTTTCCATTGATTCACCATATATATTTCTCTTAGTTTGATCTAAATTATGTTTATAGTAAGCAACATCTGTTCTCATAAATTGTAAAGCAGCTTGTTGCATTTGAGAAAATATATTTAACTGACCACAATCAGCACTAGGACTTGGTGTAGGAGTAACAGTTGGAGTTTTAGTGATAGATGGAGTTATACTAACACTAGGTGTCACACTAGATGTTTTAGTTGGTGTCACACTAGGAGTTTTAGTAACAGATGGAGTCACACTAGGTGTTATACTTGGAGTAACAGAAAGGCCAGGAGCTCCACTTGTGCTAGGAGTTATACTTATTGTTGGTGTTACAGTTGGAGTAACTGATATACTAGGTGTGCGACTTACAGATGGTGGAACTGTAGGGGGAACACTAGTATTTTGTTGACATCCTGGTTGACCTGGTCTAGTACACATTATTGAAACTTATTTTTAGAAAGCGTAAATTAATAAAGGTATATTGTTTAATTCCTGACGAACAAAATCAGCTTCTTGTTGTTTTCTTTCAAGTTGAGATCTACGAGATACTTCATTAAGCATTTCTTTTAATTCAGCTAATAAATCAGCTTTTTCAGTTCTAGAATCAGTTAATAATTCAGATCCATTAACTATTAATCCTCCAAAGTTAGAACCTTGGAAAGTAGCTCTAATTTGGCCTTCTATTTCTTTACATAATGCTAATGTGTATCTAAAAATCCACATCCTACCTACTTGATTAATATTAGCATAAATTGGATTTCTATAAGGTACATTCATTATATCACTAATAACATAGTTTTTGCTATCTAAAATAGGATTAGCATTGTCACTCACTTTAGTGTATTTAAAATGAAATGATTGAGGACCAGAATCAGTTGGAATAGGAAATATTTGTAATTGATTGTTTACTAAATTAAAACTAAAAGCTGATTTTCTTACTTGGTCATTAAATTCAATTGCTTGAATCTTTTGAATATCCCAATACACAGGCATTAACATAAAGTTGATACCAGGTGAGTAAGAACCAAACCCAAATGTTTCAAGTAATCCTTGAACACCAGTACCTGTACCAGCATATGGATCAAAGTATCTTACAATTGCAGGAGGTTCTTGATAAAATAACTCTGTTATCTGAATTCTATCTCCTGGTTCTAATGAAGCAGAAGCAGCAGCCCAAGCATTTAAATCATAATATTGTTGATAAGGAACTGTAGCGATTGATCCAGTGTATTGAGTTACAAATCCACCTACATTAGCCATTTGAGCATATCCTTCAGCAATATTAATTATCATTTGCTGATTGTTTCTGATTAATCTTCCATTTAGTGCTTTACCTTCAAAGTTATCTTGAGGATAAATTGTTGGAATAGTTCCATTAGGAAAAAGTGATGTGTTAGTACCATTAATACTTGGATCAGTAGTAAATAAATAAATATAACTACTGCCTGTTAATATTGTATTAACAAGATTACTATTAATATCAAATGATTGTGATGTTGGACCAGCAAATTTATTAAATTGAGCTAATATTGTTGTACTTAAAGCAAATGGTCCTAAGTTAGGAACATCATAAGTTGCTAAGTTAAAGTTATTTAATTTTCTAAGATCTGGAGCTATAAAATCAGATATAGAAGCTGATATAACATATATTTCACCATCAGCAGCTGATTGAGAATAGGCCGCATCATTTCCAATTTCATTCCATGTAGCTGTTCTTTTATCAGACCAATAAACTGGAGAAGAAATGTCATCTGAATTTACAAAAGTTTGAGAATTATTAACAAAAGGTAATGTGTCTCCTCCTTCTAAATTAATATAATTATCTCTAATTTTATATTGATAAACCATGTTACCATAAGTGGTAACAGCTTCTTCAAAAGCAGCATATACAGTTAAATCAGTAATGTAAGTTGTAGCATTACCTGTACCTCCAACACCTAAACGTTGAGCTATAAATGCAGCGCAACTTTTAGCGTCTCCAATAAATTCTGTATCGTTAGTATAATATTCAAATGGAGTGTTACCTTTTACATCAGCTAAATTGCCGAAGTTCTGATAACCGCCTCCAAATAATGTATTTGATGATAATTGATTAGCCATAATTTTTATACTAGTATTATTCTAGTATAAATATTGCTAATCTCGATGATCGGAATATATTTTTAATATGTCTTCAACAATTGGATCACGGTGATTTGTCTTAAGTGTGATAATAGCAAAATCCTTAACACCTGTCAAATTATTGCATATAAAATTAAATCCTGATGTTCTTTTATCTTTAAGATCAATTTGAGCTGTGTCACCACAAATAATCATTTTAGATCCTTCACATAAACGACCTAATAATAACTCCATTTGTCTATGAGTTATATTTTGTCCCTCATCTACTACTACACAACAATTTGATAAGTTACGACCACGCATAAATGCTAATGGTATAACTTCAATATTACCGTCTAATATGTGTTTATCTATAAGATCCTTTTTATATAGTCTATACATGTTATCATATATAGCAGCTGTGTAAGGGGCTAATTTAGCGTCTTTATCGCCAGGTAAATGGCCTATTTCCTCACCTGAAGTTACAGCTGGACGTGTTAATATTACTTTTTCTACTTCACGTCTGAATAATAAATCAAGAGAAACTTGTGCTGCTACCATTGATTTACCACTACCTGCTCCTCCTCTTAATATTGTGATTTTATTTTGTAAAATAATTGCTTTGGCTTGCTTTTGCTCTTCATTAAGTGACACTTGAAATTTAATATCATTTTTCAAGTTCTTTTTTCTTGGGGTGTCCATGTAACAATTTATTATAAATATGAATAAAAAACCCGAACTTGCGTTCGGGTCTTTTTAGTTTATTTCTTAATAAACTTAGAAACTAGATTTTTGATGTATGGTCCTGCCACTACACCAACTACTACTCCAGCCCAAAAAGACCATTGTAGTAACACATTTAAAATTTCCATGTTTCAAATGGGTTTAGGTTAACAAATAACAACAACCCGCGCTTTGAGAACTTTGGTACCATGGTATAAATATAAAAAAACCCGAGCTAAATGCTCGGGTTATATATGTATATGTACTTTATATTAGCCAAAAGAATAAGTAGGAATATTAGCTGATCCTGAGTATAGAACAGCTACACCACTTGATTGAGTTACTTCTGTTATGTACCCATATACTTCAGTTCCATTAGGTATTGATAATGCTTTATTAAATGATCCACTTAAATTACTAAATTTAATATTAGCTACACAGTCATTTGTTATAGGATGATACCAAAATCCATCAACAACTGTTGTCACAGATCCACTTAATATAGCTCCACCTGCTAAGCCATAAGGATGTTTTGAAATATCTATTTGAGAGTTCATAATATGTTTTGATATAAATATGTAAAAAAAGAGCCTAGCTAAAAAGCTAGGCCCTAATTTTATGACTCTAAGTCAGTGGATGTTACACTACGTTCAAATCAGCAACTTTAACAATACCATAGAATTCAGGACGTACCATTTTCTTAGCGTAACGAGTCATAATACCTTTTCTTGGAGTGAAGGTAGATGGATCGTACACAAGTGGAGTCATGATTAATGGAATGTATGGAGCATAAACAGCACCAGTTTCTAAGAATTGGTTACCACGGAAGCCCATAAGAATAACATTCTCGAGCATATATGGGTTCTTATAAACTTTGTAACGGCTGTTTAACTGACCGATTTTCTGTACACCAAAAGCATACTTCATGTTATCAGCAGCTCCGTCTGTGTCAGCAGCAAATCCTGGAATGGATTCAAGGATAGTAGCTACAGTTGGAGAAACCACCATAAAGTTAGCACCACCACGTAAAGTACGTTGGTGAATGATGTTAGAAACTTTTTGTAACTTGATACCTAAAGTTTGGAACCAAGACATCTGAGTGTAGTATACACCAGCTGTGTTGCTAGTTAAAGAAGTACCAGCAGCATTTAATTGGTTACCAACTTTTGCAGACCATACTTCAGAAGTTGGAGCGTTCTCAATCAACATATCGAGGATTTCTAAGTCGATCTCTAAAGAGATGTACTCACTCAATAAGCTGGTTAATTCAGCTTCAGCATCTAAATTCTGGTAAGCGTTCAAGTCTTGAGCGAATTCTGGAGTCCATTGAGCTTTTAACTTACGAGTTTTAGCAGCAATAGTTTCAGAACGTAACTGAACATTGATTTGAGGAATGTTGATAGACTGGTTAGAAGCGAAAGCGGAGTTGTTTGCGTTAGCACCATCTTCGAAATCACCACGTAAGTTATCAGCAGTTTTCTTGTTGTAGTAAACAACCCAAGCAGAAGTTGGTCCTACGATTTCAGCTGTAGAAGCAGAAACAAATAATACTACGTTACCACCACTTAAATAGTTAAACTGATTTAAGTTATCAGCAGTTAATACTAAAGAGCTAGACACGATGTAGATATCTCTTACAGCGTTAGCATCTAAAGAAGAACTGATAGATGAAGTAGCAACAGTGATAGCTTTAACACCAGTTAAAGCAGCGTCAGTACCACCAATCCAGCTGTTAGAAGCTGTGAAGTTAGCATCGAAGTTAACTTGAGCAAAAGAAGCTGAAGCTACATCAGAAGCAGTAGTTACAGTGATAGACTGAGAGAAGAGATTCATAGAGTAACCGAAACGACCAGCGCCATAAAGACCACCAGAAGCAGCGTTACCAAATCCTGAATCACCAACTTGTGTTGCTGTACCATAAAGTGAATTACCTGAAGAGAATGGAGTCTTGTCAGTTCCATATTGGAAATCTAAGAAGAACACCAAACCAGCTGGTAAGCTCATTGGTTGAACAGAAACGAATTCTTTAGAAGCAATTTGTCCGAATACCTTGCGAACTAATGGTAAGGCAACACCTGCCCATTGTTCACCAGTACCTGGGGTAAAAGTACCACCAGTACCAGTTTGTGATTGTTCAACAACTAATTGCTTAGCTTGGTTCTCAAGCATCATAGCCATATTAGTTTTGTTGTAATCAGCAAGACCTTCTAACAAACCTGACTTTTCCCATTTAGAAGCTAAACGAGCGGACTCGCCTTGCTGTGACTGCCATGGGTTAGCAGATTCGATTAAAGTTTGAACTGTACTCATTTTTAAATAAAATTTAATTTTTGTTTTGTTTTTGTTTTGTCAAAACTTATTTGATAATTCCTGCTAATTGTTGCATACGGCGAATAGCAGAATCGCTTTCTACGATCGGTTGGGCTGGTGCAACACCTGCTGCTTTAGAAGCAAATCCAACTGATTCTTTAATTGTAGATTTAGTTTTAGTGTTTAATGATTCAGTTAAAGATTCATAAACAACTTTAACTTCTTTTACATTAGTAGCTTTATCAAAAGCTTTTAACACTTTAACTTTCTGTGCTTCATTCAAAGATTTAGCTTTGAAGATTTTGTTTGTGTAGAGAAGTTTAGCGTTTAAAAGGTTAACTTCGTTAAGTTCAGATTGTAAAGTTTTGATGGTTTTAATGGCTTCTTCTAAGTCTTTTTTGGCTTCATCCATTTCTTTTTTCTTGGCTTCATCCATTTCTTTCTTAGCTTCTTCCATTTCTTTTTTCTTACCTTCTTCTACTTCTTTCTTTTCTTCAACAGGTTTTTTACCTTCTTCTTCAACTTCTTTCTTCTCTTCAACTGGTTTCTTGCCTTCTTCTTCTTTTTCAAGTTCAGCTAATAATTCATCAAGACTGATAGATTCTTCATCTTCAGTTTCTTCTTCACCAGCTTCATCTCCTAAGTCGATTTCGCCTTCACCTTCTTCTTCTTCAGTACCCGCTAATACATCTTTCAATACATCACGGATAATGTCTTTGAGTTCGTCAACAGTTAATTCGGTAACTTCGTCGTCTTCATCAGCTTCAGTAGTTAAAGATTCTTCGACTTTTTTGCCTTCTTCTTTTTTCTCTTTAGCTTCGTCAACTTCTTTTTTACCTTCCTCAACTTCTTTTTTCTTAGTTTCTTCCATTTCTTTTTTACTTTCCTCTACTTCTTTCTTACCTTCTTCTTGTTTACCTTTTTCTTCGGCTTCAAGTTGAGCTAAGATTTCTTCAAGGTCAGTTTCTTCCATGGAATCACTTTCATTATAACCTTCTTCTTTTTTTTCTTTGCCATAGCCCTCTTCTTCCATTTTCTTCTCTTCTAATCCTTCTTCTTCCAACTCTTGCAATTTAGTTGAAAGCATAGACATGATTTTTGGAGTGAAAGTTTCTTCAAGAGCGGCTTTAGCATTTGCTACTGCAGCGTCACGGACAGCTTTAGCATCAGCAATTGCTTGGCTGAATAATTCTTGATTTGTCATCTGAATTTTCTCCTTTTTGATTGCTTATTAGATTGGAAAGCAATATAAGATTATACGATTAAACTAATGAGATATTGGAGATCTCATATGGGGTTGTTCATAAATATATGAAAAGTACTCAAAGCGACAAAAACGCTTATAACCCCGCTAATTTTTTTAAACGAACTATTTCTTCGTTTACTTCACCACTATCATCTTTAACATCTCCTGCTTTAGGATCTTTAAAGTTAACAACACCAGCTTTAATAAAGTCTAATGTTTTCTTTGTATTTTTATCTTCAGCGTCTGTTTGAGGCATATCTTTTCTACCTGGAGCGCCGGTGATTGGTTTGTGTTTTTTAATTAATAACTCTAAGTTACTATGAATATATTTAGCTATAGCCTCATTATCGGCTTGGCCATTTTTAGCCCATATTTCTTTTGCTTTGTCTGTTAAATTTTTATTAACAGCATCTAAAACTTGTTGATACGATACACCTTTTAAAATGTTTATACCTTTAGGATCATTAGATGGTACTTTACCTAACTTAACAGCAATAGCAGCGTGTACAATTTTAAGTATTTCACTTGCTTTTAAATTACCTTGTATATTTAAAGCATCCATACTTGCTTTTGGATTACCAGCAAATACTTGACTCCATCTATGATGGCCATCTATAATATATTTTCCATTATAAGTAACAATTGGTCCACCAACATTTGCATTACCATCTAAAATACTAGTTAAACTACCATATTGATCAGTTAATATATTTTGAATACTTTGATCAAATCCAATTTCATTTTGTGTTGGTATTAAAGCATCAACCTTAATTTGTTGTTGAGAATAAGAAATTTTTTCATCATCAGGATTACCATCAGTTCTACCAGCTTTTAATATGGCTTGAACTTTATTATCTGATGCTATTGATTTAAATTTATCAACAAAATCTTCTACACTGGTTGCTTTGATGGTTTTTGATAAGGCAGAAGATGCTTGATCATCAGTCAATTCATTTAAAATATCAATTAATTTAGTAGACATAGTTATTTCATCTTATGCAGCAAATACCTGTTTGTGAACAAATAATTTCTGAAATTAAGTTATTTACTTTAGTATATTTACCAAATTGACGTAAACCAGGTACTACACTTTCACTCAATCCTGTTGGTTTCATAAATGCACCTTGAGTTGATGGTGTTGAAACAAAATCCCAACATAATAATTCAAAGTCATCTTGTACTTCTACTGTACCTTCACCTAATGGTTTTACTGAACCCATACCACGTGAAGAAATACCTACAGTTATATTGTTTAAAAATAATTCTTTTAATATATTACCTGATGGTGTAGGCAATATTTCAATTTTACCCATTAAATCATCACCATCCCACCATAATAATTTAATATTATGGCATACATTTTTTAAATTAATAATAGATGAGTCTGGATGGTCTAATTCACCTAATGCTCTATTTTCAGCTATTGGTCCAGCAATATATTTTTCAACTTCACGTTCTAATGTGTCTTTTGGATAAACTCTACCGTTTTGATTTTTAGCATCAGCACGTTGTACAACACCTTCAACAATTAAGTTTTTAGATGGAGACAACTTTGCCTCGTGTAAAGCACGAGGCGAAGGTAAAAATGAAAAATATTCTATTAATACTTGCTTACTCATTATATGTTCTAAAATTAATTTTAGCGTTTTTAGCTTGTGTTTGAGCAGCTGTATCAGAAACAGGAATGTTAACAACAGTACCTGTTTTTTTAGCAGCCATAACATCTTTAGGATCTAATATTTCTTGCTTTAAAGCTTTTTTTAAAGCTTCCTTAATTTTGATATGTTTATCTTCTTTCATCCACATGGTATCATCTGAAGTTACTTTTCTATCTGATGGAGCATATCTGTTAAATATTTCAACAGCTTTATCAACACCAATTGTTTTAGCTAACTTACTTAATTGTCTTTCCATGTCTTGTTGAGCATCCCATTTACGAGAATCATCACTCATTTCAGCGTACCAATCGTATTTTTTTACTAATGACTCAAACTCATCTTCAGCGTTCATTCCGCCTTTCATTTTTTCAAATGAGGCACCTAAATCAACACCTGGCATGATTTCAGTTACATCTTCATATAATCCTTCTTCTATATCTTCAGGTTTTACTTTAACAGCACCTTGACGATATTTAATATCTTTTGTTTTTAACCCAATAGGTTGGATATTCATTGAGCCATCATCAAATACATGAATAACTTTATGTTTTTGTCCTTTATGTTCTCCTTTATTAGGAACAACAATATCACCTACTTTTATTTGTGATTCTTCTAATCCTTCTTTAATAGTTTTTTCAGAGCCAGTCACACCTTTATCAGGCATTATTTTAATACCTTTAGGCTTTTTTTTGCCAGCTTCTTTTTTTCCTAATGTGTCTTGTACATTAGCTTTTTCTACTTTACCAGCACCTTTTTTTAAAGTACCATCAGCATTAGCCTGCATTCCTTTAGCATCTGTTTCAGATGTTTTGAATTCAAATGAAGACTGTTTTTGATTTAATAAAGTAGAATAAAAATTAGCGTCTTTAGCTAAATTCTTTAATACAGTAGTTTTAGCTTTTTCTAAAGCCTCATCTGTGTATTCACCTAACTCGTTTAATTCATGAGATAAACCATGACGATATTCGTATGGATTAGCTTGATCAATATGAAGTGATTCTGGTTTTTTATTTGAAGGTGCTTTTGCTTTAACTTCAGCTTTAACAGCCTCATCAGCTTTAGCTTCTTTAGTTTCAACTTCGTTTACAATACCCTTATTTTTAAGGATTTTAACTGCATCATCATATGATGTTAAGTTAGTAATAAACGGTAAGTTGTTATCACGTCTTACTTCATATAAGAATTTCTCGCGACTTACTTCACCTTTCTTGTGTTTACGGTATAATTCTAGTGTTGTCATGTGTATAAATATTAGCTTCTACCTTGCCCGCGGTATGCCTTTGGGCGTGGACTATGTTTGTTATATGATTTTTTAGCATTACCACCTTTACGTTTACCAAATGTAACTTTGCGGCTTTCACTTCTTAATGATTTTGCCATAATTAATATCCTAAACTTTTAATTGTATCTTTAACAAATATAGCTGCTTTAGCAACTGGGTAGTCAAATTTCTTAGCTACACCTTGTAAAAAGCGTAATACTAATTTATCGCCTTCTGGATTTTTACCACCTAAAGCTTCTTCAGTTTTATCTTTTTCAGCTAAGAAATCCATCATTTTTTCAGCTTGAGTATCAGCGTCTTGAGTTTCACTTACTTCATCTACTGCTTCAGCCATACCTTTAGCTTTAATTTTAGCCGCTATACTCATTAATTCAGGATCAATTTGCATATCTTCATATATTTCAGCCATAGATACACTTGGTTTACTAGATCCAACTTTAGATAAAGCTAATTTTAATTTACTAGCGGCATCTTTAACAGTTTTAACTATAGAATCACCAAACATAGCTAAACCAGCACCTAAAGTGAGTGTACCAGCTGTAGCTAAACCAACAACAGCATTACCTAAGTCAACTATTTCTTGACCATCACCAAATGGTTCAGCTTTTAATACATTAGCTACAGCAGGATAATTATCAATAACCCACTGGCCAATCTCTAAAGATAATTCACTGCCAACATATTCTTTAAGATTATCTTTATCTACTTTATTTTCTTCTACTTCTTTAATTCTAGAATAAGCTCCTAATTTGTTTTCCATTAGGAATTGTTTCATGTTAAAATTGTCTGCCATTTTATTTTAGTTTTGTTGATTTTAAAAATAATGCTTTTGCACTCTCTTTAATTTGTTGGAATGCATTTTCGGTGTATTTTTTATATTTTAAGTCTTCACCTTCACTTAATTCACTTTTTAAACGATCAACGTATTCAAATATACGATTGATCTCGTTCATTTTCTTTTTTACTTGTTTAACTGCTTGATGAAATTGATCTGGTTTAGAACGAGTTTTAGTTTCATTTCTAAACTGAGCATATCCTTCTTTTATAGATTGTTTTTTTAAATATTCTATTCTTTTTTGTAATTGGTCAATTTGGGCATCAGCACCTTTATGGC
>Ga0172376_10004338_pt1 | contig 16255 bp, 15 predicted proteins | sample Lak35m_FD_121114 | JGI IMG/M metagenome (GOLD analysis project Ga0172376, IMG submission 121114) | Freshwater microbial communities from Kabuno Bay, South-Kivu, Congo - kab_092012_35m | ecosystem: Environmental > Aquatic > Freshwater > Lake | place: Democratic Republic of the Congo: South-Kivu... | reverse complement strand
CTAGTCTTCGCCTCAACAAGTGTTTGCATAGATTTAATGAATCTCACAAATTCAATAAGTGTTGCAGAGGATTTAGCTGCAATCTCTTGATTCTTATCTACCTCACACAAAGCTTGCCAAAAAGTTAAACCATTATTTTTAGAGTAGAGATCTAACTGATCTAATGCACGATCACCAATTCCTCGCTTTGGAGTATTGATTATCCTTCGTATTGATACCTCATCCTCTGGATTCACTACTACTCTCAGATAGGCAAGAAGATCCTTAACCTCTTTACGCTCATAAAACCTCACTCCGCCAACAACCTTGTATGGAATTCCAATACGCATAAATACCTCTTCAAATACACGAGATTGTGCATTTGTTCGGTAAAAAATTGCAGTATCGCCAGGTTTAGATTTTCCAAGGTCACGAAGTATTGCAATTTGGCGAACTACAAAGTCAGCTTCATCATGCTCACTCTCTGCAACATAGCCAGTTATTAATGGCCCACTGCCAGCATCTGACCAAAGATTTTTTTCCTTTCTGCCGTCATTATTTGAGATCACAGCATTTGCTGCGCTTAAAATGTTTTGGGTTGATCGATAGTTTTGCTCAAGTAACACGGTTTTAGCGTTTGGATAATCATTTTCAAATTGTAAAATGTTTCTTATATTTGCTCCCCTAAATGCATAGATTGATTGATCAGCATCACCAACAACGCATAGTTCGGCAGGAGGAAATCCTTCTAGCTCTGATCCCACTAGCTCTTTAATTAAAATGTACTGGGCATGATTTGTATCCTGATACTCATCTACTAAAATATGTCTAAACCTTGACCGGTATTTCGCTTTAACCTCGGGATGTCTTTGCAATACCTCTACAGTTTTAGCTATTAGATCATCAAAGTCCATAGAGTTAGCAGCTGAAAGTCGTTTTTGATAGATACTAAAAACTTGTGCAACTATTTCTTGAAACTGGTCTTTAGCTTGATTCAAATAATCTGCTGGGCCCATTAACTCATTTTTTGCTTGAGAGATAAATGAAGCTACAGCTCTTGGTGCATAGCGTTTCTCATCAAGGTTTAGATCTCTCATTACTAATGTAACTAATCTGAGAGAGTCGCTTTGATCATAAATTGTAAAAGCATTTGTATATCCAAGTAAAGTTGCTTCTTTTCTCAAAATTCGAACACATGCAGAGTGGAAGGTTGAAACCCACATTACCTTTGCGCGCTCTCCAACTAGCTCTGCCACCCGTTCTTTCATTTCACCGGCAGCCTTATTGGTGAAAGTAATTGCAAGCACTTCATATGGTTCAACATTTCGTTCAGCTAAAAGGTATGCAACTCTTCGAGTTAAGACTCGAGTTTTCCCAGAACCAGCTCCTGCCACAACAAGCAGTGGACAGCCTTCGGTTTTAACCGCCGCTAGTTGATTCGGGTTTAAACCTTGAGTTAATGCGGACATATTGCTAAGTCTATCGGTGGGTAAGACAAAGAGATTTGCTGCGGTAATCTTGCCTCTAATGAAGCCATTAGATGATAGTGAAATCAAACGCGTACTAGTAGTTACCGCACATCCGGATGATTGTGACTTTGGAGCAGGTGGAACTATTGCCCAATGGACTGCAAAAGGCATTCATGTTTCATACTGTATCTGTACAAATGGTGATCAAGGCGGAGAAGATCCAAATGTACCTCGAGAAGATATGCCAAAGATTAGACAGCATGAACAGCGCCAAGCTGGTCTAGCTGTTGGCGTAACTGATATTACTTTTCTAAATTATCGTGATGGTTGGTTAGTACCAACCATAGAGCTACGTAAAGAGATTGTCAGGCAAATCAGAATTACAAAACCTGACCGTATGGTGATCCAATCCCCAGAAAGAAACTGGGAGAGATTATTTGCCTCTCATCCAGATCATATGGCTGCAGGTGAGGCGGCAATTCAAGCGGTTTATCCAGACTCTAGGAATGCATTTGCATTTGAAGATTTATTAAAAGAAGAAGGATTAGAACCTTGGCGCGTAAGAGAAGTTTGGGTAATGTCCTCTCAAAATCCAGATCATTTTGTGGATATAACATTAACTTTTGATAAAAAAATGAATGCACTGCATAGTCATGTTAGTCAAACGGCTCATAATAAGAATTTAGAAAAAATGGTTCGCGAATGGGGCGAAAAAAACGCCGAGTCCCATAATTTACCTTCTGGATCTATTGCTGATGTGTTTAAAATTGTTAACACAAACTAGCGGACTTTAACTCTTTCAATAGCAATTTTACGTTTTGGTGAACCATCAGATTTACCGTTTACTACTCCATCTTTCGCAATTGCTCTGACTATATCTAAACCCTTAGTTACTTTTCCCCAGATTGTGTAACTTGGTGGCAATGAAGAATCTTCATACACAATAAAGAATTGGCTTCCATTACTAATTTCCTCTGAATTCCAGATACCCACAGTTCCGGCTGGATAATTATTCTCAATGCTTTTTGGAAGATTTTCATTATCGTATTCAAAACTTAACTCGCCCATTCCTGTTGCAGTTGGGTCTCCACAATGTAGTAGGTAGATTTCGTTAGTTGTTAAACGGTGGCACAGAGTTTCATTAAAAAAGCCATTTCTTGCTAGTGACGACATAGTTGTTACCGCAATCGGTGCACTTGCACCATATGCTTCAATCGTAATATCACCACAATTAGTAGAAAAATTTAGTGTTCTATTTTTAAATGGAGCCTTAACCTCAGGAGGCAATACATTCTTTACAGTATGGCCTTTTGCTTTTGTACTCTTACAATTAAGTTTATAAGGTTTACTACTAGGCGCAGCTACTGCACTTGAGGTAAAAATAGTCGAAATCGCAAAAACACTGATGGTAAGCAAAGTTATTTTTGTTTTTACCATGGCAAAAGTTTAATCAATATTCTTACAATACCCAAGAAAAATTCATAGTTATTGGGTATTAAAATCAAATTTTAAGCACTTTCACAGACAGTTAAGGTTTTACTACTAACTCAACCCTTTGGAACTCTTTTAAATCTGAGTAACCACAAATTGCCATTGATCTTTTAAGAGCACCAAATAGGTTCATTGAGCCATCTGAAGTGTTGGATGGGCCAAGTAAAACTTCACTTAAAGATCCAACAGCTCCAACGCTGACACGGTTTCCTCTTGGCAGTTGTTCATGATGAGCCTCTTGACCCCAATGCCAGCCCTTACCAGGTGCCTCTAGCGCCTTAGCAAGTGGTGACCCCATCATTATTGCATCTGCACCACAAGCAATAGCTTTTGCAATCTCACCGCTAGAGCCAACGGAGCCATCTGCAATAACATGAACATATCTTCCACCTGATTCATCCAAGTAATCACGTCGAGCAGATGCCACCTCTGCAACTGCAGATGCCATTGGCACAGAAATTCCTAGAACTGTTTTAGTTGTATGGGCTGAACCACCACCAAATCCAACTAAAACTCCAGCAGCTCCTGATCTCATTAAATGCTGAGCACCTTGTGCTGTTGCGCAACCACCAACAATTACAGGTACATCTAAATCATAAATAAATTTTTTCAAATTTAGCGAGGTTGAATTCACAGATACATGTTCTGCTGAAACGGTAGTTCCGCGAATTACAAAGATATCAACACCAGCATCAATTACAGCCTTATGAAATTCTGCAGTGCGTTGAGGTGAAAGTGCACCTGCCACAGTTACGCCTGCTGCTCGAATTTGTGAGATTCTTTCCTTAATTAAGCTCGGTTGTATTGGTGCTGCATAAATCTCTTGCATCCTTCTAATCGCTTTATCTTCAGAAAGCTTTGCCATGTCTGCTAGCTGTTTTTCAGCATCTTCATATCTTGTCCAAATTCCTTCAAGATTTAATACTCCAAGACCACCTGCCTTACCAATCATGATTGCTGTTTCTGGTGATACAACAGAATCCATTGGTGCTGCTAAAAATGGTAAATCAAATTTATATGCATCTATCTGCCATGAAATCGATACTTCTTGTGCATCACGCGTTCTTCGGGAAGGAACAATTGCAATATCATCAAATGAGTATGCAGTTCTGGCACGCTTTCCTGCCGCAATTTCAATCTCTAACATATGGGTAATCGTATCTGTTATCTAATGAAGTATTTCACTTAGCCAAAAGGTCCCAGGCTTTTACGCCACCAGCTACCCCAGCAGAATTTGGAATAATCTTAACTTTATAGTCAAAACTTTTTAGAGCAGTCCTACTGATACGTTGAGCATTACCGCCTCCGATATATAACTTATCCCAGAGAATCATTGGGTATAGCTCTTCAATCAGGGCTTTAACTCTCCGAGACCAGAGTTGATTACCCATTCTTCGCCTTGATATTTCACCGATCCAGGCATCAATAGTTTTTCCATATCTAATCGTGGCATGAGACAACTCAAGGTGAGGAGCTATTTTTCCATCATTAAACATTGCGCAACCTAGTCCGGTTCCAAATGTTAAAACTGTCTCTAACCCAACTCCAGTTACTACTGCAGCAGCATGAACCTCGGCATCATTTAAAACTAATATAGGTAATTTCAATTTCTTTTCTAAAGTACTTTGTAAATCAAATCCATGCCAAGCCTTTTTTAAGTGTGGATCAAGTGCGGTTCGTGGACCACGCTTATTTATGTAGTGTGGAATAAATACTATTTTGCCATTGCGAATCATTCCAGGTAGACCAACTGTAACGCGATTTACTCTTGAGTCTGCAAATACAAAATTTTTAATTATGTCAGTTAATAGGTTTGGTGATAGTGGATAAGGAGTTTTTAAGTAAGGAAAATCAATTAAGACTTTTCCGTTTTTATCAAAAACTGAGGCCTTGATTCCAGTCCCACCACAATCAACAGCCAGTGTTATATTTTCCACTGGTTAATGTTAGTCGATAATGATGTTATTGAAAACAAGGCCTTAATTAACAAAGATTAGTGCGAGTGTCCACCCGGTCCATGTGAGTGTCCATGACCAGCTGCTTCATCTTTTTTCTCTTCTGGAGTTTCAAAGACTAAAGCCTCAGTGGTAATAAACATCGCTGCAATTGAAGCAGCATTTGCCAATGCAGATCTAGTCACTTTAACTGGATCAATGACTCCCTCTTTAACCAGATCAGTATAAGTTTCTGAGTATGCATTAAAGCCTTCATTAGGTTTCATTGCTCTTACTTTAGAAACAACAACATACCCTTCATGTCCTGCATTTTCAGCAATCCAACGAAGTGGTTCATCACAAGCTTTGCGAACAAGACGTACTCCTACAGCACGATCTCCTTCAAAACCTAAATCGTTATCAAGTGCAGATGCAGCATGAACTAAGGCTGCTCCTCCACCAACGACAATACCTTCATCAACGGCTGCTCTAGTTGCTGAGATTGCATCCTCAAGGCGATGCTTCTTTTCTTTCAATTCAACCTCAGTATGAGCACCAACTTTTATAACACAAACTCCACCAGCAAGTTTTGCAACTCGTTCTTGAAGTTTCTCGCGATCCCAATCTGAATCAGTATTCTCAATTTCGCGACGGATTTCAGTTACACGGGCTGCAACATCATTTTTATTTCCAGCTCCATCAACGATCGTGGTGTTATCCTTAGAAATAACCACACGTCTTGCTTTGCCTAACATTGAAATATCTATTTGCTCAAGTTTTAAACCAACTTCAGCTGAGATAACTTGGCCACCGGTTAATATCGCAATATCTTGCAACATTGCTTTTCTGCGATCACCAAAACCAGGAGCTTTTACAGCAGCTGATGCAAATGTGCCGCGCATACGGTTAACAACTAATGTCGATAAGGCTTCGCCTTCAACATCTTCAGCAATAATCAATAACGGCTTGCTAGCTTGAGCCACCTTTTCAAGCACTGGTAACACTTCACTAAGAGCTGATATTTTCTGACCTGAAATTAAAATATAAGCATCTTCTAAAATTGTTTCCATACGATCTGCATCTGTTACGAAGTAAGGTGAAATATAACCTTTATCAAATTGCATACCCTCTGTGAATTCAAGCTCTAATCCAGTAGTTGATGACTCTTCAACAGTAATTACTCCGTCTTTACCAACTTTATCCATTGCTTCAGCGATTAAATCTCCGATTGCTTTGTCTTGAGCTGAAATTGTTGCAACATCTGCAATTTGAGACTTTCCGCTTACAGTAGTTGAATTTTTCTTTAATGCTTCAGAGATAGCAGAAACTGATTGCTCGATTCCATATTTAAGCTCCATTGGTTGCGCACCAGCAGCTAAGTTTCGTAGACCTTCTTTTACCATTGCTTGTGCAAGGACTGTCGCAGTAGTTGTGCCATCACCTGCTACATCATTGGTCTTCTCTGCAACTTGTTTAACAAGTTGAGCGCCCATATTTTCAGCTGGATCTGATAATTCAATTTCCTTAGCAATTGTTACACCGTCATTAGTAATTAATGGTGCACCATAACTTTTTGCAATTACTACGTTTCGACCTTTTGGCCCAAGTGTTACCTTTACAGTATCAGCAAGAATATTTACCCCGCGCTCCATAGCGCGACGGGCTGCTTCATCAAATTGAAGTGATTTACTCATCTTTACTTCTTTGCAATGATTGCTAGTACATCACGGGAAGAAAGTACTAAGTACTCTTCATTGTTGTACTTAACTTCAGTACCACCATACTTTGAATAGAGAACTACATCGCCCTCTTTAATATCTAAAGGAATTCGGTTTCCATTCTCAAATCGACCAGGTCCAACTGCCATAACAGTTCCTTCTTGTGGCTTCTCCTTGGCAGTATCTGGAATAACTAATCCAGATGCAGTCTTTTGCTCTGCTTCATTTGCCTTCACGACAATACGATCTTCTAGTGGCTTAATTGAAATTGCCATCTTTGTTACTCCTTTGGTTGGTTACTAGTTTTAAAATTTTTGCTTCATTCACCTGGGGCATTAATTAGCACACGCAGGCTTAGAGTGCTAAAGCCAACTTTAAAGGGGGAACTGCACTCGGAGCAAATTAGCGCTCTAATTTAGAAGATCACACGGGATATCTCTGCAGCTGAATCAGCAGATATACCCAACTGGGAAGGCGCTAGCCCTTCATTGATAGCAAGGGAGCCTAAGGCTGCCACCATTGCCCCATTATCGGTGCACAAGTTGGCAGGTGGAATAGATAGCTCAATCTTGGCAGCCTCACACCGAGTAATGGCTAACTGACGAAGTCTGCTGTTTGCTGCTACGCCACCGGCGATAACTAAATTATCAATTCCACTCTCCTGACAAGCAGCTAAAGACTTAGTTAATAACACATCAACTACTGCCTCTTGGAAAGATGCTGCTACATCTGCCTTTTTATAATTTGGTGTTTGTTCTAAATATCTAAGCACAGCAGTTTTTAAACCGGAGAAGGAAAAATCATATCTATGCTTTTGCATATCTAGGTTTTGAGATAAGCCCCTAGGAAATATAATCCCATCTGCCTTGCCATTTTTAGCTTCACTATCAATCAATGGCCCACCCGGAAATCCAAGGCCCATGATTCTAGCTACCTTATCAAAAGCTTCACCAGCAGCATCATCAATAGTTGCACCCTTTACTTTCACATCTTTAACAAGATTATTTACCTGCAATATTGAAGAGTGGCCGCCACTAACCAAAAGTGCAATTGCTGGACGAAGTTTTTTATCACTATCTAACATATCTACTGCAATATGTGCAGATAAATGATTTACACCATATAACGGTTTTTCTAAGGAAAGTGCTAGAGCAGATGCACTGCTTACTCCTACTAATAAGGCGCCAATTAAACCAGGTCCAGCAGTTACTGCAATGGCATCAATATCTTTAATTGAAACTTTTGCCTCTTTTAATGCTTGCTTAATGACTTGCTGCATAGCCTCTAAATGTGCTCGGCTTGCAACCTCAGGAACTACACCACCAAATCTGGCATGCTGATCAACACTGGATGAAATTATATTTGCAAGTAATTTCCGATTATCAACAATTCCTACCGAAGTTTCATCACAAGAAGTCTCGATTCCAAGTACTAGTGCCATTACTTAAGCTCCTTGCGCATTACTACAGCAGTAAGTCCTGGGCCATAATAATTTTCTCGCTTTGATACCTCACTAAAACCATGCTGCTCATAAAGTGGTCGGGCAGCATCATTACCAACTCGCATCTCAAGCATTATGGCTTCAGCCTTTTTAACTCTTGCCCAATCAATTAACCGCTTTAACAATTCGCGGCCGATTCCCTTGCGTCTATGTTGTTCAACTACGGTAATTGTGTGAATATCTGCTACATCTGCAACAAAGAAGATGCCAGCATAAGCAATTAATTCACCCTCATATTCGGCTACTATGTAATGGGCATTTTTAGGAGATTTTGCAAACTCCTCTTTAAATTGGGCAATAGACCAAGCAGCCTTAACATATACATCTTTTTCAATTGCAGCCGCTGGTACTAAATCCATAGCGGTCATCGCTCGGAACTTAACTCCTGGTGGCAAAGGATAAGCATCGGGCTTTCTAATATAAATTGGATTTTTAACTAAATCATTTTCACTAGAGAGCTTTGCGATCTCAACTGGATCTGGAAAATACTCGCCCTCATTAAAAATTGGAATTTGATACTTCTCTAACTCGCTAGCTTTACTTACTGCTGGCTCAGTTATTCGATTTGAATTCTTATATCTAGCCCAGTATCTCTCTTTGCGTCTGGCATCAGTTGAGACAATAAAATCTTCCTGATTAATACTGGCCGCCATTGCATCTAATGAGCAAACACCAACCCAATTTATTTCAGCGCCGAGGGCAAAACTTTGTGCGAATGCAATTCCTACTCTTAAGCCCGTAAATGGGCCAGGACCCATTCCAACCGCTACTAGATCTATCTTGCTCTCAATAGCTAGCGCTTTACCTATAAGCACTGGTAATACTTCGCTATGAGAAAGTGGGTCATCGTGATGCTCAGTAAAGAGTACCTGTGAGTTCTTAATTAATGCAACAGAGGTTCTAGAGGTTGAAGTATCAATTGCCAACACAGTACTCATAGTTGAATCTCATTCCATCGATTACCTATTGGTAGATACTTAACTACTCGCGAGCTCTCATCTTCTCCTGGTGAAATCCTTATCTCCAAATATTGATCAGTTAATGAGTCAACAAACTCTATTCCCCACTCAATTACAAAAACACTTGAAGTTAGATAGCTCTCAAAATCAAGGTCGATAAAACTATTCTGACCAGATCCTAAAAGTCGGTAAGCGTCAATATGAATAAAATTTGGCTTACCTTTATATATTCGACTGATTACAAATGTTGGTGAAGTTACCACCTGATGTCCTAAGCCATGGCCAATTCCTTTGGCGAAAATAGTTTTACCAGCTCCTAAATCTCCGGTCAGAATAATCACATCACTAGAAGTTAGTTCTTTAGATAATTTAACACCTAAATCAAACATCTCATCAGCTGATGAGATTATGACTTTTTTGTTGGACATATGAGAAGAATAAAGGGTAAATAAGTAAGACGGGCCCGCACAGTTAAGTGCGGGCCCGTCTTACTTGTAGATATTTACTTGTTGTACTTCAACTCAGATGGACGCCAGCCTGGATCAGTGTTGAGGAAAGGAATGCCAGCTGTAAAGCTTGCAACTTCCTCTGCACTAAGTGGACCATACTGTGCAGAAAATGCCAGCATATCGACCCATGCTTGCATCTGTTGAACAGTAAAGTCTTGGTGGCCAACACCTGATTCAGCTGGTGCTGCTGTTAAATCTGGAGCACCAGTAGCTAAATACTTTGTGTATCTAGCTGGGGTGAATGCATATACCGAAGCTACATTTGAAACTGGCTTTACAGTTTTACCGCTTGCTGCGGCAAGTCTCTTCTTGAATGCTGCATTGAGCTTATCAACTGTGCGAGCCTGGTTGCCAGAGAAAACCAGACGGTCTGCTTCATTTGCCATTAATACATATGGCTTTGTTGATGTGAATTTGGTTCTATCCAGATTCTCTAACTTCTTAATTGTTTCTGCATTACCAGTAACTCGAGGAGCTGCTGCTAATACGCGTAACATTGCATTTATGCCGTCATCACCAGATAAACCCAGGTTATAACGAGCAGCATCAGCATCTGTTAGAAGTTTTGAGTAATCTGTCTTTGTATTGTCATAGAAACCAGCACCAATTACCTGGGCAACGCTGTGTCCAGCAAGTACACCAGTTGCAGCTGATTCAATTGTATTTTCAAGTATCGCTACCGTGGCATTAATACTTTGCTCAGGCACAAGCGTGCTAACTGAGATTCCATCCATATGTGCACTCTTCGCTGGAATACCAACAATCAAACCTGCTAATAGAAGCATTGAGCGTTGAGGAATTGGTCCGCCTGCTAATGCTGCTGGGTATGCCAATGGTTTTGCACCATAGTCAGCTGACCAACCTGTTAATAGAGCACCAATTTTTTGTAGCTCACCTACTGCTACTTGGAAACCAGCTGGGCCAGTTCCATAAAATGCAGGACAACCCTTAATTGTTGGATCTGCAAATACACTCATTATGTAGAAAAGATCGCAAGCTGATTTAAGGCTTTGTCCAACCGATGGTGAAACTGCTGACATTAAGCCAACTGAATCAACTAGTTTTGGATACTTCTCAACAAAAGGATTGATAATTGAACCAGCCATTGATGAGCCATAAACAACATTTTTTGTAATTTTTGTTGAATACTTGGCTTTTGTGGTGTCAATTAACTCTTTAAGCATTGCAACTCTATCGGCTGTGTTCCAACCGTAAAGGCCATTTGAAACACCGTCGTAAGAAGCAACACCGTATCCCTGATACAACATGTAGTTTGTTACGTCAGATTTTGCAGCAGTGCTATATGGTGTTAACTCTTGTAGGCCAGTTGGTCTAACAAGAGTGGTTCCTGGAACTGTGTATGAGGTTCTAATTCCATGGTTCCAATAAAACATAGTGCCTTGGAAATTAGATGGTACTTTAATTGAAAATGCAGCGCCATTCTTTAATGTGCCATTACAAGTCTCTACCCCATCTGCAGTAGAACATGTCACCGCAGCATTTGCTGCTGGCGCAATAGCTACCGCGCTAGATGCAAGTAATGCTGACGTTAATAGTGCAGCAGATAATTTACGGATATTGGTTAGTTTCATTATTACTTGACTCCCTTTGCGATTGTATCGGCTGGTACTGGTGCACGCTTAAAGGTTTTTTCTGATAAAACTCTAACCGCTCCTTTTCCAGAGTCTGTTGTGTAAACGACGCGCTGTGCATCTACCGGGGTGATATTGGTTTGAGCATCGTATTTACCGATCCAATATCCAATATATCCAGCATGTGAACTCTTTGAGTATCCAAGAGGAGAAAATGCTGCACCGCTCATTTTCTTACCATTTGTTTCTAGGTAAGAAATTAAGTTCTTGCGAGTTACATTTTTACCAACTCCATGAAGGGCTTGTACTAATAGGTAAGCATTCTGCATACCAATAAGTATGTTGTTATCCCATCTCTTATCTGGACCCTTATTGAACTCATCATTAATTTTCTTAAATGCAGCCACATATGGATCAGTTGCTTCGGTAGGTGCTGGTGTAAAGGATGCCGTAATAACACCATTTAATAGTGCTGCACTTGATGCAGCAGGGACTCCGCGAGCTTGAAGGATTGTCTGGAAGGTTGTTGCATCGGCACCAACGCTAGTTACCACCCAATTAGCTGGCTTATAGCCAATTGCATTAGCGGTAGTAATCGCAACCGCAAGTGCAGAAGCAACTGCAGCGAATAGAACAACTTCTACACCATTTGATTTCAATTGGTTTAACTGACTTGTAAGTCCTATGGAACCTTGTGTACCAGCAACGAATTTAGCGGCGGTCTTGCCATCTTCAAAACTTAAACCGACTTGGTTAAAGCCTGCAAGTGCGTTGCGACCAAAGTCATCAGTCTGGTAAAGAATTCCTACTTTTTTGCCTGCAAATGTTTTCTTAACATATTCGCCAACAATCTTAGATTCAGCAAAATATGTTCCTAGTCCACCAAAAGTAGTTGGGTATCTCTTTGGATTGTTATAAAAGTTGCTGTAACCAGTAAGTGTGAACAGGTGTGGAATACCATCTCTATTAATTCGATCAATAACTGCAGATTGTGTCTGAGTACCGACATTGCCAATGAATCCAAAGACTTTATCATCGTTAATCAATTCCGCAACTGAGGTCAGCGTAATTCCGGCGTTATATACATCGTCTTTTACTACCAGACGAAGATTTCTACCATTTACTCCACCTTTAGAATTTACATAATCGAAGTAGGCGCGAGTTGCATCATCTACTTTGTTGTAACCAGGAGAAGCTGCTCCAGTTTGTGGTAATTGCATACCAAAAACTATTTCATCTGATGTGATTCCTGGATCTGAAGCTTTGGCAGGAAGTGCAGTAAGCACAAGGGAGGCCGCCAGTATGGTTGAAAATATTGATGATGTTTTCCTTATTTTCACTACTTCACACTCTTTCTCTAATTTTTCTATCACCGCAATGCTTTGCAGGGACAGTCAGACCAGGTCAGGCCTGAACTGGCCTTAACCTAACAGAAAGGCAGGTTTATGTGAATAATTGCCATAAAAAAAGTGAAATTTTCGGTTACTGGTGAGTTTATTTCTTGTGGTGGTGCAAATTTGAGGCTATTCCACCAGGGTTTATAACAATAGTGAGAACTAGAAGGGCTCCGGCAAAGAAGGCAGGTAAGAAATTGGAGACTTGCTCAGATAACTCTAAGGCTTTAACCACATCATGTATCCAGTCTGGTAAGAAGACGATGATTACCGTGCCTAAAAGAGCACCAAAAATACTTCTTACGCCACCAAGTATTGCAGCGGTCAAAAGTGAGAGTGAAAGTGAAACAGCATAAACACTTGGACCTACAATTCCACGTAAGCCATATAACGCACCAGCTAAGCCTGCAAAAGCTGAGCTAACTGCAAAGACTAATACTTTTGTATTGCTTATCTTTATTCCAAGAAGGCTAGCTGCGGTTTCATTATCGCGAAGTGCTTTCCAGCTTCTACCTGATCGAGACTTTAAAACATTAGAGATCAAGAAAAATGTGAGTGCTGCAAAAGGCAAGGTTGCAATTAACTGCCAATGCTCATAGCCGATCTCTCCAAAAATACTAGTAACCCAAGCTGGCGGGCTTTTGAAATCAACTATAAAACCAATATTTCCCGCTAAAACTGATTCAAAACGATTTGCAATGGTAGGTATTGCAAGTGCGATTACTAAGGTTGTGCCCGCTAGATAAGGACCAGATAGGCGAGCTGCGATAACTCCTAAAATTAATCCTGAAATAAATGCAATGATGATCGATCCAATTAGCGCTGCCCAGATTGGAAAGTTTTGGTTAACTATTAAAAGCGCAGAGCCATATCCACCAATCGCCATAAGTGCGCCTTGACCAAGTGAAATTTGGCCAGATAAGCCAGTTAGTAAAACTATTGAAGCCACCGCAATAAAAAGCATTAAGGTAACTGCGATTTGTCCTTGGTTATAAGCCTCAACAGAAAAACTTAGCCAAACAAAAAAAAGTACAAAGAAAATTGATTTATAGAGATTTCGCCGGCCATATGATTTAAGTTTAGACACGCCTAGAGTCCTTTCTGCCAAAGAGCCCTTGAGGCTTAAAAATCAATACCGATAACAAAAGTGCCAGGATTGCTAAAAATACATCTTCTGGCGATAGATAAACATTTACAAATGAAATAATTAATCCAACTAATAATCCGCCAATTACAGCTCCAGGTAAACTATCTAAACCACCAACAACAGTTGCTGTGAATCCAATAATTAAAATTAAATCTAGTGTATTTGGCGACAGGTTTGCACTAGGGGTAACCAGTAAGCCCGCTAATGATGAAGCACAACCTGATATCGCCCAACTTAGAGTTCTTACATGCTCTGTTTTAATTCCACTTAATTTAGCAACCTCTTTATTTAATGCACTAGCACGCATTGCAAGACCCATACCGGTTCTTGTAAAGAAAATTGTTGCAAGAATTAGTACTAACAAAACTACTCCAATTACAAATAAATCGAAGGCGGTAAATGGCGCAACATCCCCTCCAATAGTAAATCCGAGATTACTAACCGGTGTTGGAAAGCCCCGTTCCTCTGCTGCCCAAATCATTCCTGCACCTGCTTGAAGCATTCCTAAAATACCAAGAGATGCAATAACTGGAATTGTTGATTTCATCGCCTGACTATCTAAAAGCTCCGAGCCCTTTTTATTTGATAGTGGTCTCATAACTAAAAGGTCAACTAAGGCTCCAAGAATTGAACCAGCAATTAATGCAACAATAAATGCGATCCAATACGAGTACTCATTTATTATTAAAGTTGAGGCAATATAAGTTGAAAACATGGCTTGGCCCATTTGGGCAAAATTCACTACACCGGCGCCTCGCCAAACTAAAACTAAGCCAATTGCAACCAATGCATATATTGCCCCGCGTGATGTACCGGTAAAGAGTGCTGATAGAAAAGTATCCATTAGTATCCTAAATAAGCTGCTCGAAGCGAAGTATCTGATCGCAATTCACTCGCTGGTCGATCGGCAATTAATTTTCCAAGCGCCAGTAAAACACCGTGATCTGCAACTCCTAACGCAGTATTTGCATTTTGTTCTACAAGTAAAACTGTAAGCCCAGTTCTTCTGCATAAATCATTTATTGTTTGAATAATCTGTTCAACTATTAATGGTGCCAAACCTAGAGATGGTTCATCTAATAAAATTAGTTTTGGCCTAGATACAAGTGCTCGACTAATGGCTAGCATCTGTCGCTCACCTCCAGAGAGTGAGCCGGCCATTTGAGTACGCCGCTCTTTTAATCGAGGAAATAGCTCATACACATCAGTTAATGCATCTTTTACATCCTGCTTGTGTTTTCTAGCTCTGAAGAGGGAACCGATTGAAATATTCTCCTCAACACTAAGTTGTGAAATAACTGCATGTCCTTCTGGAACATGTGAAATTCCAGATCTGATTATGTTTTCAGTAGATTGACCAATTAACTCCATACCTTCCCAAGTAATTGAGCCACTACTTGGTTTTTCAAGAGCAGTAATTGATCTAAGTAAAGTACTTTTGCCAGCCCCATTTGCACCAATAATGGTAGTAATTTTTCCAGTCTCGGCCTTAAAACTAATGTCATCAATAGCTTTTATATTTCCATAGGCAGTAGAAAGATTCTTTATGATTAGCATTAGAGCGCCCTAATCGAATTAGAGCTTGAATTACTTTGCTGAGTACCTAAGTATGCATCTAATACTGCGGGCTCTCGCTTAACAGAATCAAAAGTTCCATTTGCGATTACTTTTCCAAAGTTTAGAACATAAACTTGATCAGAAATACGACTTATAAAATCAATATGGTGTTCCACAATTACAATTGAGCAATTTCTTTTTAGATCAAAAATTAACCTAGTAAATTTATCAATATCATCTTGACCTAAACCTGCGGCCGGCTCATCTAGAAGTAATATCTTTGGCATCATAACTAATACTCGTGCAAGCGAAACTCTCTTTGAATCTGGATAAGTAAGTTGTTTAGGTTCTAGCTCTGCCAAGTGTGCTGCGCCAGCCCACGCTAATGCTTGCATTGCTTTTTCTTTTAATTCATATTCATCCCGAGAGGAAAGTCCCAATATGTCTTTAATGAAATTAGATTTACGGTGAATATCCGCACCCATCATTACATTTTCAACTACAGACAATCCACTAAATAATCCGACTCCCTGCAATGTCCTAGCAATTCCGTAGCCAGCAAGCTCATGCGGCTTTGGCCATGAGATCAAATTATCTTCTAACTTAATTTGGCCTGAATCGGCAGGAACCAAACCTGAAATTGCATTGAATAAAGTTGTTTTACCCGCACCGTTTGGTCCGATAAGTGCCACTACATTATTAGGTTTAACCTCAATCGAAACATTGTCGAGTGCCTTTAAGCCGCCAAAACTGACAGATAAAGAGTTTATAGCCAGCAAATTATTTTCACTCACGAGTGTAGATTCTAGGCACACGAGGGCCGATTCGGGTAACAATCTCATAATTTATGGTTCCGCAAGCCTTAGCCCATTCATCTACTGTGTATTCATTCTGGTTTCCGTTACCAAAAACAATCACTTCATCCCCAGTCTTTGCTAAGGAAGTAGCTCCTAGATCGACCACAAATTGATCCATTGAAACTCGGCCTATTAATGGTGCCCGCTT
>Ga0172376_10004335_pt1 | contig 16256 bp, 15 predicted proteins | sample Lak35m_FD_121114 | JGI IMG/M metagenome (GOLD analysis project Ga0172376, IMG submission 121114) | Freshwater microbial communities from Kabuno Bay, South-Kivu, Congo - kab_092012_35m | ecosystem: Environmental > Aquatic > Freshwater > Lake | place: Democratic Republic of the Congo: South-Kivu... | reverse complement strand
TGGGCAAAACCATAAGCAAATCGCAAATATTGGATTCTGGCCGCCAAGAAGGCAGAGTAGGGGTTCGGGCACTCATGGGATAATTCGTCTTTATAAAGACCCCCAAGTGACCAAAAGGTTTTGATTGACCTCGGGATTTACCTTTGTGGCCCAGTTACCTTGCTTATGTCCTCTTCCAACCCTTTTTTGACGAATTCGTCCCGATGGAATGTTTTGGAACTCGGTCAAGGTGAACCTCTTGTTGTTTTGCACGGGGTTTTTGGTTCCGGAGATAATTGGTTGAGCATCGGACGACGGTTGGAATCCCGTTTCAAAATTTACTTACCCGATCAACGAAACCACGGCAAATCTTTTCGTTCAGCGGAATTTAGCTACGATTATTTGGCCGAGGATTTGATGCAATGGATGGATTCCAAGGGATTGGACACCATCCACCTTATGGGCCATTCGATGGGTGGCAAAGCCGCCATGCGCTTTGCGGCCCTGGCCCCGGAACGCCTACGCAGTTTGGTGGTCGTGGACATTGCCCGCAGGGCCTATCGCCTGGATACCCACCGAGGAATGCTGGAGGCGATGAAGGCCTTGAACCTGGAGGCCTGCCATACCCGTTCGGATTTGGATCGAGCCCTGCAACCTTCTGTCCCTGAGGAAAGCACGCGTTTGTTTATTCTCAAAAATATTGAGCGGGATCCCTCGGGTTCTTTTCGCTGGCGCATTGCCTTGGATCCCTTGCTGCATGCCCTGGAGGCCATTGGTACCGCCCTCCAAAACCACGAACCCATTCCCATACCGTGTTTGGTGTTACGGGGTAGTGAATCCGGTTATGTTCACGATGTTGACTTTGAGTCTATTCATGCGAATTTTCCCCGGAGCCGCTTGGTGACCATCCCTGGTGCGGGGCATTGGGTGCACGCCGATCGTCCTCAGGAATTAACCCAGGCTCTTCTGGAGTTTTGGGCCCCTTGGATTCCATCAGAAAACCTAGCCCATGCCATGACCTAAGTTTAAACCCATGCTCGTTTTGGAATGCACCGTCACCGGCATGGGAGAGGACGGGCTGGGGGTGGCCAAAACCGAAACCAAGGTGCTTTTTGTGGAAGGGGGGCTCCCTGGCGATCGTGTTGAGGTTCAGGTTTTTCGTCAAAAACCCCGTTACATGGTGGGCCGGGTTCTTCGACTTCTGGAGCCGTCCCCGCATCGGGTTGAACCGGTTTGCCGTCATTTTGGTCTGTGCGGTGGGTGCAAATGGCAGAACTTGGCCTACGAAACCCAACTATTCTACAAAGCCGGCCAGGTCCGCGATGCCTTGGTTCGGATCGGCGCTTTGGATTTGAGCGAAGTGGAGGCCCAAGAGCCCTTGGGCGCCCCCCAAATCTACGCGTTTCGTAACAAATTGGAATTTACGTTCACCAACCGTCGTTGGCTGCATGCCGAAGAGATGGGGGATGACTCTTTGAACCGCAACGGCGTGGGGTTCCATTTGCCCGGTCGCTTCGAAAGAGTGGTTCATTTGGAAGTATGTCATCTGATGCATCCGCTGATGAACGAAATTCGACAGGCTTTTTACCAAACGGCGGTGGAGCAGGGCCTAAGCTTTTACGATGTCCGTCAGCGTATCGGCTACTTGCGCAATTTGATGGTTCGTAACACAACACAGGGCGAATGGATGGTTCTGCTCTCGGTTTCCGAAGATCAACCCGCGGCCATGGCTGCTTTGATGGATAAGGTACAAGAGCGCGTTCCATCGGTTCAAAACCTATTGTACACGGTCAATACCAAGGCCAACGATAGCCTGGAGGGCCTGGAAATTCAGGTTTACAAGGGCCAAAACCGGGTGGTGCAGGTCTGGGATGGCCTATCTTTTGGTCTATCGGCCTTGTCGTTTTTTCAGACCAACCCCGAGCAGGCCGAAGCCATGCTCCGTTTGGTGCGGGATTGGTGCGGATTGAAGGGACACGAATTGGTTTACGATTTGTACACCGGCACCGGGAGCATCGCCCTCTTTTTGGCCAGGCAAGCCGGCCGGGTTTTGGGTATTGAATACGTCGAAGCGGCGGTCCAAGACGCCAGGCAAAATGCTGCGGCAAATCAAATTGATAACACCGAATTTTTTGCCGGCGACATGGCCGCCTTGCTGAACCAGGGATTTTTTGAAGAGCACGGTTATCCGGATGTGGTGGTGGTGGACCCACCGCGAGCAGGCATGCATTCCGATGTTGTTGAAGCCCTCAAGGGTTGTGGCGCCCATCGATTGGTTTATGTCTCGTGCAATGCGGCAACGCAGGCCAGGGACTTGCAGGCCTTATCCGACACGTACCGTCTCCTTCGTTACCGTCCGGTGGATTTATTCCCCCAAACGGCTCACATCGAAAACCTTGCGCTATTGGAGCGTATAAAACCCTAAAAACCATGAATTCCGACGAAAATTCCCCCACCCCTTCGGCCTTGGAGGATTTGCAAAAAGACCTGGGGTATTATGCCACCTATTTGCAAGGAATCGCCCACGAAATCCTGGATAGCGGAACCTCCAAATACCCGGTTTTTGTAGCATATTCCAGCGGTTTACCGGACTTGGGTCGGCCTCTTTTGGATCATCGCCAATTGGACACGCGGTGGAGCATACGGGTTTCGGCTATGGAGGAATTTGTGCGCAAGTCAATTCTTACCCACGATCAGTTTCAGGTTTTCAAACAAAGTTGGAAAGACCCCAACGATTTTATGTGTGTTTTTGTGGCCGATCCCCAGCAGGCGGTTTTTGTTTACTTCCGGTACACCACCCCCGAGGAAGGGGATGATCTTTGAACCCATGGTCCATGATCCGTCCCGCATCGCGTTGAAGCAGCCCCGTTTGGGTCTTGTTTATCGCTATTTGTTTCCGTTTTATCTTTTGTTTCAATTGCCTTTGGCCTGGGTTGCGGGTCTTCGTTTAGCAACGTTGGACCAAGGCCGTTGCGTGGTGCGCATGCGTTATCGTTTTTGGAACAAGAACCCCTTTGGCTCCATGTATTTTGCGGCCATGGCGATGGGCGCCGAAATGTCAACGGGATTACCGGCCTATGTTTTTTTGCGTCAAAACCGCAAAAGTGTAAGTTTGCTTTTGGCCGGTATGGAAGCCGTTTTCCACAAAAAAGCCGTCGGTCGATTAACGTTTGAATTCGAAGACCAAGGCGAATTGATTCAAGCTTTGGCCAATTTGGCCCAGAGTGGCGATACGTGCCGCACCGTTTTGGTATCGCGTTGCTACGATGCTTCAAAACAATTGATGGCCGAATTCCGTTTTACATGGACCTTTAGGCAGCGCTGATAACGGCTAGCCTACGGGAATAACCCATGGACAGACCCCGTTTTCTATTTGCGCCAGGTATGGTTTTCAGCCTAGGGATGGCCCTGGCCGTGGGAGGCTTTTGGACTTTTTTACAACCCCTTTATATGAACCACAAAACAAGTGATTTTGAGGCCTCGGATAGCATCAAGGAATGGAGTCAACGGACGGATGAGGAATGGAAGCAACAATTAAACCCCGAAGAATACCGGGTTTTGCGCCGTCAAGGTACCGAAAGGCCTCATACCGGGGTTTATGACCAGCATTGGGAGGCCGGGACCTATGTGTGCAAAGGCTGCGGGTCCGAATTGTTTCGTTCCGAAGCCAAGTTTGATGCCGGATGCGGTTGGCCTTCTTTTTATGAGGGCATCGCCAAGGACCGGATCCGGGAATTGAAGGATACGAGCCACGGAATGCTACGCATTGAAGTGCGTTGCGCTCGTTGCGATGGGCATTTGGGTCATGTTTTTGATGACGGACCCCGCCCAACCGGTTTACGGTATTGTATTAACTCGGTGAGCCTGGGCTTTGAGAAGGCCAAGCCCTAGGGCTTGGGTTCAATCGTCCAGGCCTCCCAAGTCTTCGCAATGGTAGGCTCTACGCCCGCGACGGTAAGCGGGGCCCGTGGTGGCACCTTCGTTCTTGGCCCGAAGGGCTTTTTCGACGAGTTTTTTGCGGAGAATTTCTCTTTGGTTATGGGCGGCTTGATCGGCTTCCTTTTCGTAAGCCGTTCGGCCTTCGACCAAGGTGTGCAATGGATGGCTGTAAACCGATAAGGGATGGCCGTTCCATAACACCAGATCCGCGTCTTTGTTGGGCTCAATGCTGCCAACACGCTGGTCAACGCGGAGCATACGGGCCGGGTTGATGGTGACCATGTTCAAAGCAGATTCTTCGTCCAATCCGCCGTAACGAACGGCTTTGGCCGCTTCTTGGTTGAGGCGTCGCGCCATTTCGGCATCATCCGAATTGATGGCGACGTTGACCCCCATGCGGTGCAAAATCGCCGCGTTGTAAGGAATTGCGTCGATAACTTCGTATTTGTAGGCCCACCAGTCGGCAAAACTACTGGCATTTACCCCGTGCGCTTTCATTTTGTCCGCTACTTTGAAGCCTTCCAAAATGTGGGTAAAGGTGTTGACCTTGAAGCCCACCGAGTCGGCAACTTTCATCAACATGTTGATTTCGGATTGGACATAGGAGTGGCAGGTGATGTGACGTTGGTTCAGTCGAATTTCCTGAAGGGCCTCTAACGTCAAGTCTTTGCGATGAAGCTGTGCCGATTTCTGACGATTTTTTTGGTATTCAATGGAACGCAGGAATCCGTCCAAAATCGTTTGTTCAACACCCATGCGGGTTTGAGGGAAACGAACGGTGTTACGGTCTCCCCAATTGGATTGCTTGACGTTTTCGCCGAGGGCAAATTTGATAAAACCGGGGGCGCCTTCGAATTTGAGTTGTTCGGGATCGGTAACGCCCCAACGCATCCGGATTAATTGGGTTTGACCACCAATGGAATTAGCCGAACCGTGGAGAAGGTGGCTGGTGGTGACGCCGCCGGCTAGTTGGCGGTAAATGTTGGGGTCATCCGGATCGAGGGCATCCCCGATGCGGACTTCGGAGGTAATGGACCGGGTGCCTTCGTTGACTCCCCGGGTAATGGCAATATGGCTGTGTTCGTCGATGAGGCCCGGGGTAAGGTGCAGGCCGGCGGCGTACAGGGTGCGGTAGGGAGTTTGGCCAAAAATCTTTTTGGCATCCAATCCGGTACCAACAGCGATGATTTTGCCATTCACGACCGCTACATCGGTGTTTTGAAGACGTCCTTGGGGCCCGCAGGTCCAAACCGTTGCTTCGCGTATCAGCCAGGAAGTGGTTGTGGAACGCAGGCCGGTGGAGAGGCCAGGGCTGAGGGGTAGGCCCAAATCGGCCATGGGTTCGATGCGCAGGCTATCCCAAGGTTCTGGCAGGTGTTGGGCGGCTTGGTTGGTTTTGGACGAATCCGAAGCCGATTCCTGGGGGATTTTGGTCCGTGCGGTGTCGTTGAGCAGGGCTTCGGCCCAAAAATTTTGGGGGTTTTGGGTTGCATCGTTGGTGGTTCCGTAGACTTTACCGTCCCGATACCAAACCAAGGCCTGTAGTGGGTTGGGGAGGCCGCCTTCTTTGTGTTTCCAAGTGAGCCGAAGGAAGGTGCCCGTTGTTTCGGAGCTGGCTTCGATTTTGGTGCTGTCGTTGAGGTGAAGAACAAAGACCGGCAAGGTGGATTTGAGTTTGGAAACCGTGTTGGTAGGTTGGCGAATTTCCAGGATTTTGCCGGCTAGCATATCGCCGTGAATTTGGTAGCGGCCGCTGGCCCAGCCCGTTGTCGTCGGCCAAGGTTTGACCGGAAAGACCTGGCCCTGTATCCAAACGGAACGAATTTCGCAGTCGGCTTTGAAGAGGGTATCGCTGGCCACCACGAGGTGGGCATACTGACCGGGCGCAATGGAGCCCAGGACCGAGTCCAAGCCCAACAAACGAGCAGGGGTTGTGGTCAGGGCGGCCAGGGCATCGTCAAAAGAAAGCCCGGCGGCTATGGCTTTGCGTACAGCGGCCGCGAAGCCGTCCATTTTGTCCAAACCGCTGGAGGTGAGGGCGATGGGGACGCCGGCTTTGCGCAGCAAAGCGGCATTGGCCGGGGCCTGGTCCCAATGGACCAAGGACCCCAGGCCGATGCGGCGGGCCTCCACGGGATCGCTGAGGTCAGGAACCTCCGGAAAGCGCAGGGGAAGCACGATGGGGCGACCCAAGGCCCGCACGGCGTCCAGGTACATGTACTCCTCCCCGCTGCCTTTGTAAACAAAAGGCCGATTGAATTCCTTGGCAATCCGATCGGCGCGCAGTATATCGTATTTGTTGTTGGTAACAAAAAACTGAGGAAGTCCAGATGTGCGCCCAATGCTCTCCAAATTCAGATCCGTAAAATCCCGGTTTTTGCCCAGTCCTCGGTACCATTGCTCATCGTACAGCGTTTGTCGTAACAACGCAATGCAACCCATGAGCGATGATGGGTAGTCCTGGGTGCTGCTGCCTTTTTCGAAACTCCAAAAAGCCCCGCTTTCCTTGCGGAGAACCGCCCGGTGAGCACCGGGTCCCTCGGCATGATGTGCTTCGATAGCCCCGGGTGTTTCCGGCCCCAGCGGTGCCAGCAAAACCGAAGTCCCTCGGGCCAAACCATCGGCAAGATGGGCGTTAACCGCTCCAAATCCCGCATTTCGGTAGGATTCGGCCCATTTATTATCCGGTTTGAACTCGATCGCTGCTACCTGATCGGCACGGATGGCATCGTTGGCCCCGAACGGCCCCGAACGGGTCGGGGTCATCTGTGGGTTATCCCGCCAAACCCGGCCACCGGCATTACCGCTACGCCCGGTAGGCACTTCCGCCAACAACTCCACCAAGGCAGGAAACAACCAATGACCGCGGAGGTCCACGATTGTTGCATCGGTTGGTGGGTTAAGGCTCCGACCAACCGCCACAATTCGGCCGTTTCGCTCCAACAGCATGGCCGAATCCAAAACACGACCCGGCCCCAGATAAATGCGGGCGTTCGTAAAAAGATGAGCGGAGGTCCGTTGATCCCGAACGCCGTTGAACGGCACGTGGGATTGGGCGCTGACCGACCAAATCCCGCAACCCACCGAACAGGCGATTCCAAGCAAAAGTCCTAACGCGAGAACCTTGGCGGTTCCCTTCCGTTGATTCAAAAGGTTTAGGCTAAACATGCACCAAATTAAGGGGATTGGAATGAAATTTGCCCTAGAACTAAACCTTTTTACTCGATGATGACCGGCTTACTTCACACCCACACCTTGAGTGTTGTGCTTTTTTTGTTGATTTATTTGACCAAAGCCGTACTCCTCTGGACCAGCCCAACCCGCTTAGAATCCTTTAACAAAAGATTGAAGGTGCCTGAAATGGTGGTTTCCACCCTCTTTTTGTTGACCGGCTTGGGTTTGGCGTACCACAACGCCAGCATTGGGGTTGGCTCTTGGTTCTGGATCAAACTGGGCGCTGTATTTGTTGCTATTCCATTGGCTGTGGTTGGGTATCGTCGTCATAACAAAGCCTTGGCGACTCTTTCTTTGCTCTTGGTTGTTTATGCGTACGGTGTTTCCGAAACCAAATCAGCGCGCATGATCAAAACGGACTTTGCCGAGGCCGGACGGCAGCTTGCCCTTCAAAGTCACCCCGAACTCTCGGCCGTGGTGACCGAGCCCATGGATAGCAGCGGAAAAACCAACGCTAACTACGATTTGGTCGCCCACGGCAAATCGGTGTTCCTCTCTCAATGCGCCCTCTGCCATGGCGAAGACGGCAAAAAAGGCCTTGGAGGAGCCAAAAACCTCCAAGAAACCCGTTTGGACAAAAATCAAATCATGGACTTGTTGCTCAACGGCAAGAACACCATGCCTTCTTATCGAAATGTGTTAAGCCAACAGGAAATGTTGGCGGTTGTGGCGTATGTCAAAATTCAATTCGCCCCCCAGGGCCATTAAGTTGCTGGGTTGAATGGGATTTGCGCCCTCCGACCGTTTGGAACTCCCATGGTCCTACAACGGGCCTCGTTGGGGTCACCAGGACCCTCTTTTGTTCATGGGTTCCTGCTTTGCCGAACGCATGGGCGCTCGACTACAACGGCATCTCTTTGATGTTGTTTGGCAGCCAGCAGGTACTCTTTTTGACCCGCTTTCCTTGCATCACCACCTCCGGGCTTACCTGGGTTTGGCGCGTGATGGAAATCATGGGCTGGACTTGGACGATTGGGTTGAGAGGGAGGGGGTTTGGCATCGCTGGGACATGCACTCCGACTGTTCCGATACCGACCGGGATAGGGCGATCCAAAAACTAAAAATGGCCCTTGAACGCGGAGCCGAACAGCTATCCAAGGCCCATACCCTTGTTTTGACCCTGGGAACAGCCTTTGTCTATTTTTTGGCCAGCGACGGTCGCCCGGTCGCCAATTGCCATCGCTTTCCATCCTCCAACTTTGAGCGACGCTTGGTCACGGTGGAGGAAATGCAAATTCTTTGGGAGGAGATTTTGGAGGAACTTCAATCCTGGCGACCCGATCTTCAGGTTTGGTTTACGGTGAGTCCGGTTCGGCATGCCCGCGATGGTTTGGTGGAAAATAACCGGAGCAAAGCGCGCCTTTTGGAATTGGCCCATCGCTTGACCGATGGTTGTAGTGGACGAACGTATTTTCCAACCTACGAATGGCAAATTGATGTGTTACGGGATTACCGTTATTACGATACCGACCTGGTTCATCCCAATTATGCCGCCACCTCTTATATGTACGATCGTCTTGTTCAGTACGCCATGAAACCCGAAGCCGTCGCCCTGCTGCCTCGCCTGGAGTCCTTGGTTACGGCCGATGCCCATCGTTCCAGGCTGGCAGATAGTCCTGGTAATCAAGCTTTTGAAAAACAACGTGAACTCCAATGGAAAGAACTTTTTCGGGAACATCCGTATTTGGCCCAACGTCGCAAACCACCGGTGCCATGAGGATTTGGCTTTGGACTTGGATGATGGTGGCCTACGGTTTTGTCTTGGTCCAAACCACCTTGGTCCAATCCGTCTCGGCCCAATCACTTCACGGCTTAGATCTCCAAGGCCATCGAGGATATCGAGCACGTTGGCCGGAGAATACCTGGGTTGGTATGAAAGCCGCTTTGGATGCGGGAGTGGCTACCCTCGAAATGGATGTCGTCATCAGCAAGGATCGTCTAGTTGTGTTATCGCACGAGCCCTGGCTCAACACCGAAATTTGTGAAACAGCATCCGCGCTGAATTTGTATCAAATGGATTACGCCCAAATTCGTTCCTACGATTGCGGTAGTCCCAAGGGGCATCCCCGTTTTCCACTGCAACAAATAGGGCCCTCTCCCAAGCCCCTGCTCTCGGAAATTTTTGATTCGGTTCGGGCCTATTGCAACGCCAGGGGGCGGGTTTTGCCCCTATGGAATATCGAAATCAAATCCAAAAAGGAATGGGACGGGGTTTATCATCCCTTGCCGGAGGACTTTGTTCGATTGGTCTTGGACGTGGTGAAGGCATCGGGCATGAAGGATCGTTGCATGATTCAAAGCTTTGATCGACGAATTCCACGTTGTGTCTTTGCGGTGGACTCCACGATGGAGTTGGTGGTTTTGGAGGAATACCATAGGAACCCTTTCAAAATCATGGTTGCTAAGCGGTCCTTGGACGCTGTCGGTGTTCCGGTGGGCACCTATGCCCCGCAGTACCGAATGGTAACCCGGCGATTGGTCCAACGCATGCACCAAAGGGGGATTCGGGTGGTTCCCTGGACGGTGAACGAGCCCCAAGCCATGCGTCGTCTTCTCCAAAAAGGTGTGGACGGCCTGATTACCGATGACCCGGACATTTTCATGCGCCTCAAATTCCCAAGGGCAGGCCAAACGCCTTAGTTTTGTTCGGCAAATAGAAAAATTTGCCATGCTGGATTTTACGCAGAGAATTGTCGGGGAGGGATTGACCTACGATGATGTCCTTTTGTTGCCTTCTTATTCCGAAGTACTCCCCCGGGATGTCAACATTACCGGTAGGCTGAGCCGAAATATTGAACTCAAGGTGCCGATTGTTTCGGCGGCTATGGACACCGTGACCGAGTCCGGTATGGCCATCGCCATCGCCCAAAATGGCGGTCTGGGCATGATTCACAAAAACATGAGCATCGAGCGTCAGGCCCAGGAAGTCCGCAAAGTCAAGCGGTCCGAAAGCGGGTTAATCGTGGATCCTATCGTCCTTTCTCGCTCTGCGTTGATCGAAGAGGCCCTGCAATTGATGGCCGAGAACCGCATCGGGGGCATCCCGGTGGTGGACGAAAACCGCAAACTGGTGGGTATCCTCACCAACCGGGATTTGCGCTTTGAAACCGACCCTCAAAAGCCTGTTTGGGAGGTCATGACCCGTGAAAACCTGATTACAACCCCTGCCGGGACCTCCTTGCGTCAAGCCGAAGGCATCTTGCAGGAACACAAAATCGAAAAACTACCCGTCGTCGATGACGATGGCCGGTTGGTGGGGTTGATTACCTACAAAGACATTCTCAAAATCAAGGATTTCCCTATGGCCTGCAAAGACCGCATGGGTCGGTTGAGGGTGGGTGCCGCGGTCGGGGTGACGGCTGATTTGTCCGAGAGGGTTCAAGCCTTGGTGCAGGCCGGGGTGGATGTCTTGACGGTGGACACGGCCCATGCCCATTCGCGCGGTGTTTTGGAGGCCTTGGCCACGGTCAAAAAAATCACCGGAACCCAGGTGGATGTGGTGGTGGGCAATATTGCGACGGGCCAAGCGGCCCAAATGCTGGTGGATGCCGGCGCCGATGCGGTCAAAGTCGGGGTTGGACCCGGAAGCATTTGCACAACGCGGGTTGTGGCTGGTGTTGGGGTTCCTCAATTGACCGCGGTGATGGAAGTTGCGCATGTTTTGCGGGGAACAGGGGTTACCCTGATTGCCGATGGAGGCATTCGTTATTCCGGCGACATCGTCAAAGCCTTGGCAGCCGGCGCAGATTGCATAATGGCGGGGTCCATGTTTGCGGGGGTCGAAGAATCTCCCGGCGAGACCATTATTTACGAGGGCCGCAAATTCAAGACGTACCGAGGCATGGGCTCCATTGAAGCCATGAAAGAGGGTTCCAAAGACCGGTACTTTCAAGATGCCGAAGACGAAATCAAAAAATTAGTTCCCGAGGGCATCGTCGGTCGAGTTCCTTTCAAAGGGAGTTTGTCGGAGGTGATGTACCAGTATATCGGTGGCCTAAAGGCCGGTATGGGTTATTGCGGGGCGGTGGATTTGGAGGCATTGCGTCAAGCGCGCATGGTCAAAATCACCAACGCCGGTCTTCGCGAAAGCCACCCGCATGGTATTGATATCACCCGCGAAGCCCCTAACTATTCTCGTTAATTGTTGTTGTAACATTACGCTAATAAAACCGCATGAATCCCGAACAAGAACCTGTCGCTCCTATTTCCTGGGACGAAACCCTGGAGAACCTGCGCCGCGAAGCGGCGGCCTTTGAGGTGGGGGATGCGGCGGCGGCCGAAGCCTTTCGCTTGCGCTTTCTCAGCAAAAAGGGCGAGGTGACCCGTTTGTTCGAGGCCTTCAGGGCCCTCAGCGGTCCCGAAAAAAAATCCGTGGGGCAGGCCCTGAATGCCTTGCGCCAGGAGGTGGAAACCCGCTGGAAAGAGGCTTCGGCGGGCCATGCCCGTGCGGTCGCCGCCTCCGGCGCGACCGCCGCCGCCGCCGCCCCTCTGTCCGATCTCCCCGCCCCGGTCTGGGGTCGTGGGTCGCGGCACCCTTTGTCCTTGACCCGTCGTCTCATGCTCGATTTCTTTGGCGAGCTGGGCTTCCGATGGTCCGAAGGCCCCGAAATCGTGGACGATTGGCACAACTTTGGGGCCCTGCACTTTGAGGCCGATCACCCGGCCCGGGATATGCAAGACACCTTCTTTGTTTCCCTCGATCCGGTTTCCCTGCTCCGTACCCATACCTCATCCGTTCAGGTCAAAGAAATGATGAAGGGCCTTTTGCCACTGCGCACCGTTTCACCGGGACGTGTTTATCGCAACGAAACCGTATCGGCCCGATCGCATTTGCAATTTCACCAAGTCGAGGGCTTGTATATCGACCGGGATGTCAGCTTTGCCGACCTCAAAAAAGTACTCTACGACTTTGCCAAACACCTGTTTGGCCCGGAAGTTAAAATTCGTTTTCGACCTTCCTACTTTCCATTTACCGAACCCTCCGCTGAAATGGATGTTTCGTGTTTCTTGTGTTCTGGCGAAGGTTGTCATGTGTGTAAACACAGCGGTTGGGTCGAAATCCTGGGCTGCGGTATGGTGGATCCCCAGGTTCTCGAAAACTGCGGTATCGATTCCAACGATTACAGCGGTTATGCCTTTGGAATTGGCGTTGAGCGACTTACCATGCTTCGTCATCGAATCCCCGATATTCGTCTCTTCTACGAAAACGATTTGCGATTTGTTAAACAATTTGGGGTTTGAAAACAGAACATGGATTTGAACGGGTCATGGTGGCCGGAGCCGGCACCATGGGTCAGGGCATAGCCCAACTCTGTGTTGAAGCCGGTCTGTCCACGCTGCTCTTTGACGTCAACGCGACTATGCTGACCAAAGCCAAAGCGGGAATCCAGGCGGCCTGGGATGCCCGGGTTGCCAAAGGCAAATTGGAAGCCGAGCAGGTTCAGCGCTGGGCCACCCTCTTGTCCTGCAGCGACCGCACCGAAGACCTCCTTGGGGACTTACTTATCGAAGCGGTGGTGGAATCTGCCCCCATCAAAAGAAATCTCTTTGCCACGGTCGAAGCCCAGAACGGCCCCCAAACTGTTTTGGCCAGCAATACCTCGTCCATTCCCATGGAACAACTGGCCCAGGGTTTGGCCAGGCCGGAGCGGGTGGTTGGGCTTCATTTTTTTAACCCCGCCCCGGTCATGAAACTGGTTGAGGTGATTCGTGGCCCGAGGACTTCGGCCGAGGTCGCCCAAAAGGTTGATGCCCTGGCCCAAACCATGGGCAAAATCGTGGTTCATGCCCAAGACTCTCCCGGTTTTATTGTGAACCGAGTCGCTAGACCGTACTACGCCGAAAGCCTTCGAATCCTGGGCCATGGCGGTCTGACCCACGTGGAGGTGGACCGTCTCATGGAATCGGTCGGTTTTCGGATGGGACCGTTTCGCCTGATGGATTTGATTGGGGTGGATACCAATTTGGCTGTAACCACCTCGGTTTACGAGGGCCTCGGTCAACCCCCTCGCTTTGAACCCCACCCTATCCAACAGCACAAAGTAGCCCAAGGCCATAACGGACGCAAAAGCGGCCAAGGCTTTTACGATTATTCCCCCCATCCCCCATCCCCCCATCCCCCATCCCCCCATCCATGATAGCCTTTTCGTTACGTTTGTTTGGGATCTTTTGGGTCATGGCCATCCTGTTGACCCCAAGTCAAGGGTGCCGAGGTCGGGTTCCTGCCGACCAAATCCCTCAAGTTCCGGTGGATTTTAGCCTCAATCTACGACTTCCTACCTACAATCACCTGCAATTGGTGGGCCAATACGCCTATATCGAGGCTGGATACCGGGGAATCCTCCTGTATCGTTCGGGTTTGGATCGTTTGGTCGCCTTTGACCGGGCCTGCACCTACGCTCCCAGCCAATCCTGCCACAAGGTGGCGGTCGTGGATTCCCTGATGCTGGCCCAATGCGAGTGCTGCGATTCCCGCTTTGGTCTCCAAGACGGGCAGCCCTTTCGGGGCCCCGCCGGCTGGCCCCTGCGTTCGTACCGGGTCTATTTTGATGAAATCAGCGGTTCGGTGCGCATTACCAATTGAACCCCGTTAAACCCTGGGCGCTGACCATAGTCCAACCCGGCATGAAAATCAGCCAGAATATCGCCATCTCCGAGAACGGTTTTATGTTCAACCCCGCCACCGGGGATTCTTTTAGCACCAACGACTCGGGCAAGGAAATTATCCGCCTCCTTCAGGAAGGCAAAAACCAGGCCCAAATTCTGGACGCCCTGGAAAGTCTTTTTGCCACCGACCGCGCATCCCTCGAAAAAGACCTCTCCGATTTTTTGTACATGCTGGGTAATTACCGCATCCTGGACGCTAACAGCGCCCAGTCTCGATAATTTCATTCGTTGTTATGACTACTTCCAAACCCAACGCCAACGGGCGCATTCCTTGCACCGTGGCCGTTAGCGGCCTCAACAACGTCGACTCTCCCGGACCGGGTATGCCCGTTATTCGGGCCTTGCGCCTTAGCGAGCGTTACGATTTTCGGATTGTGGGCTTGAGTTACGATAGCCTGGAACCCGGCCTGTATATGCACGATTTGGTGGACAAATCCTATCAGGTACCCCTGCCTTCCGCCGGCACCGGGGCCCTCATGGAGCGCCTCCGTTACCTCCAATCGGTGGAGCACATCGATGTCTTGATTCCCAATTTTGACGCAGAACTTCACAATTTTATTCGCTTGGCTCCCGCCCTGGAGGCCGAGTTGGGTATTCGGACTTTTTTGCCTGGTTTACAAGAATTTGATGCACGACACAAGGCGGTTCTTTACGAATACGGTCAACTGCATGGGGTCAAAGTCCCTGTAGCCAACACCGTTTACACCATCCACGAATTTCACCGCGCCCTCGATACCTCGGTTTACCCGTTGGTGGTCAAAGGCAAATACTACGACGCCCAAATTGCCCACAGCGCCGATGAAGCCATCACCGCTTTTTACAAGATTTCGGCCAAATGGGGTTTGCCTGTTTTGGTTCAGCAATATGTCCGGGGTAACGAAGTCAATGTTACGGCTTTGGGCGATGGGGAAGGACGTTGCATCGGTGCCGTCCCCATGCGCAAACTCTACATCACCGACAAAGGCAAAGCATGGGCTGGGGTGTCGATCGAAGACCCGGAGTTGATGCGTCTATCCGCGGCGTTGATTGCCTCTGCCCGTTGGAAAGGTCCTTGTGAATTGGAATACATGCGCACCGAAGACGGCGAATACTACCTGATGGAAATGAACCCTCGTTTTCCGGCCTGGGTTTACTTGGCGGTAGGTTGTGGTCAAAATCATCCCGAAGCCTTGGTGGACATGGCCTTGGGTCAGCAACCACCGGCCATGACAACGTACGAAATCGGCAAAATGTTTATCCGCTATTCCCAGGACTTGGTGGTCCCCATGCAGGAATTCGAAAAAATATCCACCCTCGGCGAACTTTAAATCCAACCCCTTAGACTTACCCCACTACCCCATGAGCAAAAGACCCTACGAGCGCCCGTACTTACGCAAGCTCAACGCCGGCCTCGGTAACAAATTCGGCACACGCCATTCCCAGCTTCCCGTCACCGAAATAGACGGGGTACCCGTGGCCTCCATCATGGAAAAATACGGCTCCCCGTGTTTTGTGTTATCCGAACAAACGATACGTCAAACTTACCGCAACGCCGTCCGCGCTTTTGGTACCCGTTACCCCAAAGTCCAAATGGCCTGGTCCTACAAAACCAATTACCTCAATGCGGTATGTCGGATTTTTCACGAAGAAGGCTCGTGGGCCGAGGTGGTCAGCATTTTTGAATACCGCAAAGCCTTGGCCAACGGGGTTCCCGGCCACCAAATCCTCTTTAACGGTCCTGATAAATCGGCCGAGGACCTGCTTTTTGCCGTCCAAAACGGGTCCCTCATCCACATGGACCACTTGGATGAACTCTACCAACTTTCGGAAATTTTGGCTGCCGAGGGCCTCAAAGCCCGGGTCGCCCTGCGCATCAACATGGACACCGGGGTGTACCCACTTTGGGATCGCTTTGGATTCAATTACGAGAATGGATCAGCTTGGACCGCCGTGACCAAAGTCATGGCTCAACCGCGCATGCAATTGGTGGGACTGCATTGCCATATTGGAACCTATATGCTGAGTGCCCAGGCTTATGCTGTTGCAGCCAACAAATTATGCGATCTCGCTTTGGAAATCCGCAACCAATACCAACACCGCATTGAATACCTGGATCTTGGTGGGGGTTTTGCATCGGGCAATACCCTCAAAGGATCGTACCTGCAGGGATCGGATGTTATCCCAACCATGGATGATTATGCCGAAGCCATATCGGGAGCTATTCTTCAGCATCCTTTTGGGATGAGCGGCGAATTGCCCACCCTCTTTTTGGAATCCGGTCGTGCCTTGATCGACGATGCCGGTTATTTGTTGGGTACGGTATTGGCCCTAAAGCGTTTGGGAGATGGCCGCCGCGCGACCATTATGGACTTTGGGGTTAATTTGTTGTTTACTTCCTTTTGGTACGAACACCGAATATCGCCCGCCCAGGATTATTCCAGCCATCACGAAGACATGGT
>Ga0172376_10004334_pt1 | contig 16258 bp, 8 predicted proteins | sample Lak35m_FD_121114 | JGI IMG/M metagenome (GOLD analysis project Ga0172376, IMG submission 121114) | Freshwater microbial communities from Kabuno Bay, South-Kivu, Congo - kab_092012_35m | ecosystem: Environmental > Aquatic > Freshwater > Lake | place: Democratic Republic of the Congo: South-Kivu... | reverse complement strand
CAGGGCCCCGATCCAGACCGTCGGGATCAGGGGCCATGAGAAATTCAGAATCTTCGCCAGTTGCTCGCGATCAGGCCTGCGGGGCCGGCCGATTTCCTTGCGGATCAGGTATGTCGACACCGCCCCCGCCGCCAGATTTCCCAAAACGTAACCGCCCAGCACGCTGGCGGTCGAAAGCTGGTCCGTCGCGTAGCACACGCCGATGACGCACAGGATCAGCAACCGTTCCAGGCACAAGAGCGGATAAAGCGCGTTGTGCCACCGGATCGCGGGCAGGAACCGCTGCACGTGATACCAGTAAATCGAGATCGGAAGATAGACCGACAGGAACGCCAGCATCTGCCGCGTGAATCCCAGCGACGTGCCGAAGAATCGAAGCACCGTCAGAACCAGGGGCAATGCGATCCCGAGGCAGCAGGCGACGATGGCAAGGCGATTCCAGAATGTCGCCGAGGCATGCCCGTGATCGAGATATTCTTCCGTCCCGAAACGGACCGTGGCCGATGCCGACCACTCGGTGGCGAACAGGGCGATCAGCAGGGCCATGCTCGTGCAGCTGACGATATCGCCATACGCGGAACGCCCCAGCAGGGCCAAAAGGGCCGAGGTGTTCAGAAACGAAATGCCGATGGACAGGACGTTGAAGCCCGCCATCGAAAGATAGTCGTGCAGGAACTTCCGCTTCCTGGCGGGGGGCCGGGGTTGGGAGTCCTGTGTCGTGATCTCCGGCTCCGACAGCACCGCCTGGCCCGTATCAGGCTCCTGCATGATGCGGATCCTTCATCGGCTGGCCGGAGGCTTCCGGATGCGCCGGTTCTCCCGGGGCCGCCGCGGCTTCCTGCAGCGCGGGATCGGACGGCAGTTCCTCGTACGTGTCGCGCTGAATCGGCACGTCCGTGTCGTCGTGCGACAGGATCGGCATGATCGTCAGCGACAACTGGAACATTTCCAGGTCGGCTTCCTCGCAAATCCCGCGGATCTCGGCCATCCGGTGCGTGCTGATCTGACGCGGCGACAGGATCACGCCTTCGAAGTCGCGGTCCGCCGCAACCAGCCGGGATAACGTATCCAAACCGCCCAGAACGCGCAAGCCGTGCAGGGTGCGGCCGGTCTTTTGCGGATCGTCGTCCAGGAACCCGATCGGCCGGAGCCGCCAGTTCGGGTTGTTCAGCAGCTCGCGGGCCAGGATCTCGCCGGCGTCGCCGGCGCCGTAGATCAGCACGGGCTTGAGTTCGCGAACGCTCACGGCATGGGGGAACAGCTTGCGGATGAGGCGGAACCCGTAGCGGCTGACGATCAGCAGGAACAGGAGCAGAAACCCGTCGAGGGCGAACACCGCCCGGCTGAACCCTTCGAACCGGAACACCAGCGTCAGCACCACGACCGTCGCCATCGACCCCAGCAGGCTGCCCCGGAAGTAAACCCACAGCGCGTCCGGCGTGATGTAGCGCCACAGGCCCCGGTAAACGCCCGCGGCCATGAAGGCCGTCAGCTTCATCCCCACCACCAGGGGCAGCGTGCGGAAGAACGTCATCGACTCGAACGAATCGTCGAGGGGTGCCAGCACGAGCGTATAGGCCAGGTAGTACGAAAACACGATCAGGCTGGAATCCAGCAGAACTTCGAAGATCCGCCGCTTGTGCGACACGTCGACCAGGAAGCTCATCACGGGCGTCGGCTGCGTGACGTCGTAAACCTTCACCTTGCCCAGGTGGATCCCCAGATAGATCAGCGCCAGGCAGAAGAAAAACAGGGCCGTGAAGCTTCCCTCCGTGGGCAGCTTCATGATCGCCAGGCCCATCACGCCGGAAACCGCCGCCAGGGCCCAGAGCATCCACACGGCCTTGCGTTCCGACAGCCCGAGGGCCACGAGGCGGTGCGACATGTGGTCGCGACCGCCCTGGGACACCGATCGCCCGGCCATTTTCCGCAGGACGAAGACCAGCGTCGTATCGAAGATGGGGATGAACAGCACCAGCACCGGCACGACCAGCACGGGCAGGAAACTCCGCGACCGGCCGGCCTGGTTCGTCAGAAGGGCCGACGAAGCCAGGAAAAACCCGATGAACAGCGACCCGCAATCACCCATGAAGATCGACGCCGGATTGTGATTGAACACCAAAAATCCGACCAGCGACGCCGTGAACAGCGCCAGCATGAAGGCGAAATCGTCGCCCGTTTCGGCGTGCAGCGAAAACTGCAGGCCCAGGAACACGGCCGCCACGGCCGCCACGCCGGCGGCCAGGCCGTCCATGTTGTCCAGCAGGTTCACGGCGTTGGTGATGCCCACCAGCCAGAACATCGTGATCAGGACGTTCACCGGATACAGCGAAGTCCAGGGCAGGATCAGGTCCGCCCCGACCACGATCGAGGCCGCGATCAGCTGCCCGACGACTTTCTGGTAGGGCTTGAGCGTCAGCAGGTCGTCCACGACCCCCATCAGGAACATCAGCGTCGACGCGGCCAGGACCGTCAGCGAAGTGTCGGTCTGCGGCACGAACAGGAGCGTCGCCACGATCGTCGAAACCGCGATCGCCACGCCACCCATGAGTGCCGTCGGGCGCGTGTGCCAGCGATCGGCCTTGGGCCGGGCCACGATCCCCCAGCGTCTGGCGGCCCAGCGGACGATCGCCGTGCAGGCGACGCTCAGGGCGAACGTCGCGACGATCGCGGCCAGGTCGGGAATCAACGTCATGAGGTCCTGCACTCCGTATCCGGCAGCGCTCCGGGAACCGGACCGCCGGATTTGATTTCGGTCATCCGGTCAGGCGGTGACGATACGGTCCGCGAACCGGTCGCGGCACTTCCGCGTCGCTCCGCGCGTATCCACCAGCAGCGAAATGTGCGGCAACAGGTTCGGCCAGTCGTAAGCCGCGTGGTCGGTCGCCAGCAGGACGCAGTCCTGCGATTTGAGCAGCCCGGGCGTCAGATCCTGACTCACGAGCTGGATCTCGTGCCCCCGCATTTTCGGCAACTGCGGCACGTAGGGGTCATTGTAACTGACCACCCCGCCCCGCTCCTGCAGCATTTCCAGCAGTTCGATGGAAGGGCTTTCGCGGCAGTCGTCCACGTTCGGCTTGTAGGCCGCGCCCATCACCAGGATCTTGCTGCCGTGGATCGCCTTGCCCCGCGCGTTGAGGGCTTCCGCCAGCCGCTCGATGACGTAGTGCGGCATCGACGTGTTGATCTCGCCGGCCAGCTCGATGAACCGCGTGTGAACGCCATAGGCCCGGGCCGCCCACGTCAGATAGAACGGGTCGATCGGGATGCAGTGCCCGCCGAGGCCGGGGCCCGGGTAGAACGCCTGAAATCCGAAGGGCTTGGTTTTGGCCGCGTCGATGACTTCCCAGACGTCGATGCCCATCCGGTCGAACACGATCTTCAGCTCGTTGACCAACGCGATATTCACCGCCCGGTAGGTGTTTTCCAGAATCTTGCAAGCCTCGGCCACTTCGCAGCTCGTCGCCGGCACCACCTGCGGCGTCACGGCGGCGTAAAGTGCCTGGGCCACGCGGGCCGAATCGGGCGTGAATCCGCCCACAACCTTGGGAATGTTCGCCGCCGAAAAGTTCGGATTGCCGGGGTCTTCCCGCTCCGGGCTGTAGGCCAGCAGAAAGTCCGTCCCCGCCTTCAGGCCGCCGACTTCCAGCTCGGGCCGGAGCACGTCCCGCGTGGTTCCGGGATAGGTCGTGCTTTCCAGAATCACCAGTTGCCCCTGGCGCAGATACTTTCCGATCGCCTTGCCTGTCTGGATGACGGGCTCGAGATCGGGCTCGCGGTGCGTGCCCAGCGGCGTCGGAACGCAAATGATGATCGCGTCCACTCCGGACATCCGGGAAAAGTCGGTCGTCGCCTCGAACCGGCCCGATGCGATCATCGAAGCGACCCGGTCCGACGTGATGTGGCCGATGTAGCTGCGACCGGCCGACAGGTCCGAAGTTTTCCGCTCGTCGATGTCGAAACCCGTGACGTGGAATCCCTTGCGGGCGAAAAGCTCGACCAGGGGAAGTCCGACGTAACCGAGCCCGACGACACCGACCTTCGCAGTCCGGGCGTCGATCGCGGTCAGCAGTTTCTCGGCATGGCTCGGCGAAAGGGCGGAAGACGGAGCAGACATGAGCGATCCTGAATTCGTTGAGTGAGAGTCCGGAGTATGGATGTGATCGGCATAAGAAACCAAAACGGTATCGGTCGTCAAGAGTCTTCGATCGCCATCCCGGGCAAACCTCTCCGATTCACGGAAGACTCGGTCGGTTCTCCCTCGAAATTCATGGTTTAGGTGCGATGCCCTGACGCCGCGCGGAGCGAACCAGTCAGGTTCGCCCCGGCATGCTGCCCGGTTCGATCAATCGTCCGGGTCCTGGGTGATGTCCTTGTTCGACTGACCGATTCCGAGAAGGTCCTCGCTGCCGCCCTTCTCCGGCCCGCCATCCAGGGCGGCTCCGGACTTGGGTTCCTGACGCTCGCCCTTCTTCTTGCGGGTGTAGTCGTAGCCGTAGCCGTAGCCGTAGCCATAACCGTAGCCGTAGCCGTAACCATAGCCGTAGCCATAGCCATAGCCGTAGGAGAACTGCTCGCGGCTCACGCCGTTGAGGATCGTGCCGAGCACCGGCGTGCCGATGTTCTGCAGCAGCTCGCGGACGCGGCTCAGGTCATGCCGCTTGATCACCGTGGCACGAATGATCAGGACGATGCCGTCCACCTGGGTGCTCACCACGCAGGGGTCGGTCACGGCCAGAAGCGGCGAGGTGTCGATCAGCACGACGTCGTAAACCAGCCGTGCTTCCTGTATCAGGTCCGAAAACGACCGGGACGAAAGCAGCTCGGCCGGGTTCGTGATGTTCGTGCCACCGGTCATCAGGTCCAGGTTGGGGACCGTCGTCGGCTGAACGGCACGGTGCAGCGGAATGCGACCCTCGATCGCGTCCGCCAGACCGATCTCGTTGGCCATGTCGAAAATCTTGTGCTGCCCCGGACGCCGAAGGTCGGCGTCGATCAGCAGTACCTTGCGGCCCGCCATCGCCAGCGTGCACGCGATGTTCGAACAGGTCGTCGATTTGCCGTCCCCGGAGTGCGGGCTGGAAACCATCAACACCTGGATGTTCTGGTTCCGCCGGAAAAATTCCAGGCTCGTCCGGATCGCCTTGAAACTCTCGGCCGCCGAACTGCGCGGCCGGGCATGGCAGATCAGGCCCAGCTCCTTCATCGAAAGACGCACGTCCGTGCCCGCCGCCTGACCACCTCGGATCAGGTGCGGAATCAGACCGAGCACGTTGAGATCGAGCAGCTTGCGGATCTCGCCCAGGTTGCGCACCTTGACGTCCAGCATATCGACCAGATAGGCCGCGATCGATCCGAGGCTCAGCCCGGCCAGCAGGCTCATCACCATGACCAGGACCTTGCTGGTCTGCTTCTGTCCTGGAATCGGCGGGAACAGGACCTGGGCCGAAACGGTCACGTGGGCCGGGTCGGTTACCAGCTTGGCCTGCTTCAGCTGCGCCAGAATTTCGTTGAGCAGTTCCTTGGTCCGCATCTTGTTCTCGCGGAGGTTCTCTTCCGCGATGCGGTCCAGCTCGAACTTCTGCGACGCCGCCAGCTCCTTGTCGTATTCGCCCTGAAGCCGGTCCTGGATCATCTGCAGCGTGTCGACCTTCTTCTGCAGGCCCTGGATGATCGCCTCGGCCCGCACCTGATCGGCGTTCGTGTTCGGATTCTGGATCGAAGCCATCAGCCGGTCGTAACGCTCCTTGAGCGTCTTGTAGTCCTTGGAGTCCACGCCCGCGGACTTCTCCAGATCGGCGAGCCTCGAACGCATCGTGAGCTGATACTCGCGGCTGAGCGTGTCGATCTGCTCGCTGAGGGTCGCTTCCTGGGCCTTGAGGGCGATCAGCTTCGTGCGGACGTCGTCCACGAGATCGTCGACCCCCGATTTCGCCCGGGCGAACATCCCTTCCCCGTCCCGCCTGAACTCCTGCCACAGCTCTTCGCGCAGCTCTTCGTCACGCTTGATCATGTCCTGAAAGCGGCGGACGGTCGGGTCGTTCCGGCTCTTGGAAAGCTGCGAGTTGTTCCGGACCTGGTCCTTCTGGTTCGCGATCCGCTCGTCGAGCTTCTGAATCTCGGGCGAGTCCTCGAAGGCCTCCCGCAGCCGCCGGTCCGTCAGCTCCGGATCGCCCTGCGCCGCCTGCTGGCCCGCGCCCATGTCGATCTGCTTCTGAAGGTTCGCCAGCATCCGCTCCGAATTGCGGCGGGCCGATTGCACCTTGGCGTATTTGAGCGTCAGCTCCTCGAACGATTCCTCGTCGGCCAGATCCTGTTCCAGAGCGTCGAACGAGGCCCCGATCTCGGCATGCGTCAGAGCCGCCGCCGGATCGGCCGCGATCGTCGTGCCCACCGTCCGGATCGCCTTGGCGATCGTCGCGTCGCTGGCACCCGCCGCCAGCAGCGAACGGGCATAATCGATCTGCGTGTCGTACTGGAAGATCTGGGCCTTCGCCGAACGAATGCCCCGGTCCCATTCGGTCAACCGACCCTGCAGCGTATTGTTGTTGCCGTTGTTGAAGATCAGGTGCGGATTGCGCTGAAGAAACTCGATGTGCTCCTTCTCCAGCTTGTCCTGCTCGATCATCAGCTCGTCACGGGCCTTCGAAATCAGCGTCACCACGTCCGTCGACTTCTTCTCGAACGTCCGCTCCAGAAAACGCTTGTAGGAGTCGATGACGGCTTCCACCACCTTCACGGGCTTGGCCGGATCGCTCGACGTGAACCTGATCGTCAAAACCCGGTCGATCCGGTCGACCGTCAAATCCTTGTAGATCTCGCCGAAATCGACGTTGGTCAGCTTGCCCGCGCGGATCGCGTCGTCCAGAACCGCCTGGCTCTTGATGATCGCGATGTGGCTCGCCAGAAAGTCGCCCTGAACCCCGGTAACCGGGTCGACCCCGCCCAGCGGCATGTTCTGCATGATCCCGCCCGACTGGTTCACCAGAACCTGGGCTGTCGCCGAATAGACCGGCTGGATCCGGAACACCTGAAACAGACCGACCGTCAACGCCAGAAGCGTGAACAGCAGCACCAGGCGCCACCCGCGTTGGATCGCGTTGAGAACATGCAGCAAATCTTCCATCTGCAGCTTCGGCTCGGTCACCGCCGGACCACGCGACTGCTGCATCGCATACAGGTTCTGAGTCAACTGTTTCATGGCAAATCCCGTTCGCTGACACGATGGTCAGAAAGTGAGGCGAACCAGCCGGTTCCCCATGCCCATGGTTCGCTCGTTCCGGTCTGCGTTGCGAAGCCCGAAAGATCCCGGAGGCCATGGACATTCCGAACTCCCGGCTTCGGCAACCAGGATGCCGCTTCCTGATGAGTTGTCCTCTCGACGCCCATATCGCCCCCTGATTGAGATCTATCCGACCATTCACCGCTCGCCCGTATGCGATCGTTTAATAAACAAAACCGCATGTGGCACCATGATAGATCATGCACCGGTATGCCGTCAATTCAAGTTTCCCAAGAACAACGCTCCCCGGTACGAACCGAAGCCATTCCGGAACCGGAATTTCGAATTCCCCGCCCGACTCCTTCATTTCCCACCACCCCTTCCGGACGATCTCACGCCTCGACCGGGCACCATGCTTCACGATCCCGGCGCCGGCGCATCCCGCGATTCGCCACCGATCGCATCCGCCTCGGCCGCTCGCGATATCAACTTCTCCACCTCCGCATCCTTCGGCCAGAAATAGCCCAGAACCTTCGCTTCCTCCAGGGCTTTCCCCGTCTGCCCCGCCGCGATCAGCCACTCCACCAGCAGAAATCGCGGCCGCTTGTCCTTCGGCGAATAGGCCGTCGCCAGCCGGACCGTCTCGATCCCCTTCTCCCTGTCCCCCGTCAGCCACATCGCCCGGGCTCGCAAAAGAGCCGCACCCGCTTCTTCCTGGCCCCGCACTTCGCCCAGCCTCTCCAGAGCCCGCCGGCCAGCCGCCTGACGCCGCCCGGTCTCGGACTCGGTCATCAGAAGTTCGCCGGCCTGAACCGCCGCCGCGGCCGAAGTCTCCGTCAGCCGGTCCACCGCGCTGGCCGAAAGCCAGGGCCGGATGCGATCCGCCTCGGCCATGCCGGCCCGGTCCGCCGCCAGCACTTTCGCGAACGCCGCCACGGCCATCGACTCATCACCCAGCGACGACGCGATCTGGCCCGCCCGGATCAAGAGCCCCGCCTGATTCCCCGCCAGGTCGATGCCCCGCCGCAGCGAATCCTCGACCGATGGACCCTTCTCGAAGAGCCAGCTCAGAATCGCCGCCTCCAGATGCGTCAGAGCCGCCGAAGGCTGCGTCCGCCAGGCCTGTGCCAGGCTCCGGGCCGCCGGCACCAGGTGCGACTGCACGATCGGATCCTCCAGAAGACCCTCGACCGTCGTCGCCGCGCCGCTCGGCGGCAGCCCCCTGATCACTACGGCCAGCTCCATGATCCGTGACAGCCGCATCGCTTCCGCGTCCGGCAGCCCCTCGCGCTTCAGTTCCGCCAGTGTCCGCCGGTGGAACGTCTCCACCTCCGCGATCGCCCGCCGCACGTGATAATCGCCCCAGCCAGGCAAAATCCCCTCGACCGCCTCCGTCCCGGCTCGCTCCCGTTCCAGCTGCTCGTCGTTCATGGCCGAAGCTTCCCAGCTCGGAAACTGCGCCACCGCATGCTGAATGCGCGACTGCTCCATCGACGACCACGCCTGGCTCATCGTCCTCGCCACTTCCACGCTCGGCCACGCCGCCACAGCCAGCACCACGCCAAGCGCCAGCCCGCCTGCCCGGGCCGAAAGCCCCTTCGAAGGCTGCTGGGCCTCGCCGGCGTCGGCTGCCAGGGGCCGCTCAAGCCGCTTCCAAAGTGCCAGCCGCACCACGTGCGCCGCCGTCACCAGGGCCGGAATCACCACCCCGGAGGTCCGCAGGACGTTTTCCGTCAGCGCGCCCCAGGCCACGGCCGTCAGGCCGCTCAGCGCCCCGGCCGTCATCATGAACTGCGCCGTCCGGTCCGCCCCCCGTGCCAGCGTGAAGCCGGCCCGCGCCAGCCCGAACAGGCCCGCGAGCACGATCCCCACGCCGATCAGGCCGCCCTCAGGCAAAATCTGCACGTAATCGCTTTCCGCGTGCGTCACGAAGTTCAGGCCCGCCGCCTCGATCAACGGCTGAGTCGACCACGGAAAACTGCCCCAGCCCGTGCCCCACACCGGCGCCTGGCCCCAGGCCGCCGCCGCCAGCTTCCACACCGCCAGCCGCACCCCCGCCGCGTGCGCACCGCCTTCCGAAACGATGCTCTCCACCCGGCCGAAGATCGCGAACACGTCCACCAGCATCGTCAGCCCCAGTACCACCACCCCCAGCAGACCCAGAATCACGTACCACCCGGAATTGCCACCGCTGCTGCCCGTCGCGAACTCGTCTTGTCCAATGCCCAGCCGCAGTTTCGCCCGCACCGCGATCGCCCCCAGAACCATCATCCCCAGCAGCATAGAAAGAAAGCCCACGCGCGAACCGCTGGCCAGAACCGCCAGGATCCCGATCCCGGCCGGATAGATCGCCAGCGCCCCCTCGCCCAGCACCGGCCGCCGGTTCCGGAGGAACTCGTCGCCCAGCGCCTGCGGGTCACGCAACAGCCGCGTGAAGACCAGCCGGGCCAAAACGAAACCCAGGCACAAATTCAAGTAAGCCGCCAGTTCCGAATGCACGAAGAACGGCCCGGAACTCACCGTCACGACCCCCTTGGGCCGAAGCCACAGCACCCGGCCGTCCCACGTCAGTGCCTGCAGCATCGACTGCAGCGCCATCAGCGTGCCCGATACGCTCAGGACCAGCCCGTGCCGCTTCAGCGGGCCCCACCGCCCCGGCAGCCGCAGCACGCACACGCCGACCACCCACAACGCCGCCACCCACACCACGCTTTCGAACACTTCCGCATTCAGCCACGCCAGCCGCGCCCCGGCCGACGGGATCGTCACCCCCGGCTCCGCCTTCAGCACGATCGACTCGCCACCGCCCCAGCTTTTCCACGTCGCCAGCCGCGTCGGGCTCAAGGTGCCCAGAAGCTCCGGCCCGACCTCCACCCACTGCAGAAAGCCATACGCGGTACCCAGCCCCAGCGCCAGCACCGGCAGGCTCGTCAGGCAGTCGACCAGCCCCAGGCCGCGCCGCCCGGCAACGGCTTCGTCGATGAACGTCACCACCGCCAGCGCCAGAATCAGGCACGACATCACGAAGACCGCCGGCGGATCGGCCGAGCCGAACCACCACGGCATCACGCCGCACATCACGGCCAGAATCGCTTCGCGCACGCCGCCTGACACGCCGATGCGCTCGCCCCGCCATTCCGGCTGGTCCGCCGTGCCCGTGCCGCCCGATGATCTTCGCGACCTTCGCCGCATGCGTTTTGCCTTTCGCTTCTGCCGGTCATTACCGTCGCGGTACGCACCGGATCATGACCGGCCCCGCTTACGACATTACCCAAACCAACCAACCCAATATGGCTTTCTCGATCGCACCCCGCAACCCGGAATCGGGCCGCCGGTCGATTTCTCCCGTTTGGCGCTGACCATTTCCCGCCGCTATTCTCCAGTCGATTTCGCCGATTCGACTACGATTTTCGACCGGCATGGACACTCGGATCAGCGATTCCGCCAGGCGTTCCATCCCCTCGATGCGCTGATGCGCCGCCACGCCGCTTCCGCCAATCACCGCCCCCGCCCCATCACGGCGACAGAATCACCGGCCGCGCTCCTTCAGCGTCACCGTCCCCACGTCCAGCACCTCACCCGGTTTCAATACGGCCGTGCTCACTGTCGCCTGGCTGCCGTCACCACAGCTCAATTCGTACCACGTGCCAGAATGACGGCCTGATATTCGAACTCGCCCGCCCTGCCCGTGTTCCAGTCGTGCATGAACGCATTCCGCTGGCCCACGTTTTTCGAATAGAAATCGCTCAGTTCGAGGTCGTACCGCTCCTGATCCTTGAACTCCCGCGGTTCCTTCGGGAAACACATCCTCAGTACAGCCTTGCCCGCCTTCGGCACCGAACCGTCCTGGTTCGCCAGCTTGCCCCGGATCGTCGCCGTCGGCTCCAGCCGCACTTCCAAAGGCCCCTGCCGCGCCGGGTCATATTGCAATTCCGCCACCGTTCACGGCCGCTTTTCCGGCGCGATGAAAAAGATCCGGTAACTTCGCCCGGGGTCCGCCCCCTTCATGCGAAACACGCCGTCGCGAAATTCCTGCCCCTGGTTCCAGGTGTCGATCAAAACAGCGTCCATGCCGAAGCAGAACGCCACCAGGCCCTTCACGGCCTGCCCGTCCGGTCCCACGGCCTTCGCCTCCAGCGTCACCCCCTGCCTGAGTGCAATTTCCACCGGCGGTAGCGCCCCCTCCTTCGGCACGTCGATCTTCGCATGCCCGTGCGGATACGCCGTCCGGCCATATTGCGCCTTCTCCACCCGTACCCGGATCGTGTTCGTCTCCGGCGATTCCACCGACAACGCCCCCGGCCCGGGGAGCACCGTAATTGCGAATTGCCCCTCTGCGTCCGTCGCCGTCGGGTTGCGGAAATCGTGCGTGCCATCGTCGTTCGGGTTTTTCAATTCAGGCTGATAGACCACGGCCGCCCCGGCGACCGGCTTGTTCGTCGCCTGATCGATCACCCGGCCCGTCACCACCTGGCTTTTGACCAGCGCGAAGTTCTTATCCAACTCCTTCGCCCCCTTCGGCCAGCCCTGCTGCATGTCTTTCGCATCGAGATAGCCCGAATTCGCCGGCGGATACACCGTCGTATGATACCTGACATCGGTCCAGTGCCCCGAGATCCGGTACCGGCCGTCCGCATCCGTCCGCCCCCGGAACGACAGCCCGCCGTGTGACCGCATCGGTATCATTTCCACCGCGATCCCCGCCAGCGGCTTGCCCGTCGCCTTGTCCGTCACTCGCCCCACAACCGGCCGCGACGGCTTCAGCGTATGAGTGAAATCGGGCGTCAACGGCACGATTTCGAACGCCTTCATCATTTTCGAAATGAAGCCGTCGCTCCGCGTGCTCACCGTGATGTCATCCACGGCATAATCGTCGCTCCGAAATCGCAAAGACACATAGGCTTCGCGCGGCACGCCCCGCAGCGTGAACCGCCGGTCCGCATCGGTCAACAGCGGCTTCGGCCAGAATTCGGGAATCGAATCGTCACGGTCCGTCGGCCCGACGAACAGCCCCTGCCTCTGACCTTCACGGTCGTCGTTGATCGCTTCGAGCGTCACCTTTACGCCCGCCGACGGCTTGCCGTCCGGCGTCAGCAGACGCCCCGTAATCACCTGCTCGGCCGGCATGCGAACGGTCATTTCCATCGAATCACGATCGGCCGGAAATCCGACATGCGTGATGCCCAGCCCCGGCGCCATGAACGCCAGGCTCGCGAAAACGCCGTCCATTTCATAAAAATCGTTCGGATCGAAGGCGAGCTTCGTACCGAATCGGCCGTTGGCGTCCGTCTCACCCAAACCCAGAGTGACCGGCTGCGAAATGATGCTCCCGTCATCGTCGCGCGGCAGCGCCACGAACGGCATCCGCGGCTTGCGATGGGCGATCCAGAACAGCTTTGCACCCGCAACCGGCTTGCCGTCCGGCACCAAAACAACACCCGTCGCCGACCGCTCTTTCGGATCGCTGGCGGGTTTCTCGGTTGCATTTAGCATCTCGACACGTGCTCCTTCCGCAGGTTTCGCAGCTCCCTCCTGCGCCAACGCGATCGCGGCCACGGCCCGCGCTGCCACCGTGCCGCAGACAATCGACCACGCCGTTCCTGTGCGCGGGCTGTTGCGCCGTTCGTCCAGAATGTGCCGCACCCGGCCGACCAGCCCGCCCCGGATCGAAACCGCCGCCAGTGCCATCGCATGGCTTCGCCCAGGCACGAGTTTCAAAAGCGAATCGGCATAGTCGGCCCCGTCGATGCCCGCATCCAGTACCCAGTCGTCGCACGCCAGCTCGGCGAATTGACCCAGTCGCGCCTTCGCCCACCAGGCCAGCGGATTGAATGGCAAAATGCAAACCAGCACCTCGCCCAGCAGCGACCACACATGATCAGCCCGCCGCCAGTGGGCCATCTCGTCCGAAAACACGGTCGCCCAGTCGACCGTCGTGGAATGTGTTTCGAATCCGGATGGAATCAAAAGCACAGTCCGCCGCGACCAGCACCAGATCGAGGGGCACCGCATACCGCCCGATGCCCGGATTGTCGGCACCGCATCGATTCCTAATCGTCTGGCCGCCGCTTCGGCCGCCATATTCGAATTCAGGTCGTCGATGGGCGTCGCATTCCGAACCAGTCGCGTGCCCTGGAACATCGATACCGCAAGCGAGCCGGCCATCGCCATGCTCACAACCGCCCATCCCGCCACCAGGCCATTCCGGATCGTGCCCCATTCGAATATGGAATCGACCTTCGAACCGATCCGGGCCGTTCGTGAAGGTTCCGGCCCGATTGGTGCGACGGCCGGAATCGCGGCCGGCTCAGTTGCGTCAGAAATGCGATCGGCCGTCGATCCCGCCCCGGCGATTCGCCTGGATCCAGGTGCGCGCCAGCTTGTCTCATCTTTCGGTTGCGCCGTGTGCGAATCCACCCCGACTCGCATTTCGTTGGGCGATCGCAATATGCCCCACTCGCCCATCCGAACCGCTTTCGAAACCAGCGACGAAACCACCGCGGCCACGATCGCCAGCACGAGCACGCGATGCGCCCGCGCCGGCCAGCGTCGCAAAAGGAAACTCGCGCCGATCCCGGCCGCCAGAAACGCCGACGATTGCCACGTCAGGTCCCACAAGATCGATACACCCGGCTCGAACGCTCGAATCATCGTTCACCCTCCCCGGCTCGATTCCACGCGATCCGGAATTTCGAATCAGTCCCGGCCCGGCTTGCGCTTGCGGTCGATCATCTTCCGCAGCTCGCCCAACTCTTCGGCGCTCAATTCCTCGTCGTCCAGCAAATGCTGGAACATCAGGACAGGATCGCCCCGAAACACGCGGTCGATGAACGTGCGCAGCGTATTCGCCCCGGCCTCGTCGCGGCTGCGTGTCGGCAAATACACATATGTTCGCCCCTCGCACCGGTGCTTCAGCCAGCCAGCCTTTTCCAGCTTCTGCATGACTGATAGCACCGTCGTATACGCCGGTGGCGGCTGCCGGCCGAGCTTCTCACGCACCTGGCTCACCGTCGCCTCGCCCAGTTCCCACACCGTCTCCATCACGTGCTTCTGCAGCTTTCCCAGAGCGTCGATCGACCCTCGACCCATGGCCCGGACCCCCTTCGATATGCAATGCGTCTGCCCGGTTAACTACTACGATATGTAGTACTATGAGTCATCGTACTATGATGAACCGGGCTGTCAAGGGCCTGATTGCGAATTTCTTGCTGCATTTTTCGGAGACGGATTGTTGTGCCCGGCTGATTGGGCTTCTGCGCCGCCCTGGCCGGCCACACCTTCGCTGCAGTCCGGAACGCTCCGACACCGTAGAAATAATGGCTGGACCTGAAACACGCGTCATTGCGTGGGTTACGCTTTCTGTCGTGAGAACAGAACCGCAGAGCCACAACGGAGTTCAGGTCCATGCCACAGATCAAAATACGCTACGTCGGCCTTGATGTCCACAAAGACTCCATTTCCATCGCCGTTGCCGAATCGGGCACGAGCGAGGCAAGATTTCTCGGCAAATTCCCATCTGATTGGGCCAGTCTGCACAAGCAGCTCAAAAAGATCGGCGAAGGGTACTCCCTCAAGCTCTGCTACGAAGCCGGACCCACCGGCTATCACCTCTATCGCCGGCTGATTCAGGAAGGTTACGACTGCATCGTCGTCGCTCCCTCCAAAATTCCCAGGAAACCGGGCGATCGCGTCAAGAACGACCGCCGCGATGCCCTTCAATTGGCCCGTTGCCAGCGTGCGGGCGACTTGACGGCCATTTGCGTGCCGGATCAGGATACCGAGGCCCTCAGAGACCTTGAGCGGTGCCGCGAAGCCGCCAAGCGGGCCGAGGTCGCCGCGAAAAACCAGTTGAGCAAATTCCTGCTGAGGTACGACCTGATCTATCGCGACAGCTCGCCCTGGACGCAGAAGCATTTCCTCTGGCTCCGGCAGCTCAAATTCGAAATGGAATCCCAGCGAGTCGCATTCCTCGATTGCCTGGAAGCCGTCGAGGCCGCCATCGCCCGCGTCAAACGGCTCACGGCCGAGATCGAGCGGCTCGTGCCGCAAACGTCCAAGGCGCCTCTGGTTACGGCCCTGCAATCGCTTCGCGGGGTTCAGGTCGTGTCGGCCGTGGTGATCGCGGCCGAAATCGGCGACCTGCGGCGATTTCCGACCGCCGAGCGATTCATGGCCTACGTCGGCCTGTGCCCGGGCGAAGATTCCAGCGGTGCCCGCAATCGCAAAGGAGCGATCACCAAGACCGGCAACCACCGTGTCCGGCGGATCCTTGTGGAATCGGCCTGGCATTATTGCAGGCCTTGTCCCGTGTCGCAGATCCATCGAAAACGGCTGGACGCCGTGTCGCCGGAGGTCCGCCAGATCTCGCTTCATGCGATCAGCCGATTGCAATCGAAATTCCGGCACCTGCTGCATGACAAAAAGAAGAACTCGCGAGTTGCGGTCGTGGCCGTGGCACGCGAGCTGGCCGGTTTCATTTGGGCGATCGGCCAGCAGGAGAACATGATCGCGTCGCAGCCGGCCACGACCCCGCCACCAGCCAGGCAGCAGCCGAAGCCGCACCGAAAGCCCCGGCCAGACGCCGGGAAGCCGAAACGAAGCCGTGCCCCGGCCGTGACATCGACCGGATCCGGCTGAGGCTGACAAAGATTCGACCGGAACCGATTCGAAATGACGCATTGAGGAGATGACCGGCCATGGCTCTTTGCAGAGATCCATGAACCTGCCCCGAGACAGCAAGCGTCGAATGACGGACAAGGGCTTCGAGGCCCGTCACGGAACCTGAAAGGATGGGGAAATCTGACGAACGGCGAGCCTGGGGAATCCTTGAGGCGCCCCTTGAGCCGCTCCGATTCCGGGAGGGATTGACGCGACGCTCGCTCTGTAGAATCAAGGCAGCCCCGCGGCGGATCATTATACCTCACGCGGCCTGAACTGACACATTCTCGAAGGTCTGGAACTTCAATGTCATCATCGAGATGACCTTGTCTTCCTTCTCGTGCCGAAGTTTTCGCATCGCTTCTTCGATCCCGGCTT
>Ga0172376_10004332_pt1 | contig 16264 bp, 13 predicted proteins | sample Lak35m_FD_121114 | JGI IMG/M metagenome (GOLD analysis project Ga0172376, IMG submission 121114) | Freshwater microbial communities from Kabuno Bay, South-Kivu, Congo - kab_092012_35m | ecosystem: Environmental > Aquatic > Freshwater > Lake | place: Democratic Republic of the Congo: South-Kivu... | reverse complement strand
GGGAGCGGGCGAAGGCCTGCCGGCCTCGGGCGCCGAAGGCCCGGCCGCACCGGAGCCCGCCGCGGCGCGTGCCCAAGCCCGGCCATCGAGTGCCGACGCCACGTCGGACCCATCGGCGGACGCGGCAGCGACGCCGGCGGACGGGTCCGACGCGCTCGACGCCGGCGTGATCGCGTTCGTGCAGGAGCACAGCCCCGAGCTCGCCGCCGTGCTCGCCCACCTCGAGCGTCGCAAGCCCGACGAGTATCGCCGGGCGCTCGACGACGTCGCGAAGCGGGTTGCCCCGCTGATCGGTGCGAAGACGAAGGATCCTGAACTGCTGGCGCTCGAGGTGCGCTCCTGGCAGGCGAGGACGCGGGTGGAGCTGCTCGTCGCCCAGCTTCTGGCCGGCACGACGAAGCGACGCGGCGAACTCGAGAAGAAGCTCCGGGAGGCCATCGCGGTCGAGCTCGACGCGAAGGCCGCGCACCTCGGCTACCGGAAGCGGCGCTCGATGGCGTGGTATGACCGCCAGCTCGACCGCATCCGTGAGGAGCGGGACGAACTGGTCGCGGAGCGGATGAAGTCGCTCCTGCGGGAGAGCGGGCGACGCGAGACCGCCACCGACGGCGGTCGGTGATCATCCTGCCCGACGAGCGATGGACCGCCGTCTCAGAGACCCGCCACGGCGAGGAACGGCGCGATCCGGTCGTGACGGAAGACGGGCCCATCCCGGCAGACGAAGGCCGGCCCGAACTGGCACAGGCCGCAGAATCCTGTGGCGCAGGCCATGTTGCGTTCCATCGAGATCCAGATGTCGTGCGCGGCGATGCCCCGGTCGCTCGCGCGGGCCATGACGGCCTTCATCATCGGCTCGGGACCGCAGCAGAGGATGGACGTGTCGCGGGGCGACAGGTCGAGGGTGTCGAGGAGCGCGGGCACGAACCCGACCGGACCCGACCACGACGCGCCGCGGCAGCCGACGGCCGCCGGTGCCGCCCACGCCGCCGACATCGCCGGGCTTTCGTCCGCGGGGCGATCGACGATCGTGAGGATGGTCGCGCCCGCCTCCCGCCACGCCTCGTAGTCCGCGGTGAAGAGCAACTCGCCAGGGTGCTTCGCGCCGTGCAGGATCGTCACGCTTCGGTAGGCGGCGCGATGCCGGAGGAGGTGCAGGATGGCGGAACGCATCGACGCGAGGCCGAGTCCTCCGGCCGCGATGACCACGTCGCGGTTCCGCACCGTCTCGAGCGGCCACGCCGAGCCGAACGGACCGCGCACGACCACCTCGTCACCCGCCACGAGCCGCGCCAGCGGATGCGTGACGTTGCCGACCGCCCGGAACGTGTGGCGGAGGAGCGTCGGCGCGTCGCCGCACGGCGCCCGAGACGGCCCGTCTCGCGGATCGCTCGCGATCGAAATCGCGCATTCGCCGATGCCAGGCAGGCAGAGCATGGTGAACTGCCCGGGCTCGAACGCGAACTCCGGTCCCGAATCCCGAAACCCGAGGTCGAGGGTGCGCACGCCGGGGATCTCCCACGCGGCCGCCGCGACCACCATCACACGACTCGCCCACGGCGAAGGGCCCCGCGCGGCCCTCGGCAGGGACGCGGTCGGCGGCGGTGCGCCGCGCGCCGGCGCGGTCGAACGGGGTGCGGGAGGCGACGGATTCACGGCGGGGCAGCGGGTGGGGAAGGCGACGGCTCGTGGCCCGCAGCCGGCTGACCAGCGGGCGCGGAACTCGCCCGGATCGCGGCCACCTCCTCGGTGATGTCGATGCCGACGGGACACCAGGTGATGCAGCGACCGCAGCCGGTGCAGCCTGAGGTGCCGAACTGGTCGATCCAGCCGGCAAGCTTGTGCGTGAGCCACTGGCGATACCGCGACGCGGTCGTCGGCCGCGCGTTGCCGCCGTGCATGCGACCGTGATCGATCTCGAAGCAGCTCGCCCAGCGCCGGACCCGATCGACGTGGTCGCCCGACAGGTCGGCCACCTCGCCCACGGAGTGGCAGAAGCAGGTGGGGCAGACGAGCGTGCAGCTCGTGCAGGAGAGGCAGCGCGTGGCCACCTCGTCCCAGCGCGGGTGGGCGAGGCTGTCGAAGAGCAGGTCACGGATGCCTGCGGTGTCGAGTGAACGCGGACGTGGCTGGCCCGGCTCGACCGACCGGGCGTGCATCCGTGATTCGAGATCCCGCGGCACGCGGCGGGTCGCGGCGATCGCCTCGTCGTCGAGTGCCCCGACGGTGGTGCGCCGCGCGACCTCCGCGAGAAGCCCCGCACCGCGCGCGGAACCGACCTCGACGGCGAACGCGTCGGACGGGTCGCCCGAGGCATCGCCGGCGGGGTCCGTGAGCGCCAGATCGAACGAGTGGGTGACGGCCGGCCCGCACCGCATCGAATGGCAGAAGCAGGTCGCGGCGGCACGCCGGCAGTTGACGGCGACGACGACGAGGCGATCCCGCCGCGCGGCGTACGCCGGGTCGGTGGAGTCCTCGCGGATGAAGATCGCGTCCTGCACCGCGAGCGCCTGGAGGTCGCAGGCACGGGCCCCGATCACGGCCAGCGGCGGCTCGTCGCGAGGGATGGCCTGCTCCTGCCACGAGCCGGCGACACGGACCCAGCGCTGGAGCGTGTCGCGGGGCGGAAAGAGGAAGTTTTTCAGCGAATGAGGGCCGACGACGTGGTCGAACGGGCCGGCACCCGGATCACGCCGCAGCCGGTAGGTGCCACCATCCTGCTCGTCGAGCCAGCCGTGGGGGAGGTCGTCCGCGTGCGCGAGGTCGCGAAGCACGATCGCCCCATCGGCCACCTGCGGCCCGACCACGCGATGCCCCGCCTCGACGAGGACGTCGATGAGATGCTGCAGGTCGCGGCGTGCGAGGCGGTGCCACGAGCCGGGCTGATGCCAGGCGGAGCCGACGTGACCGGTGCTATCCTCCTCGCGTCCCGTCCCCCGACGGGTGGTGTTTCGTGTCAGTCTCACCCGCGGCGTGCGGCCATCCATGAAGATCGTGATCCTCGACGGTCTGACGACCAATCCCGGTGACACCTCCTGGGCCCCGCTCGAGGCGCTCGGCGAGCTCGCGGTGTACGACCGCACGGCCGCCGACGAGCTCGTGCCCCGGGCTGCGGCTGCCGACGTGCTCTTCACGAACAAGCAGCGCGTGACCCGGGCGGACATGGCGGCGCTGCCCCGACTCCGCTACATCGGCGTGCTCGCCACGGGCTTCAACGTCGTCGACGTGGACGCGGCCCGCGAGCGGGGCATCCCGGTCTGCAACGTGCCGGAGTACTCCACGCCCAACGTCGTGCAGGCGACCTTCGCGCTCCTGCTCGAACTCACCAACCGCGTGGGGCACCATGCCGCGACGGTGCGGGCCGGTCGCTGGGCCGCCTGTCCCGACTTCTGCTACTGGGATGGGGACCTCGTCGAGCTGGCCGGTCGGACGCTCGGGATCGTGGGGTACGGCCGGATCGGCCGCGGGGTCGCCGCCGTGGGCCGGGCGTTCGGCATGCGCGTGCTCGCGCACCGGCGCACGCCGGGCGACGAGCCCGAATGCGTCGGGCTCGAGCGCCTCCTGCGCGAGAGCGACGTGGTGAGCCTGCACTGCCCGCTCACGCCGGAGACGCAGGGCCTCATCGACGCGGGACGGATCGCGCTCATGAAGCCGACCGCCTTCCTCGTGAACACGTCGCGCGGCGCGCTCGTCGTCGAGGCCGATCTCGCGGCGGCGCTCGAGGCCGGCCGCCTCGCCGGCGCGGGGCTCGACGTGCTCTCGGTGGAGCCGCCACCCGCGACGAACCCGCTGCTTCACGCCCGCAACTGCATCGTCACGCCGCATGTCGCCTGGGCCACACGCGACGCACGTGCGCGGCTGATCGAGGCGTCCGCGGCGAACCTGCGCGCCTTCCTCGCGGGCACGCCCCGCAACGTCGTGAATGGCTGAGTCGCCGGTCGGTCGGACCGACGCGGGCCCCGTGGGGGCGTCGTGATTCGGCCGCGTCGGGTGTGGGTCGGAGCTGCCCGCACCCCGTCGCCGGACGTTCGCTGCGGGCATCCATGCCTGTCGCTCACTCGACACCTCCGGCGCTTCGCCCTCCGGGCTGCGCTGGTCGGCGTACGCCGGCTCTCGGGGTGCGGGCAGCCCCTCCCGGGACCTGGTGCGCGCGATCGTTCGCGCCGCTGTCATGTGATCTGGCGAGCTCGGATCAGTCGCCCGCGTCGGCCCGCTCGCGGGGCTCGGTGCCGGTGAGTCCGCGACGGATGCACGTGACGGTCAGTGCGCCCCGCACCGGCACCTCCTGCTGGCCGGCCACGATCGATGCCGACAGCGTCAGCACGGTCCGGTCGTCGGGCTCCGCGAGTCTGCCCTGCTGCAGGAGCCGGTCAAGCCAGGGTTTCACGGCGCCGCGCACCGTCTTGTCGGTGGCCGGCCGCGAGGTGTCGCCGACGAGGTTGCGGAGGTCGCCGCCGGCGACGAGGTAGCGGTGACCGCGTCCGTCGAAGAAGGGATCGGCGAAGGAGAACGTCGCCGCCGTCTCGCCCGAGGCCGTGTCGCGGAGCACCATCGACAGGGAGGCCTTCGGTGGCGGAATGAAGGATCTCGGCACGCGGATCGCGATGGCATCGCAGTCGGTCGCGAAGAACTCGTCCACCCTCGCCTGGATCGCCGTCGACCCGGTCACCTTCACCGCGACGAACGTCAGTTCCATGGCACACGCCGACTCGAATGCCGGCGTGGTGTCGCGCGCGTGGTCCCCACCGGTCATGACGGGCACGAGCAGATGCCCGCTCACGCCGTAGGGTGTGGCCACGTGGATGTCCACCGACGCGCGGCGGTTGCACGTCACCTCGCAGGCGGCTCGAGCGTGCCCGGGGAAGGACGCAGACGGGTCCGCCGGCGGCAGGAGGAGCGAACGCGCCTCCGCGAGGGGCGACTCGTCGGCCCGCGCGGCGGTGGCTGGCTCCGGCAGCGGCTCGGCGGTCGAGGCGAGCCGCAGGGACGCCGGGGCGGGACGCGATGCGGCGTCGAGATCGCACGGCGTGGCGTCGTCGAGCGGCGCGACGCCGGGCGGGACGGTCACTTCCATCACGTCGCGGCTGAGGAGGCGAAACGCGGCGGGGCGGCCGCCGGCGATGACGCGCGTGTCATGCACGGAGAATCCCCTGCCCACGAGAAACAGCGTGGTCGGCGACGCGGGATCGATGCCGGGCGAGCCGAACCACCCCATGAGCTCGGGGGCGAGGTCGCTGATGCCGGTGGCGAAGAGCTCGAAGCCGCCCGCGGTGTTCTCGTGCGGCACGTGCGCCACGAGCGACTGGAGCGGCAGGCGGCGTTCGAGCTGGTCCACCTGCCGGAGGAAGAGCGCCGCCTGTTCGTCGCCGCCGTGGCAGGCGCGGCGCACGACCTCCTCCTGGGTGTGCCGCATCGCCTGCACCGCACGCGCGTGCTCGAGCATCTTCCGCAGCGTCGGGTCGGCGGCCCGCGGATGGGCCAGGGCGAAGAAACGCGAGGTCGAGTCGAACCGGACGTAGGGCACGAAGGACGGCATCACGACGATCGCCGTGCACTCGCGCATGCCCGGCTCGAGCCGCCGCTGCGCCCGTTCGCCGTCGCTCGTCGGACCGCCGCGCAGCGTCTCGCCGAGCGTGGCGAGGGTGCCGCGCGTCGGCGGCGTCTGCACCCGCGGGTAGAACCGCCAGCCGAACGTGTCGGCGCCGTGGGCGAAGCCGACGGCGGTCTGGTTCAGGGCCACCGTCGCCATGTCGACCTCGAGCCGCCGGGTGAACCGGGCGAGGGCCTGGGCGTTGAGCCGACCGCTGGCGGCCGCGACCGCGAGGGCGATCTGCATCTCCCGGCGGCGGGCGAACGAGTCGTCCACGTTCTGCTCCTCGCGCACCGGATCGAGCGCGAAGACGCGGAGGGGCCACCGCCGCCGCACGTACTCGTTGAAGGCGGCGCGGGCCTCGGGTGATGGATCGGGTCCGTAGAACGGTCCCGCGCACGGGAGCATTCCGCCTCGCCCCTGGGCTGTCGCCGACTCGCGCATGTCGTCGACGAGCCGCTCGTTGAGCAGCGCCGCCTCCACGAGCAGTCCCCACGCCAGCACGGCCGTCGGGGTGGCGCAGGCGGGCGGGCGTTCACCCGCCGGCGCGCAGCAGCGCGGATCGACGACCGGGAGCGGGGCGCTCGCGAGGGGCGGGCCGCCCGCATCGCCCGGAAGCACGACGTCGCGCATGGTCGCACCGAGCTCCGCGAACCACCGGCAGCGGAGCGCGTCGAGCTCGGCGGTCCGCCTCCCGCGGACGAGCTCCGCGAGATGCCACTGGGTCATCTCCGCCCAGACGTGCCGCCGGCTCTCCTCCTCGAGAAATGCCGCCGCGGCCTTCGCCTCCTCGTCGAGGAAGCCGCGCACGTCCACCACCGTCGCGCAGGGGTGGCCCGCGGGATGGCCCGCGAGCGCGCGGTGCGTCTCGTGGATGAGGATCGCGATCTCGCGCGTGCCGCTCACCTCCACGAGCTGGGAGAACGGGATGGGCAGGCGGGCGCGACGCGTCTTCATGGCCGGTGCGGGCGCCGGTGCGACCGTGGGCAGCCGCTCCGCGAGGGACTGCATGGCCGCCTGCACGCCCTGCCGGCGGGCGTCGTCGCGAGGGCCGGGGGCGTCGAACGCGTCATGTCCGTCGGCCGCCGTGGTGCCCGCGACGATCGTCTCGGCCCACGCCACGCACGCCGGGTCGTTCACGCACCACGTCAGGGGTGGAGCGATCACGTCGACGAGGTCGTTGACGATGAGGCTGCGAAACGTGGCGGGCAGCAGGTCGTCACCCAGGATCGGCTCGGCCGTGAACGTGATCTCGGCGCCGTGTCCCGAGTCGGTCAGCTCACCGGGCGTCACCGAGACGGGGATGCGCACGAGGGCCAGGCCGTAGCCCGGCGCGTCGGCCGAGTCGTCCCCCTCGTTGACGCGACGCAGGGCGTGGAGGTGCTGGAGATAGCGAGACAGCTGGTCGAGGTGCACGGTCGGCTCGAGCGAGATCGGCGCGGCGTCGAACTGGAATCCGGGCGGTGCGGGGGCGAAGGCGAAGGGGTCGGAGCGAGCGATCACGACCGGGGGCGCGCGGTCGACCGGCTCGTTCGTCGTGGGCAGCAGCCCCTGGATCGCGTTGACGACGCTCGCGCTGCCCGTGGCCTCGGGGACGGCGACCTGGCGGCTCGTGCGACGATTGCCGGAGGCCGACTGGAGCGCGAGCGCCATGCCGAGGAAGGCCTGGTCGCTGCGGCGCAGGGCCGCGCTGGTGCGCTCGGTGAACTGGCCGAGTTGCCGCGCCATCTCGGCCTCGTACTCCGCACGGTGCCGCATGAGCCGCGTCTGCCCCCAGACATCGGGCTCCTTGGGCACGATCCAGCCGTAGGTGCGCTGGTGATGGTCGAGCCAGGCGAGCTGGTCGGCGAGCCGGTCGAGCGGGTCGTCACAGGGCGGGGGCGGAGGCTCGCGGTGCACGCGTTCGAGCGGGGCGGCGAGCCGGCGCAGCAGCGTGCCCATGTCTCCGGCCGTGGCGGCGACCGCCCCCCACCCGACGACGACGACGGCGGCGAGCAGCCCCCGGCCGGACGAAGACCACGCCGGCCGCACGCCGGTTCGACGGGACGGGCGCGCGCGGGCCATGGCCGGTGCTCCGACGGAGTGAATTAGGATCAGGGGGGTGGCACCCCCTTCGTTCGGCGTCGTGTGCACGGAGCCCTTATGAGATTCGATTCCAGCATGGTTCCTTCGCCTGCTTGCCCCTCTTGCCGCGGGCCGCACTGGTTCGTGCCCCCCTACATCGTGGAGCACATGTGCGGCCTCGACGACGCGGTGCTGCGCGACCGGGCCCTCGCGGCGCTGGAGCACGGCGCGGCGGTGCGGGCGGTGCGGGCCTTCGCCCAGCAGCTGCCGTCGATGATGGCGCTGCCCTCGCCCACGGGCCGCCGTCACCGGCTGGTCTACGACGCCCGTGGCCGCGACGCGCTGCCGGGCACGCTCGTGCGTGCGGAAGGCGATCCTGCCACGGACGATCCGGCCGTCAACGAGGCCTACGACCACTCCGGCGACACGTTCGACTTCTTTCACGACGTCTTCGGCCGCAGCTCGCTCGACGACGCGGGCATGACCCTCGTCTCGAGCGTGCACGTGGCCGAGGTCGATCCGCGCGGCTCCTTCCAGCCGATGAGCAACGCCTTCTGGGACGGCGAGCGGATGGCGTATGGCGACGGTGACGGCGTCGTCTTCGAGCGCTTCACCCGCGCGCTCGACGTCGTGGGCCACGAACTGACGCACGGCGTGCAGGCCTACGCGAGCAACCTCGTCTACCGCGGGGAGTCGGGCGCGCTCAACGAGCACTTCGCCGACGTGTTCGGCGTCCTCGTCCGGCAGTGGAAGGCGGGAACGCCGGCGGAGGACGCCTCGTGGCTCGTGGGCGCGGACATCCTGGTGCCGGCGCGGACGCGGCGCGGCATCCGCGACATGGAGCGGCCCGGCACGGCCTACACGGATGATCCCGTGCTCGGCAGCGATCCGCAGCCCGCGCACATGGACGACGTCTACACCGGGCCGGCCGACGCGGGCGGCGTGCATCTCAACTCCGGGATCCCGAATCGGGCGTTCGTGCTCGTCGCGAAGGCCCTCGGTGGCCCGGCGTGGGGAACCGCGGGAGCGATCTGGTATGCCGCCATGCTGCAGCTCTCGCGCACGAGCCGGTTCGCCGACATGGCGGCACTCACCGCGCAGGTCGCGGGCGACCGGTTCGATGCGGCGACGCGGCGGGCGGTCCGCGCGGCGTGGAAAAAGGTGGGGCTGTGAGCCGGCGACTCAGCAGGCCGTCACGGCGGCGGTGACGCGAGTCTCGACGGGCAGGGTCGCGCGGATGCGCGTGCCACCGCCCGGTTCGGAGTCGACGACGCAGGTGCCGCCCGCGAGCCGCACGCGTTCCCGCATGCCGAGCAGGCCGAGGCCCCCCTCGAGATCCGGCGCATGCGACACGTCCGAGTGGACGCTCGCGAAGCCGCGACCCGTGTCCTCGACGGCGACGACCACCGCGCCGTCGCGAGGCACGATCCGCACCGTCACCCGCTCGGCGCCGCTGTGCTTGCGGACATTGGTGAGCGACTCCTGCACGACGCGGTAGATCGTCGTCTGCAGGGGGGCGGCCAGGGCGTCGATGGAGGGGTCGAGGGCGCACGCGACGTCGACGCCTCCCGACCGCACCTCCTCACAGAGGTCGCTGATGGCCGCCTGCAATCCGAGGTCGTCGAGCGCCGCCGGACGGATGCCGCGGATCACACGGCGACCATCCTCGATGCCCTTTGCCAGGTAGTCGATCACCGACTCGACGACCGGCCGCGTCGTGTCGTCGAGCGGCGTGTGCTTCAGGCTCTCGAGCATCATCTTCGAGCCGACGGCGTACTGGATGAGGCCGTCGTGAAACTCATGGCAGAGCATCTGCTTTTCGCGTTCCTGGACGTCGATGAGGTTCCGCAGGAGCCGCTCGCGCGCCGCGAGCGCCCGCCGGGCCCGCTCGAGTTCCGTCACGTCGGTCGACACGCCCGCCACCGCGACGGCACGCCCCTCCTCGTCGAGCACCGGAAACTTCACGGTGACGTAGGAGTGGGGGCCGTCATCGTGCGGCAGCATCTCCTCGAACGTCAGAGCGTCCCCCGATTCGAGGACGCGGCGGTCGGTCTGGAGGAACGAGTCGGCGATCGCCTCGGGAAACCAGGCATGCGGCGTCGTGCCGACGGAGCCATGGCGCATGGCGGGCCAGAGATCGGCATGCCGGCGGTTGATGAGGAGGTAGCGGCCGGCCGCATCCTTGACGTAGATCGCCGCCGGGGCGTGGTCGATGAAACTCTGCAGGAGCGTGGTCTGCTCCCGCACGCGTCGCTCCGCATCCCGTCGGCCGGAGATGTCGAGCACCGTGCCGATGAAGCCCGAGACGTGGCCTGCGGCATCGGTGATCGGCGCCGCGGTCGCCAGCACGGTGCGGATCGATCCATCGGGCCGCACGAGCCGCACCTCGTTCACGTAGGCCACGCCCTGGCGCACGCTCTCGTCCCACCGCTGCATCACCGTGGGCACGTCGTCGGGATGGATGGACCGGCTCCAGCTGTGGCCCAGCGCAGCTCCCGGATCGAGCCCGCTGAGCTCGTACCACACGTCGTTGGCGAACGTGCAGAACCCTGCCTCGTCGGCGACCATGATGCCGATCGGTGCCTTCGCGGTGAGCGCGTCGAAGGCGGTGCGGCAGTCGTGGAGGGCCTGACGCGTGCGGACCAGCCAGATGCCGGCCGCCACCAGGGCGGCGATCGCGGCGAGCACGAACAGGTTGGTCACGGCAGGCGGCCCGTTGCGCAGGTGCGAATCCCCCGATCCCCATGGTACCGGGGGAACCTCGGGGCCGCAGCACGTCAGCGGGGGATGCCGTGGTGGAGCGCACGGACGCCGCCCCACGCGTGGCTCGTGCGCACCGCGCCGGTGATGTACCGCTTGCCCTCCGCGACGGCTGCGGAGAGGTCGAGTCCGCGGGCGAGGCCGGTGGCGATGGCGGCCGAGAACGTGCAGCCGGTGCCGTGGGTATCGACGCCGCGGTGGAACGGCGCCACGAACCGCTCGCAGCCGTCCCGCGTCGCGAGGATGTCGGTCGCCAGGCGGCCGCGCAGGTGGCCTCCCTTGAGCAGGAAGCCGCAGCCGTACCGCTCGACCAGGGACCGTCCCGCCTCCTCCATCTCCGCGAGCGTGCGGCACGGACGATCGGACAGGATCCGCAGTTCGTCGAGGTTCGGCGTCACGAGCGTGGCCAGTGGAAAGAGCAGCTCGCCATAGGCCCGCACGGCGGCCGGCTCGAGCAGCGGGTCGCCGCTCGAGGCCACCATGACCGGATCGACGACCACCGGCACACGTCGCCCGCGCCGCGCGGCGTCGGTGCGTCCACCGGCGCCGCCCCGGGCGACGGGGGCGAGTGCGGCGGCCACCGCCGCGATGACGGCCCGCGAGTGCAGCATCCCCGTCTTCACCGCCTTCACGGGAAACGCCCGGAACGACAGCCGGATTTGCGCCGTGACGAAGTCGGGAGGCAGGGGACGGATCGCCTCGACCGCGCCGGGCACCTCGGCCACGCAGCAGGTGATCGCCGTCTGCGCGTAGCCTCCGAGCGCGTGGATCGTCTTGAGGTCGGCCTGGGCGCCGGCCCCGCACGAGTTGTCGGAGCCCGCGATCGTGAGGACGACGGGCGGGGCGGAGCGCGGCACGGTGAGCGGGAGCGGGGGGCGAATCCGGCGCGACGGCGGATGACCCGCCGATCGACACGCTGGCTCCTCGTAGCGTAGCGTCGTCCGCAGGGTGCGGCGGCGAAATCCGCGGCCCTCGGTCGCGTTACCGCGGCCCGCCGCGGGTGCTCAGGCGGCCACGCGTCGGATCCGAGAGTCGGGCTCGATGGACAATGACTCCCGGCCGTGACCCGGGGCGTCGGTCGCGGTGGCGCGATCGACGCCGGAGGCGGGGGCCTGCATCCCGATGAGCCTGGCCACGAAGACGGCCATGTAGAACTGCCCGAAGACGGCCTGCACCCAGACGAGCCAGCGTGCGACGGCCGACGAGGGCACGATGTCCCCGTAGCCCACGGTGGTGAACGTCACGAAGCTGTAGTAGAGGAACACGCCCATCGGCGCGAACGGATCGACCGCCGGATCGACCTGGTAGCGGGAGAAGTCGACGAGGAACGAGCCCGGCACCACCCGCTCGAGCAGCACGTAGACGTTGGCCCAGCACATCCCGAGCAGCACGTAGACACACAGCGCGCCGCAGATCATGTCGAAGACGACCCGTTCGGCCGCGAGCACGTCGACGAGAATGAGCAGGCTGATCGTCATGATGGGGACGATGAAGCTCAACGACCGCGCGATCGCCCAGACGTGCGCCCACGCTGCGGGAATCTCGCCCCCGGCCACCACGGCGAGGGCCGTCGCGACGCCCGGCACGCACAGGGGCACGCCGACGAGGAGCATCCGCCACCCGCCGATCACGCCGGCCGCGGCGACGAGGATCACCTGCTCCGCGGCGATCGAGATGATCTCGGCGCGCGGGTGGCCCTCGGTCACGACCTGGAGCACGGGCAGGAGCAGGAGGTGCACCAGCAGCAGCGCGTAGCGGCCCACGGCCCTGCGGCCGGAGAGCCCCAGCATGCGGCGGATCACGGCGAGCTGCATGCGCGGGACCGTAGGCGACGGGCGGGTCGGAGTCGAGGCCGATTGACCGTGCGTGCCGGCCCCCGCGATCGGGCGCTACAATGCCGCGATGCCATCGGGAGCCCGTTCATGACGTCTCGCAAACCGCCACCGGCCCGGGGACGGGCGGCGGGGCGTCGGCACCGCGCGAAGACCGAGGAGGTCTTCCATGGCGTGCGGGCCTGCGAGTCGCTCTTCGCGAGTCGCCCCGAGGCGATCGTGCGGGTCTATCTCACGCCCGCCCGCCAGCGGGAGTTCGCATCGCTCCTCGCGTGGTGCGCGCGGGAGCACAAGGGGTTCCAGGTCGTCGGCGAGGAGAACGTCGCGCGGATCGCCGGCTCGCTGCATCACGAGGGGATCGCGATCCTCGCGCGCGGACTCCGGCGGGGCACGATGCCCGACCTCGTCGATGGCCTCGAGGCCGGCACGATCCTCGGGCCGCTCGTCTACCTCGACGGCGTGCAGAACCCGCACAACCTCGGCTCCATCCTCCGCACGGCCGCACACTTCGGCGCCGGCGGCGTCCTCGGCCGATCGGGTCGGCTGCCGCCGGTGTCGGCCGCTGCCGCGCGGGTGGCGGAGGGGGCGGCCGAACGCGTGCCGGTGTTCGATCTCGGCACGCCCGACGCCGACCTCGGGCAGCTGCGACGCCTCGGCTTTCGCACCGTCGTCACCGTGAGCCACGGCGGGGTGCGGCTGTTCGACGCGCCGCTCGATCGACGCGTCGTCGTCGTCGTGGGGAACGAGGCGGAGGGCGTCTCGAAGCCGCTCCTCGCGGCGGCGGACGTCGTGGTCACCATCCCGGGGACCGGCATGGTCGAGAGCCTCAACGTGGCCGTCGCCTGCGGCGTCGTGCTCGGCGAGGTGTGGCGCCGCGGTGCCGGCGGAGCGAAAAAACGCTGAGGGGCGTGGCCGACGGGATCGCCCCCGAGGACCGGAGATGTCGGCCGGGGTCGCCGTCCGCTCTACTCAAGGGGACGTTCTCCGGCGACGGCCGGGGAGAAAGCCGCCCGGCGGCGATCCCGCAGTGGTCGTGACGGCTGGGATTCCCCGTAGCAAAGGAGGTGATTCAGTGACGCAATGTGACTGTACCGGAGGGCTGCGCCGCTGACTCCACGCGGGTGCGTCCATCACGGACGTCTCCGCTGGGTCGGGCATCGCCTCGCGCGATGCCGGTCTTCTCGAGAGTCAGGAATGGCGAGTCGACGGACCAGCCGTTGACGCAGCCCACCACCAGGCCCGGGTGCTCATGGCGCGTGCTGAACGCGCACCGTGAAACCTCCCGTGCTACGCAAGGACCCGGCACGTCGGCCGACTCGTACGGGCAGTGACCCTGCGACCGGCCACGCACCGATCCCCACGGCTGCCGCTCCTCGTCGATCCGACGGGGAGCGGCAGTTTTTTTATCTACCCATCGGCATGCACGGCCCTGCATGCGCGGCGACGCTGGGGCCGCGTCTCGCGACGTCGGAGCGCGGTTGTCGCCACCGACGAGGGGCGTCCAAGATACCGGGGGAACGTCATCCCTCGGCCCGCGCTCGATCTCGGTCGGTGGCGAGCCACGCGAGTGGACCCGTGTCATGCGCATCTCCTTCACGCAGTCCGGGGGCTTCGCGGGGCTTGTGCGCGGGTGCCGCATCGACACCACGACCCTGCCGCCCGACGACCGCCGGACGCTCGAATCGCTCGTGGAGTCGAGCCGCATCAGCGGGGAGCACGAAGCCCTGTCGGGCATGGGACGCGACCTGCGGCAGTATGAGATCGTGATCGAGCACGGCGGTGGTGCCATGCGACTCTGCTGTGACGAAGGGTCGCTCCCCGAATCGGCGCGGCCGCTCGTCGCCGACCTCATGGAACGCTCGAGCCCGCAGGCGCCGCACCGGCAGACGGTGCCCCGGGAGGGAGTCCTCGGAGCCCCCGGCCGGGGAGATGCGTCGGCGCGCTGGGGCCGGTTCGAGGGGGAGGTGGTCGCGCGGTGGAGCGACGGGGGACGCGAGATGACGCTCGTCGCGCCCTTCGCCTACGTGGACCCGCAGGATGTGCGCTGGGACGCGCCGACGGGGTCGGTCGTCGACGGCGCGAGCATCCCGCGAGCGTTCTGGTCGCTCGTGGGGGGACCCTTCACCGGCCTTTATCGCGCCGCCTCGGTCGTGCACGACGTCGCCTGCGCGACGCGCGAACGGGGATGGCAGCAGGTGCATCGCATGTTCTTCGACGCCTGCCGCTGCGGTGGCGTCGGCCGCATCCAGGCCACCGGCATGTATTACGCCGTGTACCACTTCGGCCCGCGGTGGACCTTCGAGATGCGTGCCACGATCGTCGCCGGGCGACCCGAGATGGCCCGCGTCGCCGTCGACGAGACGCCGCCGCAGCCTACGGATGCGCAGGCGGCCGCCGTCATGGCCTACGTGGAGGCGCACGACGTCGCCGTCGACGCGGTGCCCGCGCTCGTGATCCCGGGGTCCGGCGTCGGTGCGCCGGGCGGGGGCGAACGTGGGGAGGGCACGGCCCGTCGCCCCGGGGAGGATCCGGCCGATGCCTGAGACGCTCGCACGCGGCGGGCCGACGTGCACGGGCCTCATGCCCGGACGAAGCAGCCTCGACCTCCTCGCCCCGCTCCTGCCCCCGGGCGTGCTCGACTATGTGGCGCGGCTGCTCGATCGCGACGACCTGCTCCTGCGGCTCGCGCGGCCGCGCCGCAGCATCCTCGGCGACCATCGGCCACCCGGACGACAGGTGCGGGTCCATCGCATCTCGCTCAATGCGGATCTCAATCCCTACGCGCTGCTCACCACGCTCGTGCACGAGGTGGCGCACGTCGATGCCTGGGACCGACGGGGACGGCGACCGGCCCGGCCGCACGGGCACGAATGGCAGTGCGCCTACGCGGAGCGGCTCGAGCCACTCGTGACGACCGCCGTGCTCCCGCACGACGTGCGGCAGGCGCTCGCTCGGTCGCGCGCGCGGCCGCGTGCGGCGACGTGCAGCGACCGCGATCTGCTCCTCGCGCTGAGCCGGCATGACGCCGATGCCGGCGGGCGCGTCTTCGTCGAAGCGGTCGCCGTCGGGACGCTGTTCCGCGTGGACGACGGCACCGTCTTCCTCGCCGGACCGATGCTCCGCACACGTCGGCGCTGCTTCGGCTGGCCCGACGGCCAGGAATACCGCGTGCACGGCCTCGCCCGCGTGACGCCCGTCGCCGACGACGGACGCTTTGGGACCGTCAGCGGGTCGTGGCCGAGGCGGGCTGCCCGGCCGTCTGGAGCACGGCCTCGCCCTCCTGCACGACCTCGTCGGCGACGGCCTTGACCCGTTTCGTGTCGACGGAGATGTCGATCTCGTCACCCGATCGACTGATGTGAATCGCTCCGGCGACGATGAGGCCGCCGACCACGAAGCCCAGAAGCAGCAGCGTGCGCATCGAACCCTCCACGATCCGCGATGCCGGGGCCCACGGCTCATGCCGAGGTGGCCCATGTGGCGCGGAGGGTGGCAGCCGGCGCCCCGCCGAGCAAGACCGATCTCCCGGCCGTTCGCCGCACGCGAAGCCGTTTCCGACTACCGCTGCGACGAGCTGGGGCGGGGGCGCGACGGCGAGGGCCGCGAGGTGGCGGCGCGTTCATGCCTGCGCCGGACCGAGTTGCCGTAGACGTGCAGCGGCCGGTACGGCCGGTCGGTGATCGGGGTGCTTTGCAGCTGCTCGCGGGCCGCACCGAACGTGACCACGCGAGGATCGAACCCACCGCCCGCCGCCGAGGCGTGCGCGGCGGGGCAGATGGCCGCCACGACGAGGGCAGCCCGCAGGAACGTGTGCATGAGGAGTCGATGACCTCCGTTGCAGGGACCGGCACACGATCTCGTCATCGGAATGCCGCCCGCCCGGTCCTGCAGTCGGTGCACCGACCCTCGCATGATCCGCACGGACGTCGCGACCGGACCCGGGCCCGATCGGTGCACGAAGTGGCCGGGAGGCGTATGATCCTCGAGGACCAGCGCGAGGGCGCGGCCGTGAACGAACGTT
>Ga0172376_10004330_pt1 | contig 16276 bp, 12 predicted proteins | sample Lak35m_FD_121114 | JGI IMG/M metagenome (GOLD analysis project Ga0172376, IMG submission 121114) | Freshwater microbial communities from Kabuno Bay, South-Kivu, Congo - kab_092012_35m | ecosystem: Environmental > Aquatic > Freshwater > Lake | place: Democratic Republic of the Congo: South-Kivu... | reverse complement strand
GCTGCTTAGAAGGCAGCTGCTCTATCCACCTGAGCTACAGGCGCGTGCGGCCAGTATAGCATCGCATCCGAAAAATCATATTCGCACCCCCGCTTGCCCCCTTCTCATCTTATTATCTGATGATGGAAACCGGACCTCACGAAAAAGAGGATCTTGCCCGGCAGACGTTCCCCGTCGCGGGGATGACGTGCGCGTCGTGCGTCGGCCGGGTCGAGCGGGCGCTCCGGAAGGTCCCGGGAGTGGCCGACGTGTCCGTTAACCTTGCGGCGCAGACGGCGAGCGTGGAGTATCTGCCCGGGGCCGCCTCCGTGGTCGACCTGCGGGCCGCCGTCGAGGGGGCGGGGTATTCGGTCCCGAACGTCGCGCCGGGAGAGGACCCGGTGGCGCTCCAGGAGCGTACCCAGCGGGAGGAGGAGGGAGCCCTCGTGCGGCGGTTGCGCGTCGGCGTCGCCCTGGGTGTTCCGCTCCTCCTGCTTTCCCATGGGGAGATGATCGGCGGGCACGGCAGTCTTCCGTTTGCCCGCTCCACCCTCGCCCTCCTGCAGTTCCTCCTCGCCACGCCGATCCAGTTCTACGTCGGCGCGCGCTTCTATCGCGGCGCGTGGGCCGTCGCCCGGCACGGGTCTACCGACATGAACACCCTGGTCGCGCTGGGGACCTCGGTGGCGTACTTCTACAGCGCGGTCGCCGCCTTCTTCCCGGCGCTTGTCGCCGCCGGGGGACTCGCCGTCCACCTGTACTTTGAAACCTCGGCGGCGATCGTCGTCCTCGTCCTGCTGGGGCGCTACTTCGAGTCGCGGGCGCGAGGGAAGACGTCGGACGCGGTGAAGAAGCTGATCGGCCTGGCGCCGAAGACCGCCCGGGTCGTGCGCGGCGGGGCCGAGGTCGACGTTCCTCTCGCGTCGGTCGTCGTCGGAGAGCGCGTGGTGGTCCGACCGGGGGAGAAGGTGCCGGTCGACGGGACAGTCGCGGAGGGTCGCTCCGCGGTCGACGAATCGATGCTGACCGGCGAGCCGATCCCGGTCGAGAAGGTGCCGGGCAGCCCCGTAACGGGCGGGACGATGAACCTCGACGGGCGATTTCTCTTCACGGCGACGCGCGTCGGGAAGGACACCGTCCTCTCGCGGATCGTCTCGATCGTGCGGGAGGCCCAGGGGAGCAAGCCGCCGATCGGGCGGCTCGCGGACGTGATCGCGTCGTACTTCGTCCCCGCGGTAATGGCGGCGGCGCTCCTGACGTTCCTGGCGTGGTTCCTTCTTGGGCCGGAGCCACGAGGGACGTACGCGATGGTCAACATGATCTCCGTCCTGATCATCGCCTGCCCGTGCGCGATGGGGCTGGCCACGCCCACCTCGATCATGGTCGCCACCGGGAGGGGGGCGGAACTCGGGATCCTCGTGCGGGACGGCGCGGCGCTGGAAACCGCGCAGAAGGTGGACACGGTGGTCCTCGACAAGACCGGCACGGTGACCAAGGGCAAGCCGGAGCTGGGCGAGGTGCGGCTTGCCCCGGGGGGCGCGTTCCGGGAGGACGAGGAGGCGCGGGAGTTTCTATGCCTTGCGGCTTCCGCGGAGAGCGGGTCGGGCCATCCTCTTGCCGAGGCGGTCGTGCGCGGGGCGAAGGGCCGGGGGATCGACGTCGCCGCCCCGGAAACGTTCCTCTCCGTTCCGGGGCGGGGGATCCGTGCGAAGGTTTCCGGACGCGAGGTTCGCGTGGGGAACCTCTCCTGGCTGGAAGCGGAAGGGATCGACCCGGCGACGCTCGGCCACGACGTGCGGGAGATCGCCGACGCGGGCGGCATCGCGATCTGCGTGGCGGTGGACGGCGAGGCGGCCGGCGTCATCTCCGTGGCCGACGAGGTGAAGCCCGGCGCGCCGGAGGCGATCCACCGATTGCGCGGGATGGGCCTGGACGTCGTGATGCTCACGGGGGACAACCGGCGCACCGCGGAGGCCGTCGCGGAGAAGGTCGGGATCTCCCGGGTGATCGCGGAGATCCTGCCGGACCGGAAGGCGCACGAGATCCGGGCGCTGCAGGCGGAGGGAAAGGCCGTCGCGATGGTGGGGGACGGGATCAACGACGCCCCGGCGCTCGCGCAGGCCGACGTCGGGATCGCGATGGGGACCGGCGCGGATATCGCGGTGGAGGCGGGGGACCTGGTGCTGATGGGAGGGGAGCTGCGGGGGGTGGCCGACGCCATCTCCCTGAGCCGTGCCACCATCCGAAACATCCGGCAGAACCTGTTCTGGGCGTTCGCCTACAATGTGATGCTCATTCCGGTCGCCGCGGGGGTGCTCTATCCCTCGTTCCGGCTGCTGCTCGACCCGGTGTACGCCGCCGCCGCGATGGGACTCTCCTCGGTGACGGTCGTTACCAACGCCTTGCGTCTGCGTCGATTCCGATAAGAAAGAGGGGGAATGGAGAAGGAAGAAAAAGGGCGGGTCGTGACGGACCCGGCGGAGTTTCGCGACGTGGTCGCCGCGATGCGGGCGTCGAAAAAAGTCGGGTTCGACACCGAGTTCGTTGGGGAGCGGACCTTCTTCCCCCGGCTCTGCCTGATCCAGCTCGGCACGGAGACGATGTCCGTCGCGGTGGACCCCCTCGCCGTCGGTGACCTGTCGCCGCTCGACGATCTGCTGTTCGACACCTCGGTTCTCAAACTGGTGCACGCCGGTTGGCAGGATCTGAAGATCGTCCACCAGCGGACCGGTCGGGTCCCCGCGCCGGTCTTCGACACGCAGATCGCCGCCGCGCTCCTCGGGCTCCCTGCCCAGGCGGCGTACGCCGCGGTGGTCCACGCGTTCCTGGGGGTGGAGGTGAAGAAGGGCCACTCTTACTCCGACTGGGCCGCCCGGCCCCTCTCCCCGTCGCAGCTCGCGTACGCCCTGGACGACGTCCGGTATCTTCCCGCGCTGTACGACCGGATGGTCGAACGGCTGGAGCGAGAAGGGCGACTCTCGTGGATCGAACCCGAGATCGCCGCGCTGTCCTCGCCCGCTTCCTACGAGTCGGATCCCTTGCTGGAGTATCGTCGCGTGAAGGGGTGGGCGGCGCTCGACCGCCGCCGGCTGGCGGTGCTCCGCGCCCTGATCGCGTGGCGGGAGGGGGAGGCGAGGCGCCGGGACGTCCCCCGCCGCCGCGTGCTGGCCGACGAGAGCGCGCTGTCGATCGCGCGCAGCAGGCCCGCGAACGAAGAGGCGCTGCGCCGCGTGCGCGGTCTGGAGTGGAAGGCCGGGGGCGGGGCGTCGTCGGCCGTCCTGGCGATCGTGCGGGACGCCCTCGCCTTGCCGGAGGATCGGCTCCCCGAGGCCCCGCCTTCACGGTCCCGCGGCAACGGAGACCGCTCCTCCGTCGTGGCGCTCCTGGGCGCGCTCGTGCGGTCCCGCTCCCGCGTGCACGGGGTCGCGCCGGAGGTGTTGACGAATACCGACGAGCTGGAGCGGCTGGCCGACGGCGAGCGGGAGGGGATCGGGGTGCTGTCGGGATGGCGGCGCGATCTCCTCGGGAACGAACTGCTCGCCCTGCTCGACGGCCGGATCTCCCTCGTCATCCATCGGGGAGAAGTCGCCGCCGAGGAGAGGGACGCCGCCAAGTGATGCGTTTCATTAATTCGGCTGCGCCGCCTCGGAGGGCGGGGCTCCGTTCGTGGCTCGCCGTGCGATCCACCTGCACGGCTGCGCTTTACCTCACTTCGCCCCCCCTCCTGCGGCGGCTCCGCCTGACCCTCCCATTGCGTGCGCCCTCCGCCCATCTTACGGGAGCGAAAAATGGCTTGTCGCTTTTCGTCGCTGCCCTGTTGACAGGCGTCCTCCTCTTCATGCAGGGAGGATGCGCGGTCGACAGGAGCGCGGCGAAGGACGTCGGTACTGCCATGACATCGGCCGCGCCGCCCCCCGCCTCCTCGGTCATCGCGGGCGTCCCGTTCCTTCCCCAGGAAGATGACACATGCGGCCCCTCTTCCCTCGCGATGGTCCTCGGGTTTCTTGGCCAGAAGGTCGACACGGCGGAAATCGTCCGGGAGACCCGGACGGAGGGGCTGAAGGGGACCCTCATTACCGATCTGACCGCGGCCGCCCGTCGGCGGGGGATTGCGGCGGAGATTGCCGACCTCGACCTTCCCCGTCTGCGGGAGCGGATTTCGTCGGGCGTCCCCGTGATCCTGCTGGTCGACCTCGGTGTCTGGAGCTGGAGTCGCTCGCACTACCTGGTGGTGTACGGCTGGACCCCGGACGGCGTGGTCGCGCACTCCGGGCGCGAGCGGGGGAAAGTGATCCCGTTCGCCACGCTGGATGCGCAGTGGGCGAAGATGGGACGGCTGGCGATCGTCGTCCGCCGGCAGGGACCGCGGTGATGGGGAGGAAGGGGCAACATCGGTCGTGGCGCCGCGTGCTCCCGTTCCTGCTCGTCCTCCTCCTTGCCTGCGGCTGCTCCCGCATTCCGAAGATCATCGTCCTCGAGGACCCGCTGACCGCCGCGGAGCACGTCGAACTCGGCGTCGCCTATGAACGGAAGGGAGAGCTCGACCTCGCTCAACGGGAGTATGAACGGGCCCTCCGGAAGGACGGGAAGCTCTACCGGGCCCGGGTCGATCTCGGCAACGTTTTCCTGGCGAAGAAGGAGTACGGAAAGGCCCGCGAAGAGTACCTCCGGGCGCTGGAATTGCGTCCGGGGGATGCCGAGGCGACGAACAACCTTTCCTGGGCCGCGATCTTCTCCGGGGAGGAGATCGACGAGGCACTGACCCGGATGGAGACGGTGGTCTCCGGGCCGGGAGGCCGCCGGCCGATCCTGCTGGATACGCTGGGGGTTCTACGGATGCGCGCGAACCGTCCCGTGCCGGCGGAGGAAGCCTTCGCTCTGGCCGAGTCGCTTTGCCGCCAGGCCGGTGCTGTCCCGCGGGAGGGCGTGAACAACGATGCGCCGTGCCCCGAAGAGGTGCGCCGCGAGATCGGGGATCATCGCGCAGAATTGCGCAGGCGATTTCCCCCTCCGCAGCTCGCTCCGTCGAAGTAGCCTGCCATCCTGCGGGAACCGTCACCGTGCGGATCGAGCCATTGGGTGATTTATCCGTTGACCGGCGCGGTCTCCGTCCGTATAATCACTTTTCGCCTTATGGGGCGCGGGCGGTGAGTGTAGCTCAGTTGGCAGAGCACCAGACTGTGGCTCTGGCTGTCGCGGGTTCAACCCCCGTCACTCACCCCATCATCTTCAGGAGCCTGTAGCTCAGGGGATAGAGCACCGGCCTCCGGAGCCGGGTGCGGAGGTTCGATTCCTCCCAGGCGCGCCATGATTTTGCAGTGCGATGTCCGTTCTTTCCCAGCGTGGGCCATTAGCTCAACCCGGTAGAGCAGCTGACTCTTAATCAGGAGGTTGTAGGTTCGAATCCTACATGGCCCACCAGAAAAACCAAGGGGTTGCGGCACGCGCCGTAACCCCTTTTTCGGTGAACGCGCCCAGGTCAAGCGGCCTGCTTCGCGTAATCCACCATTCCCCGATCGCCCGTCCGGCGGATTCTTTTGGTATCATGGCGTCAATGAAAACGCACCTTCCGCAAGGCTCCGTCGGTTTCGTGGAGACGAAGCGGTTCATCTTCGCCGAGCCGCCCCACGAGATGCCCATGGACATCGGGGGAAAGCTCGGGCCCATCACGCTCGTCTACGAGACGTACGGGAAGCTGAACCGCGAGAAGAGCAACGCCGTCCTCGTGCAGCACGCCTTTTCCGGGAGCGCGCACGCGGCGGGTTTCCTCCCGGGGCAGGACCCGTCGAAAGAGAAGCCGGGGTGGTGGGACTTTCTGATCGGCCCGGGCCGTGCTCTGGACACGGAGAAATATTTCGTCATCTGTTCGAACGTTCTCGGCTCGTGCTACGGCAGCACGGGTCCGGCCTCGGTCGACCCGAAAACCGGGAGACCGTACGGGCTGTCGTTTCCCGTCGTGACGATCGGCGACATGGTGCGGGCGCAGGCGCATCTTCTCGACCACCTCGGCATCGAGCGTCTGCTGACGGTCATCGGCGGGTCGATGGGGGGGATGCAGGCGCTCCAGTGGGCGATCGATTACCCGGACCGCGTCGCGTCGGCCATCCCGATCGCGACGACCTCGCGCCACTCGCCGCAGCAGATCGCCTTCAACCACGTCGGCCGGGCGGCGATCCTCGCCGATCCCGAGTTTCACGAGGGCGACTACTACGGGTGGAGGACCGTCCCGGAGCGCGGCCTGTCCGTGGCCCGAATGGTCGGGTTCATCACCTACCTCTCGGACCGGAAGATGCACGAGAAGTTCGGTCGGATGCGCCAACTCGCCGCGGCGAAGGCGGGAGGGCGGCAGGGGAAGTGGGCCGAGGGGACGATCGGGCAGCACTCCTCCATCGAATTCTCCGTGGAAGGGTACCTGAAGCATCAGGGGGAGATCTTCGTCTTCGACCGCCGGTTCGACGCCAACTCGTACCTGTGCATCACGAAGGCGATCGACATCTTCGACCTCTCCGGGTCCTCGGGGCGGCTGTCGAAGGCGTTCGAGAAGGTGACGTCGAAGTTCCTGATCATCTCCTTCGACACCGACTGGCTCTACCCAACGTACCAGTCGCAGGAGATCCGCAACGCGATCCTTCAGAACGGGCTTGCCGTGGCGTGCCTCGAGCTTTCGACGATCCACGGACACGACGCCTTTCTTATCGAAAACGAGAAGTCCCCCGAGGGGGGGAAGCCCGGGGTGAAGAACAAGATGATCCAGGTGGTCCGGGATTTTCTCGGAAACGTAGCGGCGCGGCCATGATGGCCGCGAAAAGGAGGGTCGTGATGCCGAAAAAAATCGTCCTCTCGGTCCTGGCCGTTCTGCTGGCGACGGGTCTCTCCGCCTGCACGGTGATGCAGGGCACGTATCAGCTGAAGGTGGACGAGGCGAATGCGCTCACGGCGAAACTCGCCGCGCTGCAGAAGAAACACGACGACCTTGCGGCGGAGAACGCCGCCCTCACGTCCCGCAACGATGCGCTCCTCGCCGAGCTGGCGGGGACAAAGGAGAAGCTGGCCACCGACCTCGCTTACGTCACCGGACAGCGGGACAAGGCGGTGTCGGACAAGGAAGAGCTCGACAGGATCCTGGAGTCGAAATCCGACAGCCTTTCGCAGACCATCTTCGAGCTGCGCAGGAAGGTCGCGGACCTCGACGCGGAAAACGCGAAGCTCAAGGCGGAGAACGCTGGCTTGGTGAAGGCCAGGGAGGAGCAGGTCCGGAAAGTGAGCTCGACCTACGAGAGCCTGCTGGAAAAGATGAAGTCGGAGATCTCGAAGGGGCAGGTGACGATCTCGGAGCTCAAGGGGAAGTTGACGGTCAACATGGTCGACTCGATCCTCTTCGACTCAGGGAAGGCGGAGGTCAAGAGGGGCGGGCTCGAAATCCTCGGGAAGGTCATCTCGATCCTGAAGGACGTGAACGACAAGTCGATCCGGATCGAAGGTCACACGGACAACGTGCAGATCAGCAGGGCCCTCGCCAAGCGGTATCCGACGAACTGGGAGCTCTCCTCGGCGCGGGCGATCAACGTCGCGCGGCACCTCCAGGACCAGGGGATCGATCCGGGGAATCTCTCGGCCGTCGCCTACGGGGAGTGGAAGCCGGTCGCCACGAACGACTCGGCGGAGGGGAAGGCGAAGAACCGGAGGATCGAGATCATCCTTGTTCCCACGGAGTAGGACACAGGCCCTCGGGGGACCGCGCCCATGATCCGGAAGGCGCTGCTGTTGAAGTTCCTCGATGCCGCCTACATGCAGCGGTGGAACGACAAGATCCGGCCGGTCGAGCTGATCGAGCTCGACAAGCAGGCCCACAAGATGATCGTCGCCTGGTTCCTCGCGCGGGTCGAGGAGGATCGGGGGACGCCGGTCAGCTGGACCCGGATCATCGAGGGGGGGATCTTCGAGCTCTTCCAGCGGATCGTGATCACCGACCTCAAACCCCAGATCTTCTACAAGATCAAGGCCGACACGAAGAAGTACCGGCAGTTGAACGAGTGGGTGTACGGGGAGCTGCGGCCCCTGATCTCTCCTCTCGGGAAGGCGTTCTGCCGGCGGTACCAGGACCACTTTTCCGGACCGGAGGACACGGTGGAGCGGCGGATCCTCGCCGCCGCCCACTTCTACGCGACCCGGTGGGAGTTCCTGATCGTCGAGCGCGCGAATCCCGGCGGGTACGAGATCGCCGAAATCCGCGCGGATCTGGACGCGAAGATCGCCGGATTCCAGGACCTGGAAGGGATGGCGCTCCTCGCGTCGGAGCGCCGCTTCCGCAACTTCATCGACCTGTGCGGCCAGCTCCGGTTCCAGTCCCGCTGGGCCCACCTCCACCGGATCCCGAAGACCTCGGTTCTCGGCCACTCCCTCTACGTCGCGATCCTCTCGTACCTGTTCTCGCTCGAGATCAAGGCGTGCCCGCGGCGGTGCGCCAACAACTACATCACCGGGCTCTTCCACGACCTGCCGGAGGTGCTCACCCGCGACATCATCTCTCCCGTGAAGCGGTCCGTGGAGGGATTGAGCGAGCTGATCAAGGGGTACGAGAAGGAGCGGATGGACCAGGAGGTGTACGTGCTGCTGCCGGAGAAGTGGCACGCCGAGTTCGGGATGTACTCCGAGCGGGAGTTCGAGAACTTCGCGACGGTGGACGGGGTGCCGACCACGGTGTCGGCCGCCGATCTGCAGGAGAAGTACAACGAGGACGCCTACAACCCGAAAGACGGGGAACTGGTCAAGCGCGCCGACCACCTGGCCGCCTTCGTCGAGGCGTATGCGGGGATCCGCAACGGCAGCACCAGCCAGGACCTGCAGTACGCTCGGGTCAAGATCGGAACCCAGGAGGCGCAGGCCCAGTACGGGGGTCTCAACTTCGGGGAGATCTACTCCGACTTCGACTGAGCACGCCGTTTCATTAGCCCGGCGAAGTCGCCGCAGGAGGCGGGGCGGAGTGAGGTAAAGCGCAGCCGTGCAGGTTCACCGCACGGCGAGCCACGAACGGAGCCCCGTCCTCCGAGGCGACGCAGCCGAATTAAGGGGTCAGACGCATACGGGAGTCGAACCGTCGGAAGTACTCCTCGCGGCACCGGTTCTCCACGTCCACCATCGAACGGAACGCCTCCTCGAACCCGCCCCTCCCGATCGAGAAGACGCCGTGGCCGTAGACGCTCGCCTTCCCCGCACCGCCGATCACCGGGGGGACGCGGGACGCAAGCCCCCCCGCGCCGATCTCCCCGGCCACAACGGGCGTGTCCCCGAGCATCCGGACGCGGGTGCAATCCTTCCAGCAATCCGTGACGGGGCAATCCTTCACGTCGCACAGCATGCTCATGGCGACGGCGAACTTCGGGTGTCCGTGCAGGATCGCGCGCGCTCCGGTGGCCTCGTAGATCCGGCGGTGGGCGAGCAGCTCGCTGGAGGCGGTGATCCCGGTCGTGGAGCGGTTGTCCATCGGGACCGGGTCGATGCAGCCGGCGAGTTCGTCGAGGGACGCCGCGGTCTGCGAGATGTAGATCGTATCCCCGACCCGGCAGGAGATGTTCCCGAAGAAGGAGTCGACGAGCCCACGTTCGACGGTGTACCGGCCGACGGCGCGGATCTCCGCCAGGATCTCTTCCGGAGCGTCGAGGGGGCCGGCGTGGAAGCGGAGCCCCTCCGCGGTCAGGGGTTGTAGAAACGTCTCCCGGAAGGAGCGGAACGCCTCCGTTTCCCCCGGCAGGACGAAACCCGCCTGCAGCGCATCCAGCAGGTACTTGACGAAGGCGGCGTGGAAGACGGAGGAGTAGTGGATGTACGCCTGCTCGAGCGTCACCGGCCCCGACGCGACGATCCCGACGCCTTCGGCGATCACCCCTTTCCGGTTCGAGAGGAGCGCGGCGATCGCGCGCGCCGGGTCCCCCACGAGCTCCTTCCGGCGCACGATCGGGATGTCGTGAAGGAAGGTGCGGGTCTCCGTGTCCAGGGGGACGATCGCACCCGCGCCGGCGTCCGCCCGGCGAAGCAGGAACCCGGCGAAGGGAAGGGACGGCGCCGCGGCGACGATTCCCAGGCACGACAGACGCGACAGCACGTCGGCGGCCAGCCGCGCCAGGTCGGGGGCCCCTTCGGAGAGCATCACGTCGTCCTGGGCCGCGATTCCGACGCGCCCGGGGAGGACCGAGCGGTCCCGGTGCAGCTTCCCCGCGTATTTCGCGATCAGGGATTTCACGGCTGCCGCTCGAGGAATCCGTCGTCCGGGAAGGATCCGTCGTCCCGCAGCCCCCGGATCCGGTAATACTTCGTCAGCTCTTCGCCGAACCGGGCGCGGTCGATCGGAGGAACGTCGATCCCCTCGCCTGCGGTTCCGGTCTCGGTGAAGAAGCGGGCCGGCAGGTCGTCGTCGGCGCGCGTGAAACCGTTCCGCGCGTTGTAGAACCGCTCCGTGAGGTAAATCCGTTCCCCGATCTCCTTGAGGCCCTGCGGGGTGTGCGGTTCGCCCGTCACCCCCGAGAGCAGCTCCGCGTACTCTTCGAGGGAGGCGCCGAAGAAGGCGAACTTGCACGCGACGAGAGAGTCCACCGCGGCGTTCGTGTCTTCCGCGATCTTGATCATCCGCGCTTTGCCCGAGAAGGAGAACCGGTCCGACGCCACCGGCTTGCGAAGGATCTCGTGGGAGATCGGATACGCCCGCAGGTGACATCCGCCCCGGTTGCTGGTGACGTACGCCAGCGCCATCCCGTACGCCCCGCGCGGGTCGTAGGCGGGAAGCTCCAGCGATTTGACCGACATCGAGAGCCCCGGTTTCCCGAGGGACTCCGCCACCCTCCGGGACCCTTCCGCGAGAAGGTCTCCCTCGCCCTGCCGGTGGGCGATGTCGTGGAGAAGCGGCCCGATCTCCTCCGGGGAGGGGAACCGGCCCCGCGTCTCGCCCCAGGCGGAAAGGGTGGCGGCGGCGGAGATCGTGTCCATCCCGAGGTCGTTGCAGGCGTCGTTTCCGCGGACGATCGCGTGGAGGTCGGCGATCCCGTTCAATGCACCGAAGTGCGAAACCGTCTCGTACTCCGGCAGGGAACGTCCGTCGGACGCGCGCTTCTTGCAGCGGATGGGGCAGCCGAAGCAGCCTTCCTTCTTCGCGCCGTACGCGGCGCGGATCGCCGGGCCGGAATAGGCGGAGGAATCCTCGAAGACCGTGCGGCGGAAGTTCTCCGTGGGAGCCATCCGGCGCTGGCGCATGAGGTCGACCAGCGCGGGGGTGCCGTACTCGGAGATCCCGAGCTCCCCGAAGATCACGGGGGAGGCCCGGAACAGTCGAAGAACGTCGGCGCGGGCGCGGTCGAACCGAACCCGGTCGGCCACCGGGACGGGGCGGTCCCCGTCCACCGCGACCGCCTTGAGATTCTTCACGCCCAGGACCGCGCCGAGGCCCCCGCGTCCGACCGCGTTCCCCTCGCCCATGACGATGTTGGAGAAGAGGACGCCGTTTTCCCCCGCGGGGCCGATGGCGGCGACGGATCCGCGGTCCGAAAGGGCGCGCACCGTCTCCCCCACGCCCTTCGTCCACAGTGCATCTGCGGGAAGCAGCTCCTCCCCGGCGGAGGTGACGGCGAGGACGACCGGGTGGGGGCTTTTCCCCTCGACGAGAATCGCGAAGAGGCCCGCCGCCCGGAGGCGCCACGCGAACCGTCCCCCCGCGGAGCAGTCGTACACGGTCCCGGTGAGCGGGGAGCGGGAGACGACGGATAAGCGCGCGGACGTCGGCGCCGGGGTCCCGCACAGGGGGCCGACGGCGAAGACGACCGGCATCGCCGGGTCGAACGGGGAAAGGGTGTGGCGCCCGCGGAGCAGGCGCACGCCGAGGCCGCGCCCCCCGAGGTACGCCCGGAGGAGCTCCGGGGGGATCTCCTCCCGCCGCATCCGCCCGGAGGAGAGGTCCACGACGAGCATCTGTTCGCACAAGGACATCCGCCTCATTGTATCGCGGTGTCCTCCACGCGGAGCGGACGGAGCAGGGGGGTCCCCCGAGCGGAGACCGTAAGTGTGGAACCGGCGGAGACCGCGCGCTTGTTATGGAGAAGAACTCTCTCTAATCGAAGGATATCGGAGAAGGCTGGGAGACGGACAAGTAGCACGTTTGCTGGACGAAGCCGGGGAGGCGAGTGTTTCAGTTCCTCCATCCGGCGTAGCACCGAGAGCGCCGATGCGCCGCGCCGGCAAGGCGCGCGACTGAGGCGTACTGGGCAAGTACGGCGCAAGGAGCGCAACGCAGCGGGAGCGGATGCAGCGGCGTTCGAATGCAGGCGGATGGAGGAATTGAAGCACTGGGTCGGATGCGAGCGGGGAGCCCCCCTGCGGAGTAGCGGAGGTAGTGCGGGCGCCAATATCATGCGGACGGAGCCGTCCACCGGTCGTACCGGAGCAGGAAGAGGAGGCCGGGGATGGCGGCGAGGGCGCTGATGACGAAGTACGTTTCCCAGCCGTACGTCTTGGCGAGGAATCCGGTGGGCGCGCCGACGATCACGCGCGTGACGGCCATGAGGCTGGTGAGCAGGGCGTACTGGGTGGCGGTGAACCGCTTGTCGCACAGGCTCATGAGGAACGCCGCATACGCCGCCGTCCCCATCCCGCTGCACAGGTTTTCGATCCCGATCGCCGCCACCATCATCGGGTAGTGGTACCCGAGGTGCGCCAGCGCGAGGAACGCGAGGGTGGACGCCGACTGGAGGATCCCGAAGATCCACAGGGACGCCTTCATACCGGTCCGCGCGACGATCGCGCCGCCGGCGAGGGTGCCCGCGATCGTCGCGATCATCCCCAACCCCTTCGTCACGGCCCCGATGTCCGTCTTCGTGAACCCGAGCTCGAGCAGGAAGGGGGTCGTCAGGGCGGTCGCCATCACCACGTCGAGCTTGTAGAAGATGATGAACAGCAGGATCCCGACCGCGCCGCGCCGCGCGAAAAACTCGAGGAACGGCTCGACGACGGCCTCTTTCAGCGTTCTCGGTCTTTTTGCGGCCAGTTCCGGCTCCGGGGCGAGCAGGGAAGCGGACATCCCCACGACGAGGGAGCCGGCCATCAGGAGATAGACGACGCGCCACGGCATCCGGTCGGCGAGGATCAGGGCGATCGCGCCCGAGGTGAGCATCGCCACGCGGTATCCGAGGATATGCACCCCCGCCCCCGGCCCCAGTTCCTCCGGGGCGAGGACCTCGGTGCGCCAGGCGTCGACCACGATGTCCTGGCTCGCGCTGCAGAAGGCGACGAGGAACGACAGGAGCGCCAGCGCGCCGGGGTGCGCCGCAGGTGTGGAGAAGGCCATCGCGGCGATTGCGAGAAAGAGGGCCGCCTGGGTCACCAGCATCCACCCGCGGCGACGCCCGAGGAAGGGGGGGACGAACCGGTCCATCAGCGGGGACCAGAGGAACTTGATCGTGTACGGCAGGCCGACGAGGGAGAAAACCCCGATCAGCGTCAGGTCGACCTTTTCGGAAGCCATCCACGCCTGCAGGGTCGTGCCGGTCAGCGCCAGGGGGATCCCGGAGGAGAAACCGAGCAGCAGGACGAAGAAGATGCGCCGGTTCCCGAACGCGGTTAGCAGTGCCGACATGCGGGGTATCGTACCACTCTGCTATGATGGCGGTACTTCCATCGTAAAGGGGCGGATCATGGGGTTCGACGCGCAAGGGTTTCTCGACCGGTACGCGGGGGCGTACAACCACCGGGACCCGGAGGGGATGCGGGCCTTCTTCGACCTGGCCGACGCGCGGTTCGCGGTCTTCGAGGATTTCACCGGGGACCTGATCGACGGCGACGCATACTCGGCGATGCTCGAGGCGGCGTTCGACGCGACGGGCACGATGTCCTTCGAGATCCTGCGCTGCGACGACTTCGGGGGGATCGCCGTCCTTCACGCGATCCAGAAGATCGTGCTGGAAGACGCGGAAGAGGGGATCGGCGAGGCCCGGATCCGGGCCACCCTCTGGGTAAAGACCGGCGAGGGTGCTCCCCGGGTGGTGTCCGCGCACTTCTCCGCCGTCCCCTCTCCCATCGAGGAGTGCGGCATGGGCGGGTGCGGCTGCGCGGGGCACCCGGAGGAGGGGTGATGGGGGTCTCCGTCGTCCTCATCATCCTCGCCGCGCTCGCGGCGGGGATCGCCGCGGGCTGGTTCCTGCGCGCAGGACAGGTCGCGACGCTCCGCGAGCGGCTGCAGGGGCAGGAGCGGCTGATGGACGAGAAACTCGCCGTCCTGAACGAAGCGAGGGAGAAGCTGAAAGAGGCGTTCCAATCCCTCTCCGCGGAGGCGCTGCGCAGCAACAACCAGTCCTTCATCGCGCTGGCGAAGGCCACGCTGGAGACGTTCCAGGAGGGGGCGCGCGGCGACCTCGAAATGCGCCGGCAGGCGATCGACGCGCTGATTCTGCCGATGCGCGACTCCCTTCAGAGGGTCGACTCGAAGATCGGGGAGATCGAGAAGGCCCGGTTCGCCGCCGACGCCACGCTGGCGGAGCAGATCCGGTCGCTGATCGACACGCAGGGCCGTCTCCAGTCGGAGACGGCGAACCTGGTGAAGGCGCTGCGGGCGCCGACGGTGCGCGGCCGCTGGGGGGAGATCCAGCTCAAGCGCGTCGTCGAGATCGCGGGGATGCTCGCGCACTGCGACTTCGTCGAGCAGGAGAGCGTGACCACCCAGGACGGGCGCCTGCGCCCCGACATGATCGTGCGGCTTCCCAACCACAAGAACATCGTGGTGGACGCCAAGGCGCCCCTCTCCGCGTACCTCGAGTCCCTCGAGGCGCCGGACGAGGCGACCCGGACGGCGCGGCTCAAGGACCACGCCCGGCAGATCCGCGCGCACCTGTCCGCGCTCGCATCGAAGTCCTACTGGGACCAGTTCGCCCCCGCCCCCGAATTCGCCGTCCTCTTCCTCCCGGGCGAGACGTTCTTCAGCGCGGCGCTGGAGCAGGATCCGGGGCTGATCGAATTCGGCGCCGGGGAGCGGGTGATCCTCGCTACCCCCACCACGCTCATCGCGCTGCTAAAGGCCGTCGCCTACGGCTGGCGTCAGGAGCAGGTCGCCGAAAATGCCCAGGAAATCAGCCGGCTTGGGAAGGAAATATACGACCGGATCGGGAAGTTCACGGAGCATTTCGCCCACATCCGCGACGGTCTGGACAGGGCGGTCTCCGCGTACAACAGTGCCGTGGGGTCGTACGAGTCGCGCGTCCTCCCGGGGGCACGCCGGCTGCGGGAGCTCCGCGTGACCTCCGACCGCGAGGAGACGAAACCGCCGGAGATCGTCGACCGTGCGACCCGTCCAGCCCCCGGAGGCGACGACGAGCCTCCCGTCGCGCCGACGTCCTGACATTCCGGTGCCCTTCTTCCTGCGCATCGTCGCCGTTCTGGTCACGGGGCTTCCGCTCCTGGCGGGGTGCGCCGCGAACCGCCCCTCGGTGACGGGGACCGCGGAGATGCCGTACCCGCCTTCCGCCCCGCCGAAGGTGGAGGAGATCCTCCACCTTCCCACGGGCCTGCGGCTTTCCGTCGACGGGATGATCGAGATGCTCTCCGGCGCCCGCCTCGTGTCGGTGGGGGAGACGCACGACAACCTGAACGACCAGCGGGTCGAGCTGACCGTCGTCCGCGAACTCCATCGCCGTTTCCCCGGGAAGGTCGCCGTCGGTATGGAGATGTTCCGGGAGCCCCAGCAGGCGATTCTCGATCGATGGGTGAAGGGGGAACTCACCGAAATCGAGTTTCTGAAGGAGTCGAAGTGGTACGAGACGTGGGGGTTCGACTTCGGCGCCTACCGGGACCTGCTCCTCTTCGCGAAGGAGAACCGGATCGACGTGGTCGCGCTGAATCCGCCGAAGGAGATGCAGGAGGCGGTCCGCCGGGCGGGGATCGACAATGTTCCGGAGGACCTCCGCCGGAAGCTCCCGGAGATCGGCGAGACGGATCCGTGGCAGCGGGCCGTCCTGCGCGGCGTCTTCGGCGGCCATGCGGGGCACGGCGGCGGGGCCGATCCGTTCGACTCCTTTCTCCGCGTCCAGCTGCTCTGGGAGGAGACGATGGCGCGGAAGGTGGTCGATTACCTTTCGAGCCCCCGTGGGGAAGGGAAGCGGATGGTGACGATCACCGGCGGCTGGCACGTGAAATACGGATTCGGCTTGCCGAAGAAGGTGGTGCGCCGCCTTCCGATGGCATACGCGATCCTGCTCCCCGAGGAGATCAGCACGCCGGAGCAGAAGGATGGGCGGCTGATGCGCGTGGATCTTCCCGAGGTCCCGCT
>Ga0172376_10004329_pt1 | contig 16280 bp, 15 predicted proteins | sample Lak35m_FD_121114 | JGI IMG/M metagenome (GOLD analysis project Ga0172376, IMG submission 121114) | Freshwater microbial communities from Kabuno Bay, South-Kivu, Congo - kab_092012_35m | ecosystem: Environmental > Aquatic > Freshwater > Lake | place: Democratic Republic of the Congo: South-Kivu... | reverse complement strand
TGATACCCTTTGGATACGGGCTTCATGAAGTAATCGTCCAGGTTGTCGTTGAACTGCTGCACCCTGCGGTTCCAGCCTTCCAGGGGATCCCGGGGGTCATTTTTGGTAACGGTGGACGCACAGCCCGTCAGGCTCAAGGCCAGCAGAAGTCCCGCACCAGAGCGGAAGCAGGATGACCGGAGGCAAGTTTTCATTCTTTTTATCCTCATCTCTAGGAAGGTTTGGATGGATGGCTGATGATATGATGGTGTCGGAGCCGGAAGGCCCGCAATATAATTGAGGACATCCCCCTCGTCGAGCAAAAATTGTATTTCCATGATGACTGAACAACAACGCCCCCCGTTTGCCCGTCGTTTTCGCGGTTATTTGCCGGTTATCGTCGATGTGGAGACCGCAGGTTTCAATCCGTCGGAGCACGCGCTACTCGAACTGGCCGCCGTCATTCCGGGCATGGACGAACATGGCAGGATTCACATCGTCGAGACGCATGCTGTCCACGTCAAACCGTTCAGGGGAGCGAAACTGGATGAGGCCGCCCTCAAGTTCAACGGCATAGACCCTTACCACCCTTTCCGCTTTGCGGTCGAGGAAGTGGATGCCCTCAACACGGTTTTCGCGCCCATCAAGGCCGCCATCAAGGCCAATGGCTGTACCCGCGCCATCCTGGTGGGCCATAATCCCTCCTTTGATCTGGGATTCATCAATGCAGCCGCCCATCGCTGCAAGATAAAGAAAAATCCTTTCCACCCGTTCAGCAGTTTCGATACGGCAACGCTGGGAGGGCTGGCTTACGGGCAGACCGTCCTGTCCAAGGCGGCTCAGGCGGCGGGATTGGGCTGGGATAATGCAGAGGCTCACTCGGCCATTTACGATGCAGAACAGACAGCCCGGCTTTTTTGCATTATTGTCAACCACTGGGCAGACCTGTCCCGGCTCATCAAGGAACCGGAACAGGCCTGATCAGGGGTCAGGCTGAAGGCCGTGCAGCCACCAGAAGCGTCTGTAGCTCACCCTGTTCCATCAGCTCGATCATGATGTCACAACCGCCTACCAGTTCGCCTTTCACATACAATTGCGGGAAAGTCGGCCACTGGGCGTAGATTTTGAGGTTTTCCCTCAGCTCGGGATCCTCAAAAATGTTGACGTAGGCATAATCGGCTCCGCAATGTTCGAGTATCTGCACCGCCCGGGCCGAAAACCCGCACTGCGGGAACTGGGGCGATCCCTTCATGTAGAGGATTACGGGGTTGTCTGCTAACTGTTTCTGGATACGTTCAATGACATCCATTGGAATTTCTCTCTGTTTTAATGGCAGATTTTCTGCTTGTTCAAGACGGGTAACAAAACCCCGGTACGGCTTGCCGTACCCCGGGTACTGTCAGATGGAACGATTGCCCTGTGTTACAGGATGAAGTTAATCTATCAGACTTTCAGCCTGGCAGAAACAGCACGGTCCTTCAATGGATTGCTGCCAACCCGAATGATTCCGCCCCAACCAAGAGGTTACACACGACATGTACAACATCACGCTCATCCCCGGCGACGGCATTGGCCCTTCCATCATGGAAGCCGCCGTTCAGGTCATCGAGGCCACCGGTGTCAAAATCGAATGGGACACCCAACTGGCCGGCATGGCCGCAGTGGACAAATGCGCCAATCCCCTGCCCGATGCCACGCTGGAATCCATCAAACGCAACCGCATCTGCTTCAAGGGTCCACTGACCACGCCGGTAGGGGGTGGGTTCCGCAGTATCAACGTCACCCTGCGCCAGACTTTCAACCTGTACGCCAATGTGCGGCCTGCGCTGTCATTCGAGGGAGCGGAGACCGCCTTCAGGAACGTCAACCTGGTAACCATCCGGGAAAACACGGAAGGACTTTATGCCGGCATCGAACACTTCATCAAGGTCGATGAGGAAAAAATCGGTGCCGAAAGTGTCGCCATCGTAACCCGTAAAGGTTCGGAGCGCATCATCGAATATGCCTTTGAGTATGCCCGCAAGGCCCAGCGCAAGAAGGTCACCCTGGTACACAAGGCCAATATCCTCAAATGCACCTCCGGGCTTTTTCTGGAAATTGGTCGGGATATCGCCAAAAAATATCCGGATATCGAGTTTGACGACAAGATCGTGGATGCCTGTGCGATGCGAATGGTGATGGATCCTTCCGAATTCGACGTGCTGGTCACTACCAACCTGTTCGGTGACATCCTGTCCGACCTGGCCGCCGGTTTGATTGGCGGACTGGGCCTCACGGCCGGTGCCAACATTGGCACCAGTGCGGCCCTGTTCGAAGCGGTACACGGTAGCGCACCGGATATCGCCGACAAGGGCATCGCCAACCCCACGGCTACCATCATGGCCGGTGTCATGATGCTGGAACATCTGGGCGAACCGGTCGCAGCCCGCAAGATTGAACGGGCGGTGCGGGCGGTCATCAAGTGCGGGGATCGGCTCACGCCGGATCTGAAAAAAGGATCCGCCCACGGCACCCGTGACATTGCGGCCGCCATTATCGAGCAGATACAGGCCGATAATCTTTCCTGAAGACGATAGTGACAGCAGGGGGATGACACCGCGTCCCTGCGGTTTCATCTCCCTGCAGCTAAGCCATGATGACCAAGCCCATTCGCACAACCGTTGCAAAACAGGCGTTATCATGTCGCCATTTCGTCAACCTCTTGAATTTTCAGCATGGCTATTCCCCTCATCCGCATCCATCCCAATGAACTCCCCGTAAACAAACCCCTTCCCTACCCGATATTTGCCAGGTCAGGGCGATTGTTACTGGCCAGAGGGTGTTTGTTTCCCGCCAATCTGGCGGAAGATTTGTTGAGAATGGGCCTGTACCGAATGAATGATGACGACCTGGCCGACAAGGACTTCTCCCGGAGTGACGATTCCAGCCAGGAAGAATCAAAACTGAGTGGCCTGATGGCCTCGGTTGAAAGTATGCAGTTGTCGTTCCTTGAACCGGGTGGCAGTGAAAAAACCATCTCCAACGTGGATTTTATCGGCATGATACCGGGTGTCAGCCTGGTCACCAGTCTGCCGCAGCGGGCCGGTCGGCAGGTCACTCTGGGGGTGGGGCAGCTACTGTCGGTCAGGGTGTGTGCCGGACGGTACATCTACGGGTTCGGTTCACAGGTACTTTGCTCGTACAAATTTCCGCAACCGCATGTGCATCTGGAATTTCCGGCCCATTACAAAACGATGGTGTTGAGGCACTCGGAAAGGGTGAAGGTCAGGATACTCGCCCTGCTCAAAAAGGCTGACGGAACAACAAACCTGCCGGTTTCCATCGTCGAATTGAGTGGATCGGGTGCGGCTTTCGTAAGCGAATTTGACACCTGGGTCGTGGGTGATGCCATTACCCTGAATTTCAACCTGAACCTGCACGAGCAGAGCTATCCTTTGTCGGTGAATGGCATCATTCGACGGGTCAAGACCGTACGATCAAAGAAAACGCACCGTATTGGTGTGCAATTGCTGGACTTGACCAACGAACAGAAACTGATCATGCAGGCTTGCATTTACGAAAACATCTAGGAATGAGGCTCATGTCAGCATCCCTATAGCGTGCCGCTCACACCACCTCCAGCATGCGTTCCAGGGTCAAACGGGCAGGCATGGCATCCTCATCGGACACCTTGATCTGATTGACCACCTGACCCGCTTCCAGGTTTTCCAGCACCCACAGCAGATGCTGGGGATCGGTACGGAACATGGTCGAACACATGCAGAGGGTGGGTGAAAGGAAATGCACCGACTTGCCCTCCGGCCTGACGGTGTCGGCCAGACGATTGACCAGATTGAGTTCGGTGCCCACCAGCCAGCGGGTGTTGGCCGGTGCTTCCCGCACCGTTCTCAGGATGTACTCGGTCGAACCGATGAACTCCGCCTTTTGGCACACTTCGAAACTGCATTCCGGGTGGACGATGACGTGGGTATCAGGAAATTGCGCCACAAAGCGGTCGATGTGCCCGGGCTGGAACATCTGGTGTACCGAGCAGAAGCCCTTCCACAGGATGATCCGGGCCCGGCGTATCTGGTCTTCGGTCAATCCGCCCCCGGGTTGGGTAAAATCCCAGGTGACCATCTCATCCAGGGGAATACCCATTTGATGGCCGGTATTGCGGCCCAGGTGTTGATCGGGAAAAAACAACACCTTCTCCCGCCGTTCAAAACTCCATTCCAGAATTTTGCGGGCATTGCTGGACGTACAGACGATACCCCCGTGCCGCCCGCAGAAGGCTTTGAGGTCGGCTGCCGAATTGATGTAGGTGACTGGCGTGATGGTTTCATCCGGGTCGAAACAAGAGGCCAATTCCTGCCAGCAGCGTTCGACATTGACCCGATTGGCCATGTCTGCCATCGAACAACCTGCCGCCAGGTCGGGCAGTATCGCAATCTGGTCGGGACGCGACAGGATATCGGCGACCTCGGCCATGAAATGCACGCCGCAGAAGACGATGTATTCGGCATCGGACTGGGCCGCCTGGCGGGACAATTTCAGTGAGTCACCGGAATAATCGGCATGACGAAAGACTTCATCGCGCTGATAATGGTGGCCCAGAATCACGCAGCGACTGCCCAGGTTTGTCCGGGCGGTCTCGATCCGGACCTGACATTCCGCATCATCCAGCAAGGCGTAATTTTCAAAGGCAAGGTGGGAAAGGGTCATGGTGTAAAGCTCCACAGGAATGAAAACGGCCCCATGTTAACACAGCCAAACCGGTGTAATCACAGGCCTGGTGCAGGGGTCAGATCCTGTTCAGGATCACGGCTCAGTGCGGTCGTCACTGCTTCCCTGAGTTCCGGCCCCTCGTGATAGATGAAGAGTGCCTTGAGATTTTCCTGCTCGGCTACAGCCTTGCCTTCCACTTCGCCCAGACACAAAAGGGCCGTAGACCAGGCATCGGCCAGGGTGGGGTTTTCATGCAGCACCGTCACCGACAGCAGGTTATGGGTTACTGGCTGGCCGGTTTTGGGATTCAGGATATGGGAATAAACCTTGCCGCCGGATTCGAAGAAATTACGGTAAGTTCCCGAAGTCATGACAGCGATGCCACCCTCCTGCTGCAAGGCCAGGATTCGTTGCACCTCGCGTTTGAACGGCACCGGCTTTTCTATCGCAACCCGCCAGGCCGACCCATCGACCTTGGTGCCCTTCACTTTCATTTCGCCCCCGATCTCGGCCAGATAACGGGTGATGCCGAAAGCCTCCAGCCGGTTCGCTATCGCTTCTACCGTATACCCCTGACCGATCGAGCCCAGATCGATCCGCAAGGCCGGATTACGCCGGGTCAGGGCGGGCCGGGTGTTGTCGATCAGCAACTGCCCCATCCCGATATCGGGGAGCAAACGGGTAATTTCCGCGGCCGAGGGCACCCGGTTCTCATGCCGGGCAAATCCCCAGGCCTCGATCAGGGGTTTGACCGTCAAGTCATAGCACCCGCCCGAACGCTGCCACACGTCACGGGCCTTGAGCAGAACGGTATGAAGTTCCGGGCTCAGGGTAATTTCTTCCGTGCCGGGATGGCGGTTGATCCTGGAAATTTCCGAATCCTCCCGCCAGTTGGACAGTCGTTCGTCTACCCGGCGGAAGGTGTCCTGGATGGCCGCCTCGATGGTCTTGAGATCGGGTGCCTTATCATCCAGCACCAGTTTGACGTGCCAGGTCGTGCCCTGTATTGCACCTTCGAGTTGGGTTTCCTGCACGTTCTGGCAACCGGCCAGACCCGGTAAAACCAGGATGATCAGAAGCTGGGTAAGGAATTTCAGCATAAGGTTGGGTCAGGGGAGCAAGGGAAGAACCCGGTTTTCACAGGGTCCAGATCAACAGCCGGTTTTTACCCTGATCATCGATCGGAATGACCTGATCAGGCTCGAAACCGGGTACGGAAAAACTGTTACTGATGAACAGGCTGCCGGGGCGCATCTCCCGGCGTACCTTGCACCAGAGTCCCGGCATGGGTTGTGGTGAGAGAAACGCATACACGACATCGTAATCCCTGAAATCGACATCCCGGTAGTTGCCCAGTCTGACCCGGCAATTCGGCAGGTGACGGGCCATGAACCAGGCGTAGAGGCAGGGCAGGGGGGCGGATTCGATCCCTTCAAAAAAGGATCGCGGGTATCGCCGGGCCAGTATTCTGATGCCCCCTCCCAGTCCGCAGCCGGCATCCAGCAAACGGATGGATCGATCAACCGGCAAATGATCGCCCACGACCTGCCAGCAGCGGCCGCTGCTGAGATACAGCGGTACCCGCTCCCGGGTGTTGTCCCTGAAAATTAGCCAGAACAGGGCGAAAGCCAACAGATAGGCGGTGGCAGTGATGCCCTGATAAAAGGCCACCATCACCACCGGTACGAAAATGGCCTGGATCAGGAGCCACCAGGGCGGAAGGCGCAAAAAGGCACTCAGTACCACAGCCAGGCTGCTGTGCAGACCGACGATGAGCCAGGTGGCATCGGCCAGTTGCGGTACGGTGTGCATCCGCCCCATCAGGCCGATGATCTGAAAGGAGATGAAAGAGGCCATGCCCTGTGCGATCAGGGCCCTGAATCCTGTGGACAGCCGACGTAACGACATGGGCATCAGGCGGCTGTGCCGCGACGGTCGAGGCGACGGAAGGCGATGGCCTCACTGACGTGACGTGAATCCATGATTTCCGCGTTGGCCAGATCGGCAATGGAGCGGGCCAGTTTGAGAATCCGGTGATAGGCCCGGTGCGACAGTCCCAGTTTTTCCATGGCCTGATCGAGCAGACGGTAGGCCGGGTCATCCAGTGGGCAAAATTGCTTGATCTGCTGCGGTGTCAACCAGGCGTTGGGTACTCCGCCCCGGTCAAGTGCCCGTTGGCGGGCGGCCATGACCCGCGTCCTGATGGTCGCGCTGGATTCTTCACCACCGGGTGTACCCTCCCGCAGTAATTCCCGCGACACCCGCTGCACCTCGATGTGCATGTCGATACGGTCGAGCAGGGGGCCGGACAGGCGTCCACGGTAGCGTTGCACCTGTTCTGCCGTACAACGGCAGCGACCGGACGGATCACCCAGATACCCGCAAGGGCAGGGATTCATGGCTGCCAACAGTTGAAAGCGGGCCGGAAAATCCACCCGGCGGGCTGCCCTGGAAATGGTGATGGCACCGGTTTCCAGTGGTTCGCGCAGTACTTCCAGCACCCGGCGGTCGAATTCGGGCAATTCATCCAGAAACAGCACACCGTTGTGAGCCAGGGAGATTTCGCCGGGTCTGGGATTGCTGCCGCCGCCCACCAGGGCAGGCGCGGAGGCGGTGTGATGCGGTGCGCGGAACGGGGGTTTACGCCACTGGCGAACATCGAAACCGAGGTCACTGACCGAGACAATGGCCGCGCTCTCCAGGGCTTCATCGTCAGTGAGTGTGGGCAAAATACCGGGCAAACGTGCCGCCAGCATGGATTTGCCGGTACCGGGTGGCCCCAGCATCAGCAGGTTGTGGCGACCGGTAGCGGCTATTTCCAAAGCCCGTTTAGCCTGGAAATGGCCTTGTACATCGGAAAAATCAGGCAGGGAGGCTGTCTGTGTTGCCGTGATATCGTGTGGTTCGCAAGGCAGCCGGTTCTGGCCATTGAGATGAGCGCAGACCTCCAGCAGGGTATCGGCCGCCATGACATCGACCCGTTCCACCAGGGCAGCTTCGGTGGCGTTCTCGCGGGGAACGATCAGGGTGCGTCCGGCCTTGCGGGCCTGGACGGCGATGGGCAGTACGCCGCTGGCCGGTCTCAGTTCGCCGCCCAGGGACAGTTCGCCCACACACTCGATGCGGGCCAGCTCGTCTCCCATCACCTGTCCCGAGGCCGCCAGAATGCCCAGGGCAATGGCCAGGTCGAAGCGCCCCCCTTCCTTGGGCACATCGGCCGGTGCCATGTTCACGGTAATGCGATCGAGCGGAAACTCGAAGCCGCTGTTGATCAGGGCTCCCCTGACCCTGTCCTTGCTTTCCTTGACGGCGGTCTCCGGCAATCCCACGATGGACAGGCTGGGCAGACCGAAGGAAATATGTACCTCGATGGTGACCAGGGGTGCCTCTATGCCGTGCTTGCCCCGCGTGTAGACGATAGCCAGCGACACGGATGCTTACGAACCGGCTTCGATGTCTGGTTGCTGTTCCTGTTCCAGTGCACTCAAGCGGACTTCCAGTTGTTCGAGTCGTTCACGGGTACTGGCCAGCACGGCCTTTTGCACTTCAAATTCTTCCCGGCTGACCAGGTTCATGGATTCGAACGCCCCTTGCAGAATGGCGCGAAAATTTTTCTCCAGATTCTCCTTTCCCTGCAACAGATCAACGGAAGCGACTTCAGTCAGTCGCCTGGAAATATCCTGAAACGGAATTTTATCGAGCACGGGTATTACCTCAATGGTCAAGTTTGAATGGCATCATCATCGACCCACCGGCACGGGCGGCCTGGCAGGTGTCGTTGGGGTAGCCGGTGTCGTGCTGCCAGGCAACACGGCTGCCGGATTGAATTGCGGGTTGTTGCTGTCGATGTTGATGTCCGTATCACCCCTGACGATTTCATCCGCCGTTTGCCGGTTCAGCAGAATGATGGAAATGCGGCGGTTGGTGGCCGCCATGGGGTTATTGTCCAGAAAGGGGACACTGGATGCCAGGCCCACGACCCTGAGCATCCTGGACTCCTGAAACCCTCCCCGGATCATTTCCTTGCGGGCCGCATTGGCCCGGTCGGTGGACAGTTCCCAGTTGGTATAACCCTGACCATTACCGGGGAACGGACGGGCATCCGTGTGGCCCGAGATACTGATCTTGTTGGACATCCCGTTCATTACCGGTGCCAGCTTGTGGATGATCTCGCTGGCGTAGTTTTCCATCCGGGCACTGGCGAGATCAAACATCGGACGGCCTTCCTTGTCGATGATCTGCACCCGCAGACCTTCCTGGGTGATGTCGATCCTGAGCTGATCCTTGAAGGGATTCAACATTGAATCTTCCTGGATCATTTCCTCGATTTTGTCCTTGATGGCCTCCATCTGCTTCCTTTCCTCGGCCTTTTGCAGATCGATGAGTTGCTGGCTGATGTCGGGCTGTAACTGCTTGGCCATTTGCACTTCGCCGTCGGCCCGGCTCAAATCCTCTCCACCGCCCTTGATGATACTGGCCGACTCGCTGGTACTCGATCCCCCCTCGAACGAGGCCTTCCAGGGATCCTTGAAGTATTCGGCGACACCCTTGCGATACACCGGGTCGGTCGAGGCCAGCAACCACATCAACAGGAAGAACGCCATCATGGCGGTCACGAAATCGGCATAAGCCAGTTTCCAGGCACCGCCGTGATGGCCGTGCCCGCCTTTCTTGATTTTCTTGATGATGATTTGATTGGGTGTTTCTGCCATGAGATATCAAGAAGGCACCAGAGCCTCAGGCCTGTTTCAGTGATTTATATTTTTTCTATCCAAGGTCGGTCACTGCCAAGGGGGACGCACATACCCGCCGGGGCCGGTTCGCACACCGACGTACTTCGCAATGACCCTCATGTATTCACGTCCTCCCCGGGTACGGCGGCAAACCGACTGGTAGACTGTCCCGAATACCTTGATGAACGTCGCCATTCTAACACCGGTTTCACTTTCAGTGATACCGGGGAGCCATATCCCCGGGGCACAGATCAATCGGGGGCCTCGATCATCGAACAGCCCAATCGTAGCCTCGATGTAGCGAAGCGCAATCGAGGAATTACGGACGGTGGGGAGCCAGACTGGCCCTTCAGCAGCGCGTATTTTTGGGCTGAAGGATGGCCAAGCATCATTGCGTCAGATCCGGCCCGGGGACTCCACAATTTCCGTTATGACGCTTCGCGGCATTCTGGTAAGGTTGGGCCCAGGCACTGCGCCACAAAAAACGATCCCGCAAGCCCCGCCCGGGTGAAACGGTACTTTATGCCGGGCCACAGCCTTACCCGACTCCCCCGAACGCTTATCCTCCCTGTCAGAGACCTTCCCATGAACCAGTCCCGTTATCGTAAAGACGCTTTTCCCACGACCGGGTTACCCCCCGGCATCGGCTACATCATCGGCAACGAGGCCGCCGAGCGGTTCAGCTATTACGGCATGCGGGCGGTTCTGGTGGTTTACATGACGCAGTACCTCGTCAATGCCGACGGTCAACCGGCCCCCCTGAGTCCCGAGGCGGCGAGAGCCCATTATCATCTGTTCGTGTCGGCGGCTTATTTCACCCCGTTGCTCGGTGCCTTGTTGTCGGATATCTGGCTGGGTAAATACCGCACCATCGTCATGCTGTCGCTTGTATATTGTCTGGGCCACCTGGCCTTGTCGCTCGACGCTACCGAAAGCGGTCTGATGCTGGGACAGGTCTTGATCGCCCTGGGTGCGGGCGGCATCAAGCCCTGTGTCTCGGCTCATCTGGGCGATCAGTTTGCCGATACCAACCGCCATCGCCTGAGTCAGGCCTATGGCTGGTTTTACTGGGCCATCAATCTGGGTGCCTTCGCGTCCATGCTGATCACCCCCTGGTTGCTTGCGGTTTGGGGTCCGGGCTGGGCTTTTGGCTTGCCTGCCGTGCTGATGTGGCTTGCCATTCTGGTTTTCTGGGCCGGTCGTTACCGTTACGCCCATGTTCCCCCCACCGGTTACTCCCGGTTTCTGACCACCCTGAAGCAGGACGGCGGGCTGAGCCACCTGGCACGACTGACACCGGTTTATCTTTGTCTTGCGGTTTTCTGGGCCTTGTTCGACCAGACCGGTTCTTCCTGGGTGTTGCAGGCTCAGGCCATGGACGGTCGCGTTGCCGGATTTACGCTGCTCCCCTCGCAGATCCAGGCCGCCAATCCGCTTTTCATCCTGCTGTTGACACCGGCCTTTCATTACGGGCTTTACCCGCTGCTGGCCCGCCACGTCGAAGTGACGGCGGTAGCCAAAATCAGTGTCGGCATGGTTTTGGCCGCCGCCTCGTTTGCACTGGCGGCCTGGATTCAAGCCGGGATCGATGCCGGCGCACACCCGTCAATCCTCTGGCAGTTGGCCGCTTACCTGTTGTTGACCGCCTCGGAAGTGATGGTATCGGTCACGGGTCTGGAGTTTGCCTATACCCAGGCACCGAAAGCCCTGAAATCGCTGGTCATGTCGTTGTTCATGGTGTCGGTGGCCGTGGGTAATTTGCTGACCGCACTGGTCAATCAGTCGATTCAGGGCATGGATCACCCCGAACGGCTGGCGGGCGCGGCCTATTTCTGGTTTTTCGCCGGACTGATGCTGCTGACCACCCTGATTTTTGCAGCACTGGCACAACGTCGGTGAATTTACAGGTTACGGTAGGCGAACAGCGAACCCAGTTCGGTTACCGTGGCATTCATGAGCTGGATAAGGGGTTCGGGCAGGAGTCCGGGCAATATCACACCGGCAGCCAGCACCCCGCCCACAAACCGCTCCCGACGGCTCAGGTTGAGGCGTGACGGACGTAAAGGCCCGGTCAACAGCCGGGCCGTCGTGCCTATGGCACCGGCAGCAGCGATCAGCAAAACCAGACTGACGGCGGCCGTCAGTCCGCCGAATGTTTGCAGGGAACCCAGGAGAATATGCAGTTCGGCCACGAAACCGGCGGTACCCGGCAGGGCCATGCCGCCAAACCAGGCCAGTGCCATCAGCAGGACAAAATTTTTCAGGTGAGGGGTGCAGTCCGGTTCATGCAGCAACTCCACCGCCAGGAACAACGCGGCGGCCACAAAACCGTGCGCACTCATTTGCAGACTGGCACCCAGGAGTCCGGTCTCGTTCAGGGTCGCAATACCCAGCAGGACACAGCCCATCTGACTGACTGAAAAACAGGCAAGCAACCGCTTGAGATCGGTTTGACGGAAGGCCAGCAAGGTCGCATACCCCATGCCGATGATGGCCAGGCCAGCCAGCCCGGGTTGAAACAGCAAAGCGGCATCGGGCAACATGCCGATAGCCCGCAACAAACCATAGGCTCCCAGGTTGAGCACCGTACCGGACAGCAGGAGGCGGATGGGGCCCGGGGCTTCGACCAGGGCCAGGGCCAACCAGCCGTGCAGCGGAAACACCGGCATCAAGACACCGAATCCCAGACACAATCCGCACAGCACCCCGCATTGCTGTTCCCGGATCAGGGACTGGGCGGTTTTCGTCATGGCCGTCAGGGTGGTGGACGCTTCGGTGGACTGGGTGAATATCGCCAGCAAGGCGATCAGCAGGATAACCGCCCCCCCCATCGTGTACAGCAAAAAATTGAGACTGGCCGTATGACGGGCCTGACCGCCCCAGTGACGGATGAGAAAAAACAGGGCGAGCAGACTGGCAACCCAGCAGACATAAAACCAGACCCAGTCCTGAGTCATGAACACGCCCAAAAGACCGGCTTCCAGCAACAACAGCGCGATGTGGTAGCTTTTGCTGCGATGCACAATGGTGTGGGAAATCAGGGTAACCAGCCAGCCTGACAGGCCTGATAACAGCAGCAGGGGAAGCGATATCCCGTCCAGGCCCAGCGTGTAATCACTGCCCGGTTGAGGATTCCAGTGCAGGCGTTCAGCGAACTGCAGGGTGGGCATCGTCGTATCGAACCGGGTCAGTACCCACAGGATCAACAACAACACCGTAGCCGTGGCAACATGGGCTATTCCCCGGATCAACCGATGCCTTGCGGAAGGAATGACGGCCATCAGCAACGCAGCGGTCAGGGGTAGCCAGAGGATGGAACTGAGTATCGGCATGGGTTTATCCGGTCTGTGCTCGCGGGCTGCACACCTGGTGCGTGACAGCGGGTCAGATCATCTGAAACCGGTAACTGCCGATGGTCCGGCGGGAGACGTTAAGCAATAACCGGATTTGATAGGCTTTGCCCGTGAGCATGAGGGGTTCCAGAGCCTGGCCGGAGAGGTATTCACTCGGTTCAAAGACCCGTTCGGCAACGGTCTGGCCATCGATTTCACCCAGAATCAACTGCAACCCGGGAAAGGATTGGGGCAAGGGCGACTGATTGCTGATGACCATTCTGAATTCGTAGGCACCCTGGGAGACCCCTGCCTTTTGCAGTGTGGCCTGACCTGCCTGGATGAACCGCAGATCCCGGTACGGTGCCAGGGTACAACCGAACACGGCACAGGCCCGTACCAGCCAGGGCCGGACGTTCACGTCACGCGCCAGTCGGTCGCCTTCAAAATAGAGATATTGAATCCAGAGCAATGTCAGCAAACCCCACGTCAACGGGTTCCAGGGGAAACCGGATGAAACCTTTGCCGGGGTTCGAACCGCCCGGGTTTCCCGCCGTTTGCGCGGCGTGGTCGGGTTTTTTCGGGAGGTCTGGCGGGTGTCGGCTGTCAGGGAAAAACCCGGGTCAGCCCCTTCAGGTTCACTGCTTGCGGGATCAGCACGCATCGACAGCACCGGTGGCGGGCTGCCTTCCGCGACCTGTTCCAGGGTTGAAAGGGCATCGAATACGCTGTCACACCGCTCACAGCGTGCATCGCCCCGACCGGCCCGTAATTGTGCCGCCGTGATGGGGTATCGGCTCTGACAGCGGGGACAACGGGTGTACACGCCTCAGTCAGCCACTTTAATGCCGGTCAACAGAACCCAGTCTTCCCGCTGAAGGACAGGTTCGAACCGGATCCGGGGTTGGTAGGCTTCGATTACGGCCTGTGCCTGATCGGCCAGTATGCCGGACAGGGCCAGGGAACCCCCCGGGGGAATCCGGTTGATCAGTTCACGCGCCAGCGTTATCAGGGGAACGGCCAGAATGTTGGCAACCAGCATGTCGGCCGATAGCCCGGATGACTGATGAGGCAGGAACAGCGTCAGGCCGTTTTCGACGGCATTCTTGCGGGCATTGTCGGCAGAAGCCGTGAGGGCCTGGGGATCGAGATCGATCCCGCAGGCCCGAGCCGCTCCCAGCCGGAGTGCCGCGATGGCCAGGATACCCGACCCGCACCCGTAGTCGATGAGCGTCTTGCCCGAAAGCACCTGACCGTCCAGCCATTCCAGGCACAGGGCGGTGGTGGGGTGGGTACCGGTACCGAAGGCGAGGCCGGGATCCAGCAGTACGTTCACCGCCTCGGGTTCCGGCGGCTCAAAACCGGTGGGGCAAACCCACAGCCGGTTTCCGAACCGCATCGGCCTGAAATGATCCAGCCAGGCACGCTCCCACACCTGATCTTCCAGTTCGGTCACCGTAAACGAATCGGCACTGTCCGGGTACTGTGCAAGCAAAACCTGACGAATGACTTCGGTGTTTACATCCGGTTCGAACAGGCCGGTGACCCGGGTTTTGTGCCAGAGGGGAATCTCACCCGGTGCCGGTTCAAACAGGGGCTGATCGCCGTCATCCTCGAAACTGACCGACAGAGCCCCCAGCCCGGACAGCCGGTCAGACAGCGCGTCGGCGGCAGATTCGTCGACACCGAGGGTGATTTGTCGCCACATCAGTGTTTCAGTCCCAGTTTTTGCTCCAGATAATGGATGTTCTGCCCGCCTGCCTCGAAAGCCGTATCATTGATGATATCCAGCAACAGCGGGGTGTTGCAGTTGATGCCGGTAATGATCATTTCCTGCAATGCCGTGCGCATGCGGGCAATCGCCGACCCCCGGGTGTCCCCGTGGGCGATGAGTTTGCCGATCATGGAGTCATAATTGGGCGGAACCCGGTAGCCGTTATAGATATGGGTTTCTACCCGTATACCCGGCCCGCCGGGGGGATGGAACTGTTGAATCAGTCCCGGACTGGGGATGAAACTTCTGGGATCCTCGGCATTGATGCGGCATTCGATGGCATGTCCCCGCAAGATGACATCTTCCTGGCGGATGGACAATTTTTCACCGGCAGCGATACGGAGTTGCTCCTTCACGATGTCATGGCCGGTTACCATTTCAGTCACCGGGTGTTCGACCTGAACCCGGGTATTCATTTCGATGAAATAGAACTGGCCGTCCTGATACAGGAACTCAAACGTGCCTGCGCCGAGATAGCCGATCTCCTGGCAGGCCTTGACACAACGGGCTCCCATTGCCTGGCGTTGTTCTTCGGTGATGCCCGGTGCCGGGGCTTCCTCGACCACTTTCTGGTGTCGCCGCTGGGTAGAGCAATCGCGTTCGCCCAGGTGGATCACGTGGCCATGCTGATCCGCCAGCACCTGAAATTCGATGTGGCGCGGGTTTTCCAGAAATTTCTCCATGTACACCATGTCATTGCCAAACGCTGCGGCAGCCTCGCCCCGGGTGAGGGTCACGGCACTGTGCAGGTTGGCCTCGCTGTGTACCACCCGCATGCCCCGTCCGCCGCCACCCCCCGCCGCCTTGATGATGACGGGAAAACCAATGCGGCGGGCGATGCGGATGTTTTCCTCGTAATCGTCGCCCAAAGGCCCGTCGGAGCCGGGAATACAGGGGATACCCGCTTTCTTCATGGCCTGTATGGCAGAGACCTTGTCGCCCATCAGGCGGATGGTCTCGGGACGGGGACCGATGAAGATGAAGCCGCTACGGATGACCTTTTCGGCGAAATCGGCATTTTCCGACAAAAAGCCATAGCCTGGATGGATGGCTACGGCATCCGTCACTTCGGCGGAACTGATGATGGCAGGGATATTGAGATAACTGTCCCTGGAGGAGGCAGGACCGATGCAGACGGACTCGTCCGCCAGACGCACATGCTTGAGATCACGATCGGCTTCGGAATGTACCGCCACCACCTTGATGCCCAGTTCCCGGCAAGCCCTGAGTATACGCAGGGCAATTTCACCCCGGTTTGCAATCAAAATTTTACCCAGCATGAAAAATACCTGTGGTTCCGGCGGTCATTCAATGACGAACAGTGGTTGGTTGTATTCCACCGGCTGTGCGTTCTCGACCAGAACCCTGGAAATGATGCCTGTCTTGTCGGCTTCGATCTGGTTCAGGATTTTCATGGCCTCGACGATGCAGAGGGTATCGCCCTCACTGACCCGCTGACCGACTTCCACGAAGGGTTTGACACCCGGCGTGGAGGACCGGTAGAAGGTACCCACCATGGGTGAGCGCACGATGTGTCCGGTCAGTTTATCACCCAGGGTTTCCACGCCGGCTTCAACCGGTGCATGAGCGGCAACCGGTTGTGGTGCTGCGGCCTGGACGACCTGCACGGCTGCCGGTGCCATACTGCTGTAACGGCTGATGCGAAGGGAGTCCTCACCCTCGTGGATTTCTATTTCGGCGATGTCTGATTCACTGATCATCTCGATCAGTTGCTTGATTTTTCTGATATCCATG
>Ga0172376_10004328_pt1 | contig 16281 bp, 13 predicted proteins | sample Lak35m_FD_121114 | JGI IMG/M metagenome (GOLD analysis project Ga0172376, IMG submission 121114) | Freshwater microbial communities from Kabuno Bay, South-Kivu, Congo - kab_092012_35m | ecosystem: Environmental > Aquatic > Freshwater > Lake | place: Democratic Republic of the Congo: South-Kivu... | reverse complement strand
TGCTCGGAGAGGATCTGAGTGAGCTCAACCTCAGCGTCCATGCTGTGGTAAGCGTTCAGGTCCTGAGCGAGCTCGGGGCTCCAGCGAGCGCGTAGCTTGCGGGTTGTTGCGGTGACTGCAATGCTCTCGATCTTGATGTCGATCTCGGGGATGACAGGTGAAGGAGCTGCACCGAAGTCAGACTCGAAAGAGGGGATGACGAGGGTTGAACCAGTGCCGCCGCCTGTGGTTGTCACCTGATCACTGAGAACGAATGAAGCAGTGAGTGTTGAGGTAGCAGAAACAAATTCTGCCGAGATCCCCGCGCCTGAAACAACAGTTAGAATAGCTGAAGTTGCACCGCTTAGTGCAACTAGAGGATCGGGTGTGAAAACACCGCCAGCAAAAGTTCCTAACTGGTTAAGACGACGAACGTTCTTAATACCTGTTCCTGACTGAACACTCGTGGGTATAGAAACTAGATTTGAGTCGCCTGTACCATCGTAAAGAGCGAGTGACTTAACAGCTGAGGGATCCATACTCTGACCAGCTGTACCTGTCAAGTGATCTGTTGCGACGATTAAGAAGCTCCAATCACCGCCATCTTCGATAAGCTGAGTGACCTGTGGGTCGAACTGAAGAAGTTTTCCGTCTGATCCACTCGTAGTTGCAGAATTATTAGAACCAAATATCTGTGTCGATGTGCCGCCGAAGGCGCCGTACGCTAAGACATCAAGTGCTGTGTTGAGCTTGTGTGCTGTCTTGTGAATCTGTGAGTAAGAAGTTCCGACGAGATCATACTGACCGCCGACTGCGTCTGAGCCTGTACGAACAGAAGACCCAGCTGGGTTGTTGTAGAGTGACTGACCCTTGTCATAAGTCACGTTGGTTCCAACAGTTGTTGTGCCGCTGACTGCAGCATCACCGCCTACATCGCTACCGTAGGTGTAGTCGAGGTAGAAGAGAAGACCGCTTGGGAGGCTCATTGGCTGGATGCTGACGAGCTCGTTGGCAACGAGACCGCCGAACACGCGACGAACGATTGGGAATGCGATGTTGGTGAAGCCGTCCACCTGACCGCTGTCTGAACCGCCGCTGCCGAGGACGTTAGCCTCACGAAGAACCTGAGCTGCCTGGTTCTCGAGAAGGCGTGACATGGTCTCACGAGTGTGCTCGTTGAGGCCGCGGAGAAGACCGGTGCGGCTCCACTTCTCCATTAATCTGTTGCTTTCGGCACCGACGTGACGATCACGGATGCCCTCTGTTAGATGTCTTAAAGTTAATGAACGTGACATGTTTAACTCCTTGTTGTTTAATGTCTTCTGTTGATTTCGAACTAACCTATCTTACTTCAATCCTGCCAGTCTCTGCCAGCGATCAAGCTCAGGAGTTGCATCCTGCTTGGGAGCTGAGGAGGTGGTGGGTCTTGAAGATGACCCGCGGGTGCGTGACTCAGTGAGAGGCTTAGCAGCTCCACGAGCAAATGTCTCTGTTAAGGACTTGTACAATGACTTGGCCTCTGTTAAGCTGTTTGCTTCATCAAGAGCCTTAATGACTGATTTCTTCTCAGCCTCGTTAAGGTTCTTATTCTGAAGAAGCTTGTTCACGTAGAGAAGCTTTGCATTGAATAGATTGAGATCTTCCAACTGTTCACGAAGAGTTTCAACAGCACTTCTGTATTTTTTCAGTTTCTCATCGAGCGCACGATTCTTGCGGCGCTCATCACGGAATGCTTCCGCGAGTTTGTTTAAAGTAGGAGGATTGGTGAAGATGTCCTTACCTTCATCGCCTCCACCAAAAGATTTCTTGACGCCAGCGTTTGCCTTGCCCTTTCCGCCGAATGCGCCGTCGACGCCAGCATTGCTGCCGCCCTTGCCGCCGAAGTGATGATCAACTTTGCCTTTGCTCTCACGGACCAGCTTGCGGATTCTCATGATCTCTTCAGCAAGCATCTTCTCATCGACTTCGACCATCTCGTCTTTCTTCTCGCCTTCGTCGCCGCCCATCATGGCTTGGAAGTCGACTTCGCCCTCATCACCCTCGTCTCCTTCGGGTGCTTCATCGCCTTCAGGCGCTTCCTCACCGTCATCGCCCTCGTCTGAGAGCTCAAGCTCTTCGTCGGGCTCGCCCTCGTCTTCGTCGTCTTCGAGCATGCCTCTGAGATCCTCAGGGATCTTCTCTTTGTCGATATCGTCACCGAGATCAAGAACAAGCTTGAGCTCTTGAAGCATCTCTTCGAGAGTTGCTTCTTCATTGTCCATCTCGTGATTCTTACCATCTTTAACAGGAGGCTTAGCAGCTGGCTTTGCAGGCTTCTTTCCGCTGTTCATGGTATCAGCAAGCTCGTTTTCTACGGCTTCTCTCAGAGCGTTGAGATCGACTTCGTAATACTTCTGTCTCTGTCTCATATTTGAATTCTCCTTTAAATTCGTTTCCTTATTATCTATGGTTTTAGATGCCAAATTTCTTTTTGTTTGATTAATTTTATTAGCGATTGAATTTAATTCTCTCTGCTGTGAAGAAGACATTGTTCTGAAAGCTTTGTTTGTTGCTTCTGAAACAATCTTTGCATTCTTTGAAGAAGAGATCTCCTTAGACATGTCTAAGCCTAAGAGAGTTGAGAGCTTGAGAAGGGCTGACTCATCTAATGTGACTTCATCTAGATCATCATCTTCTTCAGCGACTTCTTCGGTGTCTTTTCCCTCAGCTTCTTGAACCTCTAAGAGCTCAGATTCGATAAACTCTCTGATCTTAGGAGTGACCGCTTCTAAAACTGCCTTCTTTGCATTTGCTTCTGCAATCTCACGAAGTTTCTTTGCATCTGCAATTGCTTCTTCAAAAATTTTATTTGACATTATAAACCCTCTGTTAAACAAAAATAACTATGACATAAAAATGAAACTTACTTCAATTTATTCCACTTCGATCTCATTTATTAGATTTTTTATACGATTTACTCTCTTTTGATGAAATAAAAATGATCTCTCCATCGGATCTTTGAGATCGAATAGAGAAAATACATTATCGTCATACTCATCATGACGCGGTAGTGGTGCTCTTGAAGTTCCAAACTGAGTTCCGCTTATTCTTCCTGGCTTGTTTCTAATGTATTGCGCAGTTGATTGAGTGCCGAAAGCAGGCCCTTTTGTGTTTTTAGGGACAGGGCCAAGAGGATCTGTCTGACGATAAGTTAATCGAGGAGAGATACCTTTCATTATGGGTGTCGTGTGATCGCTCTCTTCAGTCAAACCGAACTGGGATCCTTGGTTTCTACCATCACCTGCCGATCGATCTGCTCTTCCGCTTCTGTTTGGATTTCGATAAGCACCGCTGTCAGTCTCAGCTCTGATCGCATTTATGACATCTCGATCCATGTCAAGCTCATCCAAGATTGCCTCAGGATCTGACTCTTCTTCTTCACGATACTGATAAAAAGCACGGGTCTGACCCTGCGTGGCACCTTGTGCCGGGTGACCCGTCTTTAATCTTCCATACCCACGACCGGCATTTGAATCGTGTGATTTCGCAACGCGAATCGTGGTTTGGGTATTCATCTATCAGCCTGCAGAGCTTGCGTATGATCTTCCTGAGATCAATGCTGTGGCTGTATCAACATCCTGTGTGGCAATCTCAGGTGAGGTCAGCGCAGGGTTTGCCAGCCCTCCGAGGCCTGATCCAAACTCTCCCGATGCAGGAACGACTGTGCCTGTGAAAGCAGGCTGATCTGTTGCAGAGACAGATCCTGGTCCGGGCGATGTCAAGGGTGGGACATAAGGGCTTGTAGGCGCGCCGGCACCACCACCAAACATCTTGCCATCAGCAGTCATGTTATTTGCAGCGACATCAGGAGCATCGACATAATCTCTGTTGTAGCTTGACATCTTGTGACCCACACCGCCGGGAACATCCACACCATAAGCGGTGAATCCTGCTGTTGCTTCACCTCGTTGAACAGCTGGAATAAATGTCTGATTGATAGTTTCATCAGTGATCTCACCTCTGTGAATAGGTGATGATGCATAAGCTGATGCGTAGTTCGCGGGATAACGCTTTCCAAGCCCTCCTGATTGTGTGTCAGAAGGATTAGAAATTTTGTGATCTCTCTCAGACATTATGCCTCCTTAATCTTATCTTTAATAGATTTAGCTCTTCTCTGAATGGCTTTGATTCGCTCAGTTAGAACCTTGCGCTCTCTTAGGAGCTGAAGAAGAACCTTGAGCTCTTTTCGAACCTCGTCGATTCTGTCTTGACGCTTGGCCTCTTCAACTTTTTGTTGCTGCTCTTTGAGATGTGCTCTCTCTTCTTGGATGATCTTCTTCAAAACTTCGGGTGTAAGCTTAGCAACTTTTTCCATTAAAAACTCCTTTTGTTAAACGACAAGTCATCTTTAAATATCGTTTAACAAGAAATTTATCTGTTTATTTTTGGAGCAAATGCCAAAGATGCCCACTTTTCTGACGCGCCGCTGAAGAGATCTGTAGGATCTGCTGATGCCACGATCTTTGCTGCTTCATCAGCAGGAGTGGCACCCATCGTCGGCCTTCCTGGAACTTCATACTGCTCTTTGAGTGTCGATGCTGCTGTGTCTGCTAAGATATCTCTCATGATAGGGTCACTTGTGACTCTTGAGACGAGGTTTTTTGTCTTCTCAGGTGCAGGTTCTGGATCTCTGCTCTTTGATTTGGCACCAAAGCTAACTTGATCTAAGTAGCTTCCTCTTGTCTGCATGCTTTTTTGCTGCGCTTCTTTGATCTGATCCATCCCAGGAAGAGATCTCTTCGATTTTCTATCGACTGACTCTGTCAGATCTCTCTGCTGATCTGATTTGGGGCTCAAACCCTCAGATAAGATCTCAACAAGACACTCTTTGACGAGTGACTTAAACAACGCTTTATCAACTTTCATTTCTTGTCCCACCCTAATATGTCATTAAAGATTCTATCAATTCTGTCTGATCTGTTAAAGAAACTATTTAAATCTCTTGATTTAACTACTTTACCCTCGTGTAAGGACATAAAAGCACCAGGAGTCGAAGGCTCACTCACCATGTCAAAGCAGATGAGCTGAAAGTCATCTTGGACAACCTGTGTGTTTCCTTTATTGACTGTCGATCCCACACCTCTCGAGCTGATGCCAAGTGTCACACCGCTCTCAATGAGGCTCTGGATGATCTTTCCACTGGGTGTGTCAAGAACCTCAATTGTTCCAAACACATCATCACCCTTCATGTAAGCTTCTCTAACGATGTGCGAAGCATTCTTGAGTTCGACGACCGATGTGTCTGGGTGATCGCAATTTCCTGTCCAGAATTGTTTTCCTTTTCTCTTAGCCAACCAGTTACCGCTTGGAGTCGTTACACAATACACAAAATCATCGTGATCTACTTCATCAACTTTCATAAATCTTAGATCTAAACCAATATTTTTAGAAAAATTTTCAGATACTAACCACATAGGTTTAGAGTTTTCTTGAAGAATTATTCTCCCAGGTTCAATTTCTCTATCTTTTTGCAAATAAGATCTTATGTTGCTAGCAGAACCTAATTTAAGAAATACTTCTCCGACATCTTGTGCAAGTGATGAAGAGGTAGTGTAGTATTCTTTTATTAATTTACCTCTGACAACTCTATTTCTTCCATCACCTATAAGAAGCCATGTCAATAGTATTTCTAAACAATTTTGATCCCATTGCAAAATATCACTTGGAATGCTTTTTTCTGAGCTCGAGCCTAGTTCATATAGATAATCATGAAGCCCTTTGTGAGAGCAAGAAAAATCAACTGTTTCTCCGTCTGATCTTAATCTTTCCTTCCATTCTAAAGGAAATTCTGTAAGAAGCTCGCGTATTAACTCAATGTTTTCTTTTTTCTTTTGAGTTATTTGAATGTTATTACAAGTTGAATAGCCTCTTTTAACTCCATCGGAACACCCTTCAGAAATATAAATTCCTATAAACGCTGCCCACACTTGCGGATCAACAAAAATATTTGTTCCTGGAATGTTATAAACTTCAGGTGTTTCTCCTTTCCAATTAGATTTAGAACTTAAGCCACAGTGAGAAAGCCAACTAGATTCTTCTTTGTAGAGATCATAAACAGATTGCGCTGTCATATAGATAGGATTATTATTTCTATCAAAAATAAGTGTCTTATGATCAGGTGTAAGTTTCATATCTAAAGTTTTTCCATTGTAAAAATGGAGCATCTTTCCTTTGTAATGCTTTTTAGTAATATGAAGTATCTCTTCTTCTTGAAGTGCACCTGTTTCTACGTTAAGTGTAAAAACTTTATCGTCTTTTTCTAACTCATTAAAAGACAGCCACCCTCTTTTTGTCATTATCTGTGTTTCTTGATCGACACATTCACCTAACGCTCTGTTCTCACGGATCAGTTTCTGATAGTTTTCTATCTCTCTTTCAAGAATAGATTTAGGATAAACTCTGCCGTTCTGATTGAGTGTGTTCGCACGCTGGATGACGCCCTTGAGCATGATCTTGCCAAACTTTTCTCTATTCTCTTTAATGACTTTTCTGTCACAAGTGAGCGGAAGCCACTCTGTTAAAACTCTTAAATCAGACATTTGTGACCTCCTTCTTAGAAAGTTCATTAATAAGTTTAGTTACGGTTAAGAATCTGACGATTGAAGAGTCATCAATCTTGTTCTCATCGAGAGCAGTGATCGCATTTCTAACTCTATCGACTTTCTCAACTAAAATAGAGTTTGTCTCTCGATCTTCGAAATCCTCAAGCAGCTTCATCGCCTGACCTTTCTTTTCTTTGAGATAACCCTTTAGATATTTTTCGTCTTGTGTCACATAAAAAGCGTAGTGTGAGATGATGTCACGCTCTTCATTTGATAAGTCAGAGTACTTCTGATTGATCTTCTCAGTCATCAGCTTAAAAACTAACTTATCAGATTTTGATGCATCTATCTCTTTTTGCAGTTTTTCAACAGAATCATTTGATTTTGAAGTGAGAAGGTTCTCACCTATCTTCTTCTCAAACTCGATAAGAATGCCAAGATCAGGCGAATCTTTTCTCCACTCATTGAGCGCAATTTGAATAGATCCTAAGTTTCGGTAATCTGCGACATTCTGGTAGAAAAAATCTTTCTTTTCAAGAGTGTAGTTGATGTCTCTAATCAGATCTGACTTCTCTCTGTCAAGTTTCGCGCTGTCGATGTTTCGAGCAGCTCTCTTAGCCTCAGATAAGATTGATGCAACAATGTGTGTGTCAGAAACTGTCGAGTTAGAAAGCGCATTAAAGAGCCTGAACTCCTTGTAGAGCTCCGTCCCTTTAGCAAATCTTTGCTCGATTATTCGCGTCGCTTTCTTAGCAGTTTTGACATCACCTTCGATGATACAACCGGTGATATGTTGAACTAAGAGCTCGTAGATAATGCCCACATTTCTTTTTTTATTATGCTTAGTTGTCATTTTCTCCCTCTGATGAATTGTTCTCAGAGATAACTCCGGTGAATTTTTTAGGTTTGATGTTTAGTTTCTTATTCAGACTCGTAAGCGTGTGCTTGATCCTATCTGTCATCTGCGCATTTTGAACAATCTTATTGTCTAAGTATTCACTAATGTCGATATCTTCTAACTTAAGTGAAGATAAAGATTTAAGATCACTCATTTCTCTTTCCATGCCTGACACGCTATTCTGCTTTCTGTCGCCTTCATCTCTGGGTTTGATACTGTGATGATTGCCGTCCATCTCAGCATACTGCATTCTTCTTCTCTTTCTGCGCTTTTCTTCGTATTCGTGTTGTGTCTTTTCGCGCTTCTCGTCATCTGTTAGAGGTTCTTCCTGCTCAGAATCTTCAGCAAGCATTGTCGCATACTTGTTTAAGGAAGATTGGATCTTGATTGGAACATTTTCATCTTCTATCGAGTCATTTTCTGATAGTGAAGTGGGCCCAGAAAGATCAATTGACTTGGAGATCTTAGGGCCACCTGGGCCGCCGAGATCGAGATCGAGATCTTCTGGCCCTTGAACAGGAGTGATCTGAGTTGCCTCGATCTCGAGCTCGTGCATCTTATCTCTCTTCTGACCCATTCTGATGTTCTTGATCTCGTCTTCTGATAGACGAATGATATTTTTCTGAACCCAAGCCTTATCTACCAAGCCAGGTGTCTGGAGCGCTGCGCCAGCTGCTTCAAATCTTGACTTAAAGAGCTCTAGCTTTTGTTGCTGAGCGATAGTTGATGGATTAGAAAGTTTAAGAGTGAAATCCAGAAGATCGTTGTCTGAAAAACCGTGACAGTGTAAGTGAATGATGGCGATCTTATTCAGCTCAGCAAGCACAGTTCTCTGAACTTTGGCAATAGTTCTGGAGAATCTGATGTCTTCTTGTGATAGTGTCGCTTTAGCGCCTAATCCCTCGTCATAACCAAGATATGCCTTTGGAATCTTCAACGCAGCAAAGAGTTTCTTTTGAATGTACTCGACGTCATTTGTCTCTCCTGCCATAGTGCCGCCGCCGAGCGTGTCAATGGCAGTTCCTGACTCTGAACCTCTGACAGGAATAAAGTAATCCTCATCCACTGACAGCGGGTTGTATCTTAAATCGACGCGTCCTGTCGTGTGATCTGAGATTGGAGCACGCTTAAGTGTCGATTGAGCTCTCTCCATGTAAGCGGGAATCTCTTCGGGTGGAACATTACCTACATCGATCTTAAAGACACGGCGTTCGGGTGCTCTAACTATTCGATAGACAAGCATCGCATCTTCTAGCAAGATTAGCTGTCTCCAGATTCTTCTGGCAGGCTCTAACACTGATGATCCGTAGGGAATGAATGCATCATTGCCTAAGAGGCGCATGTGAGATACTTGCCAGTTCTCGAGCACTTGATTACCTTGTGTCACCCAACGAAAGCGAACTGCAAGAGGATCATTAGGATCAAATCCTTCTTCACGCTCAACTTCAGAGATAGGCATCGGATAAGCATTCACAATACCATACTCTGGTGACACATCGTTAAATAGGAAGTGATCTCCGTACTTGCAGAGGTTTCTAACCCAACTTGTTAGGTTAAAGTCAATGTTAAGTGTGTCATAGAAAAGTTCATCTAATAGCTGCTTGATCTTAGTGTTGTCAGAGTGTATGTGAAGAACATTACCGTTCTCATCAGAAGCAGCTGACTCTTCTGCATAGATGTCAAGAGCACTTCCGATCTCAGGTGTGTATTCCATCTCGCTGAAATCTGAGTATCTTGCCATACGGTCATATGTTCCGTATGCAGACATCGCATTACTATAGACGCGACTCTGATTCTTTCTAAAGATCTCAAAAGCAGACGATGTGTATTTATCATCAGGTTTTATAAGCTTTCTCTTGACAACTGGGCCTGATCTAAACAGGCGTGTCAAGCGAGTGAATAAGTTTGAACTACTTTCGGCCATCTATTAAATCCTTACTTTATGATCCACAATAAATCTTGTGGTATATTACTGCGACTTTTAGTATTTATTAAATCTTGCCTAACATTCTTGCCTAAGCTTTCTTTATTAGGATTTGATGTGTAGACACCGGCTGGAGCCAATACTTGACTTGGTGTCTCATTGTATGTTCTCTGATTTCTCGACATCGCAGCAAGCATTGCTTCATTTAAGCCCGTATTTCCTTTGGAATACTCAGATGCACCTTCCAAGATCCACGCGCCGATGGCGAGGCTCATGACCAAGTCGTCATTAAATCCTGATCTCGCCTCTGCTCGACCGGTATTCCAAGTAAAAACTTTTAACTCTTCGTAGAATCTCGAAGAGTAGCTAATGAGTTGTCTGTTTCTGAGAACTTCTTCAAGTTTAGCCAACACAGTGCTTCTTGTCTTGCCGTTTGTGTTAAACCCTGCTATTTCAGCGGATGACGGAGGAACATAATCTCCAATATAAACTTGACTCTTTTTTCTGTAGTAGAGTTTTGGATACTTGAGATCTTGCAATTTTAGGATCGTAGCATAACCGTAGGAGTTATTCTCAGGACAGACAAGTGCCTTGCAATATTTTAAGCCAAACTCATTGATCAGCTCTGCAAAGTTGTCAGGCTTGATCTTGCCCTTGTATTCAGCTACGATCTCTGCTGTTGTGGTGTCGATTATGTGAAAAGTAGAGTAATCTTTTGAATCACCTCTCGAGACGTCAGCAGACAAAATATAGCTGTGTTCTGTGAGCGGATACTTCCAGACCCAAACATTTCTATCAGCACCCATCTTCTCTGCAGGCGGTCGAATATTCGTCCTCAGCCACTCGATCGAGTTCACATCTAAGAATGTGTCACCGCTGATTGCGAAGTCACATAGATACTCTTGCGCAATTTGCCTCTTGTTAAGATTTTTAGTTGTCTTTTCAAACCAGTCATTATCTCGCTCGGGATGAACGCTCCAGGGTAAGTTGATTGAGTTAAACTCATTCAGGCCTGCTTCAGCATCAACATAGAGTTTATGATACTGTCCTCCGATACCATTGGGCGTAGATAAAATAATAACCCGACCACCTGTCGAGATAGTCGGGTAAATACCTGTCCAGATTGTGTCAAAGTTTCTAACGAACGCAGCCTCATCAACAATAAGAAGTGAAAGTGCTTCAGAGCGACCAGCGTCTTCTGAGGTAGGAACGGCCTTTATTTCTGATCCAGAGCTAAACTTTATCTTCTGCTTGTTGTCTTCAACAATCTCTGTGAGCAACATCCAGCTTGGCAATGACTTGATCATCGTCTTGACTTTATTGATAAAGTTCTGTGCAACCGAGAGTTTGGTTGCGATGATCAAGATATTTTTTTCTTTCTGAAATATGGCCATCCAGACAGCATAGGCAGCAACAAGAGTTGATAGGCCTAACTGTCTGGATTTAACAACAATATTGAATCTATGCTCAAGAAACTCATCAACACAGTCTTCCTGGAAAGGGAACATTTCAAATGGAATGAGCCCTCTGATCGGATGCTGTATTTTTACGTAGTTTTTAAAGAAATAGTTTGGCTCTTTAGCACATCTTATTATTTCTTTGACTTGAACTTGCTTGTTGTATTTTGTCATACATGCCTATCAGTTTATCTCAATCACACTTACATGTCGAACTAAAGCAGTGCCCTTCTCAGAGTAAGCGTGATAGTTAATCAGCTCAACAGCCACATCTGAAGAGATCTCTTTTGTCTTGAGAGCTCTTCCAGCTTTCTCTTTAAACATCTTCTTGACATTGTCTAGGCAACCTTTGGCGACTTTCTTTAGATCTTTCTCTGACTCACGAGCCGCTTTTTGCATAGCAAATCTGTCACCTAAATTGACGATCATCATACATGTCATAGTCAGCTTATTCTCGGAAGTGATCTTCATCACACACTTGATCGATCCTGTGTAAGATTGAAAAGCTGCGCCGTAAAGATCTTCTACGATCGTGCTCAAAATATTTATCTCTTGAAAGTTCATAATATCTCCTGGTGTTTGGTCGTATTAATAAGTAATCTCTTCCGAGTGTTTATGTATTTTCTAACTTCACTTTTTTTAGGACGCCAACCACCTTTCCACGCATCTTTTCTTGACTCTGCAAAAGTCAGAAAGCACTCGTTGCAGCAGAGATGATCAGAATGACTCTGGATATCGGCTTCTGTCTTCAATATGAAACCACATAGATCACAAAAGAAGTGATCTTCTGCGCTGCTTTCTGTCTCACCGAAGGATACTATCTTATATAACCTGGACATAAGAATCAACTCCCTCTCTCATGATCTCAATTGAGTTATCAACGATATCTTTAATCTCATCGATGTGAGATATCACGATAATGTTCTTGAAAGATTTCTTAAGAGAATGAAGTAATCTACCACAAGATTCCAAGTTTGTTTCATCAAGCGTTCCAAAACCTTCATCGATGAGAAGCATCGATGACTTCGGAAGTGAAGAGATGTTGATCAAGGCAACTCTTATGGCAAGCGATGAGATCATCTTCTCCATCCCAGAGGCTAACTCAACGATTCGCTTTGAATCTCCATAGTCGATAAACACATCCATAGCATTTGACTCAAGATCTGCCTCGAGAACGACTGTGAATGCAACTACGCCCTTTAAGATTTTGGCTATCTCTGCGTTAATCTTAGGTAAGAGAAAGTTAATGATTTGAACTGGGATACCTCTGCTAGATGTGGCTTGAATAAATAGATCTTGAACTTTGATCTGTGTATTCAGCTTGTCAAAGCGATCGCTTGAATCTCTCGCAGTGGAGATAGCGATATCTAAACCTTCAATCTGCTTGATCTTGCTGATCCGCTCCGTGTCGTTCGTCTTAAGCGCTTTCTTTTTAGAATCTAAGAGTTTAACGATTCCAGAGACATCATTGTCCAAATCTTGACCTTCAAACTTAGCCTTTAGATCTTGACTCTCACGATCAGCAGCCTGATAGGATAGGTTTAAGTTTTCGATCTCATTTTGAATCGCTTGAATCTGAACTCTATCATTAGAGATCTTAGAGATCAGATTTGACTTCTTCTGAAGAAGAGCATTGTATTTGTCGATCTTGTCTTCGTAGTTTTCTTTTGAAAGTTTCTTGTAAGACTCGCGGAGATCTGCGACATTTGTCTGTAATCTATTAACAGATTCTCTCTTATCTTCGATCTTTGCCTTATCTCTATGCGAATCTTTGATGAACATGCAGGATGGGAAACTTTCACCACAAGGAACTTCTAAGAGTTTCTTGACAGATTTTTCCATCATCAAGAGCTCAGCTGACTCTGACTTTAAGAGCGATTCAATCTGCCAAAGTGTCTTCTCAAGATTTTTAAATGTCTCAAGATTAGTTTTGATCTCACTTACATTGAATGACTCAATAAAATCTTCGATCTTCTTTATCTTTTCTTCATGCTCAGCTATGTTTGCTTTTGCTTCGTCCAGAGATGTCTGCTTTTGACTGATTTTGTCCTTAAGTGTGGCAACTTTTTTAAGAGCTTTCTCAACTGCAAGCTCAGACACAAAATCTTCTTTCACATTTTTATGAACTTCAGATGTCAGATTTTCAATCTCTTGCTCCAAAGCTTCTCTGTCTTCTAAGATCTTATCAAGCAACGCCTGACTTGTCTCTCTGGATTTGATAAGCTCTTGCAGCTTTTTACTCCAGGTGCCTGTGTCTGGTGCATAACGTTTAAGATCATTTCTAATAGCAGCTGTCTCTTTTTTTGCAAGATCATTTAGCGTGTCAAATACGCTTAGATCTAAGAAGTTTGATAAAATATTTTTCCTTGCAGTTGCTTTCTCTTTGATAAATGTGTTCATCTCACCCTGAGAGGCGAGTGAAGTCATGTGAAACTCTTCTGCTGTTCCTATCATTGAGCGCAAGTATTTCTCTGTCTCTCTTCGCTGCTCTTCTGTCTTATCTTCAATTATTTCACCGCTCGAATCGAGTCGATGAACGCTTAGATTTGTGGGCGCCCAAAGATCATTCTTGGTGTATTTTTTAGTTGTCTCTCTTACCACTCTAAAGGGAGCACCATTGACTGATATGTCAATCTCTACTTTACAAGAGTTCTTTCGTGAGTTGATGATGTGAATATTCTTGATAGATCCTCTATCAGAAGAGTTAAAGAGCCCATATGCGAGGGTGCCAATGATAGAAGATTTTCCTCTTGCATTCTTTCCAAAGATACCCGTGATGCCTGGTAGCTTTTCAAGATTAATCTCGTTTCCTTCACCATAACAAAAAGTATTGTCAAATCTTAACTTATTGATACTCCACTTCACATTTCTAAGATCTGAGTTTTCTTCGGTCGCAGAAGCAATGTAGTTAGATGTGAGCTTATCAAGCTCATTCCACTCATTTTCGGAGATCTCTTGATTGCCCGTATAATACTGTCGCATTAAGCTCTTGATGACTTTAGGCTCTCGTAAGTTTAGGACAGTTGCTTCACTCTCTTTAATCTTTTCAGCAGCAAAAGAGTTATCGATCTTAAAAACAACCTCTGACGCATTCTTGATGTTTTTAAGCGACTTTTGAAGTGTCTTTGTTTGCTCAGGAGTGATGTAGTCGTTTTGAGCACTTATTCTAAATCTTGAGAGATCAGGATAAGCAAGACAGGCTTTGATTGTCTTTTCTACATCACCTTTCCACTCGACGGTGATGAACTGATAGTCATTCTTAACGGGATAGAACTCTACATCGAAGTCATCTCTGGTTCTAATATCCCAAACTAAGAATCCTTTCTCAAGATCTTCTCCGTAGTTTTGCTGAATAGTGCTCCCACTGTATGCGACTGTCTTTTTGTTGTTTAAGAACTGACGTTTGTGAATATCGCCTAACAGGCCGAAGTCAAAGGCATCAAAAAATCTTACAGGAACTTCTCCGTCAATGCTCCAGTCAATATCAGTCAGAGATCCAGCGACAGCGCCGTGAAAAAGAGCGATCGAGATGTTCTCTGAGGGCTTGACATTTTTCCAATTTTCTTCGTCAAAACAAGAAAAGACACACCAGTCAAAGCCTGGAATGCCTGTGGGATAGACGCCTGAATCTTTGTACAAGAATATCTTCTTGTTATTGATCGCTTCGATGATGGGTGTCACAGCATCTTGTCGATCTTTGTTGTGAATAAGCCCGTCATGATTTCCTAAGATCACATGAACAGGTGCGATCTTCGACATCTCATTAAACCACCAAGCTAGTTTTTCAACTAGCTCCGGTGAGATACCCTGCGTCTTAGAGTGAACGATGTCACCTCCAACATAGATGACATCAGGTTTAATCGTTCTAGCTTGTCTAAAAAGATCTTCGAATGCTGCGACATATTCTTGGTGCCTTGACAGGCCTCGCCAGTGAATGTCGGCGATGTGTAAAATCTTCATCTATTGTCCTAGTTCATTTTAATGACATGATCTTTCTTGTCAGGTGAGAAACTCATCTTTCCACCTGGTGATAATACCCAACAACGCTTAGAAATACAAGATTGCGGTTTGGGTGCCATCCCGTCTGTCATGACAATGTAGCCGTCAAAATCTCTTCCAATTTTTCGGTAATGAGCTTCAACAGCATCAAAATCAGTGCCACCTGTCAATCTGCGGGAAAAACTTGCGCTTCTGCCTTTACGCCAGATTGTCTTGCTTTCTTCTTCTACTTTTGTGTCAAAGTAATAATACACAAATGTGTGCGTCTTTGATAGGCTTTCTAGCACGCTACCAAAGTTCTTAAGTGCATCAGAGCCGACGCTTCCACTCTGGTCAATATACACAGCAAGTGATGATGTTTTCCTTACTTTCTTGCCTGGGTGAATGTAAGGATACTTGCGATTGATCTTGCGCTGTGTCTTGAATGTGTTGCTCTTCATCTTCCGGCCGCAGAAATATTTCAGAGCTCTTTCCCAATTGAACTCGGCTTTTGTCATTTTGTCAATTTGAGCACGAGTTGATGCTGAAACCGATCCCCAAGAACGACTATTTGCAACTTCTGTTGCTTGAGAAATAATGGCCTTTACTTTTTCATCTGCGATGGCTTTCTCAGCGTCTGAGAGTGTGCTGTTATCGTGCTCATCAAGCACCACGAGCACATCCTTACTCTTGAGATCTTCGATTGCTTCTTTGATTTCTTCGTTGGACATGATCTTTTCCATATACCACTCTGAAGACATTCCAATAGGCAATGAAGCGATAAAAAGTGCGAGTTTTGTGATTGACTCTTGTCGCTTGGTGTCAATCTCGACACCTTCTTTTGTTGGCAACTTGTTAAGAACACCAGGAATCAAACCACACTCGGGTAGTTCGGCTCGTGGAATGATACTGTTGATTGCAAGATCAGTTGCAATATTCCAGTAGTTGTGAGGCTCTTGCTTTCGTGTTGTCACATGCTTAAAGATGAGATGATAACACTCGTGCTTGAGCAAGCCAAAGATTTTTGGGATAGAAAGAGATGACACAAAAGTGGGTGACCAGTAAAGCGTCATCACACCGTCTTGATAAGTGACTCCGGCTGTTGAGATTGACTCCTCGCGAATGCGTCGCATCGACCTGACGACCGTCGCGAAGAAGGGCTCTTCGATTAGAAACTTAAGAAGGATGCTGTCAAACTCTTTTTCTGTGATCATTTGTCAAGCCGAAGTGTAGAGATACCACGAACAGAATCAACAATCCTTGACTTGAGTGCGGATGTGATCATTTTAATGTTGTGGAGATTCTTTGTAGTCATAATATTTTGAGTAAAATCTACAACAACTTCATCAGACACATGACTCAGGAAACTTGTCAGATTCTTAATCTGTGTCGCACAGAGATCATTCTCTTTGAGATAGAGAACTACTTGATCTAAGGCTTCGTTCTTCTTGTCATTTGTGATAG
>Ga0172376_10004325_pt1 | contig 16285 bp, 5 predicted proteins | sample Lak35m_FD_121114 | JGI IMG/M metagenome (GOLD analysis project Ga0172376, IMG submission 121114) | Freshwater microbial communities from Kabuno Bay, South-Kivu, Congo - kab_092012_35m | ecosystem: Environmental > Aquatic > Freshwater > Lake | place: Democratic Republic of the Congo: South-Kivu... | reverse complement strand
TCCTGCGGTGCCCTCACCACCTCGACCGACCTGCACGCCACGATCGCCTCGATGTTCGGAGCGTCGGTGGGCCATGTCGCCCACGGACGGTCACTCGAGCCGTTGCTGTCGGGTGCGACCGATCGCGTGCGCGACTGGTTGCTCACCGGGGTGTGGGGTCGCGAGGTGCAGGTGGTGACCGACCGGTGGCGCTACACGCGCGGGCCTCGCGGCGAGAACGCGCCGCACTCGATGTGGTCGAACCGGTGGAGCACGATGCCGATCGCGTCGCGACCAGATGTGCGCATGCCGATGCCCGACGCGCGCGCGGTGCTCGACTACATGCCCGGTAGCACGATCCCGGTGATCAGGCAGCCGTTCCGCGAGGGTGATCTGCTGCCGTTCTGGGCGTACGCGCGCGAGTACGAGACGATCCTGTTCGACCGGCGGGAGGACCCCGACGAGTCGGTCGACCGATCGGGTGATCCGGTGGTCGCCGAGGCCGAGGAACTCCTGCGCACCGCGCTCGTGGAGGTCTCCGCACCGAGCGAGCAGTTCGAGCGGCTCGCGTTCTCGTGAGCGCGGGCGGGCCTCAGGCGCTCGCTTCGCCCTCGTCCCACGGGCAGTGCCGGCACCCGTTGTCGCAGCAGAACCCACGCTCGCGCAGGTAGAGCGCTGTCATCACCATGAGTCCCGACTCGGGATCGACGTAGAAATCATGACCGGCCGCGCAGGCCCGGGCGTGGGCGGCCTCGACTCTCGAGGAGAAGGGTTCACACGCCGCCATGGGGCACGAATCTAGATGCCGTGCCCCTGATCGGGCGCGTGCGGTCAGGGGCCCTTGGTGAGTGCGGCCCAGGTGTCATTGTCGACGATGCCCGAGCGTCGCAGTCCGGCATCGCTCTGGAACCGGGTGAGGGCCTTGACGGTGCCCGGGCCGTTGAAGCCGTCGATGTCCACCGAGTAGCCCTTGGCGCGCAGGGCGCGTTGCATCTTCTTCACCATCGGGCCCGAATCGCAGGGCTCGAGGGGGAGCTGCTCGTTCTGCGTCCACGACTCGCACTTGGTGTTGATGGCGGCCTCGATCACCGATTCATCGAGCGGGCACCCGGTCTCGTCGATCCACCGGAGAGCCGAGTTCTCGGGCCAGATCTTGCAGGCAATGTTCGCCGGTGGCAGGTCGGCATCGGTGGCGACACCCACGTCGGGGATGTAGCAGCGCCGCCGATCCGGGGTGAGCGGTGCATCGAGATAGCACGTCGCCTTCTTCACCCACGATCCGTTCTCGAGTTTGAACACGCGAGTGTCGTCGCACCCGTCGCTATCGCAGTTCCACGTGTCGCGGTCGAAGAGCCCGAGCGCCCATGTCTGGGTGCAGCGCAGCATCCTCACCTTGGTCTTGAACTGCTCGCGGAACTGCGTCTCGGGGCAGGGAACGAGGTCCTCATCGGGCGGCAACGTGGTCGATGTCGATGTCGTGGTCGGTGCGGCCGTGGTGGCCGGGGCAGCGGTGGCGGGCGCGATGGTGGTGGGTGCGCCGACGGTCGTGGCCGTGTCGGCACTGCCGTCGCCCTGGGAGCACCCGAGTACGACAGCGAGCATCAACGGCGCCGCCGACCGGAGGACACGCACACCATGACGACTGGGCACCATGACACGACACTAGGTGTCGCGCGGGTGCTCCCGCTGTCACGACACGACGACGACGGCCTTCCGGGTGACGGCACTCTTGCCCGCGGCCTTCGTGGTCACCGACACCGCGCAACGACCTCTCTTCGACGAGGTCACGATCTGCGAAGTGGTCTTGTTGAACGAGCACGCACCGGTGACCCTCCATGTGGCGGCACCCTTGCCCGCTGGGGCGAGGATTCCGGTGGCCTTCGCCCTCGCATTCCGCTTCATCGAGACGAATGGACGCACGGGTGCGGAGGGGTCGGACGGCGGTGTCGAGCCGTCGACCGTGCGGACGGTGAACGCGTACCAGACATGCGACTTGAGGCCCTTGACAGTGCACGAGACGGTCGTGGTGCGGCACGAGAGTTTGGTGCCGGCAACTTCGACGACATGTTCGGCTCCCACCGCCGGCGATGCGAATGTCACCGTGGCCGCCTTGCTGCCGGCGCGCACCGACACGACGGAGGGCCGGTCGGCACTTCCGCTGCGCGGGCCGGGGAGTGGACCTGTCGTGAGACCATCCGATGCACCCGGTGTCCCCTCGACCGGAGTTCCCACGGGGAGTGAACCCGCCGGAACCGGCTGGATGTTGACCGCGGTGCCGTCGCCACCCGTCGGCGGGAGGGGCTTGGTGGTGAGGGCCTTGCCATCGACGTCGAAGGCCACGAACCCCACCGCCTCGACATTGTCGCCGAGGTCGATCACCGATCCCCCCGGCACGGTCGCGAGGATCGTGTCCGAGCCCCTCACGACGGCGAGCAGCCAGCTCTTGAGTGAGTCACGCCACGGGCCGAGGTCGGAGAAATCAGCGGTGGAGAATGCGCGACTCTGGCCGCTCGAGTAGTCGAAGAGCACGATCCTGTCGTCGAGGGTGACCAGCATCGGTGTCTGTGCGGTCCACTCGAGTCCGGCCGTGATCCTGAACTCACCGAGCGGTCGACCACTGCGCGCATCGTGGAAGTACAAGTGGGTATCCGATGCCAGAATCGTGGTGCGTTGGTCCCCGGCGAAGTTCCACACCGCCGTCGGCTGTTGGTGGAGTGTCCACTGTCCGGTGACGAGGTCGAGAGACGCCACGGGGTACGTCGGCGCGGCGGCATTCCCGGCCACCGGGTTGCACTCCACACCTGCCCAGAGACGGTCGGCCGCGATCGGCACGTTGTTGTCGGCCTCATTGAAGTCACACACCTGGCCCCCGGATGTGAACCCGGGGATCCTCCGTGCCGGGCCACCGGTCACGGTGTCGCCGACGAACGGGACGTTGAAGTCGATGTCCGGGTCGTTCGCCCAATAGACGACCTTGGTTGTTCCCACGAGGAACTGACCCTCGTCGATCGGCAGATCGACAGGGGTCATCGACCACGTCGGGTCGATCGTGCCCGTCACCGCGTCGAATCGAATCACGGTCTGGGCTGCGACGATCTCGGCCGCCGGCTGCATCCATCGTGTCGCGGCGGGAGAAATCGCGAGATCCGTCGACAGGGCATAGATCCACTGTCCGGCTGACCCCAGCTCGACGATCTCCCTGCCGTCGATTCTCGGGGTCGGTGGGAGATCGGCGTTGCCGATCGCGTCGAGCAGCACGGTCGAGGACACGGAGCCGGGCTTCACCGAGTTCGTCGGCTCTCGTGACAGCACGAATGCACACTTGCACGACGGAATGTTCACGACGTCCCCGGTGTACCCCTCGAACGGCAGTTGGTTCGCGGACCTCGATCCGTCCTCGGCATACAGCACGGTGTTCCGCGACATGCTCACGGTGGACACGATGACACCATCCCCGAATTCGAACAGTGCGGGGGTGCCCCAGTACGCGGTGTAGGCAATCGTCGTCTCGTCGAGCACCCACTCGCGCACCTGTGCGGTGGACCGGTCGATACGGTAGCCGCGCAGCGAGTTGCCGTTCATGGCGACGATGAAGACGGTCGTGGGGGTCACTGCGATGTCGGCATTCTCGATGCTCGACGCCGGGATCTGCAGGGCAGGATTCCAGTCGCGCATCTCACCGGTCGTGCGGGAGAACGCCGCGAGGCGACGGCCCTGTCGGTCGAGATTCCCGAGGATGATGACGTCGTCACCGGCGACCTCGATCGCGGTCGTGAACTGGGACTGGGCCCTGGTTGCGCCCACGAACGACGGGAGTTTGGTCGCCACGGTCTGAGTCCACGACTCGTCGTTGACCCGGGAGATCGAGTTCCCGAACTGCCACGTGGTCCTGTGAGCGGGCGGCACACCCTGTCCCCAGCCGACGGGCTTCTCGAACAGATCGTTGCCCGCCCAGCTCATCGTCGCGTTCGCGTCTAGCCGCCCCGCCCCGTGCAGACGCGGGAAGGGTCCGAGGTAGCGGCCCTGGCCGTTGATGGCGCGGTGCGCCCCCGTCGCCGGATCGAGGAAGACGAGGGACTCGGCCTGTGCGGTGCCGCCATAGGAACGCATCTCGCGGGCATTGATGGCGAGGACGCGACCAGAGTCGACGAGAGCGACATCGAGCACCGCCGGATTCCAACCCGCCACGGCGTCCTTGGGGACGATCCGGGCGTCGAATTGCTCGTCGACGGTGCCGTCGATGTTGACCTTGGCCAGGTAGCTGCGTTGCACGCCTCCGATCGAGGTGAACTCGCCGGCGACGTAGAAGCCGCCCACCGCCGCCGGAGCGACGGAGTAGATGCGACCATTGGTGCGCGGGAAGGTGGCGGCGAGGGAATCGTCCTCGGGCTTGACGGTGCTGAACATCGACGCGAACCCGGTCTGCAATCCATGGACGAATCCCCCGCCCGTGCCGACGAACTTGTCGAGATCCGACGAGAACGCGAGCGAAGAGATCCACTTCGTCGAGGTCCCCCTCTGGGGCATGCCCTCCCGTGTGACGACCCGAGCGACATTGCGGCCCTCGGACTCCGGTGCGGCGGCTCCGCCGCACGAGGCGATGAGCGTTGCCGCGGCAACGAGGGCGATCGACCGAATGGTTCTCATGCCGGAGAAACTAACAGCGCAGATGGTGGTGTCCGAGGAGTCGGTGCGATGTTCCCCCGCCGGCGGTGCGTCGGGATGCGCGCGCGATCGCGTTTCTGATCGCGGCGGTGAGAGGGCTGGTTCGCGGTGTGGTGTGCTGGTCACGTCGGGTCTGACGCGACCGGACCACGGAAAGTTCCCGTCAGGCGGGGCGACGGATCGAGACGGTGACGATCTTCTTGGTGGACTTTGACAGGATCGTGACCGTGGCGACACATGTCGAGCGCGTGTTCATGCGCACGATCGTCGAGCCCGAGACCCGGCAAATGCGCGAGTACTTGGACGAGATGGCAACGGTGACCTTGGCGCCCTTGGGCACGGTGACGCCCGAGCGCGTGGCAGCCGAGGTGGCCTTGATGCGGCTCGCTGTCGAGGCGAGCGACTTGGTGTAGCGCACCGTGCGCACCGTCGGTGAGGCGACGGGTGCACTGGTGTCGACCGTGGTGCGCGGAGCCTGGGCCAGTGGTGCGGTGGTGCCGGGCGCGGCGGTGGTCGGCGATGCCGGGCGACTCGTGGTGGGAGATGCAGTGACGGGAGATGTCGTGGTCGACGTTGTTGTCGGGTTGGCGGGTGCAATCGGGGCAGTGGTCGTGGTGGGCGCTTGTGTCGTAGTGGGTGCAGCAGTGGTCGTGGGTGCTTGTGTCGTGGTGGGCGCCGGTGTCGTGGTGGGCGCGGCGACGAAGACGGCATCGACGGTGCCGATCAGTGTGAGGTCCACCGAGCAACTCGTCCCCGAGCATCCCGGAACGTTCCAGGAGGAGAACGACCAACCCGAGGATGCAGTCGCCGAGAGGGTCACCGAGGTGGCTCCCTCGATCATCGATGTGCAGTCGTTCGTGCACGATGTGCCGCCGGACCTGCTCACGCTCCCGCCACCGTCGACTCGCACCCGCAGCGACCTGGCCGGAACGTACGAGGCCGATGTCGAGGATGTCGCCGCCGTCGATGATGCCATCGGGAGGAGATGGTTGCGCGCGACGGCGCACGTCACCGTGCCCGCAGCGACCGCACCGATGTCCACGGTCGTGCGCACCACGGTGCCCGAGTATGTGATCGCACCGGAACACGCGACAGTCGCGGATGCGTCGGCCACGAGCGCGGCCTCGGGGAGTGAGTACGTGAGCAGGACCCGCGACGCCGAGTTCGAGAACGAGAGTGACGCGGGTGCCGATGGAGTGCCCGGCACGTGTGCGAGAACGCCGACGCTCGACTGGTCGGGCAGGATCGCCGCGCACGACCATTGTCCCGTCGCGGCCGCGACCGTTTGTCCCGCGGTTCCCGCGCGTGACTGGCCGGAGAGGGAACGACACGCGAACGACCCGGAGCCTCCCGACATCGTGATGCTCCCCGCTGCCGTGGTGATGGGCGCCCCGATCCCGGCCGACGCGCGTGATTCGGCAATGACCCCCGAGCCCCAATCACCGGCGTGTTCTGCGTTCATGGACCGTGAGCGACAGGTCCACAGACCCGGCGCGGCATCGATCTCGAGGAGCGTCGGAACCGAGCCTGTGCGCACGAGCGTCGTGCCACTGGATGCGCACTCGAGTTCCCATGCTGTCGCCGACGCGGGGATCATGCCCACGTGCACGCTCACGGTGCGCGCCGTGGTCGGTGGTCGCGGCACGACCCGCGGCGCCGACGGGGAGACGACCCCGTCGGTGGCGAATTCGCTCATGAACATCCGATCGGTGAGTCCGCCGATCGAGCGGGTCTGGACGCTCGCGCCATTGGTGAAAGCGGCCGTCGCGGTGCATGTCGTCGCGACGCTGGTGCACCGGGTGGTTCCGGCCGCGTCGCGCACCGTGTTCACACCCGCGGGGAGGCGCATCTCCCATCGGGCGATCGTTCCGGCGGCGATCCCGGACGACTGCGCGGGATTGCTCCATGCGACGGAGTCCGATGACCGGCTCGACACGACGGGACGCGCCGGCGGTCTGATGTTCCAGAACGCCGAGTAGAACCGCTCGTCGGTGGGTGCACCGAGATTGTCGGGGACGCGCAACTTGGCGAGCACCACCAGGCGGTCGTTGCCCATCCAGTGAACGTGGACCGGTTCCCATGAGTAGCCATAGCCCCGGACCCGCTGGCCGTTCGCAGTCGACGATGCGAATTGGGTGACATTCGACGGCGTCGACACCGAGTTCCACCCCGCGGTCGTGTTGAGGACGACCTCGGTGTTGGTGACATTGACGGCCGCATCCCCCGTGGCGACGATCGTGCCCCTCGGGGAGCCGGACACCTGTCTGGACAGGCGCTGGACGGTGCCGGTCGCGAGGTTGACGATGTGCGGGTTCGCCGCGTTCGGCAACAGGGTGACACGATCCCCCGATCTCTGGAACGCACGGGGACCTGCGATGTCGCGTTCCCGCTCGGGCGAGCCGAGGGATGTCGCCCCGTATCCCAGCGACTCGGCCAGGGTGACGGTGACGGGTGTCGCTGAATGGATCGTGAGGTCGGTGTCGGTGACGGTGAGCGGATCACCCGCCGTCGTGGCCCCCGCCGCGGAGAGCCATGCGGTGTTGGTTCTCACGATCGCACCGGTGACAGCGTTCGTCACCACTGAATAGGTGGGTTTGAACCCGCTCGTCGGGAGGGCTCCGCACGAGGCGAGCACGATCCCGTTGTCGACGATGAACCGCGGGAACTGCCCGACATAGATGTCCCCGGTCCATGTCCCCGGCTGGCAAGTGAGGTTCGAGGATGCGACGACGCGCCCGGCGACGTCGACCGACACCGCCACGACGTCGCTCCCGTCGGTGTCGAAGTTGTCGTCGGCCGAGTAGATCGTGGGGGACAACCAGATCGCGCGGCGCACCGGGTCCCACATCGAGCCGCAGAACTCCCATTGGTTCGTGGTGGGAAGTGCGATCTCGCGCGTCACCGAGAGGTCGTCGAGGGACACGGCCATGATGCCGCCGTTGACGACGAGGCAACGTGCGATCAGCACCTCGCGACGCATCTCGTCGATTCCGATGATCGCGGGGGCACCGACGGGGAGGGGTCGCGAGCGAATCCCGTTGTCGTCGGCGACGACGAGACTCTCGCGCCGGTTCGTCGACTCGGCGGCGGAGATCGAGTACGTGGTCGCCACGGTGATGCCGAGCGCCTCGCTCACGGCGGTGGTGTGCACCCCACCCTCGAAGATCGGCAAGGTGGTCGGGACGGTTCCGGTCGTCCACTCCGATGGCACGGAAACAGAACTCGCCGAGAGCGCGACGACCCGGGCTGACACGATGGGGAAGATGCCATCGGTGGTGACGAGGTTGCACTGGGTGTGTGTCGTGACCCCGGCCGACGTGCTCGCGGTCTCGACCCGGCCGGCGTACTCGATCCTGTAACCCGATGTCGCACCGGTGGCGGCCGTCCAGGCGACGGTGACGCAGCGCTCCGAGGACGAGGTGACGGTCACGTTCACCGGAGTCCCGGGCCGGGACGCGGTGGTGCTCGGGGTGAACGTCTCGGACTCGGAGTCGGCCGTGCCACCCGGCGAACTCGCCCGCACCACGGCGGTGTAGGTGGTGTTCGGGTCCAGACCCGCGATGGAGATGTCGAGTGGTCCGCCGGTCCACTTGCGGGTGATGTTGCCGGGTTGGAGGACGATGTCGTAGGTGATGGGTCGCACCTGGTACGCCGCATCCGTCTCGCTGCTCACCGTGTCGGTGATGCGCGCGGGCTGGCTCCAGGTGACCCGGGCGGCGCCGTTGGCCGACTCGACGACGACATCGAGTGGGGACGACGCGCGCTCGACGATCCGCACGCCACCGCCCGCGATCGTCTCGACGTAGATCGCACCGAATCGCTCCCCGGCGAGGGTCCTGCGCGCGGCGTTCAGGTAGAAGGAGTTGAGATCCACCGTCGATCCGACGGCGAAATCCTGCCAGCGCGACCGGAGATCGGCGTCGAGGTCCGTGAGCCAGGAGCCCGACAACAGGGCCCCCCGGGTCGTCGTGGTGAGCGCGCCGGCGGCGTTGAACCCGGACCCGCTCGCCCGCACCGTCATCGTGTCGGTGTCGAGGGAGACCAGCTGTCCCTCGTGGAGAATCACGACGGTGTTCGTCGCGATGTCGACGATGTCGGCGTAGCGGTGCGTGTATGTCAAGCCGTTGAAGATTCCGCCGGCGAACACCGGCAGTTGGAGGTCGAGCGTCGAGAGGACGACGCCTGTCCACGAGATCTTCCGCACGACACTCGCCTTCGTCGGTGTGACGAGCACGCCCGACGACATCGCATGGAGCGTTCCCGGGCGTTCGAGGCCCGTGATCTCGGCAACCGATCCGTTGTCGCGGTTCCACAGCTTGACCCAGCCGCCGAGGTTCGAACCGATCGCCACGCGGCTCCCCCAGACCGCAACCGATGTCGCGAGGTTTCCGCCGAGGTTCATCGACGGGACGGAGAGCTCGGTCAGTGCCCCCGAGGATCCGATCGAGTACCGCTTCACCGTCCCGCCGACCACGAGGAGTTCATTCGTCGCCTGGTCGAGCCACGCCGCGAGGGGGTTCGAGGCGTAGTGCGCGACAGAGGTCGATGTGACGGTCGAACCCGAGACACCGAGTTCGTAGATGTGGCTGCTCGACCCGTTGTAGGGGACAGCGAAGACCCTGTTGGTCGCCTCGTGGCGGAACATCCACATCGACGACGCCGTTCCGGGCAGGGTGCCCGATGCGGGGAGTCGTGTCTCGACGTCGATGGCCTTGAGTGCGCGTCCGGGTCCACCCGCCCACACGAGGTTGCGCTGTTCGTCGATGACCATTGGGGCGCGCACCGGACTCGGATACGACATGATCGAGTCGGTCCACGGGATGGACACATCGACCGGGGCTGATGCGGCGGCTGTGACGGCGGTCGATGGGGTGCTCGATCCCGAGCCGTTCGTCGAGGTCGCGGTCAGTGAGTAGTTGATGTGGTTGGCGAGGCCGGTGACCTTCACGAGCCTCGACGAACTGCCCGGCGTCACGGTCGCGGTCGCTGTCACCGCCGATCCGGAGGAGGGTGTCGCCGTGACGGTGACCGAGGAGATCGCACCACCGGTGGGAACCGACGGGAAGGTGACCTCGACGTTCAACCATGTGTTGCCCGACCCGACACGGCCGAGCGTCGGTCTGTCGGGACTCCCGTCGTCGACGGGTGTAACCGTGGCGGTGGATGCGGCACTCGTTCCCCGGGAGTTGAGGCTCCGTGCGGTGATGGTGATCGTCTGCCCGTTGACGAGGTCGAACATGTCGTGTCGGGTGGTCCGGCGGGGCATGGTCACCGATCCGCCCGTGGAGAACGACAGCATGACGGCGTCCACCCCGGCCGGAGGTGTCGACCACTGGATCACCGCAGCGCCGTTCCGGGCCGTGGTGGTGAGTCCGCTGGGTGCCGACGGAGAGGTGTCGTCGTCGTAGAGCGGTGACTGCAGGATGTTGCGGTCGCCGACGAGGACGGTGTTGCCAGTGACGATGCCCGTGACTTGACTGACGGTGAGAGCGGGGTTCGATGCGAGGAGTCGGGCGACGGCGCCGGCCACGTGCGGCGACGCCATCGAGGTCCCCGACATCGTCGTTGTCGCGGTGTTGCTCGTGTGGTACGCCGACAACGTCCCGACCCCCGGTGCCCAGATGTCGAGGCACGGTCCGAAGTTCGAGAATCCCGCCTTCGCATCGGCGCTGTCGGTCGCACCGACCGTGATCGCCGAGGGAGCGCGCGCGGGCGAGAAGTCGCAGGCGTTGCTGTTGGAATTCCCCGCCGCCACCACCACGACGATCCCGTCAGCGACGGCCGCGGCGACCGCGTCGTCGGTCGCACTGTTGGCTCCGCCGCCCAGACTCATGTTCATCACCGCAGGTGTGCCGGCCTGGTGATGGGTGATCGCCCACTCGATGCCGGCCACGATCGTGGACGTGTACCCGGAACCGGAGCACGACAGCACCCTGATCGGCACGATCGTGGCGTTCTTCGCCACGCCGTGCGTCGACCCCGCGACAGTGCCCGCCACGTGCGTGCCGTGACCGTGGCAGTCGCTGTCGCCGCCACCCGGATCGCCGGTGCCGTTCCATCCCGCCTCCACACGTCCACCGAAATCGACGTGCGTCCCGCGGGTGCCGGTGTCGACCACGTAGGCCGTGACCCCGGTCCCGTCACTGTCCCATGTGTAGGAGTCGTCGAGCGGCAACGACTCCTGATCGATGCGGTCGAGTCCCCACGGCGGGGTCGGCTGGGTCGCACTGATGGTGACGATGGTGTCCTCCCACACACGCTTGACGGCCGGGTTGTCCTTGATCTCGGCGAGTTGACCGGGCGCGGGCTCGACGAGAAGAGTGTCGAAGGCGTTCTCCGTGAGCACGTCGGCGTCGATTCCGTCGGCGCGCATCTCGGCGGCCACATCGTCGGCATCGTTCCCACGCGAGAGCCTGACGATGTAGCGACCCGTCGACATCGCGTCGTCGCTCGGGTCGGTGGAGTTCGCACTGACGGGTCGGTCGACATCGACGGTGCTCTTCCTGATGCGCGGTTGACCGTCGATGAGCTCCCACTGCCCGCCCCAGGGGTCGACTGATGATGTTGCGCCGGTGGGACCGGGCTGTGGCTCGGCGCTCTGGGGCACCGGGGTCACCGGGGAAGGGGCAGCCGCCGATGTCGGGGCGACCGACAGGGGAGTCATCAGCACCGAAACGGCCAACAGGAGCGCCGTGGTTGGCTTCCTACCCCTCACTCCTCACAGGCTACGGAAACTGGGCCTTCTCCGGAGCCAGCCAGCACTGTGGCATAGGTTCTCCGGCCAATGGAGACTCAGGCCCCACCGTTGCTTCCCCCGCGGTGGATTGGATCGTGGATCGAGCCCGCCGAGGACGACGACTCACCGCCCCACCACAGGGCCGCTCACCACGTGGCGGGCGAGTTCGACCTCGCATCGCCGGTGGTGTCGGCACACTTGTGGGCCACGGCGCACGGTGTCTACGAGGCGTTCATCAACGGAGAACGAGTCGGCGACATCGAACTGACGCCGGGTTTCACCGCCTACCGGAAGAACCTGCAGGTGCATCGCTTCGATGTTGCGAATCTGTTGCGGGTCGGGCGCAACGCGATGGGAGCGCTCGTGAGCGACGGGTGGTGGCGCGGCCAGCACGGGGTGATCCGGGAGATCGACGCTTACGGCGACACACTCGCATTTCTCGCTGAGTTGCACGTCGAACTCTCCGATGGCTCGAGGGTCGTGGTGGGCACAGACGCGACGTGGAGATCGACGCGATCGCACATTCTCGCGGCCGACTTGATCGCCGGTGAGGTCCACGACCTGCGTGCGCGAGTGACCGGCTGGTCGCATCCCCACACCGATCGAACGACGTGGCGGGCGGTGCGGGTCGCCGATCATCCGATGGATGTTCTCTGCGAGGTTGTCGGACCACCGGTGCGACGCGTGGAGGAGTTGCAGCCGGTTGCCATCACCACGGTGTCGCCGGGTCGACATGTTGTCGACTTCGGCCAGAACAGCAACGGGTGGGTGCGACTCTCCGGGCTAGGCCCGGCGGGCTCCGAGATCACGCTCACCCACGGCGAGTGGCTCGGACCCGACGGTGACGTCACCCAGGACAACGTCGCCAACGGTGCCTTCGCCGGACCCCGTGGTCTGGCGTTCCAGGTCGACCGTGTGATCTCTGCGGGCGATGACACCGCGTTCGAGCCCCGCCACAGCACGAAGGGTTTCCGTTTCGTGCGGGTGGAGGGACTCGCCGATGCACCCGATCCCGCATCGATCACCAGCATCGTGGTGCACACCGATCTGCGTCGCACGGGCGACTTCGAGTGCTCGGATGAGCGCGTCAACCGCCTGCACCGCGTCGCGGACTGGAGCTTCCGCGGGAACGCCTGCGAGATCCCGACCGACTGTCCCACCCGTGAGCGGTCGGGGTGGACCGGCGACTGGCAGATCTACGTGGCGACGGCGTCGTATCTCTACGACGTCGTCGACTGGTCGGCGAAGTGGCTGCGCGATCTCGCCGCTGATCAATTCCCCGACGGCAAGGTGACGAGCATCGTTCCCGATCCCTCGCCCACGGCACCGGTCTGGCGCGGCAGCCATGGCTCGTCGGGGTGGGGTGATGCGGCCGTGCACGTTCCCTGGGAGTTGCACCTCGACAGCGGACGCACCGACGTGCTCGCCGGTCAGTTCGAGTCGATGTGCCGGTGGGTCGACTTCGCCGCGCGACGCGCAGCCGAGCGCCGGCATCCCTCGCGCGTCGAACAACGGCCCGAGCCACTCGCACACGAGATGTTCCTGTGGGACAGCGGGTGGCACTACGGCGAGTGGCTCGAGCCCGGGGCCGACATCGAGACCGACGTGGCGAGTCTGGGTGCGCAGGATCACGGCGCCGTGGCGACGGCGTACCTGCACCGGTCATCCGATGAACTCGCACGGATCAGCGCCCTCCTCGGGAGAACGGCCGAGGCAGAGAAATACGCCGAGTTGGCGGCACACGTGCTCGATGCATGGCGCACGGAGTTCATCGATTCACAGGGCAACGTGGTGCCGCGCACACAAGCCACTCTGTGCCGGGCGCTCGCGTTCGGCCTGGTGCCCGAGTCGTTGCGGCAACGCACCGCCGACGAATTGGTGAGTTTGATAAGGGAGGCCGACACGCACCTCGGGACGGGATTTCTCGCCACCGCGATGCTGTTGCCCGTGCTCGCCGACAATGGGCACCTCGACACGGCCTATGCGCTCCTCTTCCAGGACACCGACCCGTCGTGGATGCACATGAGCAACCAGTACTCCACCATCTGGGAGGACTGGGACGGCATCAAGAACGGCACGGCGACCCACAGCCTGAACCACTACAGCAAGGGTGCGGTGATCTCGTTCCTCCATCACTATGCGGGCGGATTGGTTCTCACCGCGCCCGGGTACCGGCGTGTGCGGATCGCACCGCGACCCGGCGGTGGCATCACGTGGGCGCGCACGCACCACGACGCACCGCACGGACGGATCTCTGTCGAATGGAAATGCGACGATGACGGCGGGATTCTCACATCGGTGCTACCCGAGGGAACAACCGGTGAGATCGTGCTCCCGGACGGCGGGTCGTTCGAGGTCGGCCCCGGACCCCACACGCATTCCTGGTCCTCACTGACCTGAAACGGCTTCCTCCTCGCGTCGCCGCAGACGAGCCGGCAGGAAGAGCGCACCGAAGATCGCCAATGCGACCGGGAGTCCGATCAACCACACATTCAACGATCCGTCCCCATCGCCGTAGTCGACGTCCTGCGGGGCCTGTCGAGCCGACCCTGCGGAGGACTCGTCCTCGAGGATCAGACCGACTGCAACGGTCACCTTCTTGCCGCGGGTGTCGGTACCGACGAGAACAACCGTGTGGTCACCTGCCGGTGTGTCTTTTCGCAGCGTGAACTGCGAGACCACGGCACCGTCGGAACCGGTCTGGGCCGTGCCCACGTCGACCGGATCAGAGAACATCCACACCGCCACCGGGGACTCAGGGGCGAACCCTTCGACGCCCATGCCGACCCGTCCGTCTCGGCTTGCCCGCAACCGACCCGACGAATCGATGTCGGTTGGCTGTCCGTCGGCGGTGCGCACACCGAGGCTGACTGTCGAGTCCAGGGCACGGACCACGTACTCGGTCGAGGTTCGTTCGATCGAGGCTTCGACCTCCTCATCGTCGACCAGCAACGTGATCCCCTCGGCACCAATTCGGGGAGCGCGCGCCGGTGGAGCGGCCACGTTCTTGTCGGCAATGGCATCGATCTCGTCAGGGTCGAGAGTCGCCGGACCGGCCGAGATGGTGCTCGATGTGGTGCTGGTCGTCGTGGTTAGTTGCGTCGCAGTGGATGGACCCACGGGGGTCACGGGAGTCGTCACGGCGGTCCCGGTCGGTTGACCAACTGTCGTCGTCGCTGTCGGGTTCGAGCCGGAACCCGACGATGCGAGTGTTGTCGTCGTCGACGCGGGGGGTCGGGTGTCGTAGGCGAGGGAGAGATTCACCGCGGCAGTGTTCTGGTTGTTCGCTGCATCGGTGAACTTGTTGGCCGCGACGCTGATCGAGGCGGTGCCCGATCCCGACGCTGGTGGGGTCCAGGTGGCGGTGTAGGTGGTGCCCGACCCGGCGAAAGCACTCAGTGTTCCCGTCGACACGGTGACATCGCTGACTGCGAAGTTCGTCGATGCCTCCGACAACGTGAAGGTGAGGGTGACGGTCTGGCCACCACCCACCGTGCCAGACCCTGACCGGGTGATCTCGACGGATGGACGATCGGCATTCCATGGAATCGACAATGTGGTGCTGGCGGTGTTCTGGTTGTTCGCCGTGTCGGTGAACTTGTTGGCCGCGACGCTGATCGAGGCGGTGCCCGATCCCGACGCCGGTGGGGTCCATGTGGCGGTGTAGGTGGTGCCCGACCCGGCGAATGCACTGAGCGTTCCCGCCGACACGGTGACATCGTCGAAAACGAAGTTCGTCGATGCTTCCGACAGCGTGAAGGTGATCGTGATGTCCTGACTGCCGCCCACCGTGCCGGACCCCGATCGGGCGAGGGTGACGGTGGGACTCTCGGCGATGATCGTCACCGAATTCACCGACGCAGACGAGAGGTTCCCGGCCGCATCGACGACATACACCCTGTACGTGCCACTGATCAGACCCGTCGCAGGGATCGATGTGGGAGTGTTCGACGCGCTGATGGTGGCCGAGTTCCACAGGTTCCCCGCGGCACCGGTGATGCTCGCCTCGTTCGTGACGCTGACAGACGACCTCACCAGGTACGCGGTGCCCGGCTCGGTGCTCTGAACCGTGGCGCTCCCGGCGGGATTGATGGTCGAGGTGGTGAGACTCGCGGTGGGAGGTGATGTGTCGGGAACAGCTATTGATGCGAGACCCGACGATCCGCCCTGAGCTGAATACCACGCACCGCCGGCCCACAGTCGCCCGCCGACCAACGCGAGCGACTGAATCGGATTCAGAGCCCTCCCGATCTCATCGGTTGGTCCACCGGACTCATCGAGGCCCGGCAACCACGACCACGACGAACCGTCCCACTTGGCGACATTGGGATGCAAGCCTCCATCCCTCTTGCACGAGGCGAAGAGATCATTCGATGTCGGATCGGCAGCGAGAGCGGTGATGTCGGGCTCGCTCGTGCACCGGGAACTGAAGGGTGGTGATCCGTATCCGGACCATGTGCCGGTGCAGGCACCCGTCGGAGTGAATCGTGCGATTCGGTCGACAGAGATCCCGCCCATGGTCGAGAAACTGCCGCCCACCACCAGATTCCCGGTGGAGTCCACCTGAAGCGCGCGAACCCTGTTCGTCGTGGTCGATGAGCCAGAGCCGAGGGCAGACCACGTCGATGACGTGGGATTCCAGCACGCGATCCCGGCGGTGTTCGCGATGGCGGCGCCGCCAATGGTGTTCGATACCGAGTCGAAGTACCCGCCCATGTAGAGAACTTGGCGTGTCGGGTCCCACGCGAGTGCGACGGGCCAGGTCACATTGTCGGGGCTCGAGTTTGTGGTTGTAGTCTTGGGTCCACCCCCGAGAGCCTCCCAGCTCGTTCCATTCCACATCGCGATCTGGTTGACGATGGTGCTTCCATCAGTGCTGGAGGTGCCGTTCGCATTCAGGAATGT
>Ga0172376_10004323_pt1 | contig 16291 bp, 19 predicted proteins | sample Lak35m_FD_121114 | JGI IMG/M metagenome (GOLD analysis project Ga0172376, IMG submission 121114) | Freshwater microbial communities from Kabuno Bay, South-Kivu, Congo - kab_092012_35m | ecosystem: Environmental > Aquatic > Freshwater > Lake | place: Democratic Republic of the Congo: South-Kivu... | reverse complement strand
GGTCTCGGGGATCTTCTGTGGATCGGTCGTGGCGAGGACGAACACCACGTGCTCGGGTGGCTCCTCGAGCGTCTTCAGGAGCGCCACGGTCGCGGGCCCGGTGAGCTGATGGGCCTCGTCGAGGATGAACACCCTGTGGCGACCGGGGCTGTTGAGGGCCGCCGCATCGATGATGTCGCGAATCTCGTTGATGCCGCGATTGCTCGCCGCGTCGAGCTCGAGCACGTCGTAGGAGATTCCGTTGTCGACCGCGAGACACGACTCGCACGCACAGCACGGCTCGCCATCGACGGGCTCGGCGCAGTTGAGGACCTTGGCGAGGATGCGCGCGGTGGTGGTCTTGCCGGTTCCGCGCGGCCCCGAGAAGAGATAGGCCTGCCCCTCGCGACCGGCGATGACCGCGTTGCGCAGGGCCTTCACGATGTGCTCCTGGCCGTACAGTTCGGAGAACTTCCGCGGTCGGAAGCGCCGGTAGAGGGACTGGGTGGCCATCGCGTGCGACCCTAGCAACGGCGTGGTGCGCGGGAGCGGGGTCGGTCAATCGGCGCACACACCATTGCGCACCGGTGCGCATGCACCGCACTGATTGGGCGCGATGGCTACCGTTCAGAGCGGTTCCATGCGCAAGTTCATCCACTTCGTCCTGCTCCTTCTCGGGGCCCTGGTCGCCCTCGTCGCGCCGGCCTCGGCGGAGGGACAGAACACGCTGGAGTCGTCCAACCCCGCCGCCGGGGAAACCGTCACCCTCGCACCGACCCAGTTGCAGTTGCGCTTCGCCCAGCCCATCGGCGGCAACGACGCGGTCGCCCAGATGGGTCTCGTGCTCACGTGCGAGAGCAAGATCACCAATCTCGGTCCGCCGCAGCTGGCCACCGACGGGGTCACGGTCTCTGCGGCACTGACCCAGGTTCCCGAGAACGGCAACTGCCAGGTGGAATGGCAATTGCCCGATGGCAGCCAGGGGTCGTTCAGTTTCATCTCGGCAACGCAGCCGACGACGAGCTCGATCGCCTCCGGTGACACGGTGCCACCGCCCACGATCCCGGGAGTCCCCGGGCCGGAAACCGCGACCGACCCGCGGCTCGGTGGACCGATCGGACTCATGCGCTGGCTCACCTACATCGGGGTCAGCGCTCTGTTCGGTGGCCTCGTCTTCCTGAAACTCGCCTGGCCCGAGGGTGTCGAGTACGGCGTCACCGAACGCCACTTCCGGATCGTCTCGATCGCCACCATCGCCGCGATGATCGTCCAGATCGCACTCGTGGTCTCGAAGAACAGCGGCGGGGGCATACTCGCCTCGTTCCTCCCCACGAGTTGGGGGGCCCTCTTCGACTCCACGGATGGCCGTGCGCTCCTCACGCGGTTCCTTGTCGTGTGCGCACTCAGCTGGTTCGCATGGGTCACCGAGCGCATCTTTGAAGAGACCTATGTCGGGGCCGTCACGATCCTGCTGATGATCTCGATGTGCACCTACGGCTTCGATCGAGCCAGCGGACGGCTCGTCGTTGTCGGGATCTTGCTGACGATCGCGCACGTGGCCGTCACCTCGGTGTGGGTGGGCGGCGCATTCCTTGTGTGGCGCGTCATTCTCCACGGCCCGGGCGAGGAAGATCTCGTTCTCGCACTCCGTGGCTGGAGCCGCATCGCGACACCTCTCACGATCCTCGTCGTGGTGTCGGGCGCGGTCATGACCTGGCGACTCGACGGGTTCAACCTCTTCATCAGCGGTCACGGACGCGTGGTGATCCTGAAGATCCTGCTCACCGCGATGCTGATCTTCGTGAGTGCCGCCATCCGCCAATTCATCATGCGTTCGCTCGCCCGCGCCAAGGCACTGAACGAACGGGCCGTCCTGAGACTGAAGAGGCCCGTCGGCATCGAGTTGTCGATCAGCGTCGTGGTCCTCGCCGCATCGTCGTGGCTCATGGCGATGCGGCCCCCGTACGTCCTCCCCACCTACGACGGACCGGTGGTCGACTACGCGATCGTCAACGAGATGACCGGCGCCGACGACTTCCGCGTCACATTGTCGATCACCCCCGGCAACGTCGGGGCGAACCAGGTGCTCGTCGAGCTGTTCGGTCCCGAGCGCGTACAGAACTTCATCATCACCCTCACACCAACCAATCCCGACTTTCCCGGCTACACGTTCTATGTGCCGTTGACGCGGCGCGGCGCGGCACTGATTGGACCTGACGTGGGCTTGAAGTTGAACGCCCCGGGTCAGTGGAACGTCTCGGTCAAGGCCGTCAGCACGATCGGTGATCTGCCCGAGTTGACCTCGTCGTTCGTCGTTGCCGACGGGGTGACGGTCACCACCGTGCCGCGGGCGGGATCCGATCCGAGCAGCCCCGACACCACGGTTCCCCCCGCTGCGACGACCACTGCGCCCGGCACGACAACCGTTCCCGGCACGACCGTTGCACCCTCGGGCTGACGGGGCGCAATGGGAGCCGTCGACACGGACGGCACTAGCGTTTCAGGGGTGACCGACGCCCCCTCCATGAAGGACAAGATCGAGGACCTCCTCGAGCGACGCAACGAGGCCCACAACGCCGGCAGCCCGCGATCAGTCGAGCGCCAGCACGCAAAGGGCAAGATGCTCGCCCGCGAGCGCATCGAGTACCTGCTCGATCCTGGGTCGTTCCACGAACTCGACCTCCTCGCTCGGCACCGGGCCCAGGCGGCCGGACTCGAGGAGCGGCCCTACACCGACGGCGTGATCACCGGGTGGGGAACCGTCGAGGGTCGCAAGGTGTTCGTGTTCAGCCAGGACTTCACCGTGTTCGGTGGTGCCCTCGGTGAGGTGTTCGCCGAGAAGATCCACAAATTGATGGACCTCGCGCTCAAGGTCGGCGCCCCCGTGATCGGTCTGAACGACGGAGCCGGCGCCCGCATCCAGGAGGGCGTGGTCTCGCTCGCCTCCTACGGAGGGATCTTCTATCGCAACGTGCAGTCCTCCGGTGTCATCCCGCAGATCTCGGTGATCCTCGGCCCATGCGCCGGTGGCGCGGTGTACTCACCGGCGATGACCGACTTCATCTTCATGGTGCGCGAGTCGAGCCACATGTTCATCACCGGCCCCGATGTCGTCAAGACGGTCACCGGCGAGGACGTCACGCTCGAGGAGCTCGGCGGCGCGATGAGCCATGCCTCCAAGAGCGGCGTCGCCACGTTCGTCTCGGCCGATGAGAAGGCATGCCTCGAGGACGTGCGGTTCCTGCTCTCGTTCCTCCCGCAGAACAACCTCGAGGAGCCACCCTCCGACGCACCGAGCGACGACCCCGAGCGGTCGTGCCCGGCGCTGCGCGACCTGCTGCCGACATCGCCGAACCAGCCCTACGACATGAAGAAGATCATCCGCGAGGTGGTCGACGATGGTGAGTTCTTCGAGTACTTCCCTCACTGGGCGAACAGCATCGTGTGCGGGTTCTCGAGACTCGACGGCATGCCCGTGGGAATCGTGGGCAACCAACCGATGGCCTTCGCGGGCGTGCTCGACATCGAGAGCTCCGAGAAGGCCGCCCGTTTCGTGCGCACCTGCGACGCCTTCAACATCCCGCTCGTCACGTTCGTCGACGTGCCTGGGTTCCTCCCCGGCGTGAACCAGGAGCACGAGGGCATCATCCGCCACGGCGCCAAGCTGCTGTACGCGTTCTGCGAGGCCACCGTTCCGCGCATCCAGATCATCACCCGCAAGGCCTATGGCGGTGCCTATGTGGTCATGAACTCCAAGTCGATCGGTGCCGATCTCGCCTATGCATGGCCCACGGCCGAGCTCGCGGTGATGGGACCGCAGGGAGCAGTAGAGATCGTCTACAAGCGCGAGCTGCAACAGGCTGCCGACCCGATCGCCCGCAGGGCCGAACTCGTGTCCGAGTACACCGAGAAGTACGCGAACCCGTACGCGGCGGCCGAGCGCGGGTATGTCGACGACGTGATCGACCCGGCCGACACGCGCGCCAAGGTGATCGCGGGTCTGCGGATGCTGCGCACCAAGCGCGAGGAGTTGCCGCGCCGCAAGCACGGCAACATGCCCCTCTGAGGCCACCGATGTCCGACGCGATGCACTGGCCGCCACCGACCGTGGCGAGCGATGCTCCCCTGCTCGCCCATTTCGGTTGGCGACTGCTCGGATTCATCGCCGACGCCGCCCGCATCCTGCTCCTGTTCGCCGTTGTCATCGTCGCACACGCCGTTCTCATCGCGAGCTGGGCATCTGATCAGGTGTCGGGACTCGGGGTCGCTGTCGTGGCGATCGCGGCGATCTGGGCGCCCATCACGTGGGAGGGTGCCGGAGGCAGTCCATTGCGCCGAATGCACAGGGCGTGGATCGTCGATGCCACCACGTTGCAACCGATCGGCACCACCCGGGGCCTCGTGCGCGCACTCGTGCGCATCGCGAGCGAACTCGTTCTCTACCTCGGGTATCTCTGGATGATCTGGGATCCGAAGCGCCAAACCTGGCACGACAAGGCAGCACGCTCGATCGTGGTGAAGCGATGAGCGCCACCGCGCGGGTCTCGGGGATCACACCGACTCCCTCCGACGAGGAAGCCGCCGCCATCGTGGCCGCCGTCGAGGCATTGTGGCCGCGACCCGTCGCCGCATCCGACGCGGCCGACACACGCGATGAGACGGCATGGCGCTTCAGCGGGCGGTCGTGGGCCACCAACCACGTCGTGCGACGGGGTCGACCGGTTCTGTGACCATGGTGCGGGCCCAGACCAACGGGGCATCGGCCGGGATCGAACTCACGACCATCGCGGACGATCTCGCGGTGTTCCACCGCGGCGACCAGGTGATCCGCCACGAGAACCTCCCGGCCGACACCGACCACGAGGAACACGGGATCGTCTTTCGCACACTGCCGCGCCCCGAGGGTCGTCTCCTCTCGCGGTTCGCGACCGTCAACGACGTGCACTTCGGCGAGACTGAGTGCGGACGCATCGACACGAGCCCACTCGGTCCCATCCAACGTGCCGAGCCCGGGGAGTCCCCCTACCCCGTGACGATGAACGCCGGGGCGATCGCCGAGATCAGCCGTATCGATCCCGCGGCCGTGATCGTCAAGGGCGACCTCACCGAGGACGGACGAGATGCCGAGTTCGCGGCATTCCGTGAGCACTGGGGGGTCTTCGGCGACCGGCTCCACACGGTGCGCGGCAACCACGACTCGTACCGCGGACAGAACGAGTACGAGGGAGACCAATGGATCGAGATGCCGGGACTCGCGGTCGCGCTCCTCGACACGGCGATTCCCGGCGAGACCACGGGGATGATCTACGGCAAGCAACTGGAGTGGCTGGATGCGGTGCTGCGTGCCGCGACGGTGCCGGTGATCGTGATGGGGCACCACCAGCAGTGGATCGAGGGCAACCGCAGCGACACCTACTTCGGTCTGCACCCGGATTGCTCGGACCTGTTGGATGAGATCATTGACAATCATGCGTGCGCACTCGCCTACGCGGCGGGGCACACCCATCGTCATCGGGTGCGGCGCATGAGACGGTCGGGAGTCCCCTCCATCGAGATCGGTTGCGTCAAGGACTTCCCCGGCACCTGGGCCGAGTACCGCGTCCACGAGGGCGGTGTGATGCAGGTGGTGCACCGCATCTCCTCCCCGGCCGCGCTCGCATGGAGCAACCGGTGCCGCACCCTCTACGCCGACTTCGGCACCGATTACCAGACCTACGCCATGGGCACGCTCGAGGAGCGCTGCTTCGTGATCCCGTTGCGATGACCGAGGGGGCGCTCACCGGTCTGCGTGTGGTGGATCTCTCCACGGTGCTCGCGGGCCCGAACTGTGCGCGCTACCTCGCCGACTTCGGTGCCGATGTCATCAAGGTGGAGAGGCCCGACAGTGGCGACTCCCTGCGCAACATGGCATGGCGCGACCCCGTCGATGGTGAGGGCTTGTGGTGGAGGTTCGTGAATCGCAACAAGCGCACGGTCGCGCTCGATCTCAAGGATCCCGACGACGCGGCGGTGTTGATGCGACTCCTCGAACAGGCCGACGTGCTGGTCGAGAATTTCCGGCCCGGCGTCCTCGAGCGCCTCGGTTTTGCGCCCGAGGTTCTCCACGCAGGGAATCCGCATCTCGTCATCACCCGCGTGACGGGCTTCGGACAGAGCGGTCCCTATGCCCACCGGCCGGGTTTCGCCACGATCGCCGAGGCAATGTCGGGGTTGGCATCCGTCACCGGTGTCCCCGGAGGCGGGCCGATGATGCCCGCGATCGCCCTCACCGACGAGGTGACGGGACTGGTGGCCGCGTTCGCCACGATGGTCGCACTGTGGAGCGAGAAGGGGCAGGTCGTCGATGTCTCGCTCCTCGAGAGCATCTTCCAGTTGATGGGCCCGCTCATCTCTGTCTGGTTGACGCGTGGCGAGATGCAGGAACGGATGGGCTCGGAGATCCCCTACACCGTTCCGCGCGGAGTGTTCCGATGCTCCGACGGTCGGTACGTGGCGATGTCGACCTCGAGCGATTCGGTCGCCGCGCGGGTGGTGCGCCTCCTCGGCTGCGAGGGCGACCCACGGTTCGCCACATTCGCCTCGCGCGTCGAGAATCGCCGCGAGATACAGGACGCAGTGGCTGAGTGGTTCTCCCGTCACACACAGGCCGAGGCGCTCGCAGTCTTCGAGGAGATCGAGGCGGCGGCTGGTCCGGTGCTCGACATGAGCGAGATCGCCGCCGATCCGCACTATGCGCATCGCGACTCGATCATCACCATCGAGGGAACTCCGATGCAGGGTCTCGTGGCGAAACTCTCCGCGACTCCTGGTGCGGTGCGGTGGCGGGGCCGTGCCACTGATGCCGACGGTGAGTCGATTCGTCGGGATGGCTGGGGCGACCACACAGCCAGCTGATTGCACTCATCCCCGATGGACGATCCATCGAGCGGGGTTGACGATGACAATCAGTGAGGAACAACGGTTCGCGATGCATCTCGCCCTGCAGCCGGCCTTGGGGGACGACGTGGCGAACACAGTGATGGAATGGAGGCGAGGTTCAGCACTCATCTCACGATCCTCGAGGAGCGCATCGCACACCTCAACGGTCGTCTGAACGTCTCGATCACCGTGGGCCTCGGGATCCTGATGGCGATCGTCGCGATTCAGGTGCAGACACTGCTCTCCGTCGCCTCGCTCTGACCTCTCCCGACGGTCGGCTCCAACCCGTTCGAAATGGGGAGCGATGAGTATTGTTCACCTGAGCGACAGAAAGAGTTCAGATGACTGCGACGGCGACCCCCCGGATTTCCAGGCCCTACAAGGTGCTCGGCCTGATCTCTCTCTCGACGTTCCTCGTGGCACTCGACGTGTCGATCGTGGTGGTTGCCAAGCGCACAATCGAAGAGGACCTCGGCGGCGGGAGTCTCCTCACCTGGGTCTTCTCGGCATACGCGATCGCATACGCGGCCGGTCTCCTCACCGCGGGACGCTTCGCCGATGTGTTCGGTCGCAAGCGGGCCTTCATTCGGGGTCTCGCGTGGTTCTCATTCGGATCGCTCCTGTGCGGCATCGCCCCGAACGCCGGGATCCTCGTGCTGGCGCGCGTCGTACAGGCACTCGGTGGTGCCCAATTGACCCCCGCGTCCCTGGCATTGGTGCTCCCCGAGTTCCCGGTCGAGAAGCGCACGCAGGCGATCGCGATCTGGGGTGCGACGGGCGGACTCGCCTCGGCACTCGGGCCATCGCTCGGCGGCATGCTCGTGGACGCATTCGGATGGCGCTCACTCTTTTTCATCAACATTCCCTTCACCGTTGTCGCGATCGTCCTGAGCCGGCGCATCCTGCACGAGAGCAAGGACCCGAACGCAGTCCGCAGCGTCGACTACGTGAGCGTCGTGACCGGCTTCTCTGGCATCGCACTCGTCGTCCTCGGCATCTCCCAGAGCGAGGTCTGGGGCTGGACCAACTCCCTCACGCTCGGGTCCATCGCCATCGGCATCCTGCTCGTCGCGGGGTTCGTGCTGCGCTGCAACCAAATCGAGAACCCTCTCCTCGACCTCAAGCTCTTCAAACTCCCGTTCGTCGTGGCCGCCAACCTCGCCGGCCTTCTCTTCAGCGTCGGGTTCATCGGCATGTGGCTCCTGAACACGTTCTGGCTGCAGGCCGTCTGGGGCTACAGCGTGATGCAGACCGGTTTCGCCACCATGCCCGGACCGGGCATGGCTGCCGCGATCGCCCCCTTCGCGGGCAGGTTCGCCACGAAGTACGGCCACGCCCGCGTGCTCTTCGTCGGTGCGATCCTGTTGTCGGTCGGAACATTCGGCCTGACGAACCTGATCACCGTCGAGCCCAATTACCTCACCCATTACTTTCCGTGGATGATCATCACCGGCACAGGAGTGGGGCTGAGCATCTCGACTCTCTCGAGCGCTGCGACGGCTTTCCTGAAGCCCACCCAGTTCGCGATGGGATCGGCGCTGAACACCACCGGCCGCCAGATCGGCACTGCCCTCGGCGCGGCCCTGTCGATCGCGATCGCGGCCCCCGCGCTCGCACGCATCGAGGGAGCGCGCATGTCGGGCAAGCCCGTGAACCCGGGGCTCCTCGCAGAGATGCACCATGCCTGGAACATGAACGGTGCGATCTACTTCATCGCCGGCGTGATGATGATCCTCATCTTCCGTGCCCCCACGGAGGCACAGATGGCAGATGCGCGCGCCGAGACGAAGTTCGACGACTGAAATTGCGAACTGACGGACGTCAGCGAGCGAGCCCGATCGGGCACGACACGCCCGTGCCACCGAGCCCGCAATAGCCGTTCGGGTTCTTCCCGAGGTACTGCTGGTGGTAGGGCTCGGCGTAGTAGTACTCGCCGAGTCGTGCGATCTCGGTCGTGATCGCGCCGTGACCTGCGCGCACGAGTTCAGCCTGGAAGATGTCGCGGGAGGACTCCGCCACAGTGCGCTGGGCCTCGGAGTGCCAGTAGATGGCGCTGCGGTACTGCGTGCCGATGTCGTTGCCCTGCCGCATGCCCTGGGTGGGGTCGTGGTTCTCCCAGAACACGCGCAGCATCGCCTCGAGCGAGGTGACGGCGGTGTCCCAGACCACCATCACGACCTCGGTGTGGCCGGTGAGCCCGCTGCACACCTCTTCATACGACGGGTTGGGAGTGAATCCACCCGCGTAGCCGACTGATGTCGAGTGCACTCCGGGTGCCTGCCAGAACTTGCGCTCGGCGCCCCAGAAACAGCCCATGCCCACCACGAGCGTGTCGTGCCCCTCGGGCCAAGGACCGGTGAGCGGGGCACCGTTCACGAAGTGCGCCGCGGGAATCGGCATCGTCTGGTCGGTGTGACCGGGCAGGGCCTCCGCCGCGGTCACCATCTGGGTCTTGGTCCGACCGAACATGGCGCCACCATAGCGACCACCGCGGTCATTTTGACCCGGTGCCGTGGGGCCAGCGGTGGCGGAGTGTCACACTCCGATCCCACGACGTCGCGCGAGCCTCTCCCTCACTGCGAGAAGTTCCGGGTGGTCGGGCATCGTGCGCAAGCCGGCCGTCAATGCGACAGTCACCGCGTCGATGTCGCCCTCGACGAGCGCCCAGTCGGCCAGTTCGACAGCCGCGTCGATCACCGCGATGACGATGCGGGTCGTCGTGCCATCACCGTCGGCCCACGGATAGTTCACACCCGCAAAGGGCGCATCGCGCACCGCACGCAGGGCCTCCGTGAGGGCAGCGGGCGAACCACCCGCACGGAACTCCCTGTGCGCGGCGAGTAGCAGATCGACATCGGTGACGATCCTCGGCGTGAGATCGATGATGTCGGTGTACGTGGCACGGGCAATCTCACCCGGTGCGAGGTCGGGGAGAACCTCGCGCAGGGCCCGCCGCATCTCCGAGACGATCGTGGCAAATGTCGCATCGGAGACGTCGATCTCCCACAGCGCCGTGCGTGCCGCGGATCTCCGCATCCGGTCGCGGTTCAGACACAGCCACACGAGCAACTCGAGGGACTTCTTCTTGCGGAACACCGCACGCCGACCGATGGTGTCGGTGAATTCAGGATGTCCGAGAATGCGCACGATTCCCGCATGCGTCGATGGAGATCCCGTGGCACAGGACACCGTCGACGTTGGTCTCTGCACATCGATTCCCTGATCTGCGGCACCGAGGATCATGTCGGCACTCGCTCGTTCCTCGAATGAACGCCGCGACCTCACGATGACTCGGGATGCGATGACTCCTGCGATGAGGGACAAGACCACCACCCCGAACGTCTCGACCCGGCGCGCCATGGCTCACCCCTCGACCAGGTGCGCGGAGCGCACCACCGAGACTGTCGCTGTGGGAACCCCGAACGAGCCGAGGAATCCGAACGTCTGCCGGCTCACGACCGTGACCGTGACCGAGCCATCGGACACCGCAACAGAACCCCGAAGCCCATCTCGCTCCAGCCACCCCAGAGCCGCGGAACGTGCGCGACTCGTGTCCAACCTGGGTCGGCCCTCGCGCACTCCCTCCACCTCCTGCACACCCACGCGAGCCGCTGCTTGCGCGAGATCTGCCGTCTCGGCGTATCGGAGGAGCAGAGATCCAGCGTCGTTCACCAGGCCCACCATGGCCACGAGCGCGGTCATCGAGCAGACAACGAATGCCGACAGAGATCCGCGCTGCCGCCTCATCGGTCGCTCCGGTAGTAGTCGACGATCTCGCGCGATTCGGCCCGCAAGGTGACACTGCGGGGGACGATCCCCCCGAGGTCTCGATTGTCGACTGTGCACTCGACCCGTGCCTTGGTTTCGGAGAACCGTCCGAGTTCGACGAGCTCCACCCGGACTCGGGTGCCGCGGCACCTCGTGCCCGACTCCCTCAGGAAAACCATCCCGGCTCTCGTCCCGTTGGCGACCATTCGCTGTCTCGAGGACACCGATGCTGCCCGCGCCGCCGAGTCAGCCGCGCCCTGGACCGAGATGTGCGCGTCATGGACACGCCCGCGCCCGACCGCGAGAAGCACGAGCAGGAACAACGTCGGTACCAACACTGTCGCCTCCGCCGACATCGATCCGCGCGACCGTGGCGTGCTGATCCTCGGCGTCGTTCTGTTCGTCATCTCATCTCTCTCCCGAGAACCTGAACACCTCGAGGGGAACGGACGCGCTGCGCTCGACGCGGGTCGCGAGCCACGGAACGACACCTCCCGTGCGCAGGACAACCGTCGAACGAACCGACAGGTCGTCGAATCGGAGTGCGAGGGAATCAGCCGGCCGGCCCTGGAGGTCGCGGATCGTGGAATCCATCTCGTCCACCGCAGTCGGGACCGCGGCCGGATGGCCTGCCATCCGCGCCGCTGTCTGGGCACCACGCATCGCCACGACTCCGGCGACATGGGCCGTGTGCATCGTCACCGCGAGCTGCACGAGGACGAGAACAACCCCCAGCAACACGGGAAAGACGAGCACAGTCTCCACTGATGCCTCACCGCGCCTGAATCCCGCCCGATCACGACTCATCCGAGGTTGATCGAGTTGGCCTTGTTCTGCACGCGTTGCGTGATGATCGCCGACACCGAGATGGCCAGCGCAACGAGTGCCGCGGCCATCACGACGGTCGTCGCGCTCACCTCGCCGCGGTCCCGATCCCTCTCCCGCGACGCGGCGAGCCTGATCGCGTAGTACTCCCATGTCTGCTTGATGATGTCCATTCATGTGTCCCTTCTAGTGATGGTGGATCCTGTGATGATCGACGTCGACGGGTCGTGCCGGGGTAGGCGCTCTGCTCAGAACTGTCCGACCGTGCCCATGAGGGCGGGGTACGACACGAAGACCACGAAGCCGATGAACATCGCCACGATCGGCAACCCCATCTGCTCGGTGCGTCGTCCGGCCTCGTGCTCGATGCGGGCGATGTTCCGGGACCTGAGCGACCTCGATTTGGCGATGAGCGATGCCCTGATCCGCGCGCCGTGCTCCCCCGCGATCTCGACACTGTTCGCCATCTCGACGAGTGATTCGATTCCGCTCGCGCGTCCCCACTCTCGAAGCTCGGTCCAGAGGTCCCGCCGTGAGCTCTGGGCCCGCGCGAGGCAATCGCGAATCCTGGAGAACACCCACCCGTCACCACACGATGCGGCGGACACGAGCGCCGTCTCGAGTCCCGCACCACCCGCGAGAATGATCGTCACCAGGTCGAGGAATGCAGACACCGCGAGATCAGCGTCGTTCCGTGCCGACGCGGCACGTCGTCGAATGACCAGCATCTGCCAGGCGATCAGCGCAAGGGTGACAGTGACGACGACCGCGGCCGCACCCAGTCCAGTCGGAACTGTGCTCCGAGAGATGACGACCACCCCGACACCACACCCTGCGAGACACCCGATCACCGCCGTGAGTCGCATTCGGGAGACGAGCCGGTGCTGCTCGAGACCGAGAATCGCGAGATCACGCGGCTCGATGAGGGCCGATCCGGTTCTCATCGAGCAACCCGCAAGGCCACAAAGCGCGCCGATCTCTCCGCTCGGGACATGCGCAGCAGCACCAGGTGTGCCGAAGCAAACAACGCCGCCACGACCATGAGCACCAACAGGCCCTCACGTGACGCATACGGGGCCAGGTACCCGGGATTGAGGACCACCAGACCCGTGACGAACGTAGCGACCGATCCAGCGATGATCCGAACCGACGTGCGCGACCGTGCCCGGGACACCCACACCCGCAAGTGCACGGCGGACTCGTCCCGCGTGCTCTCACTCAATCGCCCGAGGAGTGCTCCGACATCACGCGGTGCACTGTTCGAGGCGGTCACCAGAGCGGCGACGACAAAGTCGCACACGGCATGGTCCACTTCTTCTGCGAGTTCCCGGAGTGCATCCTCGAGGGATCCATACCGCATGGTCGCGACCATCTTCCTGAGGGGTTCCTCCAGCAGGGTGGGCGCTCGCTCGGCGGTGGCCGCCAGAGCTTGCTCGAGTCCGCTCGCGGCGCCGAGAGTGTCTCGGAGCATCTCGGTCCATGTGGCAATCGCTTCGATCACCTCGCGCTCATCCCGAGATCGCCGAGCAGGTGATCCATGGCGTCGTGACGTCGCAGAGAGGCGACCCACGAGGTCGCGCGGCAGCAGCATGAGCGCCCCGCCGACCACACCGGCCGAGAGCAGCACGATCATGACCATGCAGGCTCACCTCGTGGTATGTACCCGTGGGGCTCGAGATCGGCGAGAGTCTGCCGTCTCGCGGTGACGAGACCCGCGCCAATGGTGCCTGAGCCGAACACCTCGTTCGACACGACCGTCAGCCCGTCGGCGTCCACCACTTCCCGGACTGATGCCACGACTCGTCGGTTGCCGCGCATCTCCACGTGCACCACGAGGTGCACCGCCGACGCGACGAGGAGATTCACGGTCTCGGCCGGGATTCCCGAGGCGCCCATCGACACGTACGCCACGAGCTTGGGGAACACGGTCCGACTCGAGTCGGCATGGATCGTGCACATCGACCCGTTGTTTCCCTGGCTCATCGCGAGGAGCATCGGGAGTGCCTCCGGGCCACGGACCTCGCCCACCACCACCCGGTCGGGATCCATCCGCAGCGCCATCCGGGTGAGATCAGCCAGTGTGATCTCACCGCGACCCTCGGTGTTCGGTGGTCGCGACTGGAGCGCGTCGTGATCGGGGTGCAAGTCCTCGAAGTTCTCGAGTCCGATCTCGTAGGCGTCCTCGATCGTGACGATGCGCTCCTCGCGAGGGACCTCGTTGATCAGCGCACGCAAGAGAGTCGTCTTGCCCGACCCTGTCCCACCGGCGATGATCAGATTCTTCCGTGCCCTGACGGCTGCCACGAGGAAGCGGGCAGTGTCATCGTCCATCATTCCCGTGCGCCGGAGGTCATCGACTGTCGAGTACTCGAACCGATGACGCCGGATCACCATGGTCGGCCGTGATGAGACGTCCATGGCCGCGAACAGGCGTGAGCCATCGGGAAGCCGGAGGTTCACTTCGGGACTCGACGAGTCGAAACTGTGCTCGCGCCCGCACATTCGCGAGGCGATCCGGCGCACGAGATCGACCAGTTCCCTGTCGGAGTCCACCACGGCGGGGCGCTCCTCGCGCCGGCCATCGAGCGTCTTGACCCACACGGGGCGATTGCCCCGGACATGAATGTCGGTGATGTCATCATCGGCGAGGAGTGGCTCGAGTCGACCAAGACCGCACACCCGTGCGATGGCTTCCTCGATGAGACGCCTGGAGTCGTCACTGGTCGGCGCCGCGGACCCGAACGGACCCGGCCTCCCGACGTCGATGATGCGCATCGCCGCGTCCCATGCGACTCGTCGCTCCTCCTCCGGCGACGGATCCGGTCGATCATCACGGTGTCGAGCGACCCGATCGTCGGCCAATGCCTCGGCGATTCGCCGTGAGAGATCGACAACGGACACCGTGCTCATCGCCCTCCTCCGGCGACGATCGCAAGGGACACATCCCTGGCTCCGATCAAGATCTCGGGCAGGGTCTTGGCTGCCCGAAGCACCACGATCCATGTCGATCCACCGTCGACCGGGGCTGCAACCGACACGACCGAGGACAGGCCTCCGAGAGTTCTCGGGTCGCCGTCAGTGTCCAGGTCCGGTCGAACCGTCACGATCACCGAATCTCCTCGGGTGAGGTCCGGCGGGAAGTCCCCCTCATCGAGCGCCACGGAGACGAGGGCTTCCTCGTCCAGCAATGCAGTGGTCGGAGGCTCGACCTCAAGAGTGCTGATCGGTGCGTTGGGAGTCGCACCGGTGACTCCCGGGGCTCCACCTCCCCGCAGGAACAGAAAACCGAGTAGCGCGGCGACCACGAGCACCCCACCAACGACGACCTCGGTGCGCACGGTGCGCCGGGGCTCGGCCGCGGATGTTCGCAGGGCGCCGAGCCGATCCGCACCCCCGCCTCGCAACGATTCCTCGGTGAGACCGACCATTGCTTCCCTCCTTCTCGCATCCGACGCGTTGTGTGGGCGGGGAACGTACGGAAGGCAGTGCGACATTGCCAGTCAGCCTTCGCCGACGACATGGTCAGCGACCAGCGACACGATCAACAGCCAGCGACACGATCAACGGCCAGCGACCAGCCCCGGCCGCCCACACCCAGGGGTTATGTTCGGTCGAGGTTGGCAAGTCGGGGCCGAACCCCTAGTCTGGTACTTCGTACCTGATTTGACAGGGTGCCGACACAGAGAGCTGGAGAACTGAATGGCGGACAAGAGGGAGAGGGCTCGTCGCGAGACGCGGCGTCGCTTCGAGCAATGGGCCCGGAACCCCGAGTGCCATGCCAATGTCATCTCTGCCGTCCACAACGTCAAGATGGGCGCCGCCGCCCGTCGGGAGAACCCCGATGCCCCGCGGGATGGACAATCTGTGTTCGCACTCCAGCGTGGGCTCGTGTTCGAGGAGTCATTGGTCCGCGACAACGGTGCGATCCTGCTCGACACTCTCTCCCGTGCCGGCGTCCTCGGGGAGAACGGTTCGGCATTTCTCGATCACCGGATCGCGGTCAACGGTGGACCTCTCGCGAACCTCGAAGCTGCCATCGAGGCAAGCAACGATCTGCTGCGCTCGATCGCAATCGGTCGGGATTTCACCGGTGCAATCTCGAGCTTCACGGTGAGGATTCCGCGCGGTGTGATGCTCCCCGAGGCGATCCTGATCATCGACATCCTCGCCGTCACGACCGCAGATGGTCGTCCCTGCCTCCAAGTGGGAGAGGTGAAGACATACGCCGACCAGGGCGGGCACACCAGCAGGGGTGACTTGGCGACCGCTCGTGCCCAGATGGGCCTCTATGTTCACGCGCTCGAGGTGACACTCGAGGGTCTCGGGCTCGCGGACTCGTTCGATGTCTCCCGTGAGGGTTTCTTGGTGCTCACCTACCCCGGGTCGAACCAGCCGAGCGTGCGCAGCGGAGAGGACCTCCGCTACCAACTCGAGCGTGCGAGGCGCGGATTCGATCTCATGGAGCAAGCCGCTCATCTCATGGATGGCGAATACGGCGCCGGCGACGACGACGATCCCGATGCCCTGCTCGATCTCGTCCTTCACGCCGAGACGCACTTCCAGGATTCCTGCGTCCTCTTCTGCGAGCGTGCGAACGCGTGTTTCGAGCGCGCACTCGCCGCCGGGCGCGGTGCCGCGCTGGGAGACGATGTGGAGAGATTCCTGAACGGAATCCCGCTCGATCGTGCCGTCGAGCTGATCGGTGGCGCACGACCGAAGTCCGCCGCGGAGAAGGATCTCATCACTCGCATCGAGTCACCCCTGCCGGAGCTGCCATGAACGCGAGCCTCGAGACCATCCG
>Ga0172376_10004320_pt1 | contig 16300 bp, 9 predicted proteins | sample Lak35m_FD_121114 | JGI IMG/M metagenome (GOLD analysis project Ga0172376, IMG submission 121114) | Freshwater microbial communities from Kabuno Bay, South-Kivu, Congo - kab_092012_35m | ecosystem: Environmental > Aquatic > Freshwater > Lake | place: Democratic Republic of the Congo: South-Kivu... | reverse complement strand
CATTACCGTAGCGCTAAACTTTGGATCGGATTGACCCATCTTAAATTGGGTGATCAGGATTCGTTTTTTAAGACGGTAGAAGAGTTTCGTAAAAAATATCGTAATACTTCTGAATGGGAAATATTGAGCGCTCATTATGAAAAAATATTACAAAAATACAAAAAGTAGTTCACTCGTTATTGCTGCCAAAAAAAGTCCAGTGGGGGAAATTACTCATTGGATTTATGTTTTATCGCTTTCAGCATTCTTGTGTTCTTTCGCAATTGCGAGGGCCCAAACAGGAACCCCAGTGGCCATCGTTAAGGAAGTAAGAGGGGAAGTATTCTCATTAGTAAATGGGAATGCCAAAAATCTCAAAGCTGGTGATCTTGTTTTGGATATGACTTCCATTGTAACTGAAGATAGCTCCCAAGTTAGTTTTACAGATTATTATGGGCATATTTATCATTTGGCTTCAGGTGGACAAGTCCAGATTATGCGTCGTTTAGTTGATTTAAAAGAAGGCCTTCTTTGGATTCAAACTAAAGGTGAGGGCGGTGTAACTTTATTACAAACCGCGAATTCAAAGGTTGTTTATGGTGCGGCTGAGGGCATTGTTTCCTTCTCTCAAGAAAAGGGAAAAACCCAAGTTCTCACAATTCGCGGGCAATTTGATTTAAGTAATCAGCTAGTGGAAGATGTGGTCGTTCCAGTTCCGGAAGGCCATTTTTCATTTTTGCAAAAAGATGTGGATAACGGTATCCCTCGCAATGCAACGCCGGTAGGTTTTGATTCTTTCAAAAATCTAACCAAAGTATTTGTTGGGATTGACCCTCTTCGTGAGCCAAATCCTGTGGTCAAAAGTCCCGTTGGAATGGCGCCTGAAGAGGTATTTGCATCCCAATTAGATAAAAATTCATCGACAAGAAAGCCAGCTTCAGACGAGCCAAGTGGCCCTCAAGTGGTAGCCCCATCTATGGCACCAGCTGAAAAAGGAACCCTCGTTGCCACAGCACCGGTCGATCCATCCTCCTCCGCCGCTGAACCATCTGCAGTAAGAAGTCCGCAAAGCGGGGATTTAATTTATTTAAAAAAAGAAAGTCCCGCAGCAGTTAGAGACTTTTCTCCTCAGCAATTAATTCAAGAAAAATTGCATGAAGCTAGACGGAGCAAACCAAAAAAAGTTTGGAAGCCTAGTAATGACTACGGTAAGCCATCAGGTGTTCCTGTTAATGTCTATGGTAGTTTGGAGCAAAGGGCCCAAAGCACGAAGGGTAAAAAAGAAAGTCAGAACTTCGTCGCCAAACAAAAAAAATTAGACCAATCACAAAGAGCACCAGCATCGCTACCTATTATGCCAGCGAGTAATGCAGCTAAAGTGAGCGCCCAGCCAGCAAACTTATTTGAGGATGGCCTGTCAGGGCAGTATAAAAAGCAGCTGCGTCATGATAAAGAAGTAAATCAATTAATTGATGAATTGCAAAACTTTGATCAAGACTACCAAAAAGGCTTCTAATTTCCTTAAATTCTTTTGTTTTAAACCTTTGCTGATGGCCATCTAACGGCTATACTGCCTCTCATCGAAGAAAGTCTTTTTTGGCAATGAAATTGCGGTTCCATTTTCAATTTTATCGCCTCTGGCCAAGGAGTCTCCATGGGTCCCACCGAACTCAAGCGCTCTTTTACCTACGATGATGTTTTACTCCGACCTGGACATTCGGAAGTTTTGCCGAGTGAAGTTTCAGTTCAATCTCGATTTTCCCGCAATATACCTCTTAACGTTCCGATCGTTTCTGCGGCGATGGACACGGTGACGGAGTCGACAACTGCCATTGTCTTAGCGCAACAGGGCGGTATTGGTGTTATTCATAAAAATATGAGTCCCATTGAGCAAGCAAAGGAAGTGGAAAAGGTTAAAAAATATGAAGCAGGGACAATTCTCGATCCTATTACAATTCACCCAGACCTAAGCCTGCGCGCCTTTGTTGAACTTTCTAGAAAAACAAAAATTACTGGATTTCCTGTTGTTGATAGTAATCAAACTCTCGTAGGGATTCTTACTAGTCGGGATATGCAATTTGAAACGAACATGGAACAAAAAGTTCGCGATGTCATGACCGCTCGGGATCGTCTTGTGACAACCACCAGCACTGATTTAGAGGAAGCAAAGCGATTGCTGCATAAGCATCGTATTGAAAAACTTCCGGTCGTTGATAAGGAAGGAAAACTCAAGGGATTGATTACCATTAAAGACATTAAAAAAAGTATTGATCACCCATTATCCAATAAGGATTCCCTTGGAAGATTAAGAGTTGCAGCGGCCATTGGCGTGGGTGACAAGGAATTTGCTCGGGCGCAAGAACTTGTTCAGGCCAACATCGATGCCATTGTTGTGGATACGGCTCATGGTCATTCTCAAGGCGTCCTAGATATGGTGCGAAGGCTAAAGTCCGCCTTTCCTCAAATTGATGTTGTTGCCGGAAATGTCGCTACAGAGCAAGCGACTTTGGATTTAATTAAGGCAGGCGCAGATGGAGTTAAAGTGGGGATCGGTCCCGGCTCAATTTGTACGACGAGAGTTGTCGCTGGTATTGGAGTGCCTCAAATGTCAGCAGTCCTCGATTGTGCCCATGCAGCTAAGAAAATGGGAGTGCCTATTATTGCCGACGGTGGCATCAAATATTCTGGTGATATTGTAAAAGCTTTGGCCGGTGGAGCGGGTTCAGTTATGGTCGGATCTCTTTTTGCCGGAACCGACGAAGCGCCAGGTGAAACAGTTCTTTACCAAGGTCGTTCTTATAAGATTTATCGCGGGATGGGATCTCTCGGTGCCATGGTCAAAGGGTCGAAGGACCGGTATGGCCAAGGGAATGTCGATGAATTAGGAAAATTGGTTCCCGAAGGCATCGAAGGGCAGGTTCCTTATCGTGGCTCTCTCAGAAGTAATGTCTATCAATTAGTCGGTGGTCTTCGAGCAGGCATGGGATATGTCGGTGCAAAAACTATTGAGGAACTTCAGGCAAGAGCAGATTTTATTTTGATTACCAATGCGAGTTTGCGGGAAGGCCATCCACACGATGTTATTATTACCAAAGAAGCTCCTAATTATTCGCTCAGTTAAAATATTTCGAGCAAGGATCTTTTATGCAGCAAAGACAAATTTGGATTGTTGATTTCGGATCTCAATACACTCAGCTTATTACAAGAAAATCCCGGGAACTGGGGCATAGTGCGGAACTACTCACGGTCGATGAAGCTTTAGATCGTTTAAGAAAAGAGCAATTTCCTAAGGCCCTGGTTTTGTCGGGCGGTCCACAAAGTGTTTTCGAAGATACAACTGACTTTTCTTTATTTTTTAAAAAAACTGATTTGCCTATTTTAGGAATTTGCTATGGACTGCAAATTATGGCCCATGCCCTTGGCGGACGGGTCGAAAGGGGTGTGCAAGGAGAATATGGTCACGCCCAAATTCATTTTACCCGGGAACTGAAACCTGGATGGCCTCAACTACCAAAGCAATTTTCTGTGTGGATGAGCCATTTTGATCATGTGGCCCAAATTCCTCCAGGATTTCAAACCTTTTTAAAGAGTGAAAATAATCTTGTTTCTGGAATATTACATGAAAATCTTCCGAGGCTGGGCCTTCAATTTCACCCCGAAGTTGAGCATACTCAACATGGAAAAGAAGTCCTTAAACTTTTTTACGAGCATATTGCAGGTCTTAAGCAAGATTGGAGTGCCAAAACAATGTTGGGTGAATGCCAATCCATCGTTAAGGATTCCAATCCAGGTCCAGTGTTGTGCGCTTTTTCCGGCGGTGTGGATTCTCTGGTCGCAGCGACCCTGGTCCACCGAATTTTAGGCGATAAGCTGCACTGCTTTTTTGTTGACCATGGTTTGCTTCGACCTCAGGATCACGACCATATTAAAATTTTGCAGGAGCAAACAAACCTCAATATTACAGTTTTGGATGCCAAGGCCATTTTTCAAAAAAATGTTTTTGGTCTGAAAGATCCAGAAGAAAAAAGAAAGGCCATAGGGCGAACTTTTATCGAAGTTTTCGAAGAGAAAGTTCACCTCTATGAAAAAAATCACCAAATTCATTTTACTCATTTACTTCAAGGCACTCTTTATCCTGATGTCATTGAATCAAGCAGTCCTCATAAGAAAGGTGGGAAATCAGTTACGATAAAATCTCACCACAACGTGGGAGGGCTTCCAGAAAGAATGAAGCTCAAGCTTCTTGAGCCGCTGCGGTTACTTTTTAAGGACGAGGTGCGCTCTCTTGGTTTGGAGTTAGGACTTAAAGAGGCGTGGGTTTATAGACACCCCTTTCCTGGCCCGGGAATTGGTATTCGCGTTTTGGGAGAATTGTCCGCTCCCGCAATTCTTCAAGTTCAACAGTCTGATCAAATATTATTTGAAGAGCTTAAAAACTTTCATCTTTATCAGGCCATCTGGCAGGCCTTTACGGTTTTGTTGCCTGTGCAAACGGTGGGAGTTAAGGGCGACGCCCGCGCCTATGAGCAGGTAATTGCAGTGCGTCTCGTTAATTCAAGTGATGGAATGACGGCTTTATGGTCGGATGTGCCGCGCGCCTTTTTACAAACAGTTTCTTCTCGAATTACCAATGAAGTTAGCGGAATTACTCGGGTCGTTTACGATATTACTTCTAAGCCGCCTGGCACGATCGAGTGGGAATAAAAAGTCCCAAAACGTTGTGACATTTGCCTAAGAAATTGCTTTAATCAAATTGATTTTACCTCCTGAAATTTAGAATAATGAAGTTGAATTAACTATCCGCGCAAGAGATGTGAAGTGACCATGAGTGAAAATAAACTAACAAACGCTTCGTCTATTTTTGAATCCCATCCGAACAGTTTTGTTCATCTCCATTTGCACACCCAATATTCTTTGTTGGATGGGGCCATTAGACTTACTGATCTTATGGCCCGGGCTAAAGAATTGGGAGTTCCGGCTATCGCACAAACAGATCATGGCAATATGTTTGGCTGTATTGATTTTTATAATCAATGTAAAAAAGCGGGCATTAAGCCAATTTTAGGCTCGGAAGTATATTATACTCCTGGTTCTCGACATGATCGCCTTTCACCAAAAAAGGCCAAGACCATTGGCTCCCAAGATGAAAATGAATCAAGTTACCAAATTCACCACTTAATTTTATTGTGTAAAAACAACACCGGTTATCAAAATTTATGCAAGCTGCTTTCATTGGCCTACCTCGAGGGTTTTTATTACAAGCCAAGGATTGACCTTGATATTTTGCGTGAATATAGCGAAGGCCTCATTTGTACTACGGCATGTCTCAAAGGTGAGGTAGGTTACAATTTTTTCACTGATCAAGATGAACGTGCAATGAAGGCCATAGAAAGATTGCACCAACTATTTGGTGATGATTTCTATTTAGAGTTGCAATTAAATGGCATTCCAGAGCAAGCGATAGTGAACCGCAAGGTCATTGAGTACGCCAAGCAAAAAGGTATGAATGTCGTGGCGACCAATGATTGTCACTATATGACAGCTGAAGACGCCATGGCACAAGAAGTATTGATGTGTGTTCAAACTGGTAAAACATTGAATGATGAAACCAGAATGAAGCTTACCACCAATGAGTTTTTCTTTAAATCACCAGCAGAAATGCGCGAAGTTTTCTCTCACATTCCAGAGGCTTGCGATAACACTTTAAAAATCGCGGACAAGTGTAATGTGGAATTTAGTTGGAAAGATGAGAAGGGTAAGCAAATTTATCACCTTCCAGATTATCCTATTGATACAGGTGAAACTCTAGAACAGTTCTTTAGTCGTTTAAGTGAAGAGGGGTTGAAAGAACGATTTTCCGGCCCTCATTTCAGAGAACTTATTGCATTGCCTGATTGGAATGAAGGAATAAGACCAAAATATTTGGCCAGACTAAGAGATGAAGTTCTAATGATCATCGAGATGGGTTTTGCCGGATACTTTCTCATCGTTTCGGACTTTATCCGTTGGGCCAAAAGAAATAATATTCCAGTCGGTCCTGGTCGAGGCTCGGGGGCCGGCAGCTTGGTGGCCTATTCCCTTTCGATAACCAATATTGACCCTATTCCATTTAATCTTCTCTTTGAGAGATTTATAAATCCTGAGCGAATTTCAATGCCAGATTTTGACGTGGATTTTTGTCAAAATCGCCGGGGCGAAGTCATCGATTATGTGACAAATAAATACGGCATTGAACGAGTCGGTCAGATTATAACTTTTGGAAAGCTGCAAGCTAAAGCTGTGCTTCGCGATGTGAGTCGCGTTTTTGCACTACCTTATTCTGAAGCCGATATGCTGGCCAAATTGGTTCCAGAAGAATTGGGCATTACACTGGATGAGGCCCTTGAAAAAGAGCCTAAGTTAAAAGACTTGTTAGATAGCGATCCAAAAATTAGACAAATTTATAATATTTCCCGCCGCCTTGAAGGGTTGCTGCGACATGCTTCCATCCATGCTGCCGGAGTTATTATTACTAACAAACCATTGGTGGAATATTGCCCTTTGTTTAAAGGTCGAGATGGCGAGCAAGTAATACAATTTGATAAAGATTTTGCAGAAACAATTGGCCTGGTGAAATTTGATTTCTTGGGATTAAAAACTCTTACGGTTATTGAGTATGCTTCACAATTTATTCGAAGAGACGTAGATCAAACATTTGATATTGAGGCCATTAATTTAGCTGATAAGAGCGTTTATGATTTTATTTCTAAGGGCGAAACCATAGGTGTATTCCAGCTTGAATCTTCTGGGATGATTGATTTATGTCGGCGCATTCGTCCAGACACTTTGGAAGATATTACTGCGATCAACGCCCTCTATCGACCAGGTCCACTTGAATCAGGAATGGTGGATGACTTTATTAAAAGAAAGCACGGACAAGAGGCCATTAATTATCCATTTAAAGAATTGGAACCTGTTTTAAAAGACACTTATGGAGTCATTGTTTATCAAGAACAGGTTATGAATATTGCCCGTGTGATTGCGGGTTATTCACTCGGTCAAGCCGATATGCTTCGAAGAGCGATGGGCAAAAAGAAACCTGAGGAGATGGCCAAGCAGCAAGAATTTTTCCGCGAAGGCGCACGTAAGTTAAACTTTGATGAGAATAAGGCCGTTGCCTTGTTTGAGTTGATGAGTAATTTTGCTGCTTACGGATTTAATAAGTCTCACGCTGTGGCCTATGCACTAATTGCCTATCAAACGGCTTTTTTAAAGCGTTATTATCCAGCACCATTTTTTGCGGGATTACTTTCTACTGAATTATCAAATACAGATAAAGTAACCCAGTATATTAACGATGCTGTTCGTTTTGGAGTGAAAGTTCTTCCACCTGATGTCAATGAATCAACTTGGTTATTTAACGTCGTTGGCCCAAATTTGAGATTTGGCATGGGGGCGGTAAAAAATGTTGGCGAAGGCGCCGTCGCTGAGTTGGTTAAGGCCCGTCAGCTTGATGCAGGTCCCTTTACCTCTTTTCAAGATTTTTGCGAGAGAGTTGATTTGAGAGCGTGTGGAAAAAGAGCTTTAGAATCGCTTATTTTAGTTGGGGCGTTCGACTCCGTTGAGAAAAAATATAATCGTAAAACGCTTTTTGAAAATTTAGAGATGTTCATGTCCTACGGTCAAAAGCGCCAAGATGAAAAGGCCCTTGGACAAGTTAGTCTTTTTGACTTTAGAGAAAGTGATGAAAGTCAAAACAGCAGTCCTTCAGAAAATATTGCTCCAGGTCTGGAAGTGAAGGAATCGAGTGATTTCGATTATCGTGAGAAATTGAATTATGAATACCAGCTACTGGGGTTTTATGTTTCTGGACACCCGCTGGATAGATATAAAAATTTAATGCAGGAACTCTCTTCTGTTACAGTGGACAAAATCCAAGAAATGCCTGGGCAAGACAAAAGAGACCTTGTGTTAAGCGGTCTTATCACTGGCAAAAAAGTAATATTAACTAAGAAAGGCGACAAAATGGCCTTTGCCATGCTGGAAGATCTAACTGGAAAAATTGAGTGTATTATTTTTCCAAGGACTTTTAGCGAATACGAATCTTTGTTAGATAGCGGTGAACCCCTTGCGATCATTGGGCAAGTGAATTTGGCAGAAAATCCTCGAAAATTTTTTCCAACTAAAATCAAAAAATTGGAGGAAGAGGGGGGGAATCGAATTTCTGGGGTAAGAGTTCAGCTCGACACGAAGGATCTTAAGGCCCCAATAATGGAACGCTTTCGTCAGGTTCTATTAAGTTATAGAGGCCCTGTTCCCCTCAAAGTTGTACTCCACAATGGAGATTTTCAAGCAGATTTATCTCTCGGTGAAGAATTTAGAGTCAATCCATCACCTCAGTTTGCTACAATGGTTAATGAATTATTTCAAAAAAATACTGTGAAGTATATTTTGGGTCCTGGCGAAGGCGCTGTATAATTAGGTGACCAGTTATTAAATGAGGGATCATGAAAGCATTAAAATTTACTTTTGGTAAAATATTTTTTTTATTTAGCCTTTTTTTTACAGCGATCAATCATCCGATTCTTTTTGCACAGGACTCAATTATTAGTATTGATGGAGAGGCAGAATTCTTGTCTCGTGCCTCTGATGATTGGTCTATGGTTAAGAAGCACCTTTTTGCACTCGCCGTTGAGGATGGACTTAATAAGGCCATGAAGGAAATGGGCCTAGATAATAATGTGTTTTGGAATAAATTTAACCAGCGGTTTGAAGATTCACTTAAAACTCAAGAAACAACTTTGAAAGCCAAGTATGGCATTACCAGTGATAAGGATATTGAAAAGCATCCAAAATACGCACAATATGAGAGTGAATTAAGAGACGCAAGATTAAATGCTCGGAGCAAGTTTGGTAATTTACAAAGAGTTATTTTAGGTCACTCTGAAAGAAAGCAGTCGCGCTCAACCGCCAATCCCAATATTAGGTTTTATACTTTAGGTCTTAAAATTGATCGCAAGGGGTTACAGGGCCTTTATCACCGCTATTCAGGTGAGGGAAAGTCACGCCAGTTTTCAAAAATTTATTTGGGAAGTGAGTTTGTTTTGAAAGGAGTTGAGTGGCAGGATATTGGTGTTGAAACGGCTACCGAATTGACGTCGGTTGTGGAAGGGCATTGGAAAAAATGGTTAGAAGAAAACCTTCACGGTCAGATATCAGAACTTAGTGTTCTTAATCCTGGTGACCGCATCGATCTAGAGAAAAATTTCAAATCAGCTCATGCAAGTTTTTTGGAGACAGGTCTACATAGTGCTAGCGATACCTGGTCTGAGGAATATCAAAAGGCAGCCTGGTTGAAAATGATCGTTAGGTTAACCAATGTTCCGATCGAAAATTCAGAAGGTCTCTTAAATATTAAAGTTGAATGTGACTACATTTTACTTGATATAAAAACAGGCGATATTTTACTGAGTGATGATTTTCAAACAATGATTCAGCCCTTTCGGTCCGCGCGAACTCAGTTAACAAATGAACATGAAGCCGGTCAACCTGTTCCAGAATCAGTTCAAACAATTAGCTCCAATGTCGCGAGCGCGATCTATAGAATGCCAGTGACCAGTTGGGCAAACCTGAGTAAAACATTGGGGAATTTACAGGATTATTCTGGTCGGGTGAATTTAGAAATTCAACAAGTTTCTTCTATTAACCATGTTTATGGCCTAATCGATTATTTAACCCACAAAGGAGCAGGGAACGGCGTCATCGGTACCCTCCAGTCCTTTGATGGGAAAGATGCAAAGATCTCCCTGCGTTACCAGGGAGAAAATGAGGGAATTATTAATTTTCTAAAATCTCAGCAAAATGGTGTTTTAGGAAAGGGACTTTCTATCCATTTTGAAGATATTGAAAAACCATTTAAAATATCCTTGAAGGGTAGTGAAGCACCCGCAACAAATTAGTGCTGAACAAAAATCGTCGCGAAATCAGGAGGACTGGTGGATTTTAGAAAGTGGCTTTCTTTTTTGCTAGTAATCTGCTTTTTAGGGGCGTGTTCTGGCCCATTAGTTCGTCGAGATTCCCATGGTAATAGGATCGCTCCTGCAACTTCCTCAAAACGATTTACAGGGATTAAAAAGAAATTAACTTTGCTTAAGTTTTTTAATGAAGCTCCTTATGGAGGAGACGATTTGGCAGTCACGGTTACAGAAGAATTTAGAAAAGAATTAACCAAATCTGGTGAGTATGTTTTAGATCAAGAATCACCAAAAATCTTTGGTACGGCCAAAGAGATTTACGCAGGTGGTGGTGTAAAACTTGTGCAGCTTTCCCGTCAGGCCAAACAGGCCGGTGTAAACCTGGTTGTCTTTGGTCGTATCGTTGAAGCCCGCGTAAGAGAGAAGGCCGACGAAATCGGGGTCGTCCGACAAACCAAATCTTACACTGAAGTAAAAATTGAACTTAAAGTTTTTGACATCAATAATAATAAAGAAGTCTTAAACGAACTCATCCAAGGCTATGCAGAAGACAGCACTTATAGATTCTTTAGTACTGATCAAGAACAAATGCTTGCTTATCGCCGTGATTTATTAAGGTATGCAGGACAAGTTGCTGTGAGGATGTCTCTGCCAAAAATTACCACTATCACTTCCAAACTTGATTGGATTGGCAGAGTGGCCAGAATTATTGGCTCAAAAATTTATATCAATGCTGGGCGGGATAGCGGAATTCAAATAAGTGATATTTTGAAAGTCGTGACAGAGGGTCAAGAGATTTATGATCCAGAATCAGGTGCGCTCATCGGGGTTTCTAAAGGTGAGGTAAAAGGAACTGTTGAAATTATAGACTACTTTGGCCAGGATGGTTCGATCGCCATTTTAAATAGTGGTGGCCAAGTTGGTGAAGGTGACTTCGTTCAATTATACTAGATTATGGCATATCAAATTTATGACTTGTTTCGAAATGCGGCCTTTTTATTAGATGCGGAACATGCTCATGAGCTTACTTTAAATTTTCTCCATCATGGACCAAAATTGGCCAAGAAAATACTTGTGCCTTCCAAGTATGAATTTCTTAATAATTCCATTCAAGATGGTAAATTTTCAGTTAAAACCGCCATGGGAACATGGAAAACTCCCATAGGTTTGGCAGCGGGCCTTGATAAAAATGGTCTATGCCTTCCATTTTTCAGTCAGCTACCTTTTGGGGCCATCGAGATAGGAACGGTGACTCCAAAACCCCAGGACGGAAATCCCAGGCCAAGACTATTTCGTTTGAAGGAAGAACAATCATTGTTAAATAGAATGGGTTTTAATAATTTGGGCAAAGATAAAATGGCCCAAGCGGTGGCCAAAGACATTAATATTGTCCATTTAAACAAGGGCGTTCTTGGTATTAATATAGGGAAGAATAAGGTCACTGAAGAAAAGGATGCTCCCCGAGACTACGTCGAATGTTATGAAACCTTGGCCCCTTATGCCGATTACGTTGTTGTCAATGTTAGCTCGCCCAATACTCCTAACTTACGAAACTTTGAGCAAGCGTCAGGTTTGCAATCAATATTTGAGGCTCTGCAAGGGACGAGAAAAAATTGTGGACGGCCACTCTTTGTGAAAATTTCACCAGATGGTTCTGATGAGATGATTCCCGCAATTCTTGAATTGTCCATGAAATATGAACTTTCCGGCATCATCGCTACAAATACTACGATCATGCCTGAGCGGGGTCAGGGCGGAGTCTCTGGCAAGCTATTAAAGGAACGTTCGAGAAGAAAGAGAAATCTCCTTTTAAAAACTAAAAATGAAATGGGAGCAAAAAACTTAGAAATTATATCTGTCGGCGGAATTGATACTCTTGAAGAATTATGGGAGGTATGGTGTGGAGGGGGGCAGCTCGTTCAAATATATAGCTCCTTTATATACCAGGGGCCAGGTCTTCTTTTTTCTATATTGGGTGAAATAAATCGACAGCTTGATCTTTTAAAATTTAAAAGCGTGCAAGAATTATTGGATCAAAGGAGTTCAATCCCCAAAGTCCCGGTTAAATCCTAATGCTTCAAATTATTCAACTCTTTCTATTTTATTTAACACCATTATTTTTGCCTAAAATATTTCTAATTTCGAAAGGTAAAATTAATGAATTATTTAATAATCTTGGAGAGGGTGAGTTGGCTGGATTAATGATTCCTTACTTTTTAGAGTGCTTGGTCAATTGGTTACTTTGGGCAAGCGTGGTTGCCATATCCCTTAAATTTGGATTTCCACTACACAATCACTGGTTAATTCCATTTTTAATATTTATAAATTTCTTAATATTATTGGTGCGAAATCGAGGAAGCTCCTTTAATTCTTTTTTTAAATGGCCAGGTAAAGAGTATTTGCCTGCTTATAAACTCTTTGTAACAGGTGGGATCATATTTATAAGCATGCTTTTATTAAATTTACTTCATCCTCATTTCGTCTATGGAGAAAAGGGGCCAGACTACCAAGTCCTCGCTTATTTTCATCGCAATTTTGATCTTCCAATCCAAAATTTAATGGCAGGCGATTCTCTAAATCGATATTATGATTTGGGCCCGATCATATTTGGACTCATGGGGAAAAGCTTCGGAATGAAGCCTGAACTTACTTATCATGCTTCTACGGCCCTTATCATGAGCTGGTCTTTTCTCGGAGTCGCTCTTGTTTTTCAAGTAATCTTTTCGGGAATAATCAAAAAGGGAATTTGGTTATGGGCCGCAATCTCCTCAATTGTATTTTTTACTCAAACTAATGTTGCAGGTTTTAAAGGGCTATTAAAAAACGGTATTTTGTTACAAAGTTATTGGGACAGTTCAAGAGTTTTTGATGCAAATAACTTTGCGGAATATCCATTCTTTACATTTTCTTTTCTTGATCTACATCCGCATTTAATTTCATTTCCATTTACGGTGTCCATCATTATCACATTTCTCACTCTGATATTCGAGTGGATGAAAAGGAGAATTCTTAGAACTCATTTAATTTCATCAGTAATATTTATGGGATTGAGCATGGTGGCGCTCAATGTTTGGGATGGAGTCGTCTTATTCTTTTTATTTGTTCCTATTTTTCTTATCGTGTTAGTTTTTATGACCAAACTTAATCTTAATAAGCGTGGCGCATGGGACTTCGGAAAATGGCCAGTTAGTTTACTCATGTTAACCATTGGTTCCACTCTTGCGTTTGCTTGTGGAGAGCTCTATCGAGGTCGGGAAAAAAGTTTTTTGACCATGCCCCTATTCCGCTTGCACGACGGACCAGGCGAACCTTTATTGAACCTGTTTTATCACCAAGGCCATCTTTGGATTATATTTGTTTTATTTCTCATAATTGGAGTTCTAAAATTTGTTCAACTTAAAAAACAGGTGAACCCTTTAGCCAGCAATCGAGAATTTAATTGGATAACTTCTCTTTGGATTGCTTTAAGCTTTGGGGCCACCGCGTGCTATCTAAATATTTTATCAAACCAAGCTGTCATCTTTGACAGAATGAATACTCTCTTTAAGTTTCGAACCTGGAGTTACTCGCTGCTAGCATTGTCAGCTTTATCTTTAATTGGTTTAAATTTAGTTTATTTTCCTCGGATGTGGAGTCGGTTGAGTCATCGCTTGCACCGCCTATCTTTAGGGTTGTCCCTTGTTTTGATTCTTTTCTTTTCCTCTCTGGCAGTACCTTTATTTTTATCACTCATATCATACAGACCTGGTCCTCGAGGAACACTTGATGGACTTCTGTTCTTAAAGCATCAATCTAAGGGAAGTGCTGACGCTGTTTTCTGGTTGGACGAAAACGAACTTGGCGCTCCCATGATATTAGAAGCTCCGGGCAATTCTTTTCAGGTCAAAGACAACTTGGTTTCTCTCTATAGTGGTTTGCCCAGTCTTACTGGTTGGGAACACCATGGATTTATGCGAGGGGCAGGGACGCAAAGGAGGGCCGAGGGAGTTGCCATGACCAATTTTATATATGACTCAACAGACGCTTTGCGGGCCCATGAATTTCTTCATTATTTTAAAATTAAGTACGTGGTTATTGGACCTAATGAAAAAATGCGATTTGGTCGCTTGGGTTTGGCCAAATTTAACAACTTTAAAAATCTTTTTGAGCTAGTTGTCTCTGGCCCAGAATTGCAACTTTATAAAGTTCTTTAATTATTTATATTGAGGGCGAGTTGCGTAGGATATGGGGTCTTGGATTCCTGCTTGCTGAAATCCTCGCAACCTTAGTGCGCAACTATCGCACACGCCACAAGCTGTATCATTATTGGCGTAGCAGGACCACGAATGTTCAAGCGGGGCTTTTAGTTCTATCGCCTTTTTTACAATTTCACTTTTTTTCAAATGAATAACAGGCGTAATGACCTCTATGTCGCCATTTTTGGTTCCCTCTTTGATCAAGGCATTGAGGGCCTTGTAGTAGCTCGGACGGCAATCAGGGTAGCCTGAGGAATCCTCGGCCACTGCTCCGATAAAAATTTTCTTGGCCCCAATAACTTCGGCCCAGGAAACGGCCATGGCACATAAGTGTGTATTTCGAAATGGGACATAGGAATCTGGTATTTCGTCACTGTCGCCTTTAAATTCTTTAACCTTGATATTGGAGTCAGTGAGAGAGCTGCCGCCAATTTGATGCAAAAAGGTGACATCAATAACTTTGCGAAGTTCCCTTGGAACCTTATAAAAATCGGCAATCTTATGGAAGCATTCTAGTTCTTTTTTTTCGGTATTTTGACCATAGTTTAGGTGAAGCATGGCCAAATGATTGTGAAATTGGTTGGCGATTGCCGCAGTTACCAGGGAGTCCATGCCACCACTAACTAGGACCACAGCTAGATCTGAACTTTTTTTCATTTGGGCTGACATGAACTTTTCCTCAATGGCCTATGCCAATTCAATTTCCTTTTTAATAAAGGTTAAAAAGGCATCAATTTTTTGCTGGGCCTTGGCCTTTTTATTTTCCAAATTCCCCTCTCTTTCTTGAACCATAATATAAAATTTAATTTTTGGTTCAGTTCCAGATGGGCGCAAATAGAGCCGGTCGCCAGATGGGAAGCTATAGCCTAAGACATTGCTCTCCGGCAATGTGATGGCCGTAATTTTCCCAGTTTTGAGGCTAGTAATTTCCCTCTTTTGGTAATCTTCCTGTAATTCAACCGCTTGGCCAACAATTGTTTTGTGTTGTTGGGTTCTAAAGCGGTCCATGATTCGCTGAATTTTCTCGGCGCCGGCCTTTCCTTCAAAATCCATTGTAAGCAGGGCCTCATTAGAAAATCCATACTGCTCATAAATTGAGTCCAATGCCTGAACTAAATTAAGACCCTTTTGTTTGTACCAAAGGCAGACTTCTGCCATGAGGGCCACCGAACAGATGCCATCCTTATCCCTTACAAAATTGTGATTCATGTATCCAAAAGATTCTTCTGTGGCAAAAAGGAAAGTCCGCTGGGGCTCACTCTTTTCAATTTCACCCATGCGGCGACAAATCCATTTAAACCCCGTTAGCGTATTTTCAACTGTCACGCCAAATTTGGCTGCGATGGTGTCTTGCAATGGGCTGGTGACGATGGTCTTTACGAAATAGGGATTGGAAGGAAGTCGTTTTTGTTCCTGTAGGTTGGTTAAAATATAATTGAGCATCAAGATGCCAATTTGATTGCCATTTAAATAATGAACCTTGTCTTGATGAACGAGGGCAACTCCCAGGCGATCGCAATCTGGATCGGTGGCAAAGGCAGCATCGGCTTTTTCTTTTTTCATAAGCTCCACGGCTAGACTCATGGCCTCGGGATTTTCTGGGTTGGGAGATTTAACTGTGGGAAATCGACCATCAGGGGTTTCCTGTTCTTTAACCACTGATACTTTATTGAAGCCCAAAAGATTCAGGGCGCGTAAGCACGATTTTAAACCTGTGCCATGAATCGGTGTATAGACTAAATGCAAACTATTGCCATGCTTCTGACAATTTTGAGGTAAAGTAAACTTGGTGGAGAGTAAGCGGAAATATTCGTCAATGACACTCGGTTGAATCCATTGGATTAATTTTTTTTCTAAGGCCTGGTTAAAATCTAACGGTTTTAAATGGGCAAAAGATTTTTGCTGATAATAAGCGTCGATAATCATTTGGTCATGAGGTGGCGTCACTTGCGCTCCATCAGACCAGTAAACTTTGTAGCCATTATATTTCGGAGGATTGTGGCTTGCTGTAACCATGATCCCGGCCCCGGCACCCAGATAGCGAACGGCAAAAGATAAAAGCGCCACCGGACCCAATTCAGGATAGAGGTGGGCCTCAATATTCATGCTGGCCAAAATAGAAGCCGCTTCTTT